>Ga0181612_121869_pt1 | contig 14672 bp, 13 predicted proteins | sample HoacroProtozoa21_FD_119630 | JGI IMG/M metagenome (GOLD analysis project Ga0181612, IMG submission 119630) | Hoatzin crop microbial communities from Cojedes, Venezuel. Combined Assembly of Gp0051906, Gp0051904, Gp0051908 | reverse complement strand
TGAAAAGCCCCTCTCCACCCCTCCTGTAGGCCCCCTTCAGGTACTGGAAGGCTGCTCTAAGGTCACCCCGGAGCCTTCTCTTCTCCAGGCTGAACAGCTCCAGCTCTCTCAGCCTGTAACTCTCTCTTTATTTTCTTTTTAGAGAAAAACACAAAACATCCTGAAAACACAACCTTTCGAAACTGTAGTCTGAGTATGCCCAGCCAGAAACACTCGCAAATCTGTTTCTCAAAGGATGTTCTTTAGTCTCTAGCAAACATTTTAAATGCTGTTGCGAAGAAAAAGCAAAGCAGCGCAGTTTAATGTAAATATGTTGGGTGAATTGTGATGGCAGTACTTTGAAATAAGCATTTAAACATATAAGTAGTATTTTCTTGTTCTCAGGCTTGTAGTTTCTGGGCCAAGTACCTTCAAACTGCAGAAAATCAAGATTTTTCCTCCTTTCCCTCTCCTCCCACCTAATTTGAAGGTTGTTCTCTTTTCCCCAGGATGGTTCTTGTTCTGCTGTCTGCCAGGCATGCCTCCTCCTCCTCCAAACACATACCAAACTCGCCATGTACTTAAAAATAAATGCCTGTTATGCTCTGGCACCCGTGTTCATCCAGCTCTGAGATCCGTTTGAAGAGTAAGAAGTACTTCATTTTCTTTAAAAGGTAGCAGAAGACTAGTAGTTAACAAAATAGCTTTTGGAAGTGCTTCCCTTTAAATATCTTTCCGGGTGCTTATTTTACTGCCTGTGTGCACTCTCAGATGCCCAGGCAGGGAAGGTCCTTCAGCATCTGCTGCTGAAATCAATTAGACAAACAAGTTTAAAGCGCGGCACGTAAGTGCCTGTCTGTATTGCAGATACACCTCTGAGCACCGTCCCAGGGGAGTCCCGAGTACGGCCAAGTGCAGTTGGGAAGGAGGATTTTTAGTCGCTACCTAAGATCACGTCATACTGCTTTCACCAGTGGTAACAGTATGTGAACCTGGAAAACTTCTGTTTAACTCTTTGCTGCTGCTAGAGCTTCCTTATGCTTGCACGGTGAGAAAATTCACCCCGGTACCACAGCGGGCAATGTGAAAAACCCACACTGCTCTGCTAAGTCCTCTTGTAAAGCAGAACCACACTCTGAAATGTTAAGAGGCTTCTTCCTTGTCTGTCTTTACCTCCTCCTCCCTTTCCCCAGCTGTTCTGCGGGGAGTTTGTCATCCCCCTTCTCACTGCATCAGTTCCTGCCACAGGGCTGCTGGGTGATGCCACCACTAAATTCCTCTTTCTGATCGAGGGGGAAATATTTAGCTGCGTTTTGTTCATAATATCCTCAAAGAAGGAGCAAATATGAAAGCTATAAAGGTGTTTACAGATGCAACTGGGCTGCTGGACATAACATTCCCACAGCCCTGAGGAGCATGAGCTGCCTGCTTGCTTTGCCAGAGTAACGGTTTGTGTGCTCTGAAGCTCTGGAGTCCCGAGTGCTAAAGGTACGATAGTGAGGAAACTCAGTTTCAGCTGCAGAGATCAATGTCATGTCAGCTCATGGGATTGCTGTCCTTCGTAACCGTGACCCACACAAGGCAACGGAGGCCTTGTGATAGAGCTCATCTGCTTACCAACACCCCAGTGTGTCACCTGCTTTCTTACACCAGCTGCATTTCTTGGTAGTGGCTTCTACTTTCCCTGTCTTGGGACCCGGAGCTGAACTTCCAAAATACCTTCTTGTGCCTGAACCTAGGGTTTGTCTTTGTTTATTTTATAGTTTCGGGAAAAAACGCTGCTTTTGCGAGGGGGAGAGGCATCCTGCACAGTTGCATTGTTCTGACTATCCTGCCTATATCTTCAGTCCTCCACAAAACCATTAAAAAGAAAGGTATAGTAATTCTACTCCAGGTTAAATGCTGTCTTAAATGCAGGGAGAGAATTACAGTTGTAGACAGCTAGCAGTTTCATTGTATTTTAAGTACATATTCTCTCACTTTTAAATATTTTATTAATTAGTATGCAGATATTTTCGTATCTGTTCTTGTTTTCATGCCAAAACATGTATTTTGGGGCATTATTGTGTACACTACTGAGACACAGAAGGGCGAGGTAAGATTGTGTCATGATGTAGAAGTCCTTCTGCATCCTCAACAGCACAAGCAGAAACTGAGGCCTGATAGAGGCTCCATTTCTGAGCAAACTCCGCAAATTTCTCCTGGGACTGGAACAGAGAGGCACGTGGTGATGGGGATGAGACTAGGGCTGCATACTAAATCACGTGTGTGCTGCCAGTGCCGGGGTTTCATCCTTGCCGGCACTGGGTTTTTCAACCTTGTGAAAGGAAAGAGCACTGAGCATTATGAGTGTGTAGGCTCCTAGGAAGAAATAAAAACCCTGTCCAGGAGCTTTGCTGAGGCCTGAGCTGCAGGAGGTGGCTTTGGCCAATTTACAGAGAGGTAAATGAATGGGAATATTCTCCGGCTCGCAAAGACTTTTGCCACAGGAATCCCTCATGGGTCTGGAGCTGGTTGGCAGTGTACAGAGAGTCTTCAAGCTGTATACACATATGCGGCAGATGGCTGTGCCTGTGCATTCAAGGCATCTTTCAAAACCACTTCTATGATGTGACTTCAAACTGATGCTTGCCGTACTCCCACGTCCTGGTGTGGAGGGTCCTGGCTGCGTAATGGAGCAGGATGGTCCTGGGGAAGCTGGAGATAATGGCAAACATAAAAGCAGTTTTCCTTGAATACAGCAGAATGGCTACCTGGAAAGATGAGTGATTCTGCTGCAATCAACAGGATCAGTCCTGTGTACCAGTAACACATCAAGTGCAGGACTATGGTTTTCTGGCTTAATTTTGTTTTAAGCTTTTAAAACTGTGACTCTTCATCTCCTCAGCAACTGCAGAGCAGCACAGCTCCACTGACTGCCACGGACGTCTGCTGATTCGACGCATTCGCACGTTGTTTTGCTGAGGATGGTGCGGGCGAGCGCCGCAGAGGCACTGGGAGCGCGATGATGCTCAGCAAGGACGGCAGCCCTGGCAAGCAGACCTGTCCTCTGCCTCGCTGCCCGGCTCTGCTCCGAGCACCGCAGGCTGGCCTGAATAAGCTCCTTGTAAAGATTTATTAGCTTCCCTCTAAACAGGGATCAAGGCATGGCGGCGCAGTGCTGATCACAGTTTGGATGACAACTGGTCTCTATTTGCCTGTTTTTTCTTACAGTCACGACTCGGAGCCCATTCACTGTTTCAAAGGAGCAGAGACAGGCACAAAACCTGTGGGAGCGCTTTTCTTCTTCTCTGTGTGCAAGTTGCTTATGATTATTATTATTATTATTATACATTTTGTACCTTGGATTATACATAATCAAAAATCAGAGCCAAGCAAAATCAGGATGATAAATGCATTACCACAAGCAAATTCTGTGGAATATTTGTCTTTCTGTTCTCTTAGCTGTTTCGCACAAGGGATTTCAACAGAGCAATTTATCCTTTTCAGTTACTCGGTATAACAGTATTAGCAGAGGATAAAGTCATAATTATTAATTATGGGTAAATTACTATCCAAGTTGGTGAATCCCACTGGTTTTGTTACCTATTAAAATTTATCTGTTGAATATTCTTCCACAGGAGTCTAAGAGAGAACTGGACTTTCAGATCCAGATAACCAACCATCTTGTGTCTGTTATCAGCAGAGGTTGTGCTCTATTTAAAATCTAACTTATTCCAAAGGTCACTTCCAGATGATCTAGAGAGAAGTGCTTACAGGTGCCTGAGCTGAGGAGAACAGCAAGGGGGAGGGCATTACATGCATCCATCTCATCAGGAAGTTTTGTCACATTGCCAAAACCCTGAAGCATTCACGTTGCCAAACCCAGTTTCTCTCGCCCTCTAACTCAGTTCAGTATGCCACGCAGAAAGGCAGTCTGAACAGCAGTGTCCTTGAAGGAGCCAGCATGGCTTGCTTATTTTTATTTGAAAATAATGAACCAGATGTTCGGCATATACTGGGAAACTCAAAACGCATCGCTTCTGCTGCGGGGCCAGCCCTGCAACTGATGGAGCAGGACTGCATGCTGCTTGGGGCACTTTTCTGCCCCGGAGCTGCTGGGTGCCTCCCTCTGCTCCGCGTGTGTTCCCCTCAGCACGCAGCAGGGCTGGGTGTTTGTGCTCCAGACCTTTCCCTACCCCATTACCTCTGACCTCGATCCCAGCGCCGCGGTGATGCAGCCCTTCTGCAGGGCCACAGATCCTCCATCTAGCCCTCCCTCTCCCCATGTCACCTCACAGGCGCTCAGATGTGCCAAACCGGTGGCACTTTGGTTTATGTGCTTGTTTGGACTCAGAAAAATCAGAAGCGGAAAAATAGCTGCTGTAAGAAGTTACCTGACTTGTCCTTTTCTGTGTGGCTTGGCTGCCGGCGCAGTGCTCAGCGGTCCCCGAGCTCTGGCCTCTGGTCGGCTTTCCACCGGAGCAGAAGCCAGCCATTTACAGCGGGGCATGGAACACGGGTACTTGTGGGAGAGGTTTGCAAGCGCTGATGTGCTCAATAGCTTTCAGTCTAAGTGTTGAAAAATGCAAAACACCCTGGAAAATTTGCCAGCCTTTGGTGTTTAACTCTTTAGTGATCATGTAACAAGCAGCTAGTAACTGTAATAATGTGGCCTTGTTTAAAAGTACATTTGTTTCATCTTTTACTGCTTACTTAGGAGAGAAATTAAATCTGACTTCCCAGCTCTGTTTAGAAAATATTTGTATACTTCTTTTCTTGTCAGATATCAGAGATATTGCTATTTACTTCAGTTTTTTACTCTGTTTCAGATTTAATATCCTAGAATTTATTGATTTACTATTTGAGTCGTTATCAGGTAACCAATTTTCAGGTCCTAGCAAGGATTAATCTATCAAGACACTGTTTCACAGACAGACTTTCAGCGAGACTTGCCGAACTCGCTTGCAGAATCACGTGTCGTATATGAGCATCATTTGCAGTGAAATTTATCTCAGGTGGCAGCATCTCCTGTCTGCAGTATGAAAGTGACTCTCAGGCTTGTGTCACCAAGGAGTGTGACAGAAAAGCTGACAAGTGGCCCTAACGTCTCTGCTGCGAACGCCTGACAACAAGGTAGGCGATGGCGGGGGCATTCACGGCGTGGCTGGGGGAGCGGGCTGCCCGGGCTTGCGGCAGCGTTCCCACCACGCGCATCGTGGGCAATGGTAGTGGCCAGGGAGCACAGAGGTTACGTCAGAACTGAAACTCTTGTGAGAATTTCAAGGCCCAAATAGCAATGTGAATCACAATTTTTGTACACAAACACATAATAATGTGTATTGTAAAAACACATTATAAATTCCAATGTGCCTACAGGCTATATATACCATTAACACCTTAGCCCTAGTCTTCTGTGTGAAGCACAAGCTCTTCTGTGAACTTCGGTCGATCTTTGGTCCTTCCTTTAGCAATCAAGCATATTGTTTAATTTTTTGGACAGTACCCATATCACTGACAGACACTTCATAAATATAGCTAAATCCATCCTGGCAGGCTTCATCTCTAATTTTACGATGTGGTTTTCTGTGTTAGATGACTACATTTTTCCCTAACTGTTTTAACAAAAGCATCCAGAGTGATTCAGGTCTATCCTCTTAGCAATCGTACATGCTGTGCATTCAGAACAGCCAGCTCTGCTGTCTGGAGGGCTGTACAGTGCTCCTGAAGCAGCAGGTGAGATGCTTGAATCTGAGGTTCCCATGGCAAAGCCGGTGCAATCAGTCCATCTGACTTCTTCAGGCCTATATGTGAGGGCTTTTCCCTCTCCGTGACTAGGAGTGACTCACTGACTGCAACTTCTCCCAGTTGCTCTGGAGAAGCAGCCTGCTTATCCGTGATACTCGCCCCACTCCTGTTTCTCCAGCGGGGTGGCTGATGGGCTGGTGCCTGCCCAGCCTCACCCAAGCCTGGCTCTCAGGGCAGGCGAAGGCGCAGAGCTCCCGTGCCCTACCCACGGGATCGCCCCCAGCCAGCTGCCGCACCGGAGAGCTGTTGGAAGCGACTTGCTGAAGAGGAGCTGCAGTTTTGGTCCGTCTCTTGGTGCTTGTAGAGCCCAAGGTTTTACTGGGTTTTAATTTCCTCCCTGTGCGTGCTCTCCTCTCCCAAGCCTGGAAAGCGGAAGCATTCAGGAACAGCTGGAGCTGCTGGGTGAGAAGAAAACCATATCAGTGATTGATTTGAATGGGAACAACAGAGTTGTTGATGGGAGGTCAAGGCCACAGCACGTCATGTCTAACTAGCCTGTTTACCTTCTATAGTTCTTTCAGAATCTTTCCTCAGGATTTTTTTTTTTTTTTTTTTTTGAAAATGGAAAATCTGGGGGTGGTTCTTTCCTTCCTGCTTGTAATCTCTGGGTTTAGTTAAACCCACAAAAATGCTGAGAGAAATTGCTTAATCCCACTGAAGTCTGTCATCATCTTTCAGCTCAATATAAATTTTTGTTTGATTTTTGAGAAAACTGTTGTTTAAAGTGGTTTTTAGGCCATGACAGAAGATGGTATCTGTATGTGTTACGGGGAGTTTTTTAATAAGTACAACTGATGCATGGCAAAGCCGATGTTCTGCACGTTCGGTTTTTAGGGGTAAGTCATGGAAATGTACTAGAGAGTCAGGCTGAGCAGCCTTAGTGTGCTATGCTGGAGCTAGCCCGGGTTTTACCACACATGACTGCTAAGAGTACGGGTCTGTGAGGGTTTTGCTTTCTGCTGTGTTATGCTTTTATATATCAAAGATCTTGCTCTTAGTGCAAAGTCCAACTTCCAGGCTTTATGGCATTGCTGCAGTCTGCTCCAAAGGAGATACTTACTGTGTTCTCCCTTGTTACTTCTTCTAAAATCACCTTTCTTTGAAAATACGTGTTGTGTTCTGGCTGGTTACAGGTTTGGCAATTGCCTCTCCATGCACCTGGCAGGACAAGATCTGCAGCAAAACAAAGTAGATTTATAGATGTATACAGGCCCTGGCTTCCCAGAGGAGTTATTGGCAAGAACCTTTTTTTTGCCCAAAACATCCATGACTCAGCTTCCATCACTGATATCTGGAAGTCATCATAATACCTGTCAAACGTTCAGGTTTTTTCCAGCTTACAGGTTTTGTAAACTGCTGTTGTATCAACAGCCTTTTAATTAGATCCTTCTTACAAGTCTATTAATTCATTAAAAGGGCCATCTGTACTATCTGAACAAGCACCACATCTCCTTCCCTTTGCCTTCCATCCTTCCAAAAGATCTGCTCGTAACTGTGGCAGGTATTTGTGTGTAAGCCATTGCCTAATTTAGAAAAACGAGATCTTCTTTTACATAGCACTTCTGTCCGTACCAGCTGTATTTCAGACTCCCAGCTGACACTGAACTGAACTTGCTGTTGAGCTCTCTATCTAGCAGCTTGAAAACATCTGGTCTCTTGTGACTGAACTAAATAAGCAGCAAAACTCACTATTTTATTTTTGTTCACAAGTTTTAGCGCAAATTCTGAGAAACTTCTGTACCTTTCATGTTCCAAATGTGGTCCTTGGCTATAGCAAAATACTCACGTGCTTGTTTAATAGGGTTCCTGTGCGCTTTCTCAGTTGAAGCCCTAATGATAATAAGGCAACATGGTGTCGTGCACAAGGCTGGGAAGACACCTCTCGAATGGGAAGCCTGTGTCTCTTGGTGGCAGACGCAGTACAGAATATTGCTTAAGCTGAACTGGTTGGGAGGTTACCTTTGCTATTTCCTGAGAGAAATACACAGTTTCAGTAAAATGTAGTGTTTCTTTTTTTAAAAAAAGAAGAATCTAACACTTGATTTGGGAAAGCAGGGGAATTCAATTCTCCACCAAGGAAATCAGGAGGAGACATTTCCTCTGGGAAACATTGATGAACAGTTGATACTTGTCTGCTCTTACAACAGTGGCCCCATGCCAGCATTCTGGCCAAACCACAGCAGCTCATTGCTGTCCTGTGACTGTGACTTGCTGTGCGTAGGTGCTCTGTCAGGAGCTCGTCGCGCCCGTGCAGTAAGGAGCGTGGGGCCTCTGAACCCAGCTCCATGGCCGCTCACCGGAGCAGGTTCATGTGGTTGATTCCCCACAAGAAATGTTCGAGCCAAGAATGCTCTGAACTCCCACGCTTCATGGGAGGCTGCAAAAACATGACCTTTTGTGTTCCAGTTTAGGATAAAGCCAAATGGAGTTTCAAATGGGAGAAAACAGCGATTCTTGAACTCTCTTCCATGGCCAAACTTAAGGTCTGGTAAGTCAGGCTTGATAGTGCAGATACACAGTGGCCCTAGAGACAGTCGAAGGCTGAGCCAAAATATTTTGGAAGGACTGCAAGAAAAATGGCCAGGGCAGATTTTCCTTCTGTCATCAACTCTGCCATAAAGAAAGCACTAGTATTTTAAATGAAGAGTGAATAAATGCATTTGAAAGACATAGCAGTTCGGCACACTGGTTAAGGCAACAGCATCGGCTGTGACTTCACCTTGTGCAGAGTGTTTCCACCTTGCAGAGCATAACAGCAATAGGCTGTATTTAATCAGCATCTGTGCGCACACCCCCACGAGAAGGGGCTTGCCTGGGGCTCTTGGCTGGCTGCAGTCCCCGGTCGAGGTGGAAAGCATCTGCCCGGCATCACAGGGCTGCGTGGTTGGGCAATAGGGGCACGGGGGAAGTGAGAAGCAAGTGCTGAACTTTGGGTTGGAAGAGTGTAGGAACCAGAACATCACTGGCTTGCTTGGAAAGGTGTAGCATCCCACCTTCTTCTCTGTGTCACAGGGCTGCTGCTGGGCAGCAAGTAAAGATGGAGATTTTCTGCCTAGTGCTAAAAGTATGAAATGACTCTTTGTTGTTTTCCTGTAGTTCTTCTTGACTGTTTTTCTGCTGGCTGTAGGCTTTGCGAGGATTCACTGGGGGCTTTGCAGCACTGAGGTGTTCTGAAACGACTGTGGAAGGTGTTCCCTACAGCTCGGAGGAGCTGCAGAACAGCACATAGTTGGGTTATTTTGCCTTAGTAGGAATCGTACCCCTGGGTTATAACAGATAAACCAGACTTGATCCAGTGGGCAAACAGAAGGCTCCCAGCATCACCCCACTCATGCCCCACTTGGAGGTTTGAACAGAAATGAAGTGCTGAGTACAAACATACTTTTGCATGGCAAATAAACTAAGTTTCTGTACAGAAGATTAATATAAGGCTGAAACCCTACAGATTTCTCTTGAAAATTCCTTAGGAAGACCAGTTGCAGCCAGCTCTCAAAACTAACTTCACTTACAGCATCTTATAAAATTATATGATAGTATGATAGATGAGGAACACATGTCCCTTTTGCCTGTTTTATTCTGCCCTACTTTAGCTCCTTTCCTTCGCAAAGCCTGTCTTTTGCAGTATGTCTTAGCTTGATGTAAGGGCTCCTTCTCAAATCTACATTGTTTCCACCCTAGTTAATTGTGGAGAAAATATTGCTCGATGGAGCCTAAAAAAAATGAGCATAAGGAAAGACTCATCTGGATCATTTTTGATTGATTGGGTTTTTTCTCTTTTTTGTAATCAGCTAAATTAAAGTAGTCCCAACTTGTACAAACTGTTGTGAAAAAATGCAGCCAGCACTCAATGTGATAGTCGGGAAACACCCACTACAAGGCTGACGGTGGTGATGGTAAAAGCCTGGCAGAAGCCAACACCAACTTACTGTCGATATTTGTAGGGGGAGTGCTTCTCACTCCGCTGGGCAGCAAGAATTAGCTCCCCGCTCCTTCCTGGCAGCGTCTGCCTCATGCCGGCTGTAAAAGCAGGATGCTGTGTGGCAAAAGCTGAGGCAAAAGGTACTTTGGGGGGCTCTGGTGTCCGAGGTTGAGAGCAAAACACCACGACAAGATGAATTCACTGAGTCATCTGCCCGGGGAACAGCATGCACCGTCACTGGCTTCTGGAAATCGTTATAGCTGTTCATCTCCCAGGACAGTCCTTGGGGCATTTCAATTGTCCCGACAGGAAGCAGTCGCTGTAAATTTAGGCAGGAGATGAATTGCTTGTATTTCTCATCAGCAAGGCCAGAGGGATGACTGGGATCAACAGTCCATGGTCCCCAGGGTCTGGGTGCACAGGCAGTGTAGCAGGGAAGGAGATCATCTCGCTGCTTGGGGACAGATGCTGCACCTTGGCAAGGCCACTGGTACATTAGACCCTGTGGCATCTTCCCTGCTTCCTGGCAGGCTGTGTTTACCCGGTGTCGAGAAATGAGCAGTTCTACTCCACGCACCCCTTCTAACAACCAGGTAAAGAACTGAAACACGAAGCTGTTTTTGGTGGGCTCCAGCTGCACTTCTGAGGGCAAGTGTCCGTCTTCGGTGCCTGAGCAGCTGGCTTCAAACTGGGCTCACCCAAAGCTGCACTCCTGATAAGAGAGCATGGATAAACTTCAAGGCTTTGTGCACCAAGCAGGTCTTTAGTAGGAAGGAAATAAAGGGAAAAATAAAACTTGGGTTTTCAGAGCAGATGAAAAATCCCACTGTGATCCAAGAGCCAGGGTTGGCCGTACCCATGCACTGAATAGGAGGAAGGAGGACTCATTTCCTCAGGCCTCCTTTTGTGCCTGTTAGCTAATTAACGCCTCTCTAGATCTGTACAACTAGTTTGAGCACCTGGAAAGCTTTAGGTTGCACATAGGCCAAAGAAAACATGTTTCTGCTATTAGAAGCACTCTCATTTTATCTAGTCAGCCATGCTGTTTGCAAAAGCGAATTTGGGCTCTTTTCTCTGTTTTCCTCACATGCAACTATTTAGTTGGCCAAAAGTTACGGAAAGTTTCTGGAGATCACCTGATCTCACTGGAGAGAAATGTCCCATTCTGGGGATGGAAGGTAAAAAAATCTCGTTTAGGTTATTGCAGCTTGCATCATCCTCTGGAACAGCAGTGCCCCTGCGAGGACACCGACATGCGACTGGGTGGCTGCAGATTTCTCCACCAAACCTGGCTGCTGGGATTGTCAGGACCTGATGCTGGGAATCCCCAGCAAAGTTTCTGAGTGGACAGTAAGACAGATGCCACAGTGGGGAGAGTGCTGCTCTGTTACCAGGTGACAGGTTTTCAAGAAAAGCTCAACCTGCTGCCAGTAACACAAGGCAGAAACTTACTTTTTCGTAAGAGTGGGGCCAAGAATGACTCTGTCCTTTTTTTCCAGTATTACTTCACAGTAAAATACATGCCCCTCCACAGAGTTTGTTTTTGCTTAACTAGAGGAATTTGTAACTTCCTTGTACAAGGGCTCATGGAAAGATGCCCCTGACACAAGGTGCCACTGGTTACTAGAAGGGTGTTCTCTCTGTGTATTGATCTCTGTAAACCTGTAATTGTAAGACACCAAGAAGGGGTCTTACAAGTGGATGAAGCCTGTTGGATGCTATGCTACTGTCAGCTCCCAGCTTTCAGTAGTTCTGCACTTGTCATTCACCGAGATCACTGAATGGCAGGGGTTGGAAGGGACCTCTGTGGATCATCTAGTCCACCCCCCCTGCCAAAGCAGGGTCACCTAGACCAGGCTGCACAGGACTTCGTCCAGGCGGGTTTCGGGTATCTCCAGAGAAGGAGACTCTACAGCCTCCCTGGGCAGCCTGCTCCAGTGCTCTTCACTGTACTTCATACCTTCTCGGGGAGAATTCACTGCTAATTTCATGGGGAGAGGCACAGCAAGAACCAGTGGCAAGAAACCAAAGCCAAGCAAATCCAAACGAGAAACCAAGGAAGAACGAGCAAGCAAAAAGCAACCCAGGGAGTGCGATTCTGCCGAGGGAGAATGTTCTCCAGCCCAGCACAGCCCTGCAAGGCAAATGGGTGAAGTTCTATGGATTGTCCACATGCAGAACAGACAAAATAAGCAAATGATTCCTCTTTTAGTGGAAACATTATCTGCTCCCACCCCGGCTGCAAGATCTCCAGCACGTGCCCAAGTGCATCACGCGCAGGGCTCAAGTAGGGGCTTCACCTTAGCTGCTTTCCTTGAGACTCACATCTGTGATAAGCCAGGCAGAAGATAAAACTTCATGCCACTATTTTTTATAACAATCTCTCTCCACTCAGTGTACCCAAGAACAAGCAGGGAACCGCAAAATAATAGTTAGCTTTAATCCAATTTATCATGCCATAATCTCTCCACTTCCTTAATCCTTCACTGTAGAAACCACCCATATCCACGAGTAACCTTGCTGCTACCCCTACCAAAAGAGCCTGTCCTTGCAGTGCTGCACTGAGGTTTGACAGAGCATCGAGCCACTGTGGAGATGGCGGAAGGTCTGTGGTGGGAGCCAACAAAAGCTCGAGAAACAGGAGACAAGAACGTCTGCTACGCTATTGAGGGGAAAAAGGAAAGCACTAAGCAAAGGCAGCATGGAAATACAGCAATGTAGCTCCTCACCTGCACGGGACAAACACATCCCTGTCAGCACAACTTCTGAAGCCCCCGTTGACTGATAGGGTACACGGAACGCAGACACCGGGCCGTGAAACTATAATTACATATAAATGATAAAAATATGAACTAGGAGACTGTCATTCATTTACAGAGCTCTTCTGGTGATTGAAGAGGTGACCTTAGCTCAGCTCATCTACAGAGCCTCTCAGAAGAGTCGTAACCCTGCAATTTATAAAGCTCTCCATCCACTCCCCAGCGAGCAGCCTCACCTCCCACGGCACGTCCTCATCCCACAGTACATCCACGCTGGACAAGCACCACCTCCCCCATGATTTGGATAAATTCTGTGTCTCCTAACACGTGTCACGTTAAGTAGCCAACCACTCTACCCTCTCTAACTAAAATAAATGTTTCCATCAACACCTGCACTGGTGGTTGGGGGACATTTCACTGTCCAGGAAGCTATGTGCACAGAGCAGGAGCTTTTCTGTGTCATTTCCAACATCTTTCTCTTACACTTCACCTCTTTTTGTCACCCTATGTTCTTGCTGTAAGATCCCACAAGAGAACGACACGATTTGTTTCAATGAGCCAAACTTCTCAGCTGGTCAGGATGCGGTTTCCCAAGACAGACGGAAATCGATATGAAAGCTTTAGTGGTTGAGAGCAAACCAAAAGTTGGTGGTTGCTCACCTTCTGCTTCCAGGCTGGGAGAGGAGCCACCTCCTCAGCCCTCAAGCCCGGGAAAGTGTGACCGTGGGCTGGGTGCACACGATCAAATCAATGAATCTGACTGTAAAGCACCATAAAAGTAAATAAAATCACCAGAACATCAGCAGTCTCCCTGTTTTCAACTCTGCTTCGCAGGGCGAGAAGATACCCGGTTTTCAGCCAGTAACGCAATTTCCAAGCAGACCCTACTCCTTCAGCCTCTCTGTTTGACAACCAATATTTTGCTAAAACTTCGGGTAGCAATTCAGAGTAGTTTTCAAGCTATTTTGAATATTTCAGAGCATTTATAAAACTACAGCACATATTGGCACTACCATCGACAAACGACTGCCATCAACCGAGACAGAAATTGAGACGTTCAACCGCGCGTTTATCGCGCCGCTCCGAGAACTCCGTTTCCTTCCGAGCGCAGCCATCTCCAAGCTCTCCAGCGAGATGTTCTGTCGTTAGCCCAATTTAGCTGTAGCCCTTCACATCAAAGCAGAAATTGAGCTACGCTGTCAGAAAGAAAAAATCCTGCTAAGTTTACAATTATCTGATGTGCTCTCTTTCAGGAATAATATACTCTATTTTAGCAGTGAATTTACTGTCAGAAAGCAGGAGATACACTTCACTTCCCGTCACTGCCTCCCATAGTTGGGTAGTTTTCCTTACATGAGGCAGCGCAGAAGACCCAAAGGAGCAAATCTCAAATGCCTGAGCCTCTCCACCTGCATTAAAAGAAGATTCCCAAGCATCCTTTCTCTCGCAGCGGGGACCACAGCTGCTTTTCAACAGCAGAAGCGGGCAAACAGACTGGGAAGTTTATCGAAGGGGATGGGGAGGAGCAGAAAGGTAATGGACACAGAGTAGATCAAGTTCTCAAGGACCAGAACCGGTAACGATTTAAGCCACCCCCACAACAAACATTGGAGAAGAAATTCATAGAATCATAGCATGGTTTGGGTTGGAAGGGACCTTAAAGATCATCTGGTCCCAACCCCCCTGCCATCAGCAGGGACATCTTCCACCAGACCAGGTTGCTCAGAGCTCCATCCAACCTGGCCTTGAACACTGCCAGGGAGGGGGCAGCCACAAAATGTTTCCCCCTTGCCAAAACCCCTACACATACGACATCAGAAAGGAGCAGAGCCTGGCTTGTCCTCTGCATCCCAGTGACCCAGCAAACCGGGGAACCACCGAGGCACCGCTGCTCCTTGCCGGGGGGTCCAGGCTGCCGAGCGCAGTGTCAGTGAGGGGCTTTTCCTGTCTAGAAAGGAGGAGATGTGACAACAGCCTGCGAACGTGTGACAGGTTACTGTGAACAGGCAGGGAGAACCCGGGGGAGGCCAGACACAAAGAACAGTGTCACTGGGATCAGACACTGGGAAAATAATTAGGAAGCTAAATTCATAGAATCATGGAATCATTAAGGTTGGAAAAGACCTCCAAGATCATCGAGTCCAACCATCCAACCAACCCCACCACGCCTGCTAAACCATGTCCCCGAGGGCCACATCTACACAGTTTTTGAACCCCTCCAGGGATGG
>Ga0181612_159838_pt1 | contig 14673 bp, 10 predicted proteins | sample HoacroProtozoa21_FD_119630 | JGI IMG/M metagenome (GOLD analysis project Ga0181612, IMG submission 119630) | Hoatzin crop microbial communities from Cojedes, Venezuel. Combined Assembly of Gp0051906, Gp0051904, Gp0051908 | reverse complement strand
TCCCATCTAACATCCAAATTTTTGCAGACATACAGTGAAGGTGACAATTTCAAAAAACTTCTGCCTTAACCCCCCCCCCCCCGATTTATTACAAATAAGTTGGGCCTCTTACCACAACAAGCAGACATCAATTAGTTTATCTACAGTACTACCTGTTTCCCATGTTTGCACTACATTTTCATCAGTAACATAATAGGCTAGATGCTTCCTTTCCACTGGGTCAGACTTTTTACTGGCTCCTTGCCACTTACACAACGTGCAAAAACGTGCAACAACAATGTGCGAAACCCAGAACTCTATCTATAGAAATATGAAATTGTCTGTCTTCTCAACACAACCGACCTGGACCAGAAGTCACCATTTCAGGGCAGTGACATACGCCACCACGCACATCAGAAGAACACGCAGCAGTACCAAAACCCGGACCCCAGCCAGCAAGTGTAGTGCTGCCTTTCCAAAACAGGAAAAAGAGGAATAAATTACTTTCCCTCTGGCTACCTGTAGACTCAGTAGAGTTTTATCACTCAAAAGATACCAGTGTTCCTTCTTCAGACACTCCAAGAATACTTAACTTTACACGTGAATTTTCAGGTTCCTGCTCATTTTCACTCCTTTATCACAGTTATTTACTTCCACTGCATCACCAAATCTATCAGCTGAGAAAACATCAGTGATAATCATGAAGTTTCCGAAAGGAATTATCACAAATTATAATAAAATCATCACCTTAATGGGGATATGTCACACAATATTTTAAACTCACTGATTAGATATACAGAGGATAACAGTTACTTTAAAACATAAGGACCCAAACCTGAATCAGTCATTAGGTACATAATCAACTCTGTCAATTCACACGTAAATCCCAGGCAGCGTGCTCAAGAGCCTGGGTTTGCACGTTTAAGCCAGAAGGCACATACTGCAAAATACTTCACCTAAGCCTTTTACTTTCCTCGTACAATTATTTAAGTAATTTAAATCATACTATAGAAGTCTTTCTTGTACTAAGGCATCTGCTACGCTGTGAAGAATTGTAATCTGCTGTTGGCAGCATCTCCTTTACCGCATTCAAATCATTTCTAAAGAGATCAGAATAATTGACTTATCTCAAATAAATAAACTATCAGTTAGCCTAGCAGAACATTAACACTGTTTAAAAATAATAGAAAATAATATACACAACACTTGTTAATACTCTGGGCCCATCCTCAGTGAGGTTTGGGACTTGATGAAGAGCAAGGAATGGAAGGAGCCTCTGGACAGCTTTGGATCTGCAGTGTGTCTACCATCTACCAGGTTCCAACCACGTGTGCTCTAAACATTCAGTGACATGGAAGCCCACAGCTGTCACCAACAGAAAGATTTTGCATTCACGAAAGCAATATGAACCTTCGAGGGATCAAAATAAACATAGTGTGTAATGACCGTAGCCCTCTTCTAACCGCAGGTTACAGTGAGAAAATTATCTTTTTTACATCAGAAATCCAAATAGGCAGGGAAAAGGAGAACTTAAAACAAGTAACCACAAAACCCAATCAAAATCAATTGCTGGTCTCCTCCAGAACATCAGACACGTAACACCCGGGACATGAGATGAGCTCAGACAACCTATGCTTGCTAACTGCTGCCCCAGTGTGGTGTATGTTTTAACAAATATAAGTATCTGCATTACAAAGAAAAATTATCCTGCTTCACAGTTTTCTCATATTTCTTTATTCTTTTGAGTTTTCCTTTAAATCCCTACATAAGTAACAGGGAATAGCGTGCCTACTGAAGATTGTTACACGTTAGATTTCCTCTGCACTGGAAAAAGAACCACCCGAACATACATTTCTTTTATTTCCCAATTCAATCGTTCATTAATTTTACCATAGGTTTCAAAAGCCAGACATATAGCCAGCTGTACACCCCCCATCCAAAATCAAGGATTTGGGAAATGCCAACTTCTACAACAGAAAAAAAAGAAAGGTTAAAAGTAGAAAGTTATGGGGAGCAAATAAACACTGGAGGGGAAAAGCGAACACAGGTTTAAGGCAAATTCCAAAACACCTTCAACAGTCACAGAGTCAAAGCAGTATCTACCACCCGTAAGAGCAGACACCTGAGCTAGTCATGAACTAGGAAGTAAGAGCCTCCCGTTGAATTACACCCTGTATTACGTGTCAGTTTCTACTTTAAATGATAGACTAAATCAAATACACTAAACTTTAAATAATAACCTAAATAAAATATATTAAACTGTACTATAAAATAACCAGTCTAGGCTGCTCCAAATTATAGTGTCAATAACAACAAAAAAATCAAGCACAGTGGAATTTAAATTCCTCGGGATTAACGTGTGAGCCATTGTTGCAATAACATCAGCTAACTAAGCTGTCAGGGCCGTTCTCAGGTGTGGTTCCCTCTCCTCGGAAAGCCCCGCTTTGGCCAAACCTATGCCCAGACCTTCACCTCCCTTCTCTCTTAAGGTGCAGTAACTATACTCAATCCTTAGCCAAGTCACGGCCAGCTCTTTGCTGGCATCTCCACACTCTTCTCTGTAAAACTAACTGGTGTGGCAGACCCTCAGCCTTTTCAATTCCTCAACAGCCCTAAACGAATAAAGTGTTCTTCTACTCCAACAGAACAATAACAGTGACCCAAAAAAAGTACAAATGGATGTAGATTTTCTTTTAAAACCCCAGCTTGCTGCTGACAGTTACACAGTTAGCTCCCCCAACCCATTTTCACCTACCCCATCTTGTCTCACTGGCTAATACTACTTTCCAATACGCTTGTCTCTAATCCAGTAGTTCCACTGTACTCCAATCCTTTTGTCTTTTGTAGGAACTCATTGATAAAGCCTACAAAAATTATTAAAATTGAAAGCATATAAGATATGGGCATAAAACCGGAGTATTTATGGATCTCATCTTGAACACAAAAATCCTTCCCACCTCCCAGAAAATCCCACACCTCTTATGATTTCATCACACTGGACAGTTGGCCATAGAACAGATGAAAACAAACTATAGCTCATGACAACAAGAGCCCTCAAGGACAAAGCTTATCGTATTTCCAACCTTTCTCTGCCTCTCAGAAATCAACCCATGCTTCATTCCATTGCATACTCTGTAAACTAAAGATGGCACCACAGATCTCACCCAAAGCAGGTTATGTTCACATGTGCTTGCGGATGCTGAACCTGCATGCTACCAAATCCCTGGCAGGTTAGGTCAGACACAGACGCATATGGGAACCAGATCTCATGCTGGATCCATGCTGTTGGCAGGACAGACAACAGCAGCTCTAGTTTAACGCCAACGCAGACAGGCTATGCATGATTCAGGGCAAGGCCTACTGGCCAAAGCTACCCTTTCACATTCACATAAAGAGCAAGTTCTGTGCTACATCCAAACATTTTTCTACGTTTGACACTGAACTCAAAGGAAGGGTATGTAAACAAGAAAGAGAGCTGTGCCATACTCCACCCAACAGCAAAATTCTGTTTTCTCTTTATTTGCCCAAAGTTGACTAATACCTGTCTTCTCTTGGACTGCAAATGTCTATCATCCAGTCCAGTACTCACCCCCACTATGCTCCAAAGAAACTGCATTTGAATCGACACATCAACACTCAGATAAAAAGTCTACATATGTAGCCCGATTAGAATGATTAGGGATTCTCTACAGCCTACAGAAATCTTTGTATGAGGTGCATCATGTCTACACATTAATTAGTAATAACAGACAAGAGTATACAAACACAAGCATCTCTTTTAAAGATGTGCCACGGATGAATGGAACTATGCTCACATAGCAGGTTTCCTGTAATACTTTAAACTTGTTAAGGTGACTTCTAAGACTACCTTACTTTCAGGCTTTCTTCATATATTGTCAATAAGGCATTATAAAGTTAAAATACTCACTATTCTCTTAACAATAATTAAAGATAAAACTCTTCCATTCTTAGCAGAACTCCATAAAATCATTGTGATTTATCTGTATTTCTCTTGTTAGGCTAATTCCCAAGGGAATATATGATGTTAAAAGCTGCAAAATCATCTTTTTGAACAGGAGCAGAGTGATGACCTTCTTGACTAAATTACCGTGCCTGGAAAAGCTCTAGATAAAATAATCTATCCTTCTTATAATTACTCAGGGACCTGGGGGGAGGAAAAAAAGAAAGTGCTGTAATTTAAAATTAATTATATAAATGGTACACACCCTAAACTCCACAAGTAGATTTTGAATTAAAAGCATACACCAATTAAAGGAGAAGGGAAAACAAAACCAACCAACCAACCCAACCAGGCCATGGGAGCGACCTGTGAACAGCAGAACTGGCCAAACCAAGAGAAAGTCCCGGGCAGAAGGGGAGAGCAGGGCTCACACCCAGACAAGCCTCCCTGCACTCGAAGAAAATTCTCCACTTTTCCAGCCCAACCAGATGAGAATAAAAGAGCTGATGAGCTCTCACGCTTCTCACTACTTTCTTATGTAAACATCTTATAATATGAAATGGACCATCCTGTTGGGTTTTGGTTGTTGGTTGTTTGGTTTTTTTTGGGGGGGGTGGTGGGTTTTTGTTATTATTGTTACTATTTATTATACTACCCTTAAAAAAACACTGAGACCTGTGTTCTCATGGGACTAGATGTGAGCACCTGGGCTAGAGATATGTGAAGAGTTTGGGGCCAAATTAATAGGAAACAAGAATATTTTCCCTTTCAACTCTAATGAAGAGTGAAACTACAGTTTAGATGCAAAATACAATACTAATAATTTTGTCACAGCTTTGCAGCTTTTAAATCATCACGGAAAATGGCAAATTTCTCCTTCACATTTGGTTTTCTTACTTAACTCTCTGCTTGCACGCTCTTCCACAGGGCCTAAAAGTATTTAGCAGCACTTCAAAGGAGGAGAAGAATCCCTGTCTGCTTTGCCATGTACTTGCTGCCCAAACTCCAGGCATCACGCTGCTGACTACATACCCAGAGCTGCTGATCAGGCATGGGGAATTCCCATTTTCTCAAACAAATTTCTGGTATTTGAAAAGATACTGGAAATTTGCAATTGGGGAGATGCAAAGAAAATGAAGCTGGGTTCTGTTGCTTAAATATATCCTTTGCGTTTCATATCTATCTATGCCCTAATCAAAACTTCTATTCAAAAAGATTAAAAATCCAGTCAATTGGTAGAAAAGATGAATATTCAGAATTATCTCAACGTATTTAAAAAAATCCAAAGATTAACAAATTCTCCTCTCATAAAATACTTGCATCTTTGAAAGGAAATAGAGGAGAGCAGGAGAGAAGAGGGCAGCGGGAAGGCGTATTTATTATATATCTTTTCCAAAGTAAGCTCATCAAAAAATACAAAGCAACAAACTTTATTAGTCTTCCTCTAATTATCTTCATTATCTCCTCTACAGCTCTCCCCTCACTTTTTTTCCAAGCTGAGTATCAAACAGATGTATTCAGGATACAGACTAAAGTCACTTCATTTCAATTCAAGGACTTTTCTTGCTGAATCACAAGAAACTACAATACAAAGGTACAAAAAATACCCAACTTTTAACAAGCTGGCAAAGAAAATGCGAGCAGCTCAAGGTTTCTCCAATGTCACACACTGAAGCTGCTGCAGCAGCCTCCTGCCCTGCCTGGGAGCCCTCCGGCTCCCGCTCGCGCCTGCCAGGACACGGCCAATGGCCATTTCCAGGCTTTGGCTTCCCGCGCCCGCACCCAGCTGTGCTGAACTGCTCTTGTCCTTATGCTCTCTTTGAGTATGAGCCAACTCCTCTCGCTCAGATGTACCTGACAAAAGCGAGCTCAGTCACGAGTATTTTTCCATCAAAATGCAAAGCTAGAAACAGAAAAGGGAAAAAAACCCAAACCCCAGGTTTTCAGAACACCTTAGACCAAGCGGGAGAAAATCAGATGAGCGGTCACACTTCTACCAAAACGTTCTGAAATATACAGCAGTACTTGGGGCTTTGCACTGGAAATGTGCATCTACATCCCACGCGATACTGACTGAAGGCAAAAAATTAAGAGTTGTTTGGTTTTTGGTTTGATTTTTAAAGAATGAGCAAAACTTGCAATTACAGCTCAGACGACATTCTCAATAGTCAGTATTTTTCCCCCCTTCCATCTATATTACTAGTTTGGAAATGACTGTTTCTACCTACACCACTATTAATCTTCAAGTTGGGATCAAAATTTGCATATTATTATTTTACCTTACACATCTATCTGAAAATTAGCTTGATCACATTTCTTTGCAACTAAAAAAAGTCCGTTCATTCTTTTTCCCTAACTATACAGATACTGTTATTGAGCTAACGAACACCAGTAAATGTTGGAGGTAGAATAAGGAAGGTAGTTGGTAGGGATTTTAAAAAAGATCACTATGTGCCCATATATTTTCCTCAGTTTTTACTGAGCAATTTCTAGGTCGGCAAAATGCCAGTTGAACAGAAGGACCCAGCGCAGGCAGGTAGCAGCCACCCCGTTTAGGACTATTATGTCCAGTTGTTAAGGGGAGTTGTCAGCTCAGCTTATACATCAGTAACAACAGGAAAATGCATCACTATCAACCTAGCTACCTCGTAATTTAAAATATACACAAGTGAAAATACAGGTGAGCTGCCTGTATCGCATTCTATAGGAAAATATCATCATTTAAACTCTGTGCAAAATACTTCTATATCCAAAACATGCTTGGCCACTTTTTGTTTGAAAAAGTCAGGAGTCTACAGAGCTATTAGTCTTCCTCAGTTTCACAAATATAAATTTCTTAATGCACAACAACATGAATATTCTTACAATTATTGCAGCCTTTTATTCACACCTCTGCATTTTGCTGCAGCAATAGCGAACAGTAATGTCCCAAAAGTTCATGTAGTACACATTTAATCATCCATTGCAAACATTTGCACATATTTTACATAATCAGGGAAAAACGTCTCGTCCAAATTGTCAACACTATGAGAAAGGATCTCCAACATTAAATTCAACAGGCATTTTGCCACCAACTTCGATGAGCAACCTTTGCCGTTCAGGTTACCAAAGCGAGAAGGAGCCTTTCAGAAACCAGACCGTACGTCAGAGGTAGCACGCACTCCTTCGCCACGTAAGGAACTCCGCAGACAAGAGAAGTCTTGGCCGCGTCCTCCTGCCGAGGAGCGCCCTACAAAGCGGCACATGACAGAGCAAGAGCAACCAAACCTTTCAGACATCCCGTGCTGCCCACCAGAGTCCCCGTCCCAGGGAGACAGAGCAGAAAGCAGAACTGCCTCCATTTTATTTCAGTTTTTTTCTTTAAATCTTTAAGCTAAGTCAGTTTTTCCCCATGCTCTTTCAGATGTCTAGCTCTAAGCAAGGTGATTAGAGAAAGCTGAACCGAAGTAATTATTCTGACACAGCGATATTGGAACAACTGCTAAAGAAAGGCAAGAGGGCAGCTCTGCTGCGTTGGTGCCAAGCTACTCTTCTGTATGTGAAGCACAGCACCTGATTTGACTTAATCACTGTACTTCTACAACAAATTCTGCCCAGCGTCAGATGAAAAAGTATTTAAGGTCTTCACTATCTTCAAACAACTTTTCTAAATATTGTGCCTTGATTTTCTGGCCTGGTACATATAATCCTAAACTGAAAGAGATTAGGAATTAAATTTATGCAGTGTGAGGATCACAAGTTATGTTTTGTGAACTTAGCTCAACAAAGTGAAATAGAAAGGGTAAACTACTTAAAAATGCAATCATTGAGAGAAAAGCAGGAGATTGGAGCGTGGAGGGGGCAGAGACAGAGAAGGTATAGTTCCTCCTACTGATGCTATTGCTCCTAATGAACTCAGAAAGGCATGATCCGAGGGGAACATGGATGGACACAGCACTGATTCTGCCCTCAAACACTCAGGAAGAGCTTGCACTTTCCTTGCAAGCTTCGTTCTTAGGCGTTTACTTAAATGATATCTCCCACTGATATTAATGACAAGCAGACCAATTCATTTCAAAGGACACGTGAATGTTCTGCTGGAGAAAAAGAAAACCCAACAGCAAATACAAATTCACTTAATAAAGACATTACGGACTGTCATAACAATAGCATGAACCTGTCCCCTACTTTCATCTCTTACCTGAAAAAGCAAACCTGCTCCTAGTAGCTTTGGTTTGGCAGAATGACATCTGCACGAGCAGATGCGCCTGCACTAGTACTTTGGTTCCCGGAGCACGCGCCTCTGGACGTCTCAGCGGCTCTCATTTACTGTGTTTTGATGCACACCATGGAGAAGCCTTGGAGCACACAAGCGAAACTGGAAGACGTATTCCAGGACTCGCCTAATGCACTCCACCTGCTAATGGCCTTTCAGTCCACTGGAGCGGAGCAGAGCTAGCAGGAAGGAAAAGCCCTCAAGTCCATCCATCGCACACACTGAAGTTCTGATGCTCTTGCTTTACAGATCTGCTTCCCTTGTGCCTCCTTACTTGCTAAAACAGATACAGTCAGTCACATGGGGAATGAATTTTGTGTGCATCCATGCATGAGGGAATGTTTGCACGCAAGCACATAGTATAAAAATGTGAAATTTTATTTTTGTTTTGCTTTATCACGTCATACGCTGCAAATGAAACAGTACAATTATTTATAAACATAATTGGACTTTCATACTAGAGAATAAAAAGCTGATTCTGGAAATAGCTCAGTGTTTCAGGCCTGAAGACACTTAGGGCCATGTCTACATCATGCACAACAGGATGGATCTGCAGATTGATGCAGTTACTGTAAATACACATGTACCACAAGCAGGTCAGGGACTTCCTTCAAACTAGGTTTATTTCAATTCCCTACACCCAACGCATGCGTCCCCAAGCTATCCGAAGGCCAGTCACCAGTTTGGATCCTTACTGATGGCTTAACATACATTTTGGCAGATGCATGGAGGGGAGTTTCACTTTCCCAAAAAGAAATCCAGTTCTCCTGTCCCAGTACCACCGTGCAAATCCCACCAATGCATGGTAAAGGCAGAAAGGTGATTCACTTCCAAACTACGGTATCTCTCTGAAAGGAATTATACTGCAAGCACAGACAAAAATAATTCGACAGAACTTGAGCCATCTTAGTGCTGCTCCCACTGCTCAAACAGGCAACCCCAAATTCTCAAAACGTTGCGCACATCAGCTGTCCTCACGCCTGCCCTTATCTGTAAGCAGTGTATGGCGATTCAAATTAGCTTAGCCTAGGAAGAAAGAAAGGTAAGCTGAATCGATTTACTCCTTGTTTTCTCAGGCTAAAAGCCTGCTCAGATAACACAGGGTAACATTTCTAAGTCAAGGTAATGCAATCATTCCTACATCCCCATGATTGACTTAAACATTCTCCAGTTCTTGCTATAGGAGGCATAAGTAGCTCTCTTCCAATTCCCACTCCTTGGCAGGGATCAGGGAAGGCCATACGGAGACACAGAGAAATTTCAGCTATATTCAGGCTATTCAACAGGTCAGATATACATAAAGAATTCAAAGGCATGTAGATAAAAAACACTAACGTCAGAATAAATACATGATTCGGTCACCACCATCCAGTAAAAGCAGAACAAACAAGATATCTCATTTACAGTGTATTTTATTAGTGTAACAGCAAGACATGACCCTATTTTAAAAGCTGTCACTTACTGACAACTCGTAATATGTTGTTACGAACACGGCAAATGAGTGAGATGGACATTTTCCTTGAGGAAGAATGAGATGGGAACCAGTGGTACACGTCCAGGTCTCAACGCATAAAACTAAGCAAGTCTGATGATAAACAAATGTTTCACAGGCTAAAAACAAAAGTTTGACGGTTAGATGAGTGAGCTTGTGTATGAATTTACCAGGGGATGAATTTATCTCTGAAATGCAGGCAACATCAGAGGAAACATAAAATCTATGGCGTACATTAGGAAATTAAATATAACAATGAAAACTAACATTTAAAGTAGGGTTTAAGCAAGCAAAACATACACTACGTAAGCAGAAATCTTTAAAAAAAGTCCTTTTTGTTCACATGAAGAGTCAGGAGTGCTATGTTAAAGTGCTAGAGAGGGTCATGATCCCTGCCTGCCTAGCGATTTGAACTTATTAAAATACAATTCTAACACGCTGAATACGGTGTAATGAAGCTAGTTCTCTTCTGGTACCTGACACCTTTAAACAATTAACATATTTCAGTACAGGCTGTATTTTCAGGTAGTAAGTTGACCTAAGTATAAAATAATCAAGAGAAGTTTTTCCTATCCGTTGAGGAATTGTAACATTAAAAGATAGTAACTTCATTGCAGAAGAACCACTCAGCTTTCCCTTGGAAAGATGCTGGTCTTTAAATATTTCAGGAAGTTGCTTTTCCAGGCTTCGAGTGGCACTAAGTATTTTTAAAGAAGTTACCTCCTCCCTGAACATCTCATTAAGTGGCTTTTTTTGAACAAGAGAGCTGCTTTCCAGCCATTTAGCTTTTCTACGCGCTCCGAACATCAGCTTGACGAACGGCGCGTACGGGTGCCTGACTCCTTACAGCCAACCTTCCTCCATGCGCATACGCAGCCCAGCAAGCACGTGCGTGTGTACGCATAGGTAGCATTGAATTACAATACATATGTTTATTAGACTATTTGATTATTATTGTCATCTGGAGAGACTGTTCTTTTGGGAGACAAGGTGGAGAAAGCCAAAGGGAAACTGTTCAAGCAAACTTCAATGAGGTTTTACAGTTAGGAAGAGTCATAAGTTTCTCAATCTTGCTTTAAACATTGCTTTCAGAAAACACAAAGTTTAAGCAATATTAAATTTTCAGCACATGCTTTGTAAATATCTTCTTGACTTTTTGACTTTATGTAGCTCACAAGTACAACAGAAAGAGCAATTGCCAACATACATACCTGAGCAAAGCTACGTGCTGCCATGGGTCCCTGAGACCTGCTCAAGAAACAGCCAGAGAGTCACAGGCTTCTCTGGACAGTCCATTCTTCTGCCAGTATGAACATTGCCCTCTTCCAGCTATCAGCAGTTAAACCCACCTTCGAACTCCTAGCAATGTTATTGAAGGAAGCCACATGCTTTGGTACCAGCCAAGTCCTCCTCCGCTTCCTCACCCCCTCCCCACTTCTTCAAAGTCACCTTTTCATTACTACTTTACTTCTTTTTGTTACGAACAGTTCAGCTCTTTATCCTACAGATCTGAAGATGAATTCACACCAGATTAAGTGTTCACCGTCACGATGAAGGACAGTTTCAAATGACAGGCTTGAGTTTTGCCATTGTCACCTTGTCTAAGAAAACCAAAAAACGTTATTGCAAGACAACTTTACAAGAGAGCTCTTCATTTTTGTGTGATCACACCCTGCTATCTCAGGGCTACATGAATACAGCCTTCACCACACTGCTCATATTATAAAAGGTATGGTGACCCTGAAAATACATTTTATATACGGATACCTGTGTGCACACACACTCACACACCTGATGTCCTTGTTATTTTTTATCAAAAGAAATAATAGTAATAAACACATGCTCACTTAGAAACACAACCTTCTGAGTTCTGTCTAGTCAGGCTGTGCAAGGATTTTTCTCACTTGCAACCACTCACTAGAACAAATGCGGAGTATTACAAACAGTGAAACAGAGTAGCATAAACCAGTTTTACTATTCTCTCCTTGGCAATATCTAAATCCAAAAATTGTCGTGTTTTTCCAATCAGCTAAATGCCAGCTGCAACGATAACATTAAATCGGTACCAGAGCTAACAAATGAATGAGCAAAGCAATTGAGACTGTATTAGACATCTTATTCTTACAACATAATAAAAAATGCTTCTTTACTTCTTAGAGAGAAAAAAAAAAAAATCTATGTCAAAACAAAAGCTCAGAGCTTGAATTCTCATTTCCGGATTGACCAAAGGCAGTTAATCTAGTTCTAAAATGGCATCTGGTTTTGAGAAATGTCGTGCAGAGATTTGGGATATGAAATGGAGCAAAGCCCAAAAAATACAAAACGGAAAGAAAGCAGCATTAGGGAGGTATAGGCAGAAAGGAAAAATATGCCAAAAAGAGCACATGAGAAAGAAAAGAAAAGCAGGGAGACCGGACAGACAGACGTTAAAAAGGACAGAGATGGTAACAGAGAATAGCATTTAGCACCTTACCTTTTCAGCTACAAGTAATGTAGTCATAGGCAGCCCCCACCCCACCAAATGACAGGCATAAAAAAAATGGAACAGGGGAATAGGAAAAGGCAGCAAGAGACATAAAATACTACAGTTTACTGTATGGCTTAAAAAACCAAAACCATTGGGTGATGTCAAGGAAAGTAATCACTAAATCTGTTTATTTTCTTCAAGTATTTCTCAAATCCAGAGCTTTGTCATGAAAACGATTGCTCACCAGACAATCCCAGCATCCCAGGTTTTTATTTCATTTTTCCAATTGTTCAAGCATGCATATTGACTTGTCAGCATCGTATTTGAAAGTTTGATGATGTTTTCTTTCCTTCCTTGCATTGCCAGGCTTGGTACTCAAGCTGGAGCGACAGCGATGTAGCCGTGCCACCCCAGCTGGCAGGTTAGCACCGTGCTCCAGGCACCGGCACAGAGCACGAGGGGATGGAAGCAAACAGGACAGCCACCCCACAGCAAAATAACATGAGATCTCAGCAAAGTTAGGCCCTGTACTTCTCTGCAGTGATGAAGGGTGAAAGAGAACAGACAGCTGTAAGAGCTAATCTGCTTATGGAAAAGTTGACAATAACGGGTATTTCTGCAGCCTGGCAGCCCACGGCATCCCTCGGCAATGGATGTTGCAAAGGCAGTATGCTTCTTTAGATTAAATAAATGCACATCTGATGCCTCTCTTGTTTAGTTACAAGCGAAAATTAACTTAGGGGTATTGGTGTCTAGCATTTGTCTGCTGTGAAGCTCAACTCATTCTATTTACGTCTGCTGTTTTAAAAATTCAGTCTATGAAGAAATGATGGAAGAACCTGAAGTCATGGTAGATGGTAAGTGATGAGAATGCTAATCTAGTCAGGATGGTAGAATTGAGAAAATTAAATTGTACAGCCATATAAGAATCAACAGTGAGATCTAAATTCAACACAACACAGGTACTTTCAAATATTTGCAGTGCAAGGAGCAAATTTTACTTTTTCTTCCCAGAACAAACCCTCAGTGGATTCAGATTATCCCACTAACCAAGAAAAGCACATAGGGAGAGTCAGCTAAAGCGGACAGGGAGGTGAAAGAGCCACAACAGAAAATGGACGCACCCACTGAGGTGAGGTTTGCACAGAGCAGGATGACAGCAAAATGCTAACAAAGCTAGGCAGATTTTCTGCAAATAGGGAAAAAAAATCACTTCGGGTGGGGGGGGAAATAAGGCAAAGATTAGAAGACAAAGAGGTCAGAAATAAAACTTACATCTCTAACTTTGTAGAAATACTTCATCTTTATTTTTGTTCTTTCACAAGAGAAAGAACAAATATATACGCACACGAACAAGTTTTAGCAATTAATAGTGCAGAAGGAAATAAATCTGTCAGCTCCTGGCAAGGATCACGTTATTCTTACAAAATACAAACAAGTCTCTTGCAACCGTTACAATCAGGGATTTATGGAAGCACCTTCCCAACAAGCTGAAAATTGTGTCTGATACATCAAAGGCAATGGAGTAGTCACAGCACAACTGCAGACTGCAGAAAGCTAAATTAAACTCTACCCATTGCCAAACGCTGCCTTTGTGGTAAGGAACTTGAGGAGTGGAGGAGGGAATTGGGGAAATTACAAGAATAGGATGAAGCGAGCCGTCTCAATGATGTTGGTGAGACTATGTATAGAACAAGCACATATCACTATAAATACAGACTGCACGATCCACCCCCAGATATCTGTAACATCCAGGAACCACTAGCAACATTCACAGAATTCTTCTAATTTCACCTTTCATATGAGCTACCGGGAACCATTTTTATAGGTTCATACTGAAAAGCTGGAGCAAGCTAAAAAAAAAAAAAGCCACAGCATAATCAAGACAAGAGGAACTGACGTATGCAGAAAGAGGAAAATCGCTAAGCGTGCCAAGCTTGGAGAAGACACAAGTAATGAGAATTCTTACAGCTTACAAATATGTGAAGGATGTAACCATTGAGGAGGGACACTAATTAGTCAGGACAAAATGGGCTTAACTTCAAATAACGCAGAGGAAACACAGTTGCAAAATCATAGCAGTATCAGGAAATGCTTCATGCCAGAAAAGTGCAAGAAGAGTTATTTTAAAGCACAGAGATGTGCACATTAGATCATCTTGCATGGAGTGCAGTTATCATCTGTACCTCCACGAGAGTCTGCCTAGTCATGATCCTACTAGATGACTGCTAGCACGAGGGTCAACCAAAGAGCCTTTTAGCATTCTTTTTTTCATGTGAATGATGATGCCGCCTTCTCTCAACCAAACTGCACAATAGATTTGTATGGAAATATAACTATATTGAGTACTTAGAGCTACTCATTTCAATGAAAATCTTGGAGTGATTACAGCTAATAAACACGCTATTTCTAAACCTCTGAAGCGATATGATTCTGATAGACCATATGGTCTCAGTGTATTTATACTGCAGTGAGCTCTTCAGAGGCTTTTTGTATGCCAGCTGTGACAGAGGAGGCGC
>Ga0181612_114331_pt1 | contig 14673 bp, 10 predicted proteins | sample HoacroProtozoa21_FD_119630 | JGI IMG/M metagenome (GOLD analysis project Ga0181612, IMG submission 119630) | Hoatzin crop microbial communities from Cojedes, Venezuel. Combined Assembly of Gp0051906, Gp0051904, Gp0051908 | reverse complement strand
TAGCAGATATGTGTTATAAAAAGGGGAAGAGACAAGCAAGAAAAAGGCCAGGGAAGCTGTGGTACTGCAGTGCTGCAGGGAAACAGCCAGTTTGGGGGTACCGCAGTTCTCCTCCTCCTGGTACAATTCCTTGTTCAGCGTTAGCAGGCAAAGACCCGGGCTATCACACCGCTCCCTCCACCTAGAAAGAGTTCATGTTTAGCTTAGCCAGTGCCATATGTATAACTGATTAAGAACATTAGAGAGAGAAGTTCAGGCTGTTGTGTTCAGGCCAGGACAGGAAGGCCACGAATGCTGACTCGGCAGGGGCTGCCTTTACTCTAGGAGGAGAGGATTTGTCCGCACCCAGCAATTAAGATGTCATCTCTATTTGATACAGCAATCACCTCTGCAAACGCTCTACAAGGGCAATTTCGCTCCACAAATGGACTTCAAGCCTACTAGTGCAACTAGGAGAAGTTTCTCCAATATTCAGTGCAAGACAGAACCTGTACAGCATGGAGGGTGACAGCACCAAGCCTTTTCCCATCTTTCACCCGGAAATCTAAAAGAAACTCTGTACAATGTGAGTGAGCCTGACCTTTCTCTAGGCAGCAGCAACAAATTATCAAGCTGATAAAAAGAGAAGCAGTCCTTCTAAGAAGGAAAGTGAGCTCTGGAAACTGAGTAATTTAACATCCTTTAATGTCTCCAGCCAAGCTTCATATCACTTGGAGCAGTAAGGAAAAAAAAAGAGAAGAAAAAAAACCAAACCACCTTTAATTCCCATGAGAAGGTCACAAGAGTTTATAATGTCGAAAGGCTTACAGCCTGGTGTGGGGGCTACAAAAGCCAGCAGGGAGCATTCCCTCAGAAAACGATACATCTTTTTCCCTTCTGTCAGGATTTTGCTTCTTTAATCAGACGAAACCACTTATTATATTCAGTATACTTAGAAAAGAAAGAAAAATATGAGACTGTGCCTCTTATTCATCTCCTTTAAGGCTTTAAAGAGAACTGTAACAAAAAAACCCACAGTCTACCTCCCTGACTGCTTCTCTCACGTCATAAAAGATAGCAAAGTGGTTTATGAAATTTCTTTAAACTTTAGCTCAGAAATTCAGGTTCTCTCTTTTTTTTTTTTCCGTTCTTCCAGCTCAGACTTTCAGGCCTGCTTCTTGTTGGCTGGCTTGCTGTGAGCCCTGAGGACTTGGGGAAAGCCGACCACCAGTGCCCTGTAGTGGGAGAGCCTATGGAATACCACCACCGCTAGCAAAGCAATCATACAGGTAAACCCAAATGTGCCCAGCTCTTTGTTTATAGACACTGAACTCCCAGAATTCGAGAGAGAAGCTTTGATAAAAAAGTGTATGGCCTTGCCTCTTCAGCAAATGGTAGAGAAAGCTCCCAATCCACTGCATTAGTCCTCTCGGCAGGCATGAACAAGGCTATCATAAAACTACTTTACAGGAAGAAAACCAAAGCAAACCTTTTAGGACTTCTTCATGCACTTTTAGAATAACAACGGAGGAAAAAAAACCTGTCTTGAGCAGCAGTTTCTATCACAGAGACATCAAAGCTTTTAAGCCTGGACTACTGTAATACAAGATGATCCTAAAAATTGCTCCCAAACAGCAGCTTGTTAAGCAGGCAGGTACTTACCTGTAAGGCTGAGCAGACTGCAGAGCCCATTTCTACCGCAACAGCCACCAGCTACTCTGCTGCGCAAATACACTCCTCAGCTAGCTGCAAGCGAGCTCAGCTCTCGGCGTAAGGGCGAGAGCAGCCCTTCACAGCCCTGCTGCAGCGGCTGCCTGCCGTGGGCAGAGGGTTTGAACGTGCGGAGGAGAGGCAGGGCCACACCTGGGAGCTCACTGTGGCTGAAGATGAAGTCAACGAAAGTCAATGTTCAGCCCTTTATTTTTCAACTCACACACTTTTTCAGCGTTTCTCCGGCATTTCCAAAGGGTGGAAGAGAGACAAGCTGCCCATGAACACATGCTGGCTGGGCTTAAACAAGGGAAGGGAGGACCGAAACAGCCTTTCAGCTGCTATTGGAGGCTCCAGACCTTGGTGTTATGAAAGTGGTGGTCTGTGCAGGTGATAACAGTAAGCGTGGCTTGCAACAGCAGAGCAAAAAGACCCTTTCCAGCTCTACATCCCCATGGGAAATTTCACGTGAGGAAGCTCACAAGCTAATGATAAACATATAGGCAAGACCTGGCAAAAGGGAATGACAGCTCATAAACCGTCCATATAGAGCTCTGTCGCTGACAAAGCGTTGTCTATGGTGGGAGGGCAAGATCCCCCCTCTCAGGGGAGCTGCTTTGCAGGGCAAACCAGTCACGGTGAGGTTTTAACTAATCAGCCTGCGGTAGAGTAGAAGCGGGGCCCCGGGTCTTGGAGAGCACTTGTGGTGGTTCCTCCATTAACCCCCAGCTACTGGGACTGTGCTTAGATGAGACCGAGTGTGAGCAGGTCTGTGCTGCGCCCCTTTGACTGTCTTCTGGAAAATGACCCCTTAGGACCATAATTACTCCAGAAGCTGGCCCGGATCCCCGCTGGCTCTAGGACTGCATGCGTAAAAAGGGCTTAAGGCTGTCACCAGTGAATCCACTCACTGGAGGACAGCAGGGGCAGCTCCGGGACCACCCCGAAAGGCCCTGCCACGCTCCAGGAGTACGCTGCATGGGGCTGCCTTTGCAGGGTGGCTCTCCGCTCATCTTCAGTTTGCGGCTCCTCCTTCCCTCCATAAGGTTTGCTTGAGCATCAGAAAAATCCCTCCTGGAAGCCTGAGCCATCCAGGCAGCTGGAAAGACCTGCTGCCTCTGGGAGGAAGAAAGCCAGGCTCATTCAGTTGTTTTCCAGGAGGAGCCAGGGTTATCGTGGCAGCTGAGCTGGTTGCTCGCCAGGAAGGGCAGGGGAAGCTAGGGAGGGAGTTTCTAAAGAAAACCTTGGCCTTTGGCTGAAAATGTGTGGCGCAAGACCCGGGGATGAAGTTGGGCTGGAAGTCAAGATCCGAAAACAAGAAAATATTTATCAACGCTTGAGCGGTATTCGCCAAGGAGAGAGGGGAGCTGTGGACTCTCACCGGTTATGGAGGGGGAGCCTGGAAGGGGTGAGGCACAGGGAAGCAACACACCATGCTTTTTTAGACATTGCTAATGCTTCTGCATGAGCCTGGGGGCTCTGGGGACAGCAGGGTTTCAGCTGACACAGGGCTGGATGCACGTTCTGGAGATTTTCAAATGAGGCTTTAATAGGTCTGTCTTGCTTATCAGCGCCTCTAGGAGCTCAGGGCTCAGATAAGAACCGCAGAGGACGCATATTTAAATTGATGTAGAGAGGTTTCTTGTTTTTTCATCCGTCACTTACAGGTTTCCTTTTCAACCTCCTTCAGAAGGTATCAGTCCTGCTTGTGTGTGTCTGAGTGTGTAACATCTTCCCCATTCCATCTGGGTTGCGATTAATTTAGGTATAAGGCATTCAGTATAACTCATTCTACCTATTTATTTCAATTTCTAGATACGTCATGTACAAAAGGTTGCTCAGGAACATGTCTGTCAGCCCATCTTCTTTCAGCAGCTTAGAAAAGAGAGAAAAAGCAGTAGGAAAGAATATATAGTGCTTTGAATAGTCATAATTCTTCACGTTGTCCTCTTTGGACATTTTTTTCTTAAGCCTGCTAGTTTATCTTGAACCCATGGACTTGAAAAAACATGTCATTAAAGGATTTTTGTTTCTTTTTTGCTTGCAGCAATAAAAAGATAATTGGAGGGGGAAACAACCTATTCCTCTCATGAATATTCTTCAGCATGGGCCAGTGACTGCTCTGTGGTCAGCGGTCTGTTGACCACCGTGGTCTGGCTGTGCTGGCTGTGAGGAGACACGAAATTCTGAAAAATCTCTGACCTCTTCCCCAAGCAGTGACACCGTGAGCTCCATCCCAGCTGCCAAGGTCTGCTCCTACCTCCAGCATCCCAGCTGGGAATGGGGCTGCCTGCGAGCTGGTGGGAGCAAAGCACATGGTGCCACAGCTCAGCGCTGCACCAGTGGCTGCCGGGAGTAGCTTGACGTGGTGGAGGGGGCAAGCAACCTGCCCAAAAGACCACAAGTAGCCCAAAGTGGACTATTACTGAACGAGATTACTTGGGTTAAAGCTGTCTTGCAGCTGCAGATGGTAGTCCTCCATCACAGCCTTGTTAGGTCCCCTTAAAGGTCCTCTGTTTCTGATCTCCTCTCTGCTGCCTGAAAGGTCCTATAAAGGGCATCGAAGAGGGAGAGCAGCTTTGGGCATCACAGAAGACTCAACTAGCTGGGCAAAATGTACTGTGGGTATAACTGGGGGCAAAGCATGACACTTCTGCTAGTGTTACCCATTCTACATGCTTAATTATGCACTCCTGCAGCTATTCTGTGCCTAAGCTGTCAGTGCTGAGAGTGGTCCTGGTATTGCCCTGATTATTGTGGTCCAAGATAACAATTTTATCAATTTTTAATCTCATAAAAGACCATGTGGGCTTTGGGAACCTTTTCTGTAAACTAGCTTTAGAGTTCTGTTGTCTGGATTTATAGGTGACCTTCTTTTTTTGGCTAAATGGTTATATAAAGATGACATGAGAATGTATTGCACTTTGCCTGCCAAATTTTTGTCTTACTCTTTTTTGGAAGCTGCTTGTGATTGAGGTCCTGCTCCTGCTTGTGCTAAAGCTAATAAGAGTTGTAGCATTTACTTAGACACTCCTGTGCCCAACGCATTTATACAAGCACTTGCTGAGATCTTCCGTCAGTAAAGACAACTTAGCACCTTTAATCCACAAAGTGCCTCGCAAACATCACCCACAACACCTTCATGAGTCAGCAGCCCACGATAAATATCTGCAATTTCATGTCCAGGGAAGTTAGCATAGATGGATTAAATTAATTGCCGCCTTATTATAATAGGGGTATGTTAGGAGGATCAAAACTGCTGCCCAAAACTTGTACCTCCCCAGTGCTTAACAAATGCACAGCAGTTCAGATGCCTCCTCGTTCTCTGCCAGGGCTCTTCTGAAACCGGTGAGACAGAGGAGGCCAGCAGAGGGGATGTCCAAACAAATGATTGGAAACTGGGGTATGCAGGACTGAAGTAACTTTGCCAAGGTCACAGAGGAGGTCTGGGAGGAGGCAAAAATCTCAAGACCATCCTCTCTTCCAAAAAGGGAGTCATGGCCAGAAACTGCTCAGAATCCAGAAGGTTTTAGCTCCTGGCCATATACTGAGATTGCAAAATTTTGTTTCCTTTGGGTGGTTGTTCCAGTTTCCCGAAAATTGCCACACGCATTTTGAAAATTGGACTGCTACTCTTTCAGCAAAACGCATCGAAAAGCGGGGATGGGCCGACAGAGGAGCTGAGGGCTCGCTACTGTGGGACACTGTACCACAGGGGAGGTGCACCTCACCGTGGTCTGAAACCACTGATTTATAGCTCCCTCGCAAATCTCCAGCAATTCTTTACCCTCTATGGGTCACCCATTTCCTCTTAAACATGAACCAGTTACATTTGTTCTGCTGATAAAGACTTTATCCTTCTTTCTTTCTTTGACCACGTTGGCCACCCCGACCTTGCAAAAATGAGATGAAATACCACACTGGGACCTAATGATTTAAATATGAGACTGCACATTTCATCTTGAAATTCAGATGATCTTATTGAAGTGTGGAGGGAAAGCAGACATAAGTACAGTCTTTTGTGTTTGGTTGGGTACATGTATTATTTATGATGTAGAATGAATGACTGATTGCCTTGAATTTTGATATGTGAGGCAAATGAAGAAACATTACCTCTTCACATGCAATGCTACAGGAAAGCGGTTTCTTCAAGCCTCTGATGTGGGAAAAGCTGGATTACAGCACATTTCATATGTTTAAACTGCAAAGGTAAATAGGCTGAGCTGATTTAGCAACGAGGACCTACGGTGGGGCAAATTCCATTATATTTAACAGTGCAGTACCAGAGCTGTGTTTGCCCAGTATTTGCTGATTAAAACCTCATGTAATGGCAACGTGGTTGCTGGCAGAGCAGTGACCTTCACCCCTGCAACTCGGCTTCAAGGGCCAGAGAGCTTTGCAGCTGAATAATAGACTCATGTCTGTGGAAGACTTCAGCCATAAAAATCAAGCTGTTGCTCTGACTTTGTGATTTTCTCATAATGGCCATCAGGACAGCAGGTGATTTAATCTCTTTTTCACGCTGCCAAAATGACCTCTAAATTATTAAAGACAAAGAGAGGAAAACTGTGGATTTTTATATAGCAGGATAGGACTTGGGGCACCAACTTGCATACTCTATCAATAATAACATAAGAAATCACACTGTCAGCGGGTACTTAAAAATCATTTCCACCCCATTCTTCAAGTTACCTTTCTTAGCACACAAATGGAGAGGCTGACTCCATTTCTCAGTGCAGCTAGAGGCTGTAAGATGATGTCCTTCCCTCTCCTCCCACAGGACTCCTGACAGCAGGAGCTCCGCTGTTTCCCCACCACTGCTATGCACAGTTCATTCATTTTCCTGTTACATATACTGACCTCCGGAGCATTGTCTGTCTTCCTTGTATGTCTATGTAGAGCATACAAAAAAGGACAGAGCACCCACACAGATAGACTCGCACATACGTACTCTAGTGACATGAGTTTAAATATAACTGGAGTCTGCAAGGGATTTTAAGGTGAAAAGCTTCGCGTATCTGCTGACTGCCCTCAAAAGTTGTGTTTCTCCTTTTTGTTTGCCTAGCATGTACTGTCTGCAAGTGATGACAACTGAATAGGCTCTTCTCTCACAGGACAATGGCTTTCTGCTTCTCCACCGTGCTGACACCGTGGAGTCACCCGTCTGTGAGCGAGGGAAGGATGCTCATTTCCAAAGCAGAGAGACACTCGGTGACACACTTCTGCTACCAAAGGTTTACTCTTCTTCCGTGAAACAAATTTAGGCAGACATTGTAAGAGTAACTCTTCTTCACTGTAACGTGTTACAAAAAATTGACTCTCCTTTTATCTGTTCGCTGCCTCTGGATACCAGCAGAACAACTGCCAGTCAATGCCAGACACATGGATTGTTTTTCCGGCCAACTAAAGTAAAGGAAAGCTCTCCTCTTCCTCCTCCAGATTTTGATAGCCTGATCCAGTGGAATAATTAACACCTGAATAATCTAATCGACTTCCTGCAGCCTTTCGGCACAGCGAGGCACTGGTCACCATGAGGGCTTTTCTAGACAGAGGTGTGTACCACTGCCAAGGCTTGGCCATACACAGAATTGTATCTATACTGCTATAGGAAAACTGGTATCATTTCCCTAGGGTAGAAACAGCTATACCAGTACAAAGACACTTACTTAAGCTGAGATTTCTATTTCTATATAAAAAAGTGAATAAGCTGTACTGGTATAAAGCACCTTTGTGCTGGTACAACAGTGTTCCCCAGCTGGTGGTTATATTGGTTTATCTATTTCAGTAAAAAATATCACACCTCTCATAGAAATAGCCGCACCAGCACAAAACCTAGGAGTGCCCCAGGGCCGAGCGAAAACTTTAAAGACAGGCTCCTTTTTTTCCCCTTAATACTATAAAAAACATCTTAATAAGTAATCTGGCTGGATTTTTTTGGAGCGCTGTCTTGGACTGCCTTCCAGTGCTCTCTGGCAAATGTGGGTCAAATATTCGGTAGTCCCGCTGGCAGGGAGGCTTCCTGGCGTGACAACAGTGCTAACAGGGATATGTTATATTGTACTTTAATCCCTCCAATTCTGGTTCTTTTCCCTTTCCAGCAGCAGTTAATGCCCTGTGTGGAGATACCAGCGCGGATGGGGGCCGAGCGAGGAGCCGTGCTCACGAAGGCTGCCCTGAGACAGCAGCCCTTCTCCCGGACCGTTGGGGCCAGTTTGGGTTTCCCTGCCCGGCCCGGCAGCGCAGCTGGGGGCACGAGGAGGGAGAGAACGCTGCCGACAGCCGTACCCACACCCCACGGACAGACAAACGAGCTTCAGAAATCGGGCAGACCAAACCACACGGCAGAAGCTGTTCCCTTCAAAACAGAAAAAAAAATGCAACCCTCATCATGCCGGAGACCGGTCTCATGACTTTGCGGGTCTGACTCATGATTCTTCATCTCCAATAATTCTGCCTCACACACTTAAAAATAAAATCTGCTCCTCGGCACAGGTCAGGCGGAGCTGGGATGTATTTCTCACAAAGCCAAGCTTACACCTTCCATTTGAGATTTCACTGGCAGACTCCACTGCTGGACTGGTTTGCTGCTGCGGAGTATAATGTTACCTGCTCTTGGGTGAAACCTCCCCTGAAAATTCACCTCTTTTTTCTAATGCCACCTTTGATTATTGGTGACAATTTACTGTCCTGGGCATATGAGGCAAACGCACATTCTTCCCATTTCTGGTAATGCTGGAAAACTTTCTTCTGGTTAGAGGAAAAGGTGCGTGGAGGGACCTGGTTGAAATTAGTTCTGAAATCTCATGCACATTGCACCCTCAGTAATGTAGCATGAGATGAGCATCCCGAGGAAAACAAAAAAATCATTGCCTTTTGTCCCCAGTTTGGGGAATATGCAGCACGTTACGACCCTGGGTTGGGCTCTGCGCAGTCCGTTAGTGCCAGGAAAAACACTCTGGAAGTGAGGTACCGCATGTTGCCCAAGACCACACAAACCTAAGAACACCTCCTCTGGCTGAATGCGGGGAGGGGAAAAAAAAAAAAGAAGGGGGGGGAAGTACAGGCTGTTCCCGAGCCCTTTTTTTGCCTGTGCAGTTACTGCGCTCACCAAGTTTTGACTTGTTTTAGAATCGGGATTAAAATCCCCAGCCTTTGCGCTGTGAAAAGCAGGGCGAGCTGTGAGCCTGTGCCGATGTAAGGTTTTTCCTTGAGAACAGGACTTCTCCTGTGCCGGGTCACTTGTCAGGAATTTTATTAGCCTGAGCTAGTCTCCATCGCCTCCCCAGCGCAGTGTGTAACACAAGATCTACTCTTCCACAGGTCGTGCCCAACGATTTAGAACGCGCAAATGATTTAAAACGGTCCGTGCTCCCTCCGCCCGGAGCTGCCTGCCTGGGCTGCCGTCCCGTGTTTATACAGGGGCTAATAGAAAGATCCTTGTTCAAGCGCTCAGGCACTGTTGAAGCGGCAATATCAGGAAATTTTTCCTCTGGGGCCTTCCCTTGGGGATAGCCGGGAGTACAGCTACAGGTGGGCAGGAAGCCGTAACGGAGACATAGGCTATTTAACGATCGGGGAACTTCTACCATGCAGAAAATCTGTTTTAAATTTAGCAGCTGTATTCCAGCTCCCTCTTGTATTATGTGGTTGTTGAAGATGTGTCCAGTTATAGATACAAGTACCTAGGAATCATATCTAATATTTCATACTTTACGCATTTGGGAGAACAAATAAAAACACAAGGGTACACTGAGGTGTCTGGTACCAAAGCCAGCTGAACAGCTGCTTTCCCTGCATCTCTGAAGCTTGAACTATACCATGAGAGGTTGAGTTTCTTTTTTGATCCGTACTTTGCTGTATTTAGTATATAGGCCAGGAGGCTGCGTGCCTTGGAGAACAGGGCCAAAGGGTGACCCAGGAGCCCTGAGCTCCAGTTTTGCCTCCGCCACGAACAGCCTGGGTGACCTCAGGCGAGCCGCCCGACCGCTTTGCTCCCGTCCTGCTCCTCTCCTGACTTTTCTGGTTTGTAAAGGTCTCTGGGGCAGGGACAGCCACTCACGGTGTGTTTGCACAGTACCAAACACAGCAGGGCTCAGGAGCTCAATTAAGGCTTGTATTTACAAATATAAGTAAATAGTAATATAAATAGAAGATGTTCTGCCTGCTCAGCATACTGCTGCTGCAGAGGATTAACCCATTCCAGAAGTCCAATGTCTTCTTGACCGCTTTAGTGCCAGGACAAGATGAATAAAACATGCTACTCATTACTTTTAAAAAGCATTTGCATAAAATATATTGCTATATTTTACTACACTTTCCTGTTATGCAAGCCCACCTTTATGTGGTAGGATTTATTGCAAGCCCAGATTTATTGACTTATTTCAGCATGGAAATCACTACTAAAATTGACCTGTCAGCAGTTTTTAATTTAATTGCTCTTTGATCCTTCAGCCTTGAACAGATTTGCATTTTCAGCTAAGCATCTCTTGGCACCACTTGTAGCACACGGCAGGAGCAGCAGCTGAGAAGCAGAGGCCGAAGGAAACCCGTGAGTTTCTCCATTTCTGGATGTGTCCTGGTATTGAATTACTGCAGGTTTTCAGTCTCACTTTATCCTTACAAGCGTGCTTTTGGGTGGTAGTAACGTTGCTCTTTATTTTCATTCCCTAATCTTTTAATCCTTCTCGGAGCACAGAAGAGGTAGAATCCCAAAGGAACAACTTCCAACCCAAAACCAAAACAAGATGCATCTAAATCTGCCGGTATTCTGTGCTCCCTGACCAAGCAAGTGCTCAGGCTTCAGCCACAGGGTCGGGGGATGAAACCTGCAGCCGCTCTGTGTGGAAACGGCATCTTAGCTTGCTCCTTAACATAAAGCACAGGATGGCATCCATGAGGGTGGATGTTTTCCGTGGCATTTATATGGAAAAGCATTAGACACTATCCTTCTCCGTGGAGAAAACCAACACTAACTGATGCACGCAACACCAGTGCAAAATTGACTATTTGGGAAACAGGTAGGATGATCAGGGCTATAAATGAGGCTGAGGAAGGGGAACGGCCCCCTCCTGGAATGAAAAACGTGCTCCGATTCCCAGTCTGAACCTGGAAAAATTCTGTCTTAACGACAGACACATAGGATAAAACTAGCAAGCTTTAACTTGTGTAACTGGGTTTAGGAGAACACTTTGTACGAACACCGGCCCCAGCAGCAATAAAGCAGTACTTTTACATAACACAGAATTGTTGCTAAATTATTCATCAACACATAAAAATATAACTCTCTACACTTCTGTACCACTGGCCACCTGCAAATCGCCTCTGACATTTCCCAGTTTATCCTCCCATAAGCTGGGAAGTGTGGAACGTGAGCAGTGAGGCTAACGAAGGAGGGTACACGCACCGTGCAGGCAGCCGAGCCGCTGCCCCATGCCCGGTGTTGGCTGGCTCGGGGACGCCGTGGGGACGCCCACCAGCACGGCTGATGGCAGGGCCGAGGGCTGGGTCTCCTCAGCAAAGGGTCTGCCGCGGGGACAGCCGAGTCTGGTCTCGAGCACATTAATTGGCCACGCAGCCGTACCGGCAGGGATACCTGCAGCCTAAGGGTCTCTTTGGCGACTCCCACAGGGATCAGCAGTTTTGGTGGACCCTCCCGTTGGGACCCACTTCCCCGTGCCAAGCACCACACGGGACAGACCCCAGCGCTTGGGACAGAAACTCCTCCGTTGAACGTGTGAGAGGGGACAAAGGAAACCCATGTGTTTTTGCACTGTGTTTGCTTTGTTCCCAGTGCAGTAAACACAGGTTACGATGCAGAAGACAATGATGTTCCACAGTCCTGTTCTTGCAATAAGGTTTCCTTTTTAACTCCTGAATTGCAGGCTGCACAGTGGTGCTTGTCTACGCATAATGTCCTCTTTCACACTGATGGTAACAACACCACGCTTTGTTCGGGGGGGAAACCTTTAGGGCTTCCAGCACAATAAACACCTCGGGAAAGAGACAGGGCATTTGCATGTTTTTATCAGCCTATAGACAAAAAACTAAAGAAGAACAAAAGCAAAAGGGAAAGAAACTGGCTGAAGACAGCACTATCTGGAGCTGGCTTTGACATTGCTTCCAGTGGCGATGCCATATCGGTGTTGTCCCTGACTTTCTGAAAAAGTTCTATTTTTACAGGGCAAAAAAAGCTGCTGTTAAAAATGGAAAAGGATCCCATGGTAAAGATGTTTTTTCACCTATTCCTGACTTCTTGAAACAACGAAGGAGGCCGTGTGTGCTGCGTGTGTGCGTGCACGCTCCCCCGTACACGTGGAGCGAGTGACGGGAGGGAAGAGACAATGGCAGTGAGCTTGTTCTTAAACTCCTTCAATGTGAAAAACACACAATATCCCTGTTAAGTAGTTCTGTTTTATCTCTCTTTTTAAAGAGTCTTCAATATTGCAACAAACCAGAAAACTATTTAAACAAGAACAAAAAAATCCTCAAATTGGTAGACAAACACAGGAGAGTGTGACTTTTGTACCTGGTGCAGCATCACGTAGCCTGTTAGTACTTAACCAAATTACATTTGGTTAACAAATACTTAAAAATATTTGGTAACAAGAATAAAAAAAAAAGTACCTTTTTGCTCTTAGAAAGGTTCATCCATCTTAGCGTACTTTGATGAACAACCCTGGGAATTCAACTACAAAGAAACTTTCTCCAGGCAAATGAAGAAATCAGCAACGAAATCAAGCCCCACACCCTACTCAGCAGAAAAAACGTAAAGCAGATCGGAACAGTCTTGTACCAAATCCAGGTGAATATTACTGAAAAATCAGGGAATTCTTCGCTTCGTTTTGTCTTTAAACAATGGAACTCTGCCATTGCAAAGGTCATTTTCTGCAAGTGGGGAAATGCAACCATCACAGCAGCTATAGCTATAGCCAGGGCACAGCATATTTTATTGTGTCTGCTCAGCAGCAACAAAAGGAGTAAGAATAGGAACAGTCTCATAACTTTTAACATAAGTCTCAGAGGCAAAGCACATTGGTACGCATAACACACATATCACTCAACGGAGGATTAGAGATTAGTAGAGAAACAACACACACAAATAAATAAACATGTAGAAGTTGCTAATTAACTGTTGTAGAAGACACCTATTTTTCATATTGCACCAACAAAGAACCAATTTATGAACATTTCACTCAGAAACACTGACTCAAGATTTGTGTAGATTTTTGCATGCAAATTAAACCATGTGCTTAACGCTAAGCAGCACTAAACAACAGAACTGTTGCTTTCTTTTCTGGAGAGGTTAGAGGGAAAACATCCCAAACCCTCTTGGGGTGGCATTTTCCACTGTTTCATAAACGCATCTCTCGTCCCCTTCCTTTTCCTACATATCGATGAAGTGCCAGTTTTTGGCTGTGGTAAAGCCAGCATAAATTGTGCAAATCACTTGTATGAACTGGGGAAGCTGAATCCTGCCATGTTCGAAACTGCAGATTGATGTGCACGTCAGAAGGTCTTTTGGTCCCATGCTTTGCACGACCAGCGTTAGCAGGCTGTCTGTACAAGAAAAAAGAATCCATAATGAAGTCCCGTAAGTCAAAGAGCTCATGCAGACAGCCAATATTATTTAAAATTAAATATCAGAGCAATTTAATGCTGGCTTTCTGGTTGAGTAATACTCTGAGCTCAGTAAAAAATGAAAAAAGTTAACAACAACATGTAAAAAAGGGGAGAGGAGACCTACAAATTTTATTTGAGACATAAGACTAGATTGCTCTAAGCCCTGAATATTGATTTGTACCTGTACAAGGAATAAAGATACCAAATCCAAATTTTCCATTCCATTTCCCTGGTGATACCATTTTCCACCTCATTTCAATCCCTCACTCAAAAAGACAATGTACAGCACCAGATGAATCTGGCATGTGCCAGACTGCTTCCTCTGGCTGAGCTGTGTAAGGGTAAGTGCCATGAATGTTACTAGGGGGAAATCTCAGCTGAGAGAAACACCGGGGAAAAGGGGAGCTCACTCTCCTTCTTTCAGACCTTCAGAGGAGAAACCAGCCTGCAGACTGTCCAGCCACGAGCTCCACAAAAGGACATGGCAGGGACTAACCTGGGTTGCACGTGTCCCTCCAGGCACAGGCGCTGTGTCTGCACTCACCAACAGTATGGACAGTGACATTTCAGGGTTTTTCTTTTAATTTAGGACGAGCTCCGGTCTGGTTCTGCGGAATGAATGCCAGTTTGTGCATCTCCTGAATTCGTTTCACCCAGTAAGAACTCAAGTTCCCTAGTCCTGAAGCATGGCAGAAGAGGGGATGATGGGGTGAAGAGCTTCAAAAGCGCCCGCCTGATATGCATTAAAACGCTGACGTATGTTTACTGCCCAGAAGAAGACTGCTAAAAGCACTAATAGGAAGTTACTATATGGAAGGTCATACCTATAACCAGACTTCATTAAAACTAGGTTTATATTAAAAGTTCCATACATTTAGGGTTAAATTAAGCTTCTACCAGGAATTCAATAGCACCTGGATGACAATGTAACAGCACACACGTCTCCCATCAACAGGAGAAGGGACTGAACACCCAGCCTAGCTTCCTCCTGCAGACAGCTGAACTCCCTCTCCGGTTTTAGCTTGAGCTGTGACTGAGCCAGCAGTATTTTTCTTAATTTTTTTGCTGTCACAGTCAAGGTGACATGTCATCTTGCAGTTCATATAGTTCTTTACCCCTGGGAATCTGATACTCAGAAGTTTATCCACGAACAACTCTTTTATAAGCTCCAGTTCTACGCAGTGCCAGCACCCAGACCCAGAGCCTTTGCATTGCATTCCTGGAGGACCTTATTACCTCAAAGTCTGGTTCTGGATCCCTTTTACACTGAAACTGAGCCAGCAGTGTGCCCTGGCTGCCAAGAAGGCCAATGGGATCCTGGGGTGCACTAAGAAGAGTGTGGCCAGCAGGTCAAGGGAGGTTCTT
>Ga0181612_167762_pt1 | contig 14674 bp, 8 predicted proteins | sample HoacroProtozoa21_FD_119630 | JGI IMG/M metagenome (GOLD analysis project Ga0181612, IMG submission 119630) | Hoatzin crop microbial communities from Cojedes, Venezuel. Combined Assembly of Gp0051906, Gp0051904, Gp0051908 | reverse complement strand
AGTCTGGCCCCGTCCTCCTGACACCCACCCTGCAGATATTCAGAGGCATTTCTAAGGTCCCCTCTCAGCCTTCTCTTCTCCAGGCTGAACAAGCCCAGCTCCCTCAGCCTCTCCTCATAGGAGAGATGCTCCAGTCCCCTCATCAACCCTCATAGCCCTTCGCTGGACTCTCTCCAGTAGCTCCTCATCTTTCTTGAATTGGGGAAGGAGGAAAGCTTTGGGAGTTGCCTAAAAGGGTGTATATATGCATGTACACATGGGTCTACCTGTCTCTCCATCTGTTTCTAGTCAGCAACGATGACTCAGTCATTACTGGGAGTTTCTGAAGGGCAATTTAAGTGGCTCAAGCCATACTCTTGCTAAGTTTTACTAAATGTCATCCTGCAAGAATTTTTTAAATTAATGAATTTTGAACAAAACTGAAGCACATCTCCCAGTTTAAGACACAAAGGCACTGAGAAATGAATGATTACAGTCTCTCCATTACTTTCTAGACGATGGCACGATGCTTGGGTTTTGGACATGAACCCAGTGGGAGCTCTGGGTGCACAGATGTTTGAAAAACACATCTCCACAACCCCTAACTCACTCCAACCGTCTGGACTGCACTGTGCAGGGAACATCACATGGAAGGAGATTTCAGACTGAATAAAATTTACATTTGCAGTAATATATACTGAGGGGATGTACTTTAGTTCTTTAGTAAGTGTCTAACATTTCTGTACCTCTTACACACTGAGGATGTAAAGACAGTTATGAAGAACCACAAGAATAACATAACTAGCTATCTGTGACTGCAACACCACCAGTACCTTTGTTACTCCAGTATCTCTACAAAATCCTCAGAGGTACTTTATACTTTTTATTATGGAGCACAAATATGTCTTGCACTAGGTAGACTTTTGGAAACGTGATAGTGTGACATAAAAAGGAAATTAAAATTCCTAGAAATTTGTATCACATATAAAGTACATAATATTATACTTATTTGGCAAAAGGGATTAACAGGCTGGATTTGTCAGCATCTGGCTTTTGAATATCTTAAAACATTTTATAGCAAAGCTTTTCACATTGTACAATCCCTGAGCATGCTCTACCATACCTTCTATAACATATTTTCACAAATTCCTTTCTACTGTATTTCAAAGTCCTTGTGTAACATACTGAAGTGTTTAATAATGATATATATAAGCCCTAACATTGCACTTAGACATATATATGTATTTATATATGCATATTTTACATATTCTTTATATACACACCAAATGCTAAACATGCCACATATTGTAGTAAAAACCTCAAAGTCTGACATATATAAACACATCCTTTTAATTTTTGTCTGTATCCCCTGTTCAAAGATACCTGGAAAACCTACATAAATAATAAAAACAGGAAATAAGACACATTTTAGCTATCCATTATCAAAGGAATATTGTTTTAACAAGATGTACGGAATCACATTATCATTCTATTAATTCAATAATCTTGATGTTTTTACAAGACTGAGACAGTTATCAAAGCAGGTGATCATTCTTGTACGTAAGGATCGCATCACTTAATGGGACAGAGATGTCACATAAACTACAGTGTCAAAAAGATAACAAATACAGGACTGAGCTGGTAGTGGTAATGAATTTATGTTGGCATACATGACTCCAACAAAATAACTGGTATTTGATAAACATATAGATACAGCTGGTTTTGAAACTGCTATCACTATAGTGCTGATATCATGAAATCCCTCACAAACTGTTCTTTTATTTTATACTCCTACACATTAAAAATCTATACATACTTCATACTGACAGTGGTTTCAAAGGACTTTCATTAACTCAGCCTTGCAATGACAAATGTAAGAACACCTTCTCTTCTTTTGAAATTAAATGAATATTTATGGTAATTATTATAAAGCGACTTTACCCTTGAGGCCCTTGGTCCTCAGGATTTGCATGGGTTTTCAACTAAACCTGTTTCCTCAGAGAAATTTTAGGAATTATTCTTCATAATTCAGTACATTCCTGCTTAGTAACTGGTAGCCAGGCTAACATTTCTTACACCTTTCTTTCATTCATATAGTTTTAGTCAAAAAGAACAGACTCCGGGCATGGAATTTCTTTTACTACTTGATTTCTGTGTGTAGCTGATAACAATGCCCACCCTACCACCTACATGGCATACCGAAGTATACAGAGACTCAGGATAATCACAGACTGATTTCAATACATGTTCTTCTACTCTCACAGCTTCTAGATCCTGCTATATATGATTTGGTCTGGCATCCATTATGGAGATATTAATATAACAACATAGTTGCAAGAAGACTTGAAATCTAATGACCTCTTAAGCTGACTACAGGTCTGCACGTAAAACACCAAGACTGTCCCTTATCTATTGACGTTTGTAAGACGGATGGAGACAGTTTCAGTTCTGCTACTTTTAGCCTTAACTACTGCGTGTGTGCTGCCTTTCATTTCATATAGTTCACGATGGATATGTCCTATGAAACCACATGAAGACAACAGGCTGCATTTGAACAGCCACATGTTTAGCTAGCTGAGGTTGTAAAACAGGTGCTACTGTAGCTGCAGTGCTACAATGCAACTATGGCCTATACATGTAAATAAAAACTTGGAATTTTAGGAATGTCTGTATGTTACTTACATATTTATGTATAAGAACAAGTAGGAGATGGAGGGGTGGCATGGTGATTTAACCGACCAAGGATGCCAGATTGTTCACAAACGGTGAATTCAGACAAAAAACAATTCAGGACTAAAGACCAAACGAGACCGAGGTCCAGGTATCTTTTGGACGCTACTACTAAATGCCAGGTTCTTAAGGCTATCAGCATACAGGACAGGATCTTCTGAAAGAGTAAGTGTATTTCTATTTGCTTTTGTTTGTATTAGAATCATAGCATAGCCACCACTACAACAGAGTGACAACTGTTGAAAAAACATTGACTTTAGCAGCATCTGCTGTATTTGCTATTCCTCAGAAACCAGCAGTGGGCAGCTGCCCTTCATTCTTTCTCTACTACTTCTGGATGTTGTTACATAGGCAGTATGTATGAAGGGCGTACTTCTCCAGCTCCAGCCCCAGATTTATACAATCATTAGTGAATACACAGCTAAGGCTGGGGATGCATTACTACAATCTGATCTGAAGCAGAACTGAAATGGTAAAGTTGTTTGAAGAAAGCAAACTTTTTCTCAGGAAAATATTTTCTGAATACTCCTAGACTTCATCCCTAGCATTAGCTAAAACAAGATTGTACAGCCAAAGTCTTTTTGTACTATTTCTCTCTTTGCAGATCAGTCATGGTTGATACTGAAAACTACCGTCAAGCTAGCTGCAGGAAGAACAAAGTTTGCATAGCCATCACAGCGGCATTTCAAAAGCACAAGATGAGTCTGATACCATGGCATTTAAAAGGCAAGAAGTCCCACTTAGTTGATTTACTGATAGTTTATGTCCATCATGCTACTTGGCACACAACAGATGTGTTGTCAGGAATACTTTCTACATCCTGAGTGAAAAACAAAACTCCAAAAGTGAATGTGAGGGACAGAAACTATAGAAATGAGGAAAAAATTCACTTACATTTATCCAAGATGGCTGTCGCTATTACTGTTGAAACTCTGCTATGGGCTGAGGTCACAAGACCCTGTAAGCTAAAATAAAGAAGCTTCAGCTGAGGGTAACTGAAGCTGCAGCACATTAAAATACATTTTAAGGTTATAGGTATTGATTGGAGTTTTAATTTCTTGATCTATTTTTCCCAAGGCATGAAAAGTGACCTCTACTTCTTGGTCATTTTTCAAGCCTGGAGGGAAGAGCTTTTCCGTATTATTCCTCTACCTCATTATAAATGTGTATGTATGCTATATACAGTACATGATATAATAATATGATGGTTTCATTGGCATGAGTTTGGAGTCGTGACATTATTCACAAATGGTGAAACCATACGTGATTTATGCAGATTCTCTTAAACAAAACTAGAATAAAACTTTTATACAACATCACATCATCATGTATGTAGGAAATGTGAATTATAGAAAAGCTAGTTAAAAAATCTTCAAAAATGTGTTAAAATGCATCACAGAGCATTTTTCCTTTCTGTAGTTATTTTTTTAATCATGTACTTCTGAGGGAGTCTGATAACGTTTACATCTTAGAAATACCAAAATAAATTTAAAATTATTTATTATGCATATGAGTACAGTAGTTTGAAAATCTATTGCATCTTAACCTCCCAGGGATTAAATCAAGTGTGTGATCTACTCTGCAGCTGGGACCTTCTCTTAATTTGTGGTATAAAGACCCTACTTTTGGCTTCAGTAAGCAGGAAGATACTGAATTTGTCACTAATTCTGGATAGAACATTTCCTCTTCTGGCCCACAATTCACTGTACTTTTGGGAGAAGAACAGAGATGCAAAAGAAAAAAGAAGGAGAAAACAGAAAATAATACAGTGGGAAATGATTGTTAAAGTTAACAGCAGAGGTTTGTAATGACAGAAGGAAAGAGACTAGTAAAGTTCAGCTTAGAAAAGTTCATGACAAGCAACCCTGCAGTTTATTACCTGTACTAGGACTGCATATGATATCCACTTACGTAAATACACACTTGTGCATATGCATGTATAAACAGACATACGCAATGTGAAAAAAACAAGTATCTAGAACATATAGGCATTTCTGTATCTGAAATGAAGAAAAGTAATTTCAAGAACACAAGTAATGTAATGAATCTGAACTACAGAAACTCTGAAGCAGAGAAGTAACAACAAAAGCACATGTATCTCATATATTCAATATATGTGAAAGAATGACAAGTTGCCAAGAAGTACAGTGAAGGGTGGAATCTCTGTGCTTTCTGAGCAAACTTAAAAAAAGGAATTCCCATCACATCATATAGATGTTTACTTCATTTCTCGTGCAACCATAATGTGATTTATAACAGATGAGAATAATAGATGAGAACTAAGAAATTACTAGGATACTCTATCATTCGGTTGATTTCAAAAAAATAGCATGCAAAACTAAAACTAAGAAATCCAGTCAAACTGTTACATGCTATAAAAAGCAGTATAAAATTAAATCTAGAAATCATCAGAATCCTGCCTAACAAGGCAGCCAAACACTTCATTTGAAAGATGAATAAACAAGAGAACATGATTCTAACAAGAATGACCACTGCGGAAAATCATAGGTAAAACTTTCCTACAAAAAAAGAGACTGCCGCACTCTAGATTTTTCATAGAAAAAGACAGCAAATGAAGTTCAAATTGTGAGACTTAAAAGAATGGGAGAAATGGTGGGTAAAGTGTTTGCGACAGAATACTAAATAATTCACCTTTACCAAATCCATTTCAGTACCGAGATGACAACTAATCTGAAGTTTCACGAACGCTTGTAAGACCACATAGAGTGAGTACCTCCCAGTCTCAATGCTATAGGATAGATGCCACATCACTAGAACACTGTATCCCAACTGGAACTAGTTGCTCGCCTTCACCTAATGAGAAACACTAATGAAAAAATAGCAAACTGAAATGGAATTAATTGTTCTCCCCATGAGCAGAGAGACTTCCATAACAGAATTTATGCAATCTAAACAGAGTGTGTTTGACTATGTAGAAGTCTAATATGCTCAGTACGTAAAGAGGTAAAGCTCTATAAGACAATAAGCCTGGCTCATTTCATAAGCAGTAATTTATTTAGAAGAAAAAATATCAAACAAAACCAGAAGTGGGAATGGGGGGAAAATCGCTCTACCAAATGCAGAAAGTCTATGCTATAGACACCTATATCTGAGCCAGTCATCTAAGGTTACTTACGTAGTTAAAGGAGAAAAATAGGCATTTCTGTGGCACAATTCATTAAATCCTAATTACATGTCTAAATCAGATCCAATAAACTGTCTCTTAAAAGTGTGCTGACTATGTTGACAACAGCATGTTGACTCAAAGGGCCTTCACTGCGAATGGTGACAAAAGGCTCTTGAGCCTGGAGTATGAAGGTGAATGGCAGAGACAAGGTGTAACCATCTATTGTCTGGTGATATAAAGCCGCTTTCCAAGAGACCAATTATCTAACGTTGACTTCCCCTTAGTATGCACCTGAAGCAGTCATTTGTATTTATGTTAAATAGATGTAAAACCCAACTATTCTGTATTGAGTTCACACATTCAGACTGGATGAGATCGATGCGATGCTCTAAAACTTACTCCAGGTGAACTGCAAAAGTGAAACCATCATCCCCTTCGATTTTGATTCAGGTATGTCAAGGTAACAAATGAAGAACACTGCTGAAATCCTCAATCACTTCATGCCATCACCAGATGTAGGGACATCCCTGTAACACTCTATAGCCTATCTGAACAATCCAACCCTTAAGTCCCCTTCTTTCCCTTCAGTTTTGAACAAAAACCCTTGCTGTGGAATAAAATGAATGAAAATGCTACAATCTACACATGTGTGAACACACAGAGAGAAACCAGCCAAGGAATCCTAGGTACTAACATTCATAATAAAAAAAACTATTGAAAAAATCAGCATGATGCTTTGGGAAGTCAGACAGTCAATAAGTTGATTCTCATGGCCATAGCTATTTAAGCAAAATTTGTTTCGAATAAAGTTCCATAAGTTAAAAAAGTATATAAAATCACGATGTAGCCAAAATTAAAAATAATAAATAGTGAAACATGGTTTTATTTATAAACAAATATAAACTCAGGATAAACTTTTCCATTCTTATACACGCTTCAGCTTTACACCGCTCATAAGATTAGATGTGACAGTAGCATAGGCCTCTTTAGAGATACTTATGACAAACGTAGGCAGCCAGCAAGGGAACAATCACCATTTTGATAATCAATTTCAGAACTGAATTGAATTTCCAGAAATGATTTGAATGAAAATTAGCTCACAGCATGATGAGGGTTGGTACTTTTTGTTTGAATGAATCAGGTCGGCAAAAATAAAACAAGAGACCCCCCACCCCTATTATTTTTAAATATTTACAGATTAATTCAAATTCATCAACTACGAAAATTGATCAGAAAGTAGATTGACAGCACCTCACACAACTCGGTGATCACCATAAATCCAGACAATGTGTCAGATTTCATCAGAATAGAGGTCATGTTTTAAATGAAGGTAGAATTTGTTATGCATTATTCATCCATCTGAAAATATTACAAGGTGGGACAACTTTTTCATAGTTTATTACCATAGCATATTACAAAACGCATTTGTAAAATAAATGTTTAACAGATGAGTCTATGACAAGTCGTTACAAAGCATATTATAAGATGCAAATATTGTTAAAATAAGTGCGCATGTTTAATACATGAATTACAGTCATCAGGCATGGTATAAATTGTCATAAAATTTAACAAATGATAATAAGATATTTATAAATGGCATCTAAACATAAAGTGTGTACAGAGAAGTAAATGGTACTAAAATTAATCCTTGTATGAAGGCTCTTTTTCCCCTTGTCTTTTTAGTCAGAACAAATCAAGTTAGGTGATTTTTTTTTTGTTTGGATCCTAGTAAGCAATGCCTGAGAAAAACTCTTCCTGCTAAGCTTCCAAGGCAGCCAGAAACCTCACTCTTCAGAAGACTTCCAGAACAAAATTACAGACAGTTGTCCATCAGCTAGGCAGCAGTGATTAGCTTTAACAACACCTCCAAACTTTTTCATATGGAGAATTAAAATGTGCTGAATGAATCTGAGTTACTACTTTTACAGACAAATTTTAGGAGGAGGTAAACTGCTGAAATTCTATATAATTCTTTGTTTACTCATCAGAAAAAACAACTTTAACAAAGTAGGGAAGAGACAACATTACCTTTCAATTTTTGAGTACTAGAGCAGTGATACTCAGTTTACAGACACTGATCTAATAAGCCTTGTATATGCTGTTATAGTTCTTTATAATCCAGTACTGTACACCAAAACACTGATCAGAGAAAAGGTATTTATGTTTTTTTTGGCATATGTTATGGCATATGTTGATGTAGAACATCAACAAGGAACTGAGACCAGGATATTTCCCAGCTGACTACAGAAACAAAATTTGTCTGCTTGAAAGAGAAATTTATATGTGTTCCATCTATATAGTCCGGCTAACTGGCAGATAAGATCCTGAAATAAAAAAAATGTCCTTACTTTCAAACTCACCAGATAACTGTCTAGGAAAAAAGGAGGACAGATTGAGTAAGAGAGACAGAGAAGGCAACTACAGGGAGATACCACAGTCACGTCTCGCAAGCTTTTGTGCAGAGATTTGCTGGTATGTGAAATCACTCATAATCACAATACAGAACTTTAATGATTTCACTGGAACTAAATAATGATATAAATCTAGTTTAAGTCTGCCGGGTTTCAGCTGCTGAAGAAGTTGATCTCCAGCTTCTGAAGCACAGTCAAAGAGCATTAGCTGGATCTGAGAAGTCTGATCCTGTGATAGAAATGTTGGCATTGTTCTGTCTTAATTTTCTCTGAAGTTTAACAAGATTGAATGCTTGGAAACAGGACCCAAATACATTCAGGAGAGAAATAAAGTACTAATTTTGACAGAACGGGCAAGGAAGAAACTCCCAAACTCTATACATTTTAAAAAATAAACTTATAAATTCATAAATGAAAAATCTATTTCAAGCTTTTAGACACAAAGGGTTCTTGATCCTCACATTGCTGAGAGAACATAAAAGGGAAGGATCTCAAGTTTTTATCCTGCCTTATCACCTCACCCTGCCCATCATTCTTAACGCACCTGGAGCGGGCACTCACGAACACGCAACAGGAGGATCTGACAGCATCACCTACTCTCATACTCGTCTGGACATAAACAATGTACTTAGAAGCCTGAATTTTGAGCTGATATCATATGCAAAGAGAGGCAACATGACAATTAGAGGACTCGGTACATGCATTACTAGCGTAGCTTTACTAACCTTACTTAAGACCGATATTACAAGGAAGCACAGGTGACCACACACGTCTGTGGAACGTGCCTGAGGAACGCTCTTCCCTTCTCATCTGTGGAACCACGAAACATTTGTGTTTGCACATATATATGCTTCCACTCTGAAAAGCTTTAGGGAAATCACTAAAGTAAGGTCCCTGATGCAGACATAGTCACAGCAGTCTTGCAGTCCCACTAAGAAAACAACCTATTCAGCCACGAGGTGCTCCTGCTATCTGCATGTCATAGCTGGAGCAAGCAGTGCCTTAAGTGCCTCTGAACTTCCCCGCCTTGAAAGGTATTCAGAGAATTTGTGGCTAGTTGCCTTTTTTCCTTAAAAGCCCTCCCATGCAAGGCTCTCCACAAATTTTTTGTTTCTTCAGCTTTTCCAAACATAAAGGAACCTTGCAAGCTGGCAGACCTCAAGAGGCTTTGAAGTCAACCCTAAGCCGTTCCTTCTTGTGTGCATATCTTGTTTCCCAAAGATGTGACTATTCTGGTAAAATGATTGAGCAATCAGTTCTTGGTTAAAAGTGACTGTCTCAAAGTTAAATTGAAGGTCAAGAGGTTACTGCTCAGAAGCATGAAAAATGCTGGGCAGGACACTCCCCCATCCTTCCAGAAATGCCATCGCTCCCTGCTTTCTTCTGACACTGCTGGTATTGTGTAACCTTACTTGTAAATGCAGAAAAGATTCAAATCAATCCACCAGAGCTAAAAAAACCCAAAATGCAACAGATAACAAAAGCAGAACAGAAAACAAAAATAATCAGAATGTCTTAAAGTGAGGAAAAAGATGATGAAAAGATGAATATCATAAACAAAATTACCAATAAGCAGTTTCTCTTTTCCATACGTTGTTCTTTCCTTCCAAGGGTCACATTGTTAACATGTTCAGGTTAAAAAGCCAACATACATTGCAGACATGGTTTAATAAAGGAAGTGGTCTTACCAGTATCTACAGCTGTTGTGCAATTATACATGCAGGAAATCATTAATGAGAAACATATAGTAATTTTCTACATATATTTCCATAGCTGACATTGCATCCTTTGTTGAGCAGAGATACATATGTCCTGGGCAGAACGATTCAACAGAAAAAAGGGAGCCAACAGTCTGCTGGTTTCCAAAGAAATTTAGTCAATGGGACAAACTGAAGAATATCTTCAGTCCTAAAGGACTATATATATTAACTAGAATTATTCTTGTATGTGTACCTGCTCAAGAGGCTTTAAAACCAGCTGAAATCTGGCAATGAGAATACATCTTCTTTCAAAAAATAAAAAAAATAAAAAAAATTCCCACTTTATCTTGGTCTTCTTTGTAACTAATTATTCACTTCAAAAAATGGCTTTTTTATGATGTACTTGGCAGTTTATGCTAGACACACACATTAGGAAAAGGCCCACTACTCTAAAAATGAATTATCACCTATGGTTTCATGGTTTCATACTACAGCACACAAGGCGACAGTAGTCCAACTGAAAATGTGCACCTTCCACTACAAAGAAAGAAAGCACAGCGTGCTCAGCTTGCTGTTTGGTGTAGTTCAGATTCACAGAACAGTACAGGCACTCTTTGCACAAAACTTAGAAAATAAATTTCTTTGAATAAGTGAAACAGGACTTTTCTTGAATTTTAAGTAATAAGTGAAATGGAAACGAATTCAGTTATTCGGGAAATAATCAATATGGTTGTTTTTTTTTTAAGAATCATAGAATGAAAACAGAAATAATCAATATTTTGTACTGAATTCCTAGACATCCTGTCTTTGTGTGATTATGTGTGTTTGTACTTGCATCTTCTGCTGAATTCTTCATTCTGTTGTCAGTTTGTGAGTTTCTCACTCACAGATTTCTCAGCAAACTCTATTGTATGACTAGTTACAACGTCTTCTAGCCCAAAGTTCTACAGAAATGCAAAGATATGTCCTTTAAAGTGTGTCCTCAAGGACAAGAGCTGAACGTTTAGCTGATTTAAGAGACTAGTGTAGCTAAATAAGAATTCTTTATAGAAGCAAGTGTCTCATTTAAAAACTAAGAAATCCTAAAATGAAAGGCATTCCAAGGAAAGGGGATGGTTAGAGAAATATCAGTAAGACTTCATCTCAGGGTCTTATGAAAAAGACTGTATTGCACTGATAAAGATAGGTCATTCGTGGCAATCAAAAGGCAATGCTGTGTCTTTTTCAAAGAAGAGGACAGTGTCAAGGGATTTAGAGACTGGAGCATTAACCTTTATATTTCAGGTCCATCCTGATCGGACCATTACAGGGTTCCTATGGACTGCATCCAACCAATCTTGGCATTCATCTTTCAGTGTCCTGACCTAGTCTATCTGTAATTAGTCTGACGAGATTTACTTTCTTTAGACAGGACCAGAAGATGTTCTGCGGAGTAGAAAACCAGTTTACACATGAACACAGGCTACTGTAGTCCCAGAAAGATGGGACAGAGAGAGAAAAAAAAAAGAAAACAGAAGCAGAAGAAGAGTATTTGGAGTGTCTGTGTTATGACTGTAATATTAAATAGGATAAACAATAAATATTCTTCACGGGCATACAGTCCAAGCATAGACAGACAGAAGTGGAAGGAGTGTAACTGAAAGTCTAGTGCTTTCCTCTGTTGCACAATTTAGGTGAAAGCTTTCTCATTTCGACAACTTTTTGGCACAAATTGTGCAAAGATAACAAAGTACTTGCTCCAAGAAGAAGAGATTCACATCATCAGAAGTAAGAGTTTTCTATGCATTAATACAGAAACTGTAACTAATACAGTGCTCCTGGAATATGAACGATGAAGAAGCTGTGGTATATTTTGTTCCTAATAGAGTTTTGAATCATAAAACTGTGTAACAGGAAAGGACTGAGAGATCAAGTATAAAGCAGAAAAAAGCTCAACAGAAGTAAGTTAAATATGTAAAGCCTCTACAGACAAATCACAAGAAAGTGCATATATATACATATATTAAAAAGATAATTCACATATCTGTACAACGACAGTTCTAGTGTAGTTTGGGTAACTGATATGGGTAAATAACCTGATACCACGGTCTTTAGGAACCAAAGCTCCATCTGTTTTTCAAATGACAAGTTTTTTCTATCTGCTCAGGATTTCAGGAGTAAAGAAATTTCACAGACATTAAATGTAATCTTTTTTTTTATTACTGCTATTATTATTAATATTAGATTTTCTGCTAGCATTTTTTAGAAACAACCTAAATGACATTTATAATTAGAATACATTTTATATAGAAAAACAGTTACCCTGGTTTTGAAACAACAGCTCACTGATAAAACCTGTGAGATACAGCTGATTCTCACACAGAGAATCATATCAACAGGGATGAAACCACACTCCCCTGTGGCTTTCAAAGTACAGCTTTGCTAGGGGTTACATACAGACACAATGTATGGTCTGAAACAGTTGGACTGCGTAACAGAAGTATCTGTGGAGAGAGGGAAAAAAAGAAATGATCCTTCTTCAGGTTACTGAATGGTATTTCTACAATAAAATGAAACATCCCAAATTCAGCATAACATCACGAGGTCATACATCAAAATAAAAATGGTATCATAATATTTTTGTCAGCACACTTCTCAATTTTCATAAACCTTGGATTGTTTCCTTGTTTCCAGTTTACTGTAGACTGAGGAGAGTTGTGCCTGTTATAACAAGATACAACTTGTTTCCTCTCCGACACTGTGAATATACTTAATTTTCAACAATCAGTGCAAACAGTTGCATTGTCTGTGTAAGTAGTTAAATTACTCCTTCAATATGCATCATCTTAATCATACTGTCTTTCTTCTACCACCATGGCATTCACTCACGATTCTACATTCCTCTGGAGTGCCACATAGTCAACTCTAATCTTGATAAGGCTAAACGAGTTTTTTGGTCATCTTTAAATTTTGACACATACGATATCCTTCAGCCCATTTTCCAGCTCATTAATAAATATATTAAACAATGTTGTTTAATGTACAGGTCAGTGGTAGCCAGAAATGTTAACCTTTTGCCATGCTGAAAATTGACAATTTACTCCTACTCTATCTTCTGTCTCTTAACTTGTTTCTAGCTTATGATGGAACTTTAACTTTCACCCAGAACTATTCAGTTTTCTTAATAACCGCTTGTGAAGGACTGTGTCAAAGGCTTTTTGAATGCCCTTTTGAATCACATTTCTTGGTCTTACTTTAAAATCATATTTCTTTTTGAGACGTTTACAAATACTTCTTGTAGATTGAAAATACTGGAGTCTTCTCAATCGATGCAAGAGAGATGTGTGTGCTGTGCAATTTCGGTCAACTTTGACGCCACTGAAGAAAATCACGATTTGTCCCCCAGAAAGGTCAGACCACCAAAAACTTCCAGCTGAATCAGTAATGCAGAAAAATTAATTATAAGGCCGTATTTTATCCCATTAGAATGAAGCACTTCAATGCACATGGTAAATCACACAGGCGATGAAAAGACTAGGAAGTGGTAGCTGCAGCAGGAGCATGGGAATTACTGAGGCCGCACGAAGGCTCCCATGTTGCTGACCAGGACCATGCTGTAGGCACTGCACAGACACGGAGTGAAATGATTGTCCTATTTAAGACAAGAGATGACAGTGACAGACTGATAGGAAATACCTGTCATGATAGCAGGCAATATATGTGCCTAAGCTTTCTATACATAAGCTGGTGAAGTCTGAATGACTGACTTGGAGGAGGATAATGAGGTACCTCACAATCATTACAGACAGCACAGGAGAAAGTACAATAGGGCTTATCTGAAAATCTAAAAGTAGGAAATTAATGGCTCATTTTTTTTTTCTATTTTATGAGGAATAATGATTATCGTGAAGTCAGTCTGTGAAGGGTTATGAAACTGAAAACAAACTGCCTGTATTTGATGCTTTGAAGGGGAACTGGGGAAAGACACAGAGAGAGATGTTAGGAAAATAATCTGCGCAGAACAGTGGCAGCAATGAGACAAGATGACATTTGTCATGTGCTGAAAAGAGGCCAGCTGTAGTAACTGAAATGTGGAGAACTTGCATGAGAGTTTCAGCTCAGCGCACAGCTTAAAAAGCTGTACCTTAGTAGGGATGTGAGGAATAGGAAAGATACCCAAATTCAAGACATAGTTTATGCTCCAAGGTCAAGACAACCAACATGCTGATACAGTTGACTGATGGAGAAAGGGGGTGAGAGAGGAAAGATTATTCCTGTTGGTCTTTAAGTTGATGTCTAAGCATCCACAGGTTGGTATCAGGAAGATGGGATGAGTTTTATGTGTTTGGGGGGTTTTTTGGTGTTTTTTTTAATAGAGGAAATGGTATCCGGAGTACAAATCACAAAGATGATGACAGATTTGTCATTTAGATTAACTACAATAAAGACTCTGAAGAAAATGGCAAAGGAGCAACAAGAAGAATAAAAAGAAAACCAGAAAAGTGCAGGATGGAAATGGGAGAAGAGAAACTCCCTACAGCTACTGAGAACGGCACACCTACTGAGCTCACAAACTGGCTAAGGGGATGAAGAACTGAATGGCTGACCAAAATAAGTCAATGAAAGAAAGCAGCAGCTTCAACTATGAACTCTTAATCAGTAAGAAGTGTTAGTTTCTCAGCAAACAACAGAAGTTGTTTGCAAGTGGAAGAAAAGAAGGTTAGTGGCAAGTGGAAGAAAAGAAGGTT
>Ga0181612_142732_pt1 | contig 14674 bp, 6 predicted proteins | sample HoacroProtozoa21_FD_119630 | JGI IMG/M metagenome (GOLD analysis project Ga0181612, IMG submission 119630) | Hoatzin crop microbial communities from Cojedes, Venezuel. Combined Assembly of Gp0051906, Gp0051904, Gp0051908 | reverse complement strand
CTCCTGGCTGTGTCGTTGATGCCCACATGAAACAACAGCAGTGGATAATAGTTAGTGGACTGTACGAGGCTTGGTAGTTTCTCAATGACATCCCTAATATGAGCCCCCAGTAAGCTGTGCACCTCTCTAGAGTGCATCAGTTTGGGAAATGTGTTCCTCCATACCTCTCAGAAGAGAGTCACCTACTGCTATCACCCTTGGCTTTTTCTTAGTCATGCTGGTTTTTATACAGCAGCAAATTGGGCTGCCTTGCTTGGCTCCAGCATCTCTCCTGATGTGCTGGGCCTTTCCTCTTCAGTCTGCAGAGTGGTGAATCAGTTTTGCGAGGGCACCTCAGGGAAGTGTCTTCTTTCTGCTGGTCCTTGCTGTTGCAAGCTTCCATTCTTCTGAATAATTGACCCCCTTCCTTTCTGTGTGTGTCAGTAGGGGAGTTTTTGGTTGTTTGGCCGTGGACTGCAAGTCCACTGCAGACTGTGCATGGAACTAGCTGTGTAACTCCTTCTCAGCCTTCCTGATGTTACACAGGCTTCTCATGGCCTCCTGTAACTCAGCCACCTGCTGCAGAAGGTTCTCTACCTGGGCACACCTTTTGCAGGAAGGTCTGCTGCCTGTCCCTGCCCCAGGAGAAAGGTCTAGGCACTTTCTGCACTCTGAGGTCCCTTCAGCAGCTCTGTCTGGGTGGAGGCATCAGCCACTGCTGGGGTAGATGGTGCAGACCCCCAAGCCAGAGCTGTGGCCTTAGCTCTCAGATGAGTGACCCTCCCTCGCAAGCTGCCGCACAAACTGCTGTGCCACATCGTGTTTGCCCGCTCTGTTTGCAGTGTTCCCTGTCACTTGTACTCCCCAGGCTGGTTTTTCTAGGTGTGGAGGTGGTCGTGGTTGCTCTGGCAATGCACAGGACTAGAGCTGCTGGTTCCTGGTGGGTGTCTTTGCTGCCCCAGTGTTTTGCTGCCTCTGGAAAACCCCCTGTGTGCTGAGATCTGCCACTCTGCTGCAGATAGTACCAACTCCAGAGCAGCTCCCCTCAGCAAATAATCGGAGTCAATCTTAGACTTCAATTGTTCATTTTTCTCTGTTTCCTGAACACCGGCTGCTTCTTCCTCATTGTTCTTTATTAAAATCTGAAAGCTGCACATCAGGCTCCCTCAGCCTCAGTCAGTATAAAGGGCTGGTGCTTGCTACACAGTGACTACATAGCGTTGTCAGAGCTTTACTTTACACAGTATTCTCAGAGCACCATATTCCTGAAATACAAACAGGTCAGAAAGTACTCACTTGACCACTACAAGATTATCAAAACTAGTGAAAACAACCTCAGATTAACGCAAGCCTTCATGAGGTCAACACAAATCCTGTGGCCTCGTATTATTCATGGCAAAATTATTCTTACTAGGCTACAATCTTCAGAATTTCAGTATCATTCTCTGTTAATTTTACTAGACACAGGTAGAGCAAACAATGCAAAAGATGTGCTTAAGTATTAAGATTTGGTTTCTTTCATATGCAATGAACATACACAGACTGATACTAAGGTAAACTGGCAAGTTACCTTTTCTTCAGGCTTGCCTTTGCCATTTGCCTAGTAAATGAACAGCCTTTCTAAGAACCTCACACTTTTTCTAACAAGAACTAACCTATTTAAAACAAAAGAAAAAAAGTTATTACCTCTTAAAATTATCTTCCCTGCAGTGAAGATTAATATATTGGATAAAATTCTGGAGTCTTAAATTACTTTAGTAATTTTTCATACTCAGTTTGTGTCAAATAGCTCTTTGATGCCTAACACTAGATTTAGAATAGAAGATTTGGGCATTTAGCCTGCTTAGGGCAAAGGTTAGATACCTGACCTAGATACTTGAGAGCAATGATACAAAGATTTTTTTTTATATTAAGAGTAAATTAAAGTAGATTATTACTGGGTTTATCATTCATTATTTTTTCATGCATATGAACTTCATTGATAAAATAAAAAGTAGGAGTGTCAAAGTCACATCAATATGCAGTTCCGGTGTTAGGAAGCATTGTTCTATCTGGAACTGTATATTTGATGTACGCATGCTAGTTTACTTGCTTATGGCACTGAACAAATATTAGGCAACTGATATTAATATCTCTCTGGCAGTAAAAGGAAAGCGTAAATTTCATTTTGCTCATAAGAAATGAGAGATCTAGAATATAATGGCATGTTGAAGGTGACTCAAGAAACAGAATTAGTAATTAGAACCTCTAAATTTTAAACTTATGGAAACCTCTGATTAAATGTCCATGATACATGTTCACATCAAAGTATTATTTTTAAAAGGCACATGCAATATTTTACAATAGTTTTTAACTTGCTTTAAATTTCTTTTTTTTCTTAAGACAAGTTATCGCACACATACCAGCAATAAATTAAAGTCACAATATTTTCCCTGTTATTTCTTGGTTGTTCTTAAAATCTCAGAGAAGGGTGCTTTCCAAAATTGTCAAAAACCCAGTCATTAAAATCCCATTCATAAAGGAGTGGAGCAGCAGGTTCTGTTGTGGTGCATGCTCCAAGCTAAGCACAGTGGGTTATATTTTGCACTGCAGAATGTATAAAATGCATTCAGTTTCCTTTTGTCCTAAGTAGTTCCTGAGACAGAAAGAAACATATCTTTTAATTACATGGTTGCTATATCCATGGCTATGTACACAGTATTCTTAAAGATTTCTCTGTTTGATGTTATTCTGTCTTTAAAAAGGGAAAATAAATCTTTCTGTTGCAATGTGATACACAAGAATAAATTACAAGGAAATTAAATATATGAGACAATATTGGCAAGGCTTTTTAGTTGACAAATATAATAAAGGTACTCTTCTGTAAGATAACTACAAGTATATAAGGCCAATAGTTGTGAATACTTTCTATTCCCAACATTTTATCATTCATTTCTTAGATTCCTGTAATACTGTTGAAAGAGTGTCTTGAAGAATTTATGAGGTTTTTTATATGATTTAGGTGGATTCCACAGATTTATCCTGCATTGATGCACACCTCTTTTGAGAAGAAAGCAAAGTATCACTATATCTATGCAACAAATTATCATATGAAAATAAATCTTTTGTATTTCAAATCACTGCTTACTGCTTTCTCACTTATGAACATTCATTTGTGTTGAAGTTTGGTTTTGGTTTTTTTTTTTTCTTAAAAGTAACAGACCATTCAAAAAATATTTTATCACTGAAGTTAAACCAACTGAAAGAACAGTTGCATATGTGTGACTATGTTGGTCATTTTCGTATTGTTTTTTTATGAAAAAAATGTATTTTACTAGAATAGGATCTGTTATTTGAATAGATAAACGTAAAAGAACAAAAAAGTGTAGTTCTTTGTTTATGTCCTGTGTTTAGTAGATGGGAGATACACCATGCTAAGGTGTTTGGCATTTCTGTACCATCAAAAACTAGAAGGTTAATTTTGACTGCATAGAAATTCAGATTTTCAAATTTAATCAGTTTAATAAAATTAAGATACATAGATTTACCATTTTTTCAGTATCTACTTAAAAAATGTCAGGTGATCGCAAATTCACTGAGAGAAGCATCTGGAAAATCGTAGACACATGCATTCATATGTGCCGAAGGATGACAAAAGTCTTTATCTCCTGCATGCCTGACAATTTGTAGTCAATGCTTAATTGTTATTTTCAGAGTGTTCTGATATATGTCTTACTGCAGCAGTCGATTTACATTTAAATTAATACAGAAGAAAGAGAAAGAGAAAGAGAAAGTGAAGAAACAACATTAGAGAGGTTGAAAGAAGAGAGAAAGAAAAACGATGCAAGTAAAAAACAATGTAGGAGAATGCAGTAATGCAAAGAAGTGCCTTCTGGTACCAGAAAAGAAAAAAAAAATAAAATTCTGAAACAATTCACACAAATTGTGAGCAAAATTAAAACAAAAGGAAGTGAAAAGGAAATATATTAAACTTCTGTCTAGATAGCTTTTGGAGTCTTTTCTATTTTTATAAATCTAGGGATCATTGCCTGTTTGAACTGAAGTCTAGAAACTTGTTTTGAACCATGTTTTTACAGGATCTTATAGATTTCTTGAAATCCTCAGTTTTATTTCCTTCCTGAATAGGTAGGAATGGAAAATCATTTTGGTCAGAAGAATGTTTTACATCATTTCTTGAAATCCTCAGTTTTATTTCCTTCCTGAATAGGTAGGAATGGAAAATCATTTTGGTCAGAATAATGTTTTACATCAGCCATTTATACTGTTTTAGTATTCTCAAATGTATATATGCGTTTCGGATTCCTTTCTTTTCTGTTGCTTACTTGTAAATCAGCAGAAGCAAAACTGTAATTTAAACTTAAAAGCAGGTAAATTTATGAAGAATAATAAGAGATTTATGAAATTAATAAGGCTAGAACAACATCTAAAAATATGTTAAAAGAGTCAAATAAGCTGTTATATCTACACTAACTTAGCAAAGTAACCCCTTCTTAATGGTGGGTTACTTCGAAGTTAGTTAACTGTGGGAAGGTTTTTAGTAAGGATACTAAATAACTTGACTGCAAGTCCTTGAACATCTGAAAGAAGAATGAAGATGGAATATAGTGATTACTTTTTTTGAAATTCTATACATAATTGTAATCACTTCTTTTTTTCTTTAATGAAAGATGCATTTTATTTTTGTTTAAGACTGTCAGCTCTTCTTTCTGAATTACCCATTCCAGATGGATAGAATAGCTTACTTCTTGCTATTAAGGTACACAGGAAAACCCAGGCTGACTTCATTAACACTTTAATATAGAGAGTCCCATTTAGAGTCCTCTGCATTAAGGACCTTGAACTTTGTTTGAGAAGTCTGTGGTTGGATCATATGTGTCATAAGGACTAAAAAAGTCCTGCATCTTGAATTCATCCTGAATAAACAAGATATTGAGTATTCCAATTTGCTCTCACATTTTGAGCTCAGTGTGATTCTTAGGAATTAATCAGCAAAACTAATTCTAATGAATTAGGATAGCTGTTGAACAGTAGCCTTAGATCCCATTTATTTCGTCTTATGAACAATTTGCCCATTTTCATATGTTCTTCCACTGCTGAAATTAAAAACATCTAAATTTAGAGGACGGACCATACTCTACCTAGAGTCCAGTAGCAAGTGGAGTACTGCAGGGGTCCATCCTGGTACAAGTTCTGTTCAATGTGTTTATCAATGAGCTTGAATCAGTGACAGAGTGCAATCTCACTGAATATGCATATGGGACCAAAATGTCCAGATTTGAATGGATAAAGACGTGAGCAACTGGTCTGACCTGGTGGCTGACCTTGCTTTAGGTTGTCATGACAGCAAGACACCTCCTGAGGTCCATTTCACCTTCAGTTACTCTATGATCCTGTGGATAAAAATTGTTTTAATCCCAGTGTGATACGAACCAAACTCACACTACTGAATTTTCACTCTTTTTTGATCAGTTTGATTCCTAATCAGCATGGTATTACTAACCAGTGGACAATAAACAGTGTTAGATCATTTGTTTGTTCATCAGTTGTCTCTGAAATAAAAGCAAAGTTAGAAAATCTTTAAAATTTTTGCTGAATACTTCTTTATGAATGAACTTCTTTAGTTGCATTTCAGACATTTAGTGTCGGGCTTTCAATTTAATCGAGTTATACTGGCCATATCCGTGCTTTCAGTCTGTAGAATTATAATATTTGTCTTTTAACAACAGAAATTATACTAACATACTTCATGTCAAAGTTTTATTTAAAATTACATTGCACTGGAAATATTTTCTTTCAGTTGAGTCAATGGCTAATATCTGAAAGCATGGTAATTTTGTGGTTTCACACTATCACTTTAATTTAGTGAATTAATTAATTTTCCTTAAAATCCTATATGTTTAAATCCTGTTAAAGCATAATTCTCAGTTGTATCTTATAAGAAAGAATGACAATTAAATATTAGTAGTTAATTATTTTCATTTTATGAAAAAAAATAACAATCTTAAATCATGTATTAATGCATGTTGACTAACCACTTCTGCAGAGTGGGCAAAGGTATTCGTCATCTCCCTAGATTATTTTATTCCCTTAGGGATTACTTGTAAAAAGTTAGTCCATTAGATTAATCTAATGAGAACCTCCACTCTGAGTTTTTCTGGGGTAAATTTCTTTGCTGTCATGTTTGCACAGGAACCCTGTGCATAATTGTAGCATATTGCATATGCAAAGTGTGTGCATGTAGCACAGATTCATAATCTATTTCTGGAGCTTTGTCTCAGGCAAATGTCAAAGGCTCTTGCCTCTTTCTTTACAAAGCAGGATCCTGGAATCAGGACCAACCTCCACCCCTATATAAATAGAAAGGCGTATGGGTCTTCCATATGTTTGAATTATCCACAGTTATAGCAGTTACAACACTTTTGAATAATGGTTCATTCACACTAGTTTTCTGAACTGAATGGCTCCATAGATCATCAGCTTGATCTCTTTTCATTTCCCAATAGCCGCAAATTTTTACGTGTAAATACCACTTCAAATCTTTCTTCAACTAAGTAGTTGAATTTAACACACGAAAGAACCTCAGTTTTACTGATTCTAATCTTTTCTGCATCCACAGGGATTCATTTAGAGAAATGGTCGTCCAGTTTAGTAGGACTCGGACTGCTTTAGTCTGGGCTGATCAGGTTCCCTTTCTTTGTGAACCCATGCCCCAAGCAACACTCTTTCTTGCCTCCATGCCTTTATTGCTTCCTCCCATGGTGCAGTGTGGCAGTTCCTTAAGCCTCAAATTTTCTCAGTTGGTGATTGTAAATTCAAAGTGATGACCTACCTCTGAGTTGACCCCACCTGACTGAAAATTGTTGGTTTAAACTTCATCCAAAAAGCAGAAATCTGTCTTCCTTTCTTCCTTCTTGTACGATTTCTCATTGCAGGATTGTCCTTTTATATATATATAAACATATATGTATATATTTTAAAACCAGAATATTAAGGGAAAATAATATGTGGAGGTTTTTTTTTTTTTTTACATCATCTAGGAAATGACAATTTCTAAAATAGTCTCATTGACAAACTGAAATGTCAGATTTGGCTGCAGATGACTGAAGTGGAGAGTATGTTACGTTGCCCATACACATACGTGTTTCAGTTGGTCTAGACCTGTTTTTGTAGAATACTAAGACATGAAAGTTCATGCTTTACAGAGTACAAATGATATTTAAGCAAACATGAATGCATCTATTCAATGCAGTAGCTGATACTTACCTGATTGTTTATAAATAAAATTAATTTTATATTAAAATCTTCCATGTAAATCAGACCACACTGTTTACCTTTTACTGATCTTCTGCAAGAGTTCTTTTTTGCTGTGTAAGTGGATGTGGATGCCTAACAAGTTAGTTGTTTCGCGTGAATGTTACCTCTGTATAAAAGTAGTACAGGACTTCTCAATGTATAAGCTTTGAAGATTTAAGTAAGAATAATATTTCTTATTTTTTTCTTTTGAGATGAACTTTCCTAGCTTGTTTAATTCTTTCAAAGTGCTGTGCGTCTTTAAATCATTAGGATATAACATGCCATTTGGCTGAGATTCTGAATATGATTTTGCTTTGAGCTTGATAGTAGGAGCAAATGACTGCTTGTTGCTGTATATTTCTTTGCATGACAAAGATGCATTCACATAGATTTTGCTTTCATAGCAGTGGTTACGTAACATGCAATAAGATTTCTTTCTTTTAATCAACATTATCCTAGTCCAAAACATCTCTTGACCATACACTTGTATTTTCTGTATTTTAATTCTGGTAAGTTTGTCAACATTTATTGTATCCTTCATCATAGATAGTCTGGTCTTTTGATATTATTCATTGCTGTGACAATTCTCTTCTTATATTCTGAAATAAAGAATTAAAAAGGTCTAGATATTTATTAGTTACTTATACCACTGTCATCATTAGAAAGCAAGTAGTTTTTGGTTCTGTCTCTGACACATAAACCTGGAGTTTTCCCTGGTGCTGTTAAGGTTGTTTAGTTTTGCAAGGGGAACCATCACTGTATGATTTAGAAGTGCTGTACTACAAAAGAAATATCAAGAAATTAAATGTAAGACAGCAAAAAAAAATATGTACCACACCAGTCCTATCAGTTGTCTGTGTAATTCTTAAGTATTCTGTTATGGTTGGGTTTTTTTAATAGCATAGCAAAATATAACATTTTCAGCCTAAAATTTCTGCGATAAACAAAAAAGACTTCATTAGCAAGACTAAGTATTTTTTACTTTAGAATCTGTTCCTTTTATTTATACAGCACATTTGATATTTCTGTCAATAGATTTGATATACCTTGTGCATGAAAGGTACCGTGCACTACTCAGTTTCTCTGGAAGTCTTATTTCTATTTTCTAACACATAGGTTCTTCTAACAGTGCAAAAACTCTGTTTTTTTTCCATCCTGTCATTACCCACTACACATAAAGGACAAGTCTCAAAGTCTGTGAGAGGACAGCTCAGAAGTAAAAAGACAAGTGTGGAATATTATTATTTCAGTGACTGTTCAAGAGGCCCCTAATCATTATTATGGAACAAAAAAGCCATGTTTTAAAGATACTAGTATAACATAGTATCGTTCATGTACATCAGCTTTGTTTATGCTAATTTGTTATTATGAATTTTATTATGCATTGCCCAGTCATTTGTTTGTTCCAGTCAAGATGGAATTGCTACTGTGTTAGATGTTCTAAATGCTCAAAGGTGAGAGACTTGGCCTCCAAACATTTGCAGCCAAATCTGGGGAATGGGGAAGGATGAAAAGATTAACAAAATATTAAAAATTCCCACATTGGTTATGTATTTTAGCTACTTGACAAGTTAGAACTGTTGACTTAATGTTTTCACAAGCAGTGCACAGGCAATTTTTTAACTCATGAAACATTTTGTGGATGGGTTTTTCTTGAGTAAAATAATCTGGCTTTTTACAGGAATCAGAAAGCAAAAAGAGAATTACAGATTCAGCCTTTCTCCACTATCAAGTATAGATGATTATTCTTAGATATTCTGTTTTAAAATGTACCTTTTACTGTCCATTTACCCTTGGCCTTGTATCAAGTTTAAATGAGCTTTTAGAGCCCTGTCAAGCTTTGATGAAAGGAATCAAATGTATGAACATATTTGGCAGCCTTATTAGCAGTTGGAGTACAAAAGCTTTGCCTGCTACCTAGGTTGTTACGTAATGCTGCTGTATCACTACTCAATAGGGCAGTTAACACTTTTCTACACACAGGGTCCCTTTTAATGACACAGATGTATATTTTGCTTTAGCTGTGCTGATTTCAGGACCGACTTTGCAGCGGTGGAAATTATGTGCTGTCATTCTGACTGATATAAAAGTTTATACTCTAAGTTTTTGAGAACATTTACAGCTAAACATATAATATCACTATAATTACAAAATGTTCACTAGAAATTAAAATGTTATGATTACTTCAAACTTTTAAATAAAGCATATTGTCTTTCTTCTTTTCATGTCAATTGTCTTTACTATGTTAAACAGAGGGGAATTTAATCTCTTAGGTTGCTCAGGAAAACACAATTCAAAAGAAAATGTTAGCATCCAGTGCTACTGTGTGTCCCACAGGTTCTTCCACTTTGATCAAAACTGCCTCCACTGGTGAGTTAGAGGAGCGTATTGCGGCCACTACTGGTGCTATTACTGTTGCTAGCACATCTGCTGATGTTGCTGTATCCAGTGCAGTGACCACCTATAGACAACCTTCTGAAGAACAACAAGTGCAAACTATGAATATAAGAAAATCAGTTCTGGAGTCGGCCACTTCCAAGGAAGCACTCTCCCTCCATCAAGCAAATTTACAAAGCTCAAGAAGACGACCAAGAAATGCTGAGCAGATAGAAAGAACTAAAGAACTTGCAGTTGTTACTCATAGAGGTATTGGATATTATTTTACTTGTGCCCATGTAGTTATGGAAAAATATTTTGTATAAATTAAAAGTGAAAGGTTAGGTATCCATTCAGAAAATATAATTGAACCAAATGGGAAAGGGATTAAATCTGCTTAAAATTGAGGTCTAGTGGGGCAGCCAGATGGAAAAAATAAATTAATAATAATACTTTTGTAGTAATTTAAATTAATTTGACATATGAAAAGACAAAAGGGAAAGATAAGTAGTTTTCTTTTGATGTTACGTATAGCTTATATCATTATATGTCACTATAAAGCCTAGTGTGAGATATGATGAAGATTAAGCACTTTAGATTAAAATATTAATCTATTCTTCACATGTGTTTAAATTTAATCAGTTATAGCATTAAATATGCACTTTATCGATAGAAAAAACTAATAAGTTTCTTCTAAACTAATTGGTCATGCAGTTTTAATCATCTTTCTTCTTCTTAAATCTTCAGCAAAATTTTGGCATGTTAAAACTTCTGTACATTTTTGTTCTATCAAACATGAAATCAATGAATGACCAAAGTTTAGAACAATAGGGAATTCAGTCTCAGGTATTAACATAGTAAAGCTAAAGATTTTATATGTGCCTATATTCAGATAATTTGGTCCATATGCTCAAGTACTTAAAATAAACAACACTTGGAGTATAAACAAAGCATTATTTATTGTGTTAAAAGGAAAATTATGATATCTGAAACATGAGGCTGAGAAACAGCAATACTGGAATGTCTTAATTAGCTTAGACATTCAGAAACAAATTGCATGTGGTATGTTTTTACACATACACAAGTTCAGGGAAAGAGCAGTTTAATTTTGCAGGTTAATGTTGTTGAATATTCTTCATTATATATTTTTAATTTTTATTGTGTGCTAAGCCATTTTTTCATGTTAATCTATTGTGCATAAAGAATTTATAAACACAAATATATGGAGAAGGAAAATGTTTTATAACACAAGAAATTTGTAGAAGTCTCATTATATGGTTGATATTTTGTAAAGACAACTTTAGATTGGAATCTGTTGTCCTACTGGATAAGATAGTGACCTAGTATAAGTTATTGTAGCTTCATTCACTAACCCCTATTGAAACAGCATAGCTACATTTCTACAGAATTTTAAAATATTTAAGTAGGATAACTGAAAAACAAGCAATGTATTTGGTTTGCACATGAAACAGAAATCATTAAACAGTTATTTATGCTTCATTTGCATGAATTTCAATACAAATCTTCAATATTTTTGTGGTTGTCAACAGGTATAAATTAATTAATATAGACTGGTTTGTACTGATTATGTGGCTATGCGTTCATTTTAGAACATCTTTGATAAGTTAAAAAAAGCTAACTTTTTTCTAGTTATGAGGGAGTATCTGAGGGCCTGTAATAACCTCTTCTAATTTAAATATGCGAGAGTGTACTCATTTAGCAGTTAAATTTGGTGGTAATTGGGATATACATGCAGTTTCTTCCATCTCCTGTTTGTAATCTTTACACTACGATGTCCTCTCCACTGTTTCCTCTCTGTCCTTTTCTTCTCTGACCTGTCCTTTAATACAAGATATAGGTAAGGCACTACTTCTGAAATACTTTGTCATATTAAAGTGCTAAACCTTACCTTATTAAAAAAAAAAAAAAAGAAGTTAGAGACCAAGATATTGGTAAACTAATTTTCAGGTACTTATTTCCCACATACTAGAGCAGTACCACAGTACTGAAAGGTACCATAGCCCACATACAGATGAAATCAACCTTATATAGACCTTACTGGAGAAGAAAGACCATATCTACTTCTGCGTGCAGCTTATTCCCTCATACCACATTTAAAGTCTCAATTTTGCTAGCGTTCTTTGTATAACATCTTTTAAATATTTTTTTACTGTATCATACCCACAGAAGAGTGTATGCTTATGTGTATATGCTGTTAGAGTGAGTATTCATGTACTGTGTAAAAAATTACCATTTTTGCTTGCAAACACCAATATTTCATAGTATATTTATAATAGCCATGAAAACCTATCAAATTGCCCTTCATCAAATAACCTGTAATGGTCTTCCATAAAATATTCCTCACTACAAAGACACAGACACATTTTGAAGAAATGTTTGTGAATGTGAGACTACTGTTAACTGACCTGAAGAAATTTCCGTTATGAGGCGATATTCCACAGATGTTTATATAGAGTTTTCTGTAGGTTTCTGTTGAAGTATTTTAGCATCTCTTGAACCATGAAATATTCTCAAAAGTATAAAAAACTACTTGTCTTGCCATGCATATTAAATTACTATGGAACTATATATGAGCTACTGAAGAAGTTTATAGAAATTAATTTTCAAATTTTTTCTCTATTTATTAGATAGTAAAAATTAATTTTTACTTTGGAAATGTATTTTTCCTGTGCTTTTGATCATAATCTAAGAAACGCTCCCAAAGTTATGCAAATTAATTAATACTTGAAAAGATAAAATTTAATACACTAATCATAATTTACTAAAAGTTGCTAAATCATATATGTCTATATTTAAAATGTTGAAAATGTACTGTACATGCAGCCTTCACTGTGGGCTTTTTTGAGAATGTTGCTAGTGAGATCAGAATAGTGCTGTTTTATGATACGTTGGCATTGGTGCAAAATGAGAACTATAAAAAAAAAGTTGTACTGTTGACTTCCATAGATTGTTCTATGACTAAGATCTTTTAAAATGAGTAAATGATAACAGTACTATTTTGCTTGCTAAATTGATATTTTTTGAAGTGTGTATATGATAGAGATCTAGAGAGAGAACTAGAGGTCTCTGCCTATCTGAAATTAAACTGCTAGGTGTAAATTAGTCTAACACACTCACTGTCTGGACTTCAACAATAGTTGTAGGTTGTGTCAAAGGTTGGCTGAAGAATTTCTTCTCTAAGCTTATTAGTTAGAAATCATAGAAGATAAGAAGACGTTGTGTTCTGACTATTTAAGAGAGGAAAAATGAACCTTAAATGCATTTGTTGATATACTTCCATTAGAAATACGAATGTACAAGTATCATTTTATAAGGCAACAGTGAGATCTCATGAGGAATACTGTATATGAATATAGTTCCTGCATCAAAAATAATTCATACTGAATCAGACAAATAAAAGAGTTAAAAGAGTGTTAAATTGTTTTGACCATCACACCTTACAAAATAAAATGTAAGATGGGATGAAAGAAGTGTTTCAGGAGGTGAATTCCAGTATGTGGAGAGCTTAAATAAGGAAAAATGGGTAGGTAATATACAAATATACATTAGATATATTAGATGCACTAGGGAGAGGAGTGAGAAGAAATGCTTGTTATTGGAAGGACAAAGCCTTCTGGTAGCAGGAGGGAGTAGATGAAGTGTTAAAAGCTTACTTCTAAGATGGAACTTGATAGGCTAATGAAAAATATATTTAGTTATCATAGTTGAAAGAGAAACACAATATCTTTGGTGTCCTCACTTCTAACGAAACCAAGCACTCAAACTGAGGAAAGTGTATCTCTTCCTCTATTCAGAAGTAGGGGGAAAAAAAAGGAGCTACCTAACCACTTTCATTCACTTAAATCTAGAAACTTCAAATGTCGAGCATTCAGTAGCAATTTAGCTGGATACTACATACCACATGTATTATCTGTCTTCTTCAGATGTGAAATCAGGAAGGAATTTAAATGCGATTTTTTCCCTTGTTTATTCTCTGTTTAAGTATTTAAGTACTTTTAGCTTGACCATAACTGTAATAGTAGAGGATAATCTGACATTTTTGGTATTTTCTACCATCCATGTTTCATACACTAAGAATTCAGTTTAGTAATGCTGTTAGTGCTACCAGATTGTTTTATAATTTGTATCAACTGCATCATTTCTTTCTTAAAGCTGTAGAAATTTTATTTCAGTATATGCAAACATCACGAGAGATATTTTAGAACTTTCTCTTGGGAGCGCTTTTATGGCATATTTGTGCTGTCTAAAGATGTGCTAAGAGGTCCATGTCCAAATGCTAAGTGGACATTTGGACCGTGACCTTAATAATCTGCTTTAGCTTTTTGTCACCCATGAAGTGGTCAAGCAGTTGGACTAGGTGATCATTGTAGCTCCCTTTCAACTGAATTCTATTCTATTCTATTCTATTCTATTCTATTCTATTCTATTCTATTCTATTCTATTCTATTCTATTCTATTCTATTCTATTCTATTCTATGTGTTTATTTTAATATGGAAGTACATATTCATCCTAATTAAATATCCCTTAGAACAGTGGCAATCTTCTGGTTTCAGTGGCAACAGAGAAAAACGAACACAAGGATTTCCAGGTAATTCTTAAGATCGAAGCAAGGAAAGAATAAAATAAACATGAAAGCTGCTGATGTTGATACAGCAGAGGTTTCTATTCTCCCATATAATTAAGAAGTATCCTTGATCTACCAGTGTCAAACTAATCCAGTCTGGTTCTCGCTTTTGCTGACATGATATTACACTTCTGGAGATTTTAAAATGATCACAAACTGAGTTTATATGATTTTACAAATGATTGTAAACATTTTTTAAAACCACCTTTGTTCTACTGAAGGAGCCGGCAGTGTGCCCTTGTTGCTAAGAAGGCCAATGGTATTCTGGGATACATCAAGAAGAGCGTGGTCAACAGGTCGAGGGAGGTTCTCCTCCCCCTCTACACTGCCCTAGTGAGGTCCCATCTGGAGTACTGCGTCCAGTTCTGGGCTCCCCAGTT
>Ga0181612_137183_pt1 | contig 14674 bp, 8 predicted proteins | sample HoacroProtozoa21_FD_119630 | JGI IMG/M metagenome (GOLD analysis project Ga0181612, IMG submission 119630) | Hoatzin crop microbial communities from Cojedes, Venezuel. Combined Assembly of Gp0051906, Gp0051904, Gp0051908 | reverse complement strand
CTCCATCAGGACGAGTAAGCAAGAGTGGCCAGAGCCCGTTTTCTGGTCATAAGGCCAAATGGCGTTGTGGTTGCTGCTCGTGTCCATACTGCTTAGCCATACCCATACTGCTTAGCTCTCATACTGCTGCAAAGCCACAGGCAGGAGAGCTCTTGAGGTGGTGCCTGACCAAGCTGACCCCTAAGCTGTGGCCAGGAATGGCGTGGCCGAGTGCTGCTGGTCTGACCAAAAGCCTGCCGAGGACTGTGTTAAGAATTCAGCAGTAAGAATGGCCCCAGGACACTGGCCAGACTCAGGTCTTAGTGTTGTTTACCTGGCTAGAGTGGAATTTGGTTTTCCAATCCTGAATACTGATCACTTGCTGAGCATGATTTTTTTCTAATGACGGGCTCCTTTACTGAAAATTGAATTTTTCTTGGCAATTAGAGCTTTGGTTGCTGGTGTATCAAGCAGCAGTAAGCAAGTCTCAAGGCCAAGGGCAAGGACAATTTGGCTTTTCTCTGCCTGGTTTTATCTAAGCCTGTGAGCAGGAGTTGCAGTGCATCAAAGCAGACTCCTAACGTCATGAATGACTGTAAGCAGTGCTATCAAATGCTAAATGCAGACAGGGATTGTAATCTCCTGCCTGTGATTCTTTCCATAAAGAAACTGGACCTGCTTACAAATACTATTATCTATTTTCATATATGTAGGAGTGTTTATACTCCCTTCTCATGGTGAACAAAAATGCCCTTTTGCTACGGGTCAGCAAAGGCACTGCACAGGTCCTCAGGCCACCCTTGAAGTTCTGACTTCTGCAGTTTTCTTCAGATGCTTCTCAAATGGCAACTGCTGCCTCATGAATTTTTTCCTCTCTGACCTGGTGGCTTATAATGAGGCTGGATGAGCTCGAAGAGGTACACACAAATGAGGATGAAAGAACTAAGTTGCATAATGAGATAGTTCAGGCAATTGAGAAGTCTCTTGAATAAAGAAGCTAAAAGCAGTGTCATCAGGAAGGCATCTGCCTGCCTCTTCTGGGATTCACGCTCTTCTGTTCCACACTTCATGCTCATCCAAGAGAGATGCATATCATCTTCTGCAGGGCATGCAGATCTCGCTAGCAGCATCTTTCCTCTTAACATAGCCCAGAGATTCAGTGTAGCTCTGGGATGATACTAACAGCACCAGAACAACAGTATAGTGGTAAACAAAGCGTGAATCCTACACTTGTTTGTTTTCCAGCGAACGGAACAATTTCTGAATAAAGATTTTTGGGTGGTAATTTTTCCAGCAGATTTGTACTGTTGTATGTGTTTACCTCCTAGAGTCATCCTTCATTAGGGCAACAGTCTAATACTATTATTTTGATCAATAGTACATTATTTCATTAAAAATCCAGTTTGTGCAAAATTTGCTAGGTCAGGTCTGGAGATCGGACTAAAATGAGTGTGTGGGACCATCCTGTAAAGCTTTTCTCAGTAAGACCATTTTTACAGGAAGGTTTTTGCAAGGTATGGGAGAGAAAGCCAAACTTTGGGTCATAATTACAGAACAAGACCCCCGAATATGCAAATTAATGAGCCACCAATATAATCCTTGCCATGAAAGATTTTTTTGATGAGGAAGAAGTGACAGTGTGCATCTTTTTGTTTCTAACTCTATGAAATGGCTAAATTGATTCCAGAGATGGTAGCGAGCAGTCCCCGGATGGGGGTCTGGCAGCCAACAGTGAACCAGGAGACGTGGTGATGGTATTAAATGACTCTTGTAGTGTCACCGGTTACAAGACAGAAGTGAAGAACTGTGTTTAGAGAGAAATTAGATTCAGTGTTTTATCTGAAAAAAGACCACACCGAGCCTTCAGCAAAACATGTCAGAGTTTGCAGCCAACATTAACCCGCCATACCACAAACCAGGACAGCGGAGCTTGGCGTAACTCCAAAAGGTCTTGTTTTTGCTGAGAAGTGTGTATCTGTTGTGGTGGTTGAGGGGGCATTGGCGTTAAGACATCAGCCTGGATAGTATTTAGTGACCATAAAAGACTGTGTTGTTATAGCCTCTCCCCATTTCTATCTATCTGGCATGTCTGAATTCTTTCAAAACCACCTCTGTCAGAGAGGTACAGAAATGAACTGTCCGAGCATCCTCTCCCACAGCCTGCAAACGCAAGAATGACTCATGCTAAGGGGAAAGCTCCAGTTCCACAAGGAGACACAGGACCACAGGCACCCCTAGAAATGCGCACTTCAGTGTGCCCAAGAGGCAAAATCAGGTCAAAACCAAGAACCTTCCTTTTGTGAAAGCCGGGGGGAAACAACTGGGGAATGGAAGAAGCCCAACTGGAGATTGGCACTTGCTGTGTTTCAGTGTACCTTGTCTGTCTGAAATCCTGATAGTCTACATTTGAGCTTTCTTTTTTAGATAAAGGCAGTGAGATCCTGGGTGTTTAACTACTAATGTCCCAGATGCCAAGGAGATGATAGAATGCTCTAGAGAAGATGAGTCACTGACAGTCAGGATGAGATTACTGGAGGGAGCCGGCCTTAGCTGGCCGTGCCTTTCCTGGGCTGGAGAACATTCAGTCCTGATGTGACCTGCTGCTCTTGGCTTCGGCCTCTCCTTCAGGCTCTGAGCTGAAAGTTAGGACACTAGTCACGTGGATCGGTAGAAGCATGGAAGAATCTATGAGAACTGGGAAAAAGCCAAGCAGACCGCCCTCAGAAGCCTCTTCCGATCACAGCAGTTTGCAAGATCTCTCTGCAGGGCCACCCTCAGTTCTAGCCACAAATTTAAGGATGTTTAAATGTGGCAGAGGGGAGCTTCAGAAATCCTTGTTCAAATACTCAGTTTACAATTGCTTTTTCTGAAAAAAGGCATCCTGCACCTGTAGGCAGCAAGCATGGTGTAAGTGATTAGGTGTGTGCTACTTGGAACTGCATTCGTATCAGACCTTACAAGTTAAACAGAGCAAAATGTCTCAGCTGGTTAGACAAAAGCATACCTCACTAAAAATGATTCCTCCAACAAGAAATGGTTCATTTTGACTTCGGAATGGAAACTGCAATGTTTCCAATGAAACACAGTAATTCTACAAAATCAGTTTTGTCAAGATCCAGTTTTCGTTTAAAAAATGTTATGATGGGGGAGACTGCCCAGTATATTTCATTCCATTCTGAAGTAATTCCATGTACCCTGGCAGGGAACCACTTGGATACCGTACACAAGGGATAGCACCGGGCAGTTTCTGTAGAGAAGATCAACAAAGAAATTGCAGGTGTTGAAGGACAGCAGAGCATTGCAGTTGAAAGGGTGATAAGCCAGTGACCGAGGGTGCATGTCTTAAGTTTAAGATCTTTCTAACGAGCTGTGATAATTAGATAACATTAGATTATCTCTCGTAACTTAGGTCTCTGAAGTTACACATCTGAATTTAAGTTGGTCATCTTGGACTGTCTTCACAGAGACTGTGGAGAAAGAGGCATCTCCGGAGATGTGATCTACTTCGATTTTCCACAGAAACTAGTTCAAAGAAGTTGCTATTGGAGGTGCTTCTTTCTCTCCGTTGTCTGAGAAGGCAGCCAGAGTTGTTCAGCTGGGCATTGCACAGGCAAATTTCAGGTATGTAAAGTTAGTGGAAGAAATCCCATTCTGCGTTGCATTTTGTTGGCTGAATCCCAGTAAGAGTAGCAGCTCTCTGACCACCCTTTCCTTTGCAGTAACAAGTATTCGCCACTTCTTCTCCTACGCTGGATGGTTTTTTAGGACTGTTGCATATGAGAGCACTTCTGTGCTCCAGTCCCCAGCTGGCTGCGTTTTACTTTTGGGTGCTACCCAAATACTTTGTAGAGTGCTCTGGATTCCTTTGGGATGAAACAGGTAACACAAATCTTGAAGTTACTGTGCTGCACAGGAGAGACAGTGGGACTGACTCGTCGTGTTGATGCTCACAAGGATGTTACTGCAGATGGGCCCCGCGGTTGCTTTGTCCACACTCCTTGCTAAGGTTATCCTTAGGCTGATCAGGTCATGCTGAGATGGAGCATTGCACACAGCCACCAAAGTACCCTTAGGATAGAGCAGTGAGCATTAACTGGCGGATTTCTAAGATGGCTCAGTAAGTCAGCTGCCTAATTTGTGTTTAATTTCAGGGACTTGGAGCAGCACAAGTTCTTTAAAGTCCTCTCAAAATCCCAGAAAGGTGGGTAGTCCTTGAGGATGAGGATCATCATCCCAAGATTCCCATCTTTAACTGCAAGTCTGAAATGTTTGGGTCTGTCATTTAAAGTGTCTGGTCTTAGGGTCTTGCCGTGACCAATTTGTGGTCTTTATTAATGAAAACTTTAGTTCTTACACTATGCAATAGTGAGCAAAGGCTCACATAGGCTGAAAGATGTGGTCTATACTTTAAAAAGCTCAGCGGACATATTGCAGAGAAAAACAAAACAATCTTCAAAAAAAAATAGCTCAGTGAAAAGAGTTTGCATTCCAGCACTGTCCTGTCATACTGAGGGGCTGGAAGAGAAAGGGTTTATGGACCACCATACCTTTCTTGTGCTCTGCTTAATAAAAAACGATCAAAGACAAAAAATAGAAGTAACTGTGCACTGTCTCGTGCTGCAGACCAGGAATGTGAAGTGAGGAAAGAATTCTGTGCTCAAGAGAGAAAAAAAAAACCAATCCTGTTCAAGTTAATACTCTTGCAAATGTGACTGTAGTCAGGGAAACCCACCCACCTACCCTTACGCTCTCTGGGGAGCTGGTCACACGTACGTTGATGCTGCCTGAGATCACTGATTTTATTAGGCAAGTCGGTAGTGTTACTTCCTCAGTGATACAAATAAATAACAAGAAATAGTTTCTATAGCAACTGAAGTTGCTTAAAGATTTGCTAATTCTTTGCTGTGCGATGTCAGCAGATGTTCTGGATGGTGTGTCGTCTCCCTCTTAGCCATGGTTTCCTTACACATTCAAACAACGGGTGAGAGGATTGTCCACTAGAAATCTGGTTTTCGCAGGCCCTTTCTGTATTGTTTATTTGCACAAATTCCTTGGATATCCACAACGTTCATTTTGATTTCCAAGACTTTCCAGAGAGAGACTTGGGAATCTTCATCTTTTGCTTTTCAGAGTGTTGCTCAGCATTTCAGAAGAAATTTTTATACTGGATGTCTCCTTGATAGCTGCCAGAATCTGCAGTGGGGAGGCAAAAAGAGCATAAGTAGTCTGTCCCTCAAATACTCGGTGTAACTTGTGGTTAGCAGCACACTGGAGACAAGTTTAGAGCTTCTTATAAAAAGCAATGCAAAATTTCGATAGACTCCAGCTGCTGCTGAGCTGTGTAACGTGGCCTTGTCATATAGGGTGCAGGAAAGAATTTTTCCTGTTCAAAGTCACGAAACCAATGGAAGCAGTTATCCAGTCCCTTTTCTAGGGTTTTTTTCCCCCTTGAAGTATGGCAAGCTGGAATTTCCCCACCTGAGCATCTACATCCCGCTGAATTTCAAAGCCGGTTGGTCCCCTGGAAAATCCGTGCCTAAACCTCCATACCCAGGGTGAGAGTTTTGGTGCAACTAGAAGAGGAATATTGCACAGGGCTCTTTTGTTGCTCCTTTCAGCACAGGAAACAAGACAAGCTGCTGCCTTTCTGGCCAGTACGACCAGTCATGCTTGCATCTGCCTGCCTAGAGAGGGCTCACCGCACTCTGACATTGCAGAGCAGGGAGTAAGTATATTTAAAGTATATACTAAAAGTAGGAGCCATCAGATGGCACACAATAAATATAGAATAATTTTGAAGCAGTTTTTAATCACTCTGTGCTGTGTTCTCTTCCAGGAGAGATATGGGGAACATATATGGTGGGGACTGGGCATGGTAGTCCACCTCTGATGGTACCGAGGTACTAGAAAGGTACCCAGACTGCACATGAGATACGTTGAAGATGCCCTCAGTGATTGGATTCCACATTAGCCAGGAAGAACACCACCCTCCATGGCATGTCCTCGCTTGCAGGTGTGCCACATCCATTCCCAGCAACACCACAGGAGAAGCTGAAGAGAGCCAAAAGGTGCCCAGGGGCAAGGAAGCAGTACCATGTTCTGGCATGGAGCTGTGCTGTACCCAGTCAGGGATCTCGGCACACATGGCTCCGTAGCATGGACTTGCCCCGTTCTTTGGTGACAGGAGCAATGACACTTCCCTCTGGGGATGACACTGCATTGCAGACCCCATGGAAAAGTTTCCACAGCTTCTGTGTCCCTGATTCAACAAAGACTCCAAGCACCTAATTTTTCATTGAAATTTTTGCAAATATTAATATTATTTTTCAAATATTAAGCTTAGTAGGATATTGGGAAACTTAACTGGAGCAAGGCATTGAGTTGAATCTGAGCTTTTTGTGTCTAGCAGAGTCATACACAGCCCTAAAATCACTGTGGTCCTGTTCTAAAGCAAGCACAGAGACTGTGCAGGAGGTGTGAGAGCCAACCCTTTCCCCTGTTTGAGACCAGAAGGTTTCTGAAGCGAGAGTTTCTCATGACGGACAAATAAAGGAGCACAATGCCTGTGCTTATCGTTGCCTCCTTGCTGACAGACATGCTTGAAATGGAAAATAATAATAATAAAAAATTGGAGGCCCTCCCAGGAGACCCTGACTCCCCGCACTGCGAGTGCCATGAAAAGAGCTTTTCACGACAGGAGCCACAGGTCTCAGACGGAGCATGTTTTATCCAGTATCAATTTCCAGCTGAAGGCAGGGGTGTCCCCTGCCTGGGATTTCGGTGGCGAAGGAGGAAGGTCTGAATGGGAGGCAGGCAAGGTGATGCTGCCTCGGCACTGCTGACAGCCCCAGAGAGGCTCGGGGCTCTGACACAGTGCAGCGACGTGGAGCCCGTTCACCTGCCTGCAGCCCAGGGGTTGCTGACGGCCGCACCGCTCGTCCCCTGAGCATCTCCCACTGCCCCGTCACATTTATGAGGGACAAGAGTACTCACGGGCCTTTTAGATTTTATTAGCAAAGCTTTAATGCAGCCTAGAGTCATATAAAGTACTGAAAGTGTATAGTTACGGAGCAGTCTGAATATTACCCAAGTTTTAGAAATTGCACACTTGCCCTGGTATTACTGCATAATTACGGAATGTTTGCAGCTATTTCCTTGCCTTTTGACTCTACGGGTCACTAGCTGTCATTGCGTGCTGGGTTCCCGTAAAGCAACTCGGAGGAGAGAAACGTGTTTCCAAAGCAGGAGAATGTGGCCATGAACGTGGCGGTGAAGCACGCAGTCCGTGGGATCCCACACGCAGGTTTTTGTCTCATCTCTTGGGCACCGGCAGCTGAAGGGGGCACTTGGTGGTGTTCCCTTCGCAGTCGGATTTGCTGTATGGCAACATGGCAGTTGCAATATCCATTGCGAGAGAGCGTCTCCTTCACTTTGAGAAGCCACGGAAAATTTGTCATACCAGTCGTCCAAAGACAGGTGTATACCTGTTAATAAGCCCCTTGTGCCCCTTGAATAGACATATTATGAACATGATTTCTTCTTAGAGACTCCACGTTTCTGAGTGTGTGGGCCTCGGGAAGGGTGGGGTCCTGCTGGCTGTCGCTGTGGTGCACTTCTCTCATGATACTTTTATCTCTGTGCTAGAGACTGTAGCTGCACTGTCCTGGTAAGAGACATATCTATCGTCCTAAATGGTGGAAATATTTTAATCCATTCTTAACTACCCTTTAACTTGCAGGTATGGCATGAATTGTCTGATCCAGTTTGAAGATTTTGCCAATGCTAACGCTTTTCGTCTCCTCAATAAATACCGCAACAGATACTGTACGTTCAATGATGATATTCAGGGTAAGTACTGTTAGGAAAATGCAAATTTAACCTTCACCTTCTCTTGAGGAAAGGTGATTAAGATCACGAGACTGTTTATTATACAGTACTCAGATGTGTGATAAATTTTAGCGTTTACACATAAGCATTTAAAAATACAAACCAAAGCACAGCAGTGAGTTGAAAAGTGAGTCTCCATTGTTTTCAGTAATTTAGCTGTTCACTGCAGAAATGTTGTTCAAGGGGGAAAATGAATCACGCGCTTTAGATGATTAAGGTAATTTAGAGAGCTCCATTAATTCTCTATAATTTAGCTAAAACAATGATGATGTTTTAACAGTTACACAAGGCTTTCAGTTTCCGTAGCCGGGTGGTTGTTAGCTGATCCTGGCATTGTCCCCTTATTGTTATCCTCCTCATTACACGCACAGACGAGAAGGTAAATCAGCTTCTTCCCTCGCCATGGGTGCTGGCTCCACGGTAATCTGAGAACAGGTATGCTCTCCCCCAGAGCGGTGAACGCAACTCTTCCAGCACCGAAGAGGCACGAGAGCAGCAAAGCTGGGGCTGTAACCAGCACGTCTCCCAGGCCGGGGGGGCTCAGCGGGCAGCAGAACCGCTCAGGTGCACGGAGGGACGCGGGCTGCGTGTTGGTGGTGTCCTGGTCTGGCGCTGACTTTGCTTTAAACCATGGGAAGGGCTGTTTGCCCATCCAGCAGGGACAGGATCTTCCCAAGTGATTACAAATAACCAGTTCTTCTCCTGTGAGTCCCTTCATCTTTTCTTCTTTTGTCTAGCCCTGCTTGCAACATGCAGACATTTCCAAGGTCTGTTGATTTAATTATTTGCAGTCAGTTGGGCTTATCCTCACTTGTACTTGAACGAGACTGAGAGAAATGCCAGTGTCATTTTTCACACAGTGATGACTCTTTTGTGAGCAGACTTTCCAGCGCTATTTCTGCATCTGCTACCCATCTAGCAATATTTGGCAGTGTGTGTAATGACTTGTTTGCATCTGTCACGGTGGTACAAGTGGGAGTAAGACCCTGGCTTGTGGGAATATGGTTGGTGCAATGGGATGTGTGGTCCTGCTCAGAGACACTTCCATGAAGAGGGTTTAGAAGCAGAGGAGCTTAAGGCGTTTCAGACGAGGTGCAATAGATAGTGCTGTACAAGAAGACTCATTAGGTGTTCTTGCCACCCATACAAGCTTCCAGTGGAGACAGGAGCACAGACAAAGGAAATTAAACATTTTTGAATTGAAGTCTTGAACAGAGGAATCAAGAACTCAAACTTTTCTGGAGGTGGACAGATGAAGCCCGTATTAAGGAGTCAGTGCTGTAGAGATTTATTTTGGATTAGTTGCTCTCTCTGCAAGTGGAAGAGGACTCAGCAGTCAAAAGGAAAAGGGGCCAGGTGATGTCGCAAATCTGTGGACCTGGATGTAGGTGTTCCTGGGGGAGCTAGAGTGAATTGGAAAGGTTTCTTGGTGAATTGGAATAGTTTCTTTGACTGACAGAGGGAAGAGAAAGAGGATATTAAAGCAAAGCTGGAGATTCTGAGGGGGAAGCAGGAGACTGTTGTTTTTTATAGTTTCTTTTTGGCCATAGGTCATAGCTAAATGCCTCGGACAGTTCCTGGAAATTACTCCCTCGGAGGGACAAATCGCATCTAGGAGGATGCCATAAAACAGCATTGCCATAAAATGGACCTTGTGTGCTTCTCTCCAGTCAGATGTCTGTCACGGTGCATGGGAGACGTCGAGTCCCCTGAAAATTTCCCAGAGTCGCGCCTGTTAAAACAACAGGATTTTACCTCTTACTGAACTCACTTATATTCTCAAATAAAGCATCTAGCTGACGCTGGTTTCACAGCAGTAGATAAGGAAAGAAATCCTGATGATCTTTTGCACAGACAAGCGATGAGTCAAGGGATGCAAGCCACTGTGTCAGGCTTTTTTATGTAGCTGTCAGAAAAAGAAAAGAGGGATTCCAAGCCAGGGTCATACTCAGGAATGGGTTTGGGGGACCCTTGGGAAGCTGATGCAACTTGGGTCTGCTCAGTTAGAGTCGTGTAAGAGGTGAACTGAGCTGAAGCTGGGATGAGCAGTCTGATTCCCCCACCCTGATGTGCCCCTCTGCATCCCCAGGCGGTGCGAGCAAGGTAGGAAGGGCCGTTTTCTCACTTACATCCTCCTGCTCTCTGGTTTTGCCTCAGGCTCTCTCTTTTCTAACATGCTGGTGTTCCATGACTTGCTTACTTAAAAAAGTGGGAGAGTTCAATGCAAATTGTGTTTTAAATGATTAACGAGAATTATACAAAGCCTTGTTTCAGCAGTCCTGATTCATTTCACTCAAGCCAGGCAGGAACAGACCTCCTGAAGCCTGAGTTATCCCAGCTTCTAAGCCAGCATTGTTTTAGGTATATTGATTTAAAAACACATCTTAGGCCCAAACAGTGCAAGTTAGATCAGGCCTGAGCTTTACTAATTTAAGCTCATTGCCCGTTGGTTAGTGGGACGCTGAACGCCGTGTGCCTGCACGCACACACGCAGATGAGATGTGGGAAGAAAGTACAAATTGCTCCACTTAATCTCCCTTAGGCCTCCCTCTTGCTGCCCCAGGGCCTACTCAAACAGAAAGCAGTTTATAAATACAAACGCCCCGTTTTTTGTTGTTGTTGCACAAATTGCCGTATTGCCAAATCCATCCTGACCCCACGGAATTCGAGCGAGTCAGCCCCCTCCCGGGTCGAGCCAGCCCGCTGACGCTGAGCGGGACGCCTGCCAGGTGCCACGAAGCGAGACGAGGTGATGGCTCTTCTTCTTCGGAAAGCCATTAGCCGGGGAGCTGGCGGGAGCTGGCTCACGGCGCCCACGCATGGGAGCTCCCCATTGAGGGAGTGCTTCTCCTGCCCCTACGGGGGTGGTGACATCAGCCCTTTCCCAGCTCTGTCTGGGTTCATGCAGGGGACAACAGCTTCGATTTCAGCTCTACAGGAGAAAATTGATTGCCACTTCTTCCCTTTTCCCAGTGAAGTACCAGGGCAGGCAATGAAGCACATACGAAACTGGAGGGACATGAGAACGCTTTGGATCCTGCTCTTTCTCTGCCTACTGTGGCTTTGCTCCACGTAGTTATGCAGAGTGATAAACAGAAAGGAGATAACTGAAAAGTGTTACAAAGGTGTCAAGGCTTGTGAATCCCTGAGACAGGCATCTCTGGCCTCCTGCTTCATTTCCATACAAGAAAATACATAAAATCATGGAAGAGATTAGTTCAGAAGGGACCTCTGGACATCACCCATCCCTCACTCAAATAAAAGGGGATTTAAAACTTAGATGCGGCTTTGACACAGGATCAGGTTCCTCAGAGCCTTGTCCAGCCAAATAATTTTCAATATCTACAAGGATGGATATTTGCAATCTTTTTGTACTACCGGTTCCAAAGTTTTCTCATCTTCCTTGTGCCTTCCTGTGTCCCATTTTTTTCCCCCTAATATCTGATTGGCATTTCCCTAGATGCAACTTGTGTTCATTGCCCCTCATCCTTTTGCTGTGCACCTCTGAGAAGAATCTAGCATCTTCACAAACAGTAAGTAGTTGTAGACAGAAATTAGATGCCCTCTTAGTCTTCTCCAGCCTATTCAAACTCACGTCCCTCAGTCCTCTTTGTACACCCTGGTCATATTTACGGCCCTCCTCTGGACTTTCTCCAGTTTGTCGATGTATTCCTTGTGCTGAGAGCCCCAGACTGGAGATGCTAGTCTAGAGATGACCTCAAAAGTGCTGAAATAGAAAGAAATGATCACTTTCCTTGGCCTGCTACCTAGACTTCTCTTGACACAGTCTAGCAGGCTGTTGGCCTTCTGTGCCACAATGGCGCATTGCTGGCTCATCTTCAACTTGTTGTCCACCATTACCCTCAAGTCCTCTTCTGCAAAGCTGCTTTTCAGCCATCAGCCCCTACCATCTGCTGTTAAGTGAGGTTATTTCTTCTTCCCAGGTGTGGGACTTTGTGTTTGCCTTTGCTGACCTTCATGAGGTTTCCATGAGCCCACTTCTCCAGTCTGCTGAGATCCCTATGAGTGACAGTCACCAAACACTCTCCCCAGTTTGGAATCATCCATGAACTTGCTGGGGGTGCACTCTGTCTTATCATCCAGGTTTTTAATAGAACGTAAATAGTACGGGCCTCTTTGTAGCACTGACCACAAGCCTTTGAGCCTAGCAGCCCAGCCACTTTTTCACCCACTTACTAGTCCACTAGTTCAGTCTGTTTCTCTCCAGTTTGGCCACAAGGATGCTTTGGGAGATGGCTTCAAAGGCCTCATGCAGGTCAAGGAAAGCAACACCTGCTGCCCTCTCCTTGTCCACATAACCTCATCATAGAAGGCAGCTGAGTTGGTCAGGCATGATTTGCCTTGGGAAATCCATACTATTCTCAGTCACCTTCATGTTCCTAGATGGATCTTCCAGAAGATTCGCTTTGTAATCCCCAGGTACTGAGGTTAGGTTGACTGAGCTAAAATTCCCTGCATCTTTCTTCTGGCCCTTCTTGAAGATGGGTGTGACATTTGTCTTTTTTCAGGAATTAGGAATCTCCCCAGGTACCAAAACCTTTCAAAGAATGACTTTGTAATGCCATTGGCCACGTACCTCAGCAGCCTTAGGTGCATCTTATCAGGTCTCCTGGACTTGGTCTGTTGAATAATCCCTGTTAAATAGGCAGGAGTCCGTAGAAACCCTTTAATTTTGCACACCTAAGGTTCTCAGCATGGGACTAGGGCTCTGTGTGTACGTGCCTCACTGTCTGTGTGGTAAAGGGCCTGTCTAATTCCAACACAGCCTTCAAAGATGTGCACTGAGTAATCAAAGAATCAGCAGGAGTTTGTGCCTGGGCTAAGCAGAAATAGGATCAGACCCGTCAACCTGGTATTGGAATTGGTTGGCTTGGCTTGCGGAGCTCAAATCTTTACTCTGCAACAGAGATTGTTCGGTGTCATGGTTCAGTTATCTGATCAGATATAACGCTATGAGTGGTTGAACACTGGGACAAGTTGTGCAGAAATTTGGGAGGACTTATATCCTTCAAGAAGGCTCTAAGCAATCTAATCTTAATTTGGAAGCTAACCCGGCTTCAAGCAGATACTGGACTAGATGACCTCCAGGCACTTCTTCTAACCTTATTTTTTCCGTTCAGAGGTCATTCTCCTGGTTGATCAGTGTGTCGCCCTCCATATTCACATACCAAACATGAATTCTTCAGGCTTAGATTGCTTACTCAGTACTGAACAGCAGACGTTCTGCAAGTTTAGTCAGAGTTGAAGAAAAATTAAGAAATCTCTAATGTGTTATGTAATTAATTGGATCTGATTGTGTCATTCAAAAGCCTTTCACATATATGGGCAGGGCAGAGAGACTAGTGCCCAGAAGCATAAAGCTCACTGTCTCCTGGCTCCGGGCATCTTCAGCACTCTTTTAAAACTCGAGCTGATATAACACTGATAGCTTCTCGAAGAACCACCAATCTGAGTGTTTCAAATACATCCCTACCCAGTTCAAGACGCTGTAAACAGACAGGATTTCTAAAATCCTGGACACCTACACCGTGCAAATGAGACTTCTTCAAGGCACTTCAAGACCGGAAACCCCAAATCACTAGCCACATTAAAAAAAACTCAGCCTTTTGTATTTTCCTAGTCGCTGCGCAACTGAAGTAGTCTACGGGCAGTGCACGGGGTCATCACTTTCACAGAACCTCTCTGAGTCTTTTCCCAGTCGTTAGAGCGGTGATTCCCCTTCGCTGTTGGATGCGTGACTGCTGATGAGCCTCAGAATATCTCCTGACCCAACGACCACCTTTTCCCCTTATCCTAGCAGATAACCTTTCCATAACCTTTCCGGGACACTTCAGGAGCGGTGTCTCGGCCTGGAGGAGCACTGCTTCCGGACCTCAGCTGAGGCTGGGAACGGGCTGACTCCAGTGCTGCAAATCTGAGCGGCCTCAAACATTTGGGCGAGATGGAAATCAATCATGTGCAAACGTGGCCTAATTTGCAGGCACATTTCCATGTGCTGTGTGAAGCAGACGAAGCTAGTTTTTGGCTCGGCATTAACTAATTTCGGCGGATTAAAATGGTACAGTATCTTACTTTGTTGTTTCAGCTGGCGTGGAAAATGCATCAGTAATTATCACAGGAAACTGGGGAGGGGGGGAAGCGCCATAGGAGGGGAGCGCTGGACGATACCCTGCTGCAGAACAAAGCAGACTGTGTCCTGCCAGGCAGCTCCTGAGCAGCGCGCCTTCCCTGTGGGGTTTTACCCGGCCTGAAGATAGATCTGGAGATGTTCTGAGTCCTGTAGGGCTTCACTGTCACCAGGCCCTTTTCGACCTGCTGTGCCCTGCGGCAGACGAGGCTCCTGCATTTTGTCTTGATGCTACTACATTAACTATTTAAGGGCCAGCTCCTAAACTTGTGTCTGAATCACATGTTGACTGCTAAACAAGCCAGGTCAGAACAGTATGGACTCCTGTGTGTAAATGGACCTCAGTTTCTTGGGCTTAGTGGTGCAGAGCTTTAAAGATCTGCCCTGAATCTTGTGTCATTTTGGGAACTGTTAACATTTCATCCCCTTTCCTCTCCTGCTTTTCTTGTTCACTGTTGTTCTTGTTCACTGGATGTAAACTCCTCCTTTCCAGTAAAGAACAGCATACATCACTGTGTTAAACTGTCTGTGATCATAGAATCATTAAGGTTGGAAAAGACCTCTAAGTTCATCCAGTCCAACCATCCATACACCACCACCATGCCTACTAAACCATGTCCTGAAGTGCCATATCTACATGGTTTTTTTAACATCTTCAGG
>Ga0181612_108846_pt1 | contig 14676 bp, 6 predicted proteins | sample HoacroProtozoa21_FD_119630 | JGI IMG/M metagenome (GOLD analysis project Ga0181612, IMG submission 119630) | Hoatzin crop microbial communities from Cojedes, Venezuel. Combined Assembly of Gp0051906, Gp0051904, Gp0051908 | reverse complement strand
GCTCAGAGACCTGTCCAACCTGATCTTGAATGTTTCCAGGGATGGGGCCTCCACTGCCTCTCTGGGCAACCCGTTCCAGTGTCTCACAACCCTCATTGTAAAGAATTTCTTCCTTATATGTAGCCTAAACCTACCCTGTTTTAGTTTAAAACCATTACCCCTCGTCCTATCACTGTTGTCTCTACTAAACAGATTGTCCCCATATAAACAGAGGGAGGGAAGATTGGCTTTTGGGTGCATTGAATCGTTCTTTGGAATAGCCTATCTCATTTAGGCACTTCAGTGAAGTGCATACAGTTCAGTCTGGTGTGTTTAGCTAAAAAAGCGCATGACCACACGTGCAGGGTATGTGGAGTACTTGACTATCTGCTTTGTGTGTGCAACTGCACACTTTTTAATTTTTCATAAAATTGCAGAAAGGATAGGGAATAAAAATCTTCACAATGCCTATGTGAATTTGCATGCATTACGTTCCCAGTCTTTCTACAAATATTATAAGGTGGTATATCCGTATACTATGCATACTTAATATTTGCTTTGAAAAGCTCTCTTTAAATCCCACTTCCAGATTCACTTAGAAACCTTGATTCTCAGGGTGAGCTTAGTTAACTAAAGAGAGAATAAAAAAATTATTTCACAGGACCAGTAACTTGGCTGCAGTTTCAAATATGCAATCTAATTGCTCCAAACTACCAGGTACCTAAGTTGGAATGTTGATTCCTCAGAAAACCTCCTTCTGAATGAATCACCCTCCTTGCTTCAGGCAGAACTTTGCTGTTCTTCAAGTTTGCTATCCACCTCTTGGCCGCTCCTAATTTGGTATGGGTGCCAATCCATCATAATTAGAGTGGGAATACAAAAACACAATTCAAGTGAACTTAAATAAAATTTCTGAACTTCAGCTAAGACATGGATTAGATTTTCAACTCAGATTCAGGTACTTTCTATTTTTGCCAAACAAATTACTTCATTGCTGAATAAAATGGCTATCTTGCTTCATCAGCATTGCTCTGTGAAAAAAAGAAATTAATCAGATTTCCTGCCATTCCATTAGCTATTTTTTTGTTTCATTTCATATTTCAGCTGCCTCCAGAATGATTTTTTCTAATACCGAAAGGGCTTAGTCAATTTTCAGGACTAACTACTTGCAAAATGTCATTTTAATAAAGCAGGTTTATTGCTGGAACTTGGCACAAAAAGAAAAGCTGAAGCAATGTAAAAATGTATTTTGATGAACCTCAGAAAAAAAAAAAGGGAGGGGGGGAGGGGGGCAGTCCTGGTTGTTTCCGAATACCCTTGATTTCTGTAACAACTGAGTTAATTGAGTCTACTCAGCATTTTTTATGTTTGCATTCTTCGTGTACAGAAATCAGGAGGAACATCAGCAGACCTGAAATGCTAGAGCATGCAGTCAGTCCTCATCCAGCCCATCAGAATAGTCCGGTCTCCAGAGCAGATTCTAATCACAGTGTGCTTGAAGGCCAGGACCACCACTGTCAGCAGAGGCATTTTTGCTTGGCATCTTTACAGTATCATCCAGTTCCACTTTAAACTGGTTTAAATGTATCCATTCATGAAAGGTTTGGATATAAAGTTTGACATGGAGTTTTCTCACATGTTTTGTATCGGTAAATAGGGAGCAGACAACAGTTGTTCAATTGGTTTATTTGTAGGACTGAAAAAAGGCAGTTTCAAAAGAACTAAAACTTTTAATACAAAAAGTTACTGGAAAAGTGAAAGTCTTTTGAATTTCTCATTCTGAAATAAAGTTTCAGGTCCAAATTAGTCTAAATTAGGTGTATTAAATAATAAAAAGGCAAAAATGGGATCAAAGCAAGAAAATCTGCCTGAAAATCAGGCATAGAGAGAAAAGCTAATGTTTTAATGCCCCTGGTAGGGTAGGAGTGTATTGATACCAAGATGGACAGGCAACTCCTTCTCAGAGCTTTTCCCCTCTTTTTCTCTCTCTGCCCCCTCCCCCTCCCCCCAACCTGCTTGTGTAAGGTGAGTGCTCAACTTTCCCAAGCAGCCTTGTCTCAGGCTTCTTTAAAACTGCTACACGAAGGAAACGAGGCTGGAGAATTCAGTTTTGCATGCGTGTTGGTTTGGCGTGAAAAACTCTCTCACCTGCCATTCATCAGAAATAGTCACCAGCTGCTCACAGGCTAACGTTACAGTGTCAATGGGAGGTCTTTAGCATGAGAGGGAGAAAAAGATCTTTGCCAAGATGTTAAAAAATGGAGTACAGTGAAACTGGAAACTTCCCTTGATAGTGAGCACATTATCTGAGCATCTTATTACAAATTACTGAGAGTCCTTTTAGCATTTTTTTTTACGTCTTAAGGGGATTTAACTGATTAGGCACAAAGTCTTATGCTCGGGATTTATTCAATCATATTTTTTCACTTAAGGTATGTTTTTTTCATATTCTGGTGGTCATTTGTGGATGAGGCAGATTTAGCTGAGAGGAACCCAGCTGCAGTTACTAATAATGTTCAATGGTGCTGACTCTCCACGCTTGCTGTGCATGAATTCCCACTGGAGTCAGCTGAAGACCTGTGTTCTTGCTAGTGTGCAGTTCTGGCCTTGCTGCTTGGATTGACACTGTCACATAGCATTGGTATAGCTATAGGACTAGATCTAGAATATGCAAGGGTGGCAAGGTTGGGTCATCAACGCTGACGTTGCTCATCTCGTTTGGAGAACAGAAGCCCCTCACCTGCCTGACAGCCCAGACTGGTAATCCTGAAAAGCTCCAACTTGGAGTGGAGGAGAAGCAACATCTAAAGGACCCTGACAGACAACAGGGAGATGCCTTTACAAAACAGCCTGGAGTATCTCAGTTAGAGATCTTTCCTCTACCTGGCACTTAGTTATTCAGAGTAGGCAGTGTGGGTAGCTCAGTCTGGGGTTGGATCGCGATGCCTTTGTAGAACATGTCATCTCTCTTACTAGGGCTAAAACACGTGCATAGAAATAATGACTGGCCCTGGACTTAAGCGCAGATTCCGCAAGTATCCTTAGACCATGTAGTGACCTATGAAAGGTCAGTAAGAATAGGAGACCTATTGTCCATGGTTTCTAATTGTAAATTTAGAATGTGTAGATCTCTGTGGGTAGATTGGAAACCACTTTTAATCTGACAGTTCCTGCTGTTTACATTGAGACCTCTATGATCTCACAAGAATTTCTACAGCAACCAGTAGTAAAGTCACTGAGATCTTTGTATTTCAAGTAGGATCATACAGCAGGAGAGCACAACAGATGTATTACTGTGTGCCTTCAGCCTCTTGGACCTGCAGTGGGGTGGGAGAAGCAGCTTTGGAGACTCATATCCAAAATCGCAAAGACTAATCCATCCCTGTTCACGTAGCTGTCTGTAAAAATCAACACTATGTTCTGGGTTGCAGAAATGCAGGAATATATTTGATGTATGAAATTGTTTCTCATTAGAATTTGTTACCATCAGGTATTACTTAGCTTATGGAGGCTATTTGAGAAGCATTTGTTCTTAAAGAGTCAAAAATCTGTTTTTATGCTTCCATTTGACGGTTAGCTAATTCAGTAGTTTAAAATAATTAAAAAAGCTATTAATGGTCAAATCCTCAAGTTATTCTAGACTCGTGAGGTTAAATATACAATTGGTTTCTGATGAGGTATGGACTCCTCCATTACACAAGGATCTTTGAAAGTCTTCCTTTGGTTTCCTGCCTAGTGGTTAAATCAAAAATCCAACTGTGTTTATCCAATCACTGTCTCGCATCCATGCAGCAGAACTTCATCTTCTTGCCTGTCAAACTCAGCAGCATTGGGGGCCACATGTAGATTTCCACAGAGCTTCACTTTATCTAAGGTAGAGGGAGACGTTGGTGACGTGTTCATTTAACCCTCAGTTTTGGTTAATTTCATTCAGAAAACCAAACTGCAAAAGTACTGAAATCTTGCTATTCTTAACTTTTACTGAACATGTTGCATGATATCTCAAACAACTAGAATCATCTGGCACCAGCTATGTTTGACTTACTGTCGTACTAAAAGGTGTGTAGGAAAAATCAATATCTGTTTTGTTTCACGGTATAAGATCTCAGCATTTTGCAGCCTAACATATATTTTAGTGGTTTCATTGTACCACTAAAGGTCAAGTACCATATCTATGCCTGTGATTTCCTGTACTACTTTAAAGCACATCCAGGGCCTGTAACTCTTTAAGCTCTTTAAGAGCACAATCCTGTTACACTTAAACGGATGGAAGTATTTTTTGATGGCCAAAAGTGAAATGTAAAAAAATAATTTGTGCAGTATTTTTGGAGCTTTTCTTCAACTTTTTCTCATTTTCACGTGTAATATGTAGCGATGATTCTATAAACTGTGCTTAAATGTAAGCTCGTGGCTGAGCCCATGCAACAGCTTATGGAGCCAGGGTCTCGGATAGCAGGGATGAGATCAGACTGTCTTTGTATTAGATAGTTCTTGATTATAAATGTTGCAGTGCTTTTTAAGGAATTTCAGATCTTGCATATTTTCTTAGTGTTGTTTCCTGACTCAGTTTATATTCTGTTGTGCAAGCCGCATTATATCTCTGATTAGCATTTACATTTTCCACCTCTTCTATTTGTCTGATACGTAGTGTTTTCTTGTTAGGAACTTATGTGGTGAAATATTTGACACCACATTATCCCATACAGCTAATTCCAGACAAATTTATAAAAATCAGATAAACCCCACACTTGTTTACTAACCACTTTTGCATTTTATTGACATTTCTGGTTCTGCCTGCTTTCATTCTTTATTTGCTGTGATGAAGGTTTTACACTCCCTGATTTATTTGGTGTAGAGTACCATTATACATATGAAAGCTACAATATAAATCAATCAATAATAATAATAAATAAAGTTAACATTTCACTTTATGATTTTCTAAGCATCAAAACATAAAGTCTCTGTTGACTGTCAGACATTAAATAAAGCACTACGCAAACACGCCATCACACACCTCTTGTTACTTAATGCAATTAAACTCCAGGCTTAAGGGTGGCCTCACAAGAGTTTATGACGTGTCTTTTGCTGTCCTATCTTTTACTTTTAAACTGTATCTTGTAAATCAATTTCTATTATAATTCTCATCAAAGAGTATTTCATTCAATAAAGTTTATGCTGTGGTGATATCAGATAACAGTACCCGGTTCCCCTTAGCTTGTTTGTTGGAGCCGTGTAGGACATGCATATCTCATAAATTGCTCTGCCCGTTTGATGATGCATCTATGGCTGGTTTCAGGAAACTATATTTTTGTTGAGAAGCCTGTAATTCTTAAAGTGATCCCTGAACCTTATTTAATGCTACAAAACACTACAGAAAAGGGGGTTGAACTTTAATGTCTGCAAGGGGGAAAATAATAACTTTCCCCATCTCTTCTGTAAGTGACTTGGGCTACGTGATGAATGCAGAACCTTCACTCACAAGGTTTTCTTGATATTATACACTTGTAGCAAATAAGGTTAGAACCTTTAAAATATAGCATTTAGTAATGTACTGGAAATAGCTTCTTCTCGATTCCTTTAAAGGTCACTGCGTTTGCTTTTCAGTCGTAATTTTAGTTCAGGCCTCTGCAAAGTAGAACTGAGAACACGCTTGGGAATGTTCTCTCATTTTCCCCAAGACTGAAAATAAAATGGCATGGGACATTCATACATAGTGAACAGGCATGTATTTCTTGTGTGTGTGTGTTAGTATGTGTGCATACAGAAAAATCTTCAAGTTTGGGAGTAGGTTGCTAGACCAAATAATCAGCCATAGACAAAAAACACAGTGAAATAATCAGTTTTATATCCACTGTTTCTCTCAAATCTTTCTTAGCATGACCTCACTCCCTTCCACCACCCAGAGCTCACGGATTTCCAGCCTCTCCAGCCAAGAACAGGCCTGTTACTGACTTTGGAATCACGTTTTGTTTAATAATATGGCCTTGCTAGGAAAAAAAGATGGGCATTTCTTTAATGATTTGGTTAGGGCATCTAAAATGAGGAAGAACACTGAAGAGTTAATGAGTGGGTGTAAGATGTATTTTTGAACTCACACTTAAGAAATATCGATGGGTAGGAGAGCAATGTGTTTTGTAGCTCGCCTAAATTTGCCAATAAGGCTAATATTTATTAAGAAATGAAGTTTACTCATGAAGGACAGGTGTGGAATATTTGGGTAAGGTATTATACATTAGAGTAGGGTTAAAAGATGGATGTTAGGAGCATCTATGAAGTATGGGCTGGGGGAAGGAGCATTTCACCTGAAGTGACACAGATGAGAAGCAGCGAAGACTGGGTTGTGCGGGAATGCTTTCGATTCTTTTTTCTGGCTGTGAAAAAGTCACGTAGGCTCAGATTCAATGAATATTGAGGGTCCAGACTTTTAAGTGCAAAGATTAGGAGCCATAGTAACTGTCTGGAAGGGGGCCGTGATGATAGAGGTCATTGTTTCAATACCTAAGTTTAACAGATTTCTCTGAACGGATGTCGTGACCCTGAGTTCATGTGCCTTTGCTCTCGGCATGGGGAATGGTTGGCAGCTGAGAAGAGGATGTAATTTTTTTGCTGAGATAGGTCCTGAGCCATAATATTTTTTACACATGAACTTATATTTTAAGGCTCACCCTAAGCTTATAAAACAAATGCTTTTTTTAAAGCACATAAATCAAGTTGGATGCCAGCTGGATTTTCCCAGGAGAATATGCATATTCAGTGACTGAAAGGATTTATTCTCTGTTTACATTTATGAGATTTGGCAACAGCTAATGGAAGTGGAACAGTCAGCTATCTTCCTTTATAGCAGGTAACTATATCTGTTTGGCCGATCAAGATTTACAAACATCTTCCCAGTTGGTTTATTCATGTTAAAAGTACTACTGGTCTATTTTGAAACTCAGAAGAATTATGCCAATTTTCATTTTTGTAAATGAAAGGGGAGAATTGGTTTTGTCAGCTACCAGCTAATAACTTTCCAAATAGTGTGTTTTGGGGGTTTCACTTGACAATTTGGAAGATGTTTGGCGTGTTTTGTATAAACCGAAGGACTCAGAGCTGCGTTTTCTAAAGTGATTGCTAAGAATACCTGATAGTTTAGGTGTCCAGCTGGTTTTCAGCTCTCAGGTGCTCAATATGTGGAAATGTACCCTCTTTTGGGGGTCTCTGCTTGAGCACCAAATTGAAATTGTCTGATCATTAGTTATGCTTTCTACCAAATCCTTTTTCTCCTCAGATATTCTCTTTGCTCTGAAAGCATCTGCACTTCAAAGCTGTGCTGGATACCCTGTAACAGAGTCCTTACTGTAGCTGAGGTCTTGGATATAGTCCTTTAGGTAAGGTGGATGGTAAGAGACAGGATCAAGTTGTTGTTTCAAAACCACTTGATCTTAGCAGCATGGCAGATGACTGTCTGTGTGAGCTGAATGAACAAACTGTACCAAAATGTCGTGGAGAAGAAGCCTCAGTCTGAGAGTTGTGGCACCCCATAAAAGGCTTTTATTTTTCTCATGCTTTCGGTAGTCCAGGGAAGTCAGTGATTCCCAACCGCTTTAGGTCAGTGTTGAATCCTCAAAGATCTTGTGGAATGACATGCACTCTCATTGATGTGAAAGCACTGTACATTTCACCATCTGATATGTCTTTATGGACCCACTGCAGAGTATTGAAGGAGGCCTTGTAGACCTCAAGTGGTCCAGGACCACACTGTAAGAGATCATGGATTAAATCTGTTGTGCTTTCCTGACTGGTTTACTCTTTTAAGGTCTGTCTTGGTTTATGTGCTCTGCATTCAAACCTAACTTATGAATGTACCTGATTAATTACCTCAGTGCATTTGCTGGGTGAGGCATTTCACAAATACACTAAAGCTACAATTACTGCTTTAAAAAGGCCCTAAACCATTGATCCTGTCCTTCTAAAAAATATTCTGTGCCACAGCCGGAGCACAAGCCACCTTGGAGATTGAAATACCATCATATATTCTCTTTTGCATCTATAAAGGCCTTGCAACTTGAAGACAAATTTCTTTGCCAGCTTCTTGACTGGAGGAGCTAACCCTGCTTGCCATCCCTCACTGTGCAGAGTGCTGTCAGCCTCCCAGCACAGAGGGGCCATAGAATATATTATTCCATTAACACTTGTCTGTGTTCCGTAGTCTGCATATTAAAGCAACTGAGAAGATCAGTTATCTTCAGCGGGGGATACTAAGCCTTATTATGTCTTTTTTTTAATGTTTATTCAGAGCACTATGAACTTTCATTCTCCAAAGGTAGCAATCAACAAAGATAAATTGAGTGGCAGAAAGCAGCTATTTAGCTAACCGCTTTCTCTACTTGGCGCAGGGGTCTGAATTCAACAGAGGTGAGGCTCTAAAAGGAAAGCTAAAGGAGGGGTTGGGAGGCAAAAACCAGCCGGTTAAGATCACAGAGAAAGAGATGTTAATGTCAAAGATCACTTGCAACAAAACCAAACAAAATGAAGCGGCTAAAGACAGTGATTATATAGATCTGAGCAGACTGTTGACTGTGTAGAATTGCAATTATCTCTCAGGCTCCTGGGACCTTGCTCAGGGAATCATTACCACAAAACTAAGAAGATTGTTCTCAGGTGCAGAACATATTGATTTTGCTGTTCTCCAGCATCCTGCAAAGCAACTGACCATGTCATTTAAGCGTTCGTTAACCAAACACATCAATAAACATAAAACTTTCAAAAAAGTAAAAATCACCTCATAAATAATTATAAAGGAGTGAATTATTACCTAGGAGCAAGTGTAATTGATGTCATTATAAATAAACTGCAAAATATATCCTGTCCCAAGCTTAAAAATGTATGAAGGCATCCATCTACCTTGTTAAAAAATGATAGTTTATCTTACCAGGAGGACAGCTTTCATAGCTGCCTGATTGGAAGAGATGTGTGCAGAGAAGAGATTACATTATAAATATTTTTTATTTGCTTTATTTTTCCTCTTTTTTTTTATTTTTATGTGGATTCAAACCTTATAAAGAGAGAGGGACAGGTAACATTTGTTACAGCCAAGCTGCAAGGAGGCCAAGAAGAGTTTCTCTGTGTGGTTCACATCAGCCCTGACCTGCAGTGCTCTAACTGTTGTAATCCTTGACCTTTGAAGAGCAGCTTGTCAGTAACAACAGCCTTTTTTCCCCCCTAGTTTTTTTTGCTCTGACCCAAGGACTGCAGGGACAAGCAAATTCGTTTTGAATGTGTGATATGAGGTAATCAGTAATGGCAAAGCACTCATATCCTCTGTTCTTCAGTATTGCCTGTTCACCCATAACTGCAATTAACACTAGCTAGATATTAATGCAGGAGGAAATGAGACCCTTGGCTCTGTTGACCGATGTCGAACATACTTCTTATTCAGGGATCCCTTCTTCTCCAAATAGTGAGGCAGAGACAGACTCACAGGGTAGGTCAAAGATTGTAAAGAAGAAGGCTTTAGATTTTTTCTGACTGGTAAGTGAAAGGGACAGATGAATCTGTTTGGTAAAGGCGGTCTTTTACCGCTATTATTTCATACATGAAAGAAAAGTTGAATGCTTTCTTTATGTGTACATGCATTTAAATAAGCACAAATCTGGGCCTGACCAACTCCCAGAGAAGTCAGTCGAAGACTGTCACTTGGATGTGGGATAGGACTCGTGTTCCTTGGAAGGAGAGCTTTTAATACACTTGGAAACTTCCACAACTTGTCATCTGAAGTGGATGGGAGAGTCTCTCCATCCCCCTTCCCCTGGATCCTGCATGGATCCATACAGCAGCATCTCCCCCAGGGCACCCAGATTTGGGAATGCTGTTTATTAATTGTATCTAAACTAGAGATGTGACTTCACGTTGTGGGTTTTTGTGAAACGTGACATTTCTTTATCTGGTGGGCTGATGTATCAGAAAACAGTGTTTTCTGTTTCAAAAGTCTCAGTGAAGAATCTGAAGGAAAACTGATTTTGTTTTAATTTTGTGTATGTCCAGTGATATGTTTCTTTTCAGGTCAGATTAGTGCTAGCCTGTGGCTTTGCTTGAACCCGTGCAGATCCTGAGAGATTTTGGAGTCAAAAGGGGCTGTTAGTTGTTTTGACTTGCTGGCAGTTGTTGCTTTGGGTTATTTACATTTCTCTCCTGCATTTTGCCCCACTGGCATCTGTGGGGGTGTCTTTTTGCAGCTGTATTTTCAGAGAGTCTTGAGACTGCTGCTCACATAATAAAATCTGAGTTATCTCCAAGAAGATATTCTGATTTTTTCACCCTGGTTCAGCAGTAAAGCCAATGCCAAAACATCAAACTTTCTCATGGGGGTTTCAGCAATCTTTGCTTCCAAAGCCCAACTGTAAATTCGGAGTCCCATTTTGCTGTCAGTTTTGGGCAAACTTAGGAGCACATGGGCACTGCCTTGGAGAGATGAGAATATGAAAAAACAGAAATGGAGGCAAGGTGAGGGACTGATACAGAAAGTCCCATGAAAACATTCCCCTGCTAACTACATGGGACTCCTTATAGATCAGTCTGGGCAAAGGGATGTACTCAGAGAGGTCAGGGCAATATTTGTCATGCAGCTGATAAGTTTTATTTCCTTTTCTTACTCAGACTCTTTGTCTATTCATTTACTTTATTCATATAAGGACTTCTTCAGATATTTTTCAGAGCATCTGGATTGATTAGGTTTTGACAAAATAAATTCAGAGCTGATATTTGTGCGGGAGATAATTTTTGGCAAAGAAGGAGTGGATATGGTGAGCAGAGGAGGAAGGAAGAAGGTGGAGGAATGTAGAAAAAAAATGGGGAAAGAGAAATAAATACAAAATGGATGGAGAGCAAGATTAGGGGAAGCTGGTCAGCTGCTTACTAAAAAGAGACTCTACTTTCTCTTATGAAAAAAGATTGGCGTCACTAAGTTTATCCTGCCTATGTGCTTGTGCCTTGATTGCTTCCATGTCTGACACCAGGTTTCCAGATTATGCTGACCGCTTAATCTAGTGACACTTCTGGAGGAGCTACTGAGTTAAAAATAAAGTAAATAATAATAATAGCAATATTAATAATAATCCCCTTGGAGATATACCAGACCTGGTGGGTCATCCATGTATCTTGAACACGTAAGTTTTTCTTTGAAAGGACCTTTTCTGTCTGCATGACTGTTCTGTGAGTGCAGATTACCAGCTTGGCTTGCCTTACTTTTAGACAGCTAATTTTTAGTGTCTGAAGTCAAATCTACTCTAAAAGTCGTATTCTTTTCATACAGGTCACAACCATGACAAGCTTTAAGTTTTCACCGCATGGCAACATATAGCTTAATTAATAGAGTTGGCTGATGCAAGGTCTCGGGGGTCTCACTCCTACTGGATTTGCATTATTGTAACAGTAATAATTTCAATGTGTTTGCTATCTACAAAAGAGGAGGAGGGGATGGAGCACAGCTGTCAAAAAGTAAATTCGGTTCATTAAAAAAAAGTGATCTGATCATTTGACTGATTTATCAGTTGACACGAAACAAGACACAGTGCAAGAATGGAGCTAACTTAAAGCAGGAAAAAGGGTCAGTTCTGGCATAACCAGCACTAGAGAGAAGCAAATAGAGAACTGAATACTTTCTTATTGCTAGCCCGAAGTTAAGCAGTAGATTATACCATTGAAAAAATAGGGAGTTTACTTGGATCTGCAAAGCTTCAGTTTTGAATTTGGAGCTTTTTCCTTTGCTTTTCTAGAGTGTCCAGTACTCCCTCCAGCTCCCACAACATTTCCTGGCGTTGTCTCCATAACCCTGGTTGGAGGAGCTTATCTAAAGTTCTCCATTGGGGAATGGAAATAGAACATATAGTGCAAGTTCCTTGGCTCATCATCCACTCTGACAACAACCACAGCAACAACAAGAAGCTGGACTTATTTTTACTACTTGGCAGTGGAACAGCTTTGGGAAGAAAACATTGCTGAAATTACATTTTCATTAAAATTTGAGAAAATATTTGAGGAGGAGCACAAGGAGACCTATTGAATGGTACATTATGAGACCTATTTTCAGTGAAGCAGAGGCATGCTTGGGAATAACATTTTCCCCTGGACAAATCCACAATGCAACAAACTAAAACTGAGCCTGCAATCGAATTCCATATCTACAAAACTTGTTAGCAAATCAGGCCAACAAAGAGGGGAGGGCAGCCTTTGAAATATGAACCAGAAAGAAATCTCCATTTCAGCTATCATCTCTCAGTAAAGAAGTCATTGCTTTTTACCTTCTAGTCGTGCAGAAATCTTTTATATCAACTTGTATCTTTTATAAAATAATGGGAGGTTAAGTATTAAGGGGTGATGCTGTACTGACTCACAAGTTAGATATTTTTGACAGACTACTTATCTAGATGTTAAGAATAGTTTCCACACTTTAGAATAATAAGAATAAAAATGAGCAAATTAACATTTATTAAGTGCATTTGAAAAATAAGTGTTATTCACCACTTCTTGCAGTTAGCACTGCATTATCTCTGCCTAGTTCATTTGCTCAGTTGCACCTAATGAAGACAACAGCTTCTGGAAACAAAAACTATGTCTGTTGAGAAGATTAAAATTATCGGAGGACGTCTGAAATTCATTCATTTAATTCTGCTGCCTGAAATTTTTTGAAAAAGACTTTGTTAAGCTACAGGATTAAATCCTTCTTTTACTCCAGATTTGCAGAGCTTTAAATGAGAGCAGACTCTGATACATAGGTTTTTGGGATTTCCTTTATGTGGTGGAACATCTTGGTTCTGCACAAACCAAATGTTGGCTGGTTCCCACATTCCTAACGGTGACGTGCGGGAAGGAGTTCAGCACGTTGGCTGTTGATTTGTCAATAACTTAATTCGCCATGACAACCTCCCCAGAGGAATGAGAAAAGTCAATAGCACAAAGTTCACATCACCTTGGATAGATGATGGGAGGCAAAACACAATAAAGACGATAGAGGCCATAAACTGTGATAGGCAATGATTAACCCATCAAACTGCAGAATTATAAAGAATCATTAAAATGACAAAATACGATGAGTCATTTGGTGCTGATCTAATTAAATAATATTCTAATGTAAATCAGTGAGCTATAATCTGAGAGCCGGGGGGAAAAAAGCATTTGGCCTAACTAGTGATTTCTGAAAAGTCCCTATAATTATGTTGCTCTGCTTGACATCTTTGTCATCTACCTGTATCTCATTTCTGTAAATTTGTTTTTGGTCAGGACAAGCTTGATCCAAAGCCAGGCAGAGACAGTTGAAAGGCTACGACTAATTTCAGTATGCTTTTTGGCACAGCCAAAAGTTGATTGGTGTTCGATTTGGCAGAATGGAGTTTTTTTCCAATTGGAGAGGAAGATTATTTTTTCCCAGAGTGTGCGGTTAAGTCTCATTATCATTTCAGAATTGGCATGTTCTTTATTTCTAATGGCATTGGTGGTGGCTTTTGCAAGAATATGGATGTTCAGGTTTGGCTTTGGAAGAAGTTGAGATGAGAAGAGCGATATGCATTTCAGATCTATTTTACCCGGGTGCTGAGGCTCTGAAATTCCTTTCTTTACCAGGAAAATCAGGGATGATTTGTTTTTGCCAGGACTTCGTTAGTAGTAATTTGGTTTCATAACATAAAAATGGGCTGGGTTGGTTCAGGTTTAAGTTTCACTTTATCTGCATGCTTCAAGTCTAAGGATGAAAGTTCTTGGGTATTTTAAAATTTTGTTGATTTTTAGTAAAAAATAATATTTGTGAGCTTATTTCTATGGAAGAAGTTGAAAAGATGCGGATGATACAGACGTTTTTCATTTTGTATTTGAATGTTGTTATTCTTGCTGGTGTGCATCTTCCACCACTGTTACTCCCTCACCTGTATCAACTCTGGTGCACGAGGCTGACATATTTCTGCCCTGGAAGTTTAGCAGCTGGTAAACCATAGCATGGAAACAGATTCTTCTAGTTCCGCTTCATGCAGAGAGACGGCATTTCTGATTTTACTGGTTTCATCGTCTGTATCTAGGCCAAATATTAGGTAGCCGTGAAATGGGATCAAGAAGACTGATGACCAGCTCTTAAGGATGTTTTTTAAAATGTCCTGCTTTAATGCAGTTGGCCATATTGTTCACAGCGTGTGGTATAGTTTCACATGAGTTCATGTCACTGTGTTCTCACCAATTTATTATTCATCTGCCGTGGCTAAAATATTAATAGGCTGTAAGGTCTGTTTCTTCCTAAGCACCTGTAGTTCTTATGCACAACGGTATCTTGGGCATCTGTCACAGCAGGCATATTTGGTGGTTTTGGCTGCTGTACTACCATCAATGACCCAAAAAGGTTCCCTAAGTGACCTAATTATGAAATTATGCTGACCAATAGCACATTTACATGACTCCGTTCTCTGTGTTATTTTTAGTGTAACTCTTTCACTTACTATCCTTCTGATCAATTAACCATGCCAGCGTCTGTTGTAATGAGTGTCAGGTCCCCATCAAATAAACCTCTCTTATCCATTAGTAATTGTTGGCCGTGGCCTTCATCAAAAAGAGTGAGCTGAAAGTAAATGTTCAGATGGTATTATTTGACTAATATACCACTTGAATCTGACCTCTTCTTCATTGTGCAGTGTAGGCTGATAAGGAATCTTTCAGAGACTTTGCTCCTTTCTAGTG
>Ga0181612_100157_pt1 | contig 14676 bp, 8 predicted proteins | sample HoacroProtozoa21_FD_119630 | JGI IMG/M metagenome (GOLD analysis project Ga0181612, IMG submission 119630) | Hoatzin crop microbial communities from Cojedes, Venezuel. Combined Assembly of Gp0051906, Gp0051904, Gp0051908 | reverse complement strand
TAGCAAACTTGGTGATTTAACCATCTCATCTTTTTCTGTTCCTACTTTTTGCTCGTTATGCTTAGTTGTTAATTTCGAGGTACACTTCTAGCTCTGAAACCTTCCTTTTAACATACCCATTCTGTAACTAGCAACATCTGAGAGGCGAAGTTACTCTCAGACCTCTATTCTACATGGTACAAATAGGACAGATCACATACTGCTGTCACTAATTACTTGCCAGAAATATTTGCAGACTCGGGGTTTTTAGGTAACGCAACATTGTACATAGAAAAGGTAGCTGCAATTTTGCAAAAAGACCAGACATTACAACAGGGACAGCAGACCGACAGCTATTGGCAATACACTTCAGATGAAAGTAAACCAAAAAATGAGTTTCAGGAGTGAACGTAGTACACTCCATCCTCTAATGGGTATTCAGATGCACAGAAGCAAGACAGAGCTAGTCCAAAGTAAAACCCTCTGAAACATGCATAACGGAGACAGCAGGCCCTCAACACCAACGGTTTAGTCTACAGATCCGCACTTGTCACAACCCGCTACCTGGCTTTACAGTGGAGTTCAAGTATTCATGCAGCACAAGCGCTCTGTAGAATTGATCATAGTCCATTAAGTAGAGCAGGATTCAGGTCAGATCCACGGAGCACCAAAGAGTATGAGTTTATAATTGAGAATTCAGAAAGGCTACAGTTAACATGCATAGGAAGACACACAAGAGCTGAATTTAGGCAAGACCTTGGGTTCTTATGCTCTTAATTCCTAATCTAATCAACAGAGATTAGAGCTAGACATGTGGTTTTTTTTTTCTCTGAGAAAACATATTGAGTGTGGTCATGGAAGATTTAATGAGAACACATCCGTTTTGATGATTTTGCATACTGCCTGGATCACATGAAAACCTTTCAACAACTTACACTGCACCCAAGTATCCATTATTTTCTGCACTTCCATAAAGGTGTGCAAAAGTGAGTAGTGAGTGGCAACAAACTTTTTAATATATGTAAATATATTTTTTTTCCTAAATGCAAAGCTGTCAATTCAGTGAAATTAAAAAAAAATACTACCATGACAGCTGACAAAAGAGAGTCAAATAGTCACAGGTTTGCTCTGAACACATTACAGTAGTTAAGAGCTCAACAACACAAAACCAACAGATCATTTGCAATGGTTACAGAAGCGCACACAAATCAGAAATTGCCTAGAGGAAAAATTCATTATTTTTCAATGGAAAGACTGATTTGCTGTTCACAGATGAACCTCAGAGCAGAGCGTCATCCAGCGAGGCACTCACGTCTGTCACTTCCTATATATTTCACAGACACAGAAATGTTTCAGATGAGTGCCAAAGCACCTCTCTCGTGTGTTGGTTTTGCTGAATAATAGCAAGACCTGTTTAGAAGATCAGCACCAACAGAAAATCTACACAGAACGACTCTGCAATTAGATCTGGTGTACTATTTCCTTCAGTCTCATATTGTCCAGAATAGCACTGCTACCGAGTAACAGAGGACAAGGCAGTGACAGAGCTAGATGGAATTCAAAACCATGCAGATAGATTTCCATATGCAGCTAGCATTTGCATCAGGAACTCACGTCTGAACATGTGGCTAAATGAGCACATGAAAAAAGTACTTGTGTATTTAAAAAAATCCCTTGTGACTATAGGTAACATTACGTAGTATGTATATAAGGGTGTATGTATATGTATATATATATAAATACATATGTATCATCTTTACTCTTTTTCTTTTTATGTATGTGCAAGATAGAGGCACTCCACGTGAATTATTTATTGTTCTGATTTCTAATTTTCTGCTTTTGTAATACTAACATCTAAACATTTAGCCCATAGGTTAAAAAATACTTTCGTTCATTCAGTCTATTTCATCCTAATAGATTTCAGAATTTCCAGGCAGGATCCAAGAACCTGTGATGCCCACTGAAGACTATAGTAATTTCAAGTACTAGATTGTTGAGCCATAAAGCATGAATAAAAATAACAGGCTTTTACATATTAGTTATGATTATTCTTTCTCATCTTAAATTTTTTACATTTACTTTACCATTAATGGCATCTCCATTCAGAAATTTAATTGTCTTTTTATTTTGGCCAAGAAAAACTGCATCTACTTCATATGAAACTCACACATAATAAAAAAGCAGGTACCAAGACAGAAGTGTAGTTCCCTTATTGCATGGTTTTCTGTAAAAGCACTAGTAATAGATATCTTGAAAGCTTGTCTCAATCATGTAACCTATCCCTGACTTATTGTGTGTGTCCTTGGACAATTTGTCATGCTGTTTAGGAAGCTGATTAAAAATGCAACTAGAGCTAGGACATAAGAATGTTGGGTTTTTATTTTGATGTTTTCAGAGACATGGGGATTGTCACTTTTTTTCCCCATTGAAAAGTATTTTTAATATATATATATAAAATATAGTAGAAATTTAGTTTGATTATTTCAACAACCTAAGAAGCTTTTGATAAGGGGCATTAAGTCACTTAAACTTTGTTTTTTAACAACAGGCAAGCATAGTGTATGATAGAGCTACAACTATCAAATTATTGTTGGTAAAAAAATGTATGGCCATCATCTTCCCACATATGTTTAGAGGCCACATCTGCATTCCCCAACACTCACACATACAAATTCCCTTCCAATTTGACCTTCTGCTAAATTTCTGTTTCTTCAAGGACAAAAGCTGGCCTAATCTTTTCTGAGTCAAAATGCTGGTAGTCAGCAGTGTCCTCACTAGTCTGTGTATGTATGAATGCACATTACCAGCATGCAGTAGAGCCTATTACTACCTGTAGTTACGAATTAACTGGAAAGGAAGATGAAAAAGACAGCTGTTGTCTGGCCTTTTTTTAAACCCAAGCAAAAGCTATAGCCCAGATTTCTGCAATGCAATACGGTATTGCTAAGCAGATGTTTTGAAATGAGTTTCCATTGAGGTGGAAGTTTAGAATTCTCATCATAAATCATAATGTAAAACAAGTATATAGATGAGTTAAAGTTTCCATTTTTGTCATGTTACAAATTAATAATTTCCGCATTTAAAAAAAACAGAATAAAGCCATACTCCACCTTTTGATTTGTCTGTGAAAACAGCCCTTGCCAAAGTTATTCTTAGTTACAGAAACTGAAAATCATGATATGCTGGAATTTAAATCCCTTTCTATTGCTTAAAGGAGGTTGTTGTTGGAGTAGTGTTTTTATCATCAACAATTTTATGCTTACAGCCTGAAATTATGCAGAGGGCAGTGAAAAGCTTAAGCAGCACTTAGCATTAAATCTTACTAAGATTTGAGAGGCTCTTCCATAGTGTACAGTTCTTCATCCAGCATTTGTATCCTGCAGCTGTAGACCGGCTCTTTTCTCCAGATAAATCTGTCAGTTAAAGATCATGCCATCACAGTTGCTCACCTCCATCCACTCACTAGAAGGAATTATTCTCGTAAACAAGTTGATGGCATGCTTAAAATGAGTGCTCCCTAATCTGCGCTAAAGACAGTACCAGCTAGGAAGGATAGCTTTATGTTTAAATAGGGGGGTTGAATGATCTTCTGAGATTTTGCCAGTAGTTTATTAGGAAGTTTTCTGTGAACCTCAAGAATTATGGGGGGAGTAACCCCTAGAAAAAGGAGAAAAACTATCATAGAGAAGATCATAGAATCATTTAGGTTGGAAAAGACCTTTAAGACCATGAAGTCCAACCATTAACCTAGCACTGCCAGTCCCACCACTAAACCCTGTCCCTAAGCACCACATCCGCATGTCTTTCAAACGCCTCCAGGGATGGTGACTCCATCCCTTCCCTGGGCAGCCTGTTCCAGTGCTTGTTAACCCTTTCGGTGAAGAAGTTTTTCCTAATATCCAATCTAAACCTTCCCTGGTGCAAGTTAAGCCTGTTTCTTCTCATCCTATCACTTCTTACTTAGTAAAAGAGACCAACACCCACCTCACTACAACCTTCCTTCAGGTCCAGTATTCAGGGGTCAAATGGGGACATGTACTCACATTAAATCCCATTCAAGGAGTCAGGACTGTGTAAACAAGCCAGTCCAAATGCCCCCGATGCACTTACCTTTCTCAGTGTAAAATGACCAAATTCTCCCCTTCACTTTCAGACCTTTGTCTAGTTTATGCTATTGCCCTAACTCGTTTTGTGTCTATGGATGGAAAGACCGTTATTCGGTAAGTAATATTAAGAAGAACAAAAATGTGCTAAATAGAAACTAAAAACTTCAATACATACCTAAGACTTCTCCCAAACCTCAGACTTTTTCCTAAAATACTTTTTATTTTCCTTTCATTAGGGTGATATGTAAGTGTGTTGAGACTGATCAGGAAGAGAAACAGCCGTCCCAAATGCCGCGAGGCGTGCCCACAGAAGGCATCACGGTCTCTACAGTAACCAGTCACCACCAGCCCTCCTGGGCTGCGGGATCTCTCCAGGGACCAGTTGTGACCAATCCTGCTGTACCACAAAACTGCTGCAGAACCCTTTCTGAAAAGCATAGGGGAAGTGCAGCTGCTCGTGGAAAAGGCACTTGCACCTGGATCCAGCTCCACAGGAGGGAGGGGCAAGAGGCTCTTGGCTGGGGACGTGCGTGCTTGGGTCCTGCAGCAGCTCCTGCCCTCACCTACTGCTAGGAAGCGGCTGCAGACGTGTGGTCAGAGGGTAAGTAGGAACCAGCAGCATCAGAGAAATGGGAGAAGCGGTGAGGAAGCATCGAGAACAAGGAAAGTCATAAAATGTGGCCACAGTTCAGGGCTGCAGAAATGCCACAAATCAGGTGCATTTGTACGAATTCTTTACACCCAGCTGGGCTCGGTTACACATACAGGACCAGCCGTGAGTTAGATGATTTCCAGCTTACACAGCATCAGTCACAGATTCCTTATTACACAAAGTTATCTTCCTTATCACATCTGCCACAGGTGATAAAACTAAACAAATGGGTGAGTATAATTCATTCACTGGTTTATGAACCTGCAGTCCCACAGAGACAGCAGGATACAGCAATCCAAACTGCGGTGCTGCTCAGATTGAGTGACAAAAAGCAACACAAGATCACAGTGCTACCAGCTTATAAGGACTTATTCCAGGAAGCCGAATGTGCTCTGGGACTGATGTTGCTTCCCTCCTTTCTGGGTTTGTTATCCTTGCTGTAAAACATTTACCTATATACATCAAGACAAGGCACTGTGACTTCAAGGGAATACTCATGCATCATCTCAGGTTGGAAATGGATTTATTTAGGGTTTTGGAAGGTTTTGAGGTGTCAAGGTCAATGATCCCTTTGAATGGAAAAGCCTAGTTTGCCCCTTTGAGAATTCTAATGATGCAATAGATACATACATAGCAAAAGTCTTTCTCTCATCTCTGTATTGTTCCACCTGCTTTGGGTTGCACTTTAATGTAGAAGAGCAATCAAAAAATGTCAGGTGGACTGTAGATTTGCTGTCCAGTTGAGATCATTACTAACTTGTCATTGACTCTGCAAAAAAGTGGTGACAGCAAAGATAGCTGAATTACACAGACATGGTTCAGTTTGGGATTTTTAATGTAAAAAAAGGCAAAAGAAGAGAGAGTATCAGATAGTGCTCAGACAGAAATCATGCATGCTGTGAAATGCCAGGAAAGGGAGCTCAGTGAATAACTGTCTTGAGGACGTCAGGAATACCCATACTGGCACTGAGGACATTTGTAAATACATGCTAATGCCTTTCAGGATTAGTTTTTAAACACACAATGATGCAAATGTTTATTTATCTGCAGAGTAGCAGATTGTTACTATTGCATACGCCAAAAATATGCTTTGGCTGCAATCTGATGACAAAGCCTTGTCTGAGAGATACTAATCAGTCTGGGGAGCTGACGTGACACAGAAGAGATTTAAAAATCAAGGAGGTCTGTTCTCTGAGGCGTGCGCAAAGTATTCATTAACTGTTACCAGTACATAATTCTCTCTGTTCCGTCTCCTGCACTGCAACCAGATGGGAGGAAAACAGGGTTTGGGGAAACGGATATATTGATTACCCTGCCCCTGGTGAAAGGGTTCAAAAGTGCCTGAACTGTTTGTTTGAATACTTGTATATTTTCTGTGTACAGATTTAGGGTCTAGGAAGCAGTTCAGAGTGTTCATCTTTAATTGCAGTGTTTCAAAAGCAGCACAGCACACCTCACCTGCACATATGTAAGCTTTATTGGCATAACACCTGCATTTAGTGTGTGAGATAGAGGTTCCCGCAAAAATAATGTGGTGTCGTGGGACTATAGGTGCCCTGCCAAGCGGAGTGCGTGTGATCCCCAGGCTGGAGCACCTCGCATTATGTTTAGCCAAACCCAAGGGAAACGCAACTGATGCACAGCACGGATCATTGCCCACCACGCCTCACTCCACCTCAGCTTTCAAGGCTAGTTTTAACAATTTTGTGAGTTACAGCGAGGCTTGCTTCCTTATGGTTTTATTAGTCATCTGTAATGGGTCCTAATTAAACAAAACGCTGCTGCGGACACAGTTGAAAAAGGCTCCGCCACCTATTCATACTCTGAAGTACTGAAAGGGTGTAAGTCTGCAATTATACTTGGTGTGGTCCCCACAAGTGTGCCAGAGAATTTATGGTTCGTCACCAAGACCAAATTAGCATCATACACTCCCCAAAGGTGCCATGCACAGGTTTCCTATTTGAGTTTTACCATTGCTTGAAAGACCGAGAGATTTCCCTGTGGGCTGAGGAGCAGTTCTGCAGCTGACAGCAGAATGGAGAGAGGGAAGAAATACAGTGACATGGCAGAAAAATGTCGTGAATGAAAAGAAACTTTTACTGCTGTCATGCATTCAGACTAGGCATCTTAAATTATTTAACCTCTTTAAAAAGGCATCACACCTTCTTTAATAGGAAACACCTACTTATAAAACCTGAAACTGTTAGCTTTATTAACATGTTATCATAATGGAAAACAACAACCACAAAAATATATGTAGATATTAATGAGGAACATAATATTGTAAAATGGCAAATGTTATCAAATCCATGAAATTAGCTACAGTGTTATCTGTCCAAAATTACTTTTAATCAAGAAACTTCCCATTCTCATTGCTAACTAAGTAGTCTCCCATTGTCATACTGCAACAGAAAGAAGAATGTTGGAGGAGTCCACATTCAGCTGCTGGAGATCAGAAGGAGTAGGGAGGACTGGTGTGCACAGAAAACTCTCTAAACATAGCTTCATCGTTAAAATTTCCCTAGCATGAGCAGAAAAGTTATTAAATTCCCAATATAAAATGTTTAAATGTCATTAAAAAGTTTCAGTTCTATCATAATTCTCCTTAATGGTGAAAATTTCAGTGCTGGTTCTCAGTCCTGAAATTACATTTTCAAAGAACCCTATGCTTTAAGTCTCAAATTGCCTAATTACCATATTTATTGCTGGATTCTGTTTTCTAATCCCTGATGACTTTGTCAGATATATTTATGTTCTCTTCATTTTACTCTCATGCAAGAAGGACATACAGGAGTTAGTAAGGATGGCATGTTGCAGCCTAAGTCGAATAGGTGGCTGTTATCACACAATATTAATATCTGTTTAGCTACCCAGTATTAAAGACTCTGCAAACTATACACACCTGCCTGTGAAAAATCATAGCAGTTGTTATTCTACTTAACATTTATCCATGTTATATTCACAGGATGGTCATTATAATTGATATAAATTAAACCTCAAGAGTAAACCATCCAGTCTCAAGTTGACAGCACCAAAAGCAATTTTATTTCAATTGGAGGTTTGAAGAACAATTCTTCTACTTCTCAGCTTCCTTTAATTAAAAAATTGCCACAAAAAAATGTAATTCAAGAGAAGAGGTGGGATAAAATATTAATAAAAGCAAGCATCTAGGCAGTCCAAAAGTGGTAAAGTCTTTTAAATGTTCAAGGCTCTAGTATTATTCAGCTCCTGTAAATTTCGGAAGGGAAGAAGGAGAGGACGAATTGATTGCTTGTTGTTTAAATTAAGATCTCATTAAATTACAGTTCTTCTTTAAAACTGAGTGTATAAAAATGCCATAACATTACACATTTATTGTCCTTTCATAGATTACATATATTTAATCAACAACCCCCGGGCCAACTTTTCCTAGCTTCTAACCTTGTCAGCTCAACCCACAGTCTGATAGGTTAGCTGTTTTTCCCAACTTGTAACTGATTTTTGAGATCCTAATATTTTTTCCCATCATATACTGACAATAAATTTCAAGACCTTGGAACTTTAAAAAGGTTGACAGCTAGCCTCAATCAAGCATGCCTGGTTTCAACTTCAACCTCACTATATTGAAAACGTAAAACATTAGCTATATCATTTTGACCAAAAAAAGAGAAAATTTCTCATTTAATAAAATCAAAATATCAAAATATCAAATATCCTTTTGGCATTTTTAAAATTCATTCTTTGAATCAGAACACTATTTGAAAATGACCATCTCTCTCAAACGATGCCAGGATTTAGGGGCATAAAAAAATGTCTCAAGGCAACTGCAAACAGATCTGATGTTAAAAGCTATCCTAGCACTATCGCAAATTAACAGATTTTGCAGATCGCATCATGAAATTAGTGGCCATTATGAACTACCACACGCTGGCAGTGACACTTAGTGAACAATAAAATTAATAAGAAGAAAATAAAAGCTGATTTATATTGAAACACTAATTCCATAAGTTTGAGAGAAGTTAAAATCTACACTAATCATTAAAATCAACAGATTTAATGCTGAAGAAACAGAGCAGGTCTTTCACGCCGTAGATTTAGTTTCTAACTCTTATTTCAGTAGAGAAGATTTTTAAAACCAGAAGGAAAGTCAAGCAGTGGTATTTTAATATAATAAATTAATGGATTCTAAAATATTCCAAATTGTGGGTTGGTCTCATGGAGCTAAAGGAAAAGGTCTGGTGTAGCGACTACGCTACCCCCGAAGTTGGCAATGATCAGAATAAGGTGGCTAACACCTTCTTCTTTAGTCAAAGATTATATGAACAGAAATGAGCTTCTAATAGTTACTGAATTAGAAACTATATGCCAGAGAACAGTTTCTAAAAATAATAGAAAAATGAAAGACAAAGTATGAACGGTAGGAACATAAAAAAAAATTCTACTGCATCTAACAGGGTTTCTTTTTCTTGCCTTCTATGCTGGCAGAAATCTACTTCATACAGCCATTTACATGTCTTCAAATTTTAATCAAATGTATGTGAAAATAATAAATCTTCATTTCTCTTTCAAATACACTGGAAGATGTGGGTACTTTTTAAATATGTTTTGCAAGCATACTTTGTAGAATGCAAAAATGTAAATGATGTAAGCCCTTACTGTGCAAAAATGAAGCTAATTGGCAATGGTTAGACGTTAAATAAAAATATTTGAATGCATCCTATCTGGAATGTAATGGTGTGAATCACACATCGCTTTTAACAGATCAAATCTGCTCCTATTTCTCAAGGATAGTAAAATGTCTGAGTTCAAGAAGAACAATGTTATTATTTCATTTACCAGAGAAACAGCTAGCACAAAGGTAGAAGGTAATTCTTCCCAGAACGGACAATCCCGAATAAAATAGCAGATCCGTTGATAACTCTAGTTAAAGACACCTTTTTGATGTCAAGAAGTTTAGGCACTTTCTGCTCTTTGGGTTTTCTGACAATGGGCTATATTGATAAATAGTCACTGATTTCAGAAGCTGCACTTAATATCTGACACCAGCTTAGCTTCACTGTGTACAGCTTGCCTGCTTAACATTAAAAAAAACCTAAATACAGGCTTATGTTCAGAAAACAGTAACTGAAACACGTGGACAAAACTCATTAAAAATGGCTGGTGTATAAAAGCAAACAATTTTCCCCTGTGCTAAGGAACCTAGGGACATTGTTGAAAAGCTAAGCAGACTACAGGTTGGGGACATCTTCGGCAAACAAGGCATCATATAAAATTCTGTCTGCAGACAATATGCTGACCAGCCAGTGAAGGTCCTACAGAATATTTGTCATCAAAGATGAGTTGAATCTGTTCCCCCAGATTAGCTTTAACCATGATTTCAGTCTCCCAGTAATCTGAACTTAAACCCATTTCTCACTCCACTGATATTTTTTAAGTTGGCAGATCTTCAGTGAAATTGTAGCTTCACAGTATTTTCATTTAACAGACAAAACTTTCCATCTTGGAGATAAGTAATTTCAGTGGGATCTTCTCAGTGTTGGTCTTACTGGTTCCCTTCCTACTTCACAGCGGCCTTGAAGGATATAATTAAGAGCAGCTTTCAAAGTGAATTGTAAACTGTGGATGAAGGCTCTCTGATATGAATTATTAAAATAAGAAAACTAGCCTAGACGGCCAAGGTAAAAAAAACTAAAATTGCATTTTGCTATCAAAAAGAGAGGTCATAGAAACTACAAAAACAATATCTGAAATGATTAAAGCTATAAATAAAGCTGGATAAAAAAAAATTCTGTAATCATGATAGCACACAAAGCCAATTTTTAGTCAACTGATGTTAGATGCCTAAGGCAGGACATAGGTCTCATGAGGATCCCTGTGTGGTCAATAGAGAGAGAGGGTAATTTAGCCAAGGGCTCAATGTACGTGCCTAAATAAGCCTGGAAAGGCAAGCGCTCCTGTTCCTCCCCTGACTGCTCGCACAGTCAAGGGCAAAAAGCTTTCAGATTTAAACATCTCAGCTGGATGCTTCAAGTCATGCAGTAAAGATCCCCCAAGGAGTGCAGCCACTGGAAGGGTCCAGCTACACTATAAATGATGCAAGGATGTATGAAACAGCTCTTCCCCAGGGCATGGAAAGCCAACACAGCAGCCAGAGCAGAGAAAATGGGGATGTAATGGAAGAGGGAAAACAGAGGCGGGGATTTCAGCCGGTACAAAGATGTGGCACAGCTTCATGGGCAGCTGCCGCTCTGTGCCCCATTGCAGGACAGAGTCCTCAAATTAAAGGCATTTTGTCAGTAGCAGGTCTGAGTTTTTATCTTAAGGCAAGCAGAGGTGTTTCCTGTTCTCTGGTCCCAAAGCACTCCACCTCCTATTCAATTAGATAACACAAAACTCAAAGGAAGATTGGGTGGATTTTTTAATCCTGTTATATTCCCATTTCAGTGTCTAGGGGAGTACTCTAATACCTGTTTACAGAGGCAAATGGTCCTACTGTCAGTGACAGAGGACAGAACTGAACTGAAGTCTCAGAAATCCGAGGCTGTCTCATTTCTCACGGAGTGGGCATTAACCTTAATACCTTTTGCATATGAAGGAAGCAATCTCCCATGTAAGAAAACCCTCTTATTACAGCCAGATAAGTAGAATAAGACAGCAACATGGAAGCACAAGGTAAGCACCGGGTAAAGATCAGGCTTTCAAAGAAGTGATTTTAAAGAAAGAATTTTACTGAAGATACCAACTCAGATGGTACTTCTCCAAAAGAATGTGAAACTCAAAAGTCTAGAACAAGCATTTCCTTACAGATTTAAATGTATCTGCAATCCCACACTAACGGAATTTATGGCACAAAATGAGGGTTTAGTAGCCTAAAATCAAAACCTTTGTGTTTTCAGAATTTTCCTGTTACTACTTAACCCACAGAGAATAATGTTATCTCAAGAAATACTGATTAAAAAAATCACTCAGATTTTCTCAAGATTTGATCTGCAATAGCTACAAGACTTCAGATATAAGCAGAGTACTTTCATATACGTATATGTACACAGACACTGCGTTAGTGCTCGCTTTGTGCAATAAATTACTTTTCAGGATAATAAAATGTATCCTATTTTCAAATTGTGTGCTGCAGCTTTTTGCTGAGTCAAAACATCCAGACCTTCCTCAAGTGAAGCTTTTGATTATTACTTCTCCTATTGATATTTAAGCTTCACAGTGGTACTGTAGATCATCATAAGTCTTGTACTTTCACCAAGAGGGGTGGCTGTAACTCAAAACCTATCAGAGATTAATTAAAAGAAATACAAATCCTTGTAATAAATATTTCCTTTTCCTTACAATCATAATCTATAGCTGATTTTTAAGCACAGACTGAAAGATACAGTGAAAAAGCATAAAAAGATCATTTTACACATGTTCACACAGTCATAGCTTTTCAAAAGAAGACCACAATTTACACAAAATGACCAATGCCATTCAAAGAAGAAATATTATAGAAATATTATTGAAAAGAGCATTATTAGATGACAGCCAATTTGATCATGGTTTTAGTCTCATCAGATTAAGTAGGTTATTTAGGTAACTATTAATGTACGATGTGACTTTCACAGAAACTTTTAAGTCTCTTTTACTGGCACTATGTGGAACATTTTGATCTTTACATTGGGGCTGGTGAGCGGGAGGTATTAAACCCTGTCACAATTTATTCCAGTAGTTACCTGTCAGCTTGAAAGACATGAAGACACCAAATTTCTAAACAAACGTATTTCTCAGCATGGAATTACATGACTGACATATTAAATGGTCAGTACAGGGATAATTACACTTCAACTTCTTTGCTGTGCCTTCCTGTCCTAGCATCGTTCCTCGGGCTGTGCCTGTTCAAGACCTTTAGGTGGTCCAACAGTGAATCACATTGAGGAACTGACCCGTCTGAAAAATAACCCAAGAAAAACAGTTTTAGCTTTCCTCTGACTTAGTTCCCCAATGTGGCTCACAAAAGAACTGCGCAAAGATTTGCTCTAGAGCAGCACAAGAAGAGCAACCAGGCTTGACCAACAAAGACAGCAATTGCAGACGCCTGTTTAAGCAGCCTTTCTTCCTAGGCTCTTCAGTTTTATTCCCTGTTTCAAAACATTCCCAAAGCACATACAAATTTTGGAAACCTTTTCTATTGGACGTTATGATTCAGACACCTCTGATTTGATCTCAAGCAATTAGCCCCTTCACTCGCATAGATTTCAAGTCCCAGGAGGTGCCCCCTAGTGCACCAGTTTAAATAAGGTCAACTCTTTGTCTAGACAGGATGCCAAGAGCAGGGCCTCTACCTTTTGTTCTATAAACCTACTTACACGTTTTCTGGATTGATGATCAGCAAGGGAGTTGAGGTTTTTCAATTAGCCACAGAATCCCAGCCAGCAAAAAAATGTGCTAACTTTTGAAGCATATTCCTTTACATGGGAATTTAGTTAATTTGTGCATGTGCTTTTAAATCAGTCATTATGTAAATTCCCTTGATATCTTAAGCAGAATAAGCTCTGCTATGCTTAACTTTAAATTGTTTTGTGAGACTCAGAAAACGGAACAATCATAAAAGAATACCCATGAGAGTGTGTCTGATGAAGGGGTAACCAATGTTTTAGGTTTTGTTTTTAAATAATAAGCAACCACTAATACACAGTCATAATTTCTCTCTGATCTTATAAGCTGCTGTCTTTGATATCAAGCCACTGAACGTCAGTCAAAAACCCATCAATCACTGTTTAAAAGAGAAAGCCAAGGTACAGCATGGAAGAATATAATTTTCCATGTACTGTATAGCCTTGTGTTGCTTTAGGCATTGCTTGTTCAGGGGAAGTCTCTGTTAAGTCAGGGTGTTTTCTTTTCACTGAGCTGGAAAATGGAATGACCTTGTGGAAATACAAATGCTTGATAGGTTCTTTTTTTCCTGAGTGTAAAAACTGTACGTAAAGCTGAAGTAAATGCAGTTCACTGAAGTTGGTGGACTAAGTGTGCCCTTACAGTTCAGCTTATGCTCAAATCTTTTGCTTGAATAAAGACTGTAATCAGCTGCTTTCAAATTTAAGGCCTGATTTTGTTAAACTTGATTTCTGTGAGCAGAGCTGGCTCCACTGAAGCCAAGGGTGGTGCTGGCCCTCCATCACGAGCTCTGCTGTGCCTGTCCCACAGTGGGGAGGGGGTGGTGCCTGTCCCCTCTGTGAGCCCGTGCAGAACGCAGGGCTTGCAGACCTTTTTCTGAATTATTCTGAAGGAGTGGTGTTTCCCTCCAGGATTAATCCTGTGACTCCAGGTCTAACAATTTATTGCCTTTCTTTGGGTTTATTTCAAGCCCCGGTACACCACCTCTCCTCAGGGAGAAGAACAGGGCTTAACCTGTGATTATTCAGTTTAGCAAAGCAAAATGCTCTTTATTTGGAGAAGAAGCATTCTTTTAGGAAAACATAACAAACCAACAAACACAAGCTTTAAACTCAAGCCACTTTTGCCCATACTGCTTCAAAGCGCCTTGCAAGACCTGTCAAGGTCCCAAGCAGGGACTTCTGAAATCTCCTGTCCTGTTGCCCCATGTCCTTACGGTAAAAGCAGACAAGAGAATAGCCAGCTGTGTTGATTTTGTCAAGAAAAAAAACTTCCTTCAGCAAGATCCTCACACCAGAGGAGGTAGTGAGTGCCCTAAACAGCTTAAACTCACTAGCAAATGCCATCTACCTGCACTTGTGTAAAACATTTGACCCTGTTCCACAGAACATCTTTATATTGGAGAATTGTGGATTTGATGGAGGACCACTCAGTGGATAAGGAATTGGTTGCATGGTTGCACTCAAAAAACTGTGGTCAATGGTTTGATGTCCAAGTGGAGACCAGTGACGAGAGTGGTGTTCCTCAGGAGTCAGTACTGGGACCAGTGCTGTTTAACATCTTTGTCGGTGACATGGACAG
>Ga0181612_160876_pt1 | contig 14677 bp, 10 predicted proteins | sample HoacroProtozoa21_FD_119630 | JGI IMG/M metagenome (GOLD analysis project Ga0181612, IMG submission 119630) | Hoatzin crop microbial communities from Cojedes, Venezuel. Combined Assembly of Gp0051906, Gp0051904, Gp0051908 | reverse complement strand
GTGAGCGGCACAGCACTGGCGTGATCATTGATGCGCTGGGGCACCCTATGTGCTGACCCTGTGGCCTCCGCCTGCCCCAGTCGGGGATTGTGCAGCTGCTGTGGGAGGAGAACTCGGCCGTGGTGTACACCTGCAGCCTGGACGGGGCCGTGCGGCTTTGGGACGCCCGCTCAGGGAAGATGATCAGCGAGTACCGAGGGCACTCGGCTGAAATCCTCGACTTCGCCGTCAACAAGTGAGCAGGGAACTCCTAGACCCCTTCCCTGCTGGGTGGAGGGACCAGGGGTGGCAGGGGCCTCCAGCCTCACAACTCAAATTGTGAGCTGGCTGTCCCTCAGGTGCCCCTGGGGTCCGGGCCTAAGGCAGGGGACAGACCCAGCTCCGTGCTGAGACTTGAGGGTCTCAGGGGGGAGTGGGGCAGATCAAAGCTGGGCCAGGGGCGTTGGTGAGGGATGCCCAAAGCCCCCAGGCCCATTCTCTGAGCCCCGTCTCCCCCCAGGGATGCTTCCATTGTGGTGACAACCTCTGGCGACCACCAAGCCAAAGTGTTCTGCGTCCAGCGCCCCGATCGCTAGGAACTGTGCTGAGGGATGGTGTCCTGGCTCTGCCGGGTGGCTCGTGTACAGAGGGATGAGAGAGATGGGCTTCACCACCCTGCTCCAGCGGGTGCTTTGTGACTTTCCAGCCTGCCCCACTTTGCCCTCACCATGAAGGGGGGGAGCAAGCCTGGGGTTTTGTATGAAAACGTCTTTTAATTATATAAATTATTTCACTTAACTGGATGCCATCCACTCTGCCTGTTGGGGGGAAGATCCCTCCCTCAGGGATCTCCTCAGTATCCAACCATGGCCTGAAGATCAACGGCAGAGGGTTTTATGCTGGTCATGGTGGAGGCAGAGACCCCCATCCCGGCTCTCCCTGTTAGGGGGAAGGAGGGGGTCAGGGTAGGAGAATCTTGCTCTGTGCAGCCCAGGAGTTCCCTAACACAACAGGCTTCTCGCTCCTAGCCCTGGGCACAGCACCCCGCTTCAGCCCCCGACACAGAGATCGCCAGAAGTGATTTGCTCCGAGGTACAGTAATGACTGCCCTTGCGCCTGTGCCTCCAAATGCCTCTCCCAGGGCATGGCCACATGCATTGACAAGCCAAAGCCCCACAGCCCCTTAAGATAGAAAGATCTCCTTTATTAATGAACCCCAACAGTATTTCTTCAGATACAGGAGTTTTGAACTCAAATACTCAGAAGAAAACAAGTTAATATTGCATTATTCTCATAAGAAATACTGCAACTTATTTCCGGTAACATATTGCAAAGCGAAACAGCTCGAAAAAGAAAAAAAAAAAAAATTAAAAAAGAAAAGAAATTAAGTCAATCAAACTGGAATTAAGGTTTTGTTTCTTGGAACGATCGAGTCCTCGCAAGCACAGCTCGTTTCTGCAGATTACTCCCCAAACTGTCGTACAAACAGACCCCGATTGCTTGAATTCCTTATGAGCCCACAGAGGTGCAACATTAAAAGCTACGATTATCAGGTAGCAAGTGCCCCAACCTTCATCCTCCACGGCAGCCTCAGTGACCCTGGCGTTAACGGGTTGTGAACGTCTTCCCCCTGGAAGGACGCAGAGAGAGGTCAGCCCAGCCCCCGGCGCTGTTTGGGGGTGCCCCGGGTGGCTGCAGGGCTGCTGGTGGGGCACACGCTTGCACCGAGCTCTCCAAGCCAGGCAGGCACCGCTGGCTTGGAGCTCGCAGGCGTCTGGGGTTGCAGAACCCGGTCACGGGGCTGTGGGGAGGGGTTGGCTTTTGCAGAGGGGATGACGCTGCTGCCCTGGAGCGGAATGCAAAGGGGACACGCCAGGATGCGCAGAGAGAGGACACCAAGGGGTTCTGGGATCAGCAGAGGGTAAAGGACACCAGGGACATGATCATATAACCACTCTCCTTCGTCCGGGCTGCTTTAGAGGCAGGCAGGCAGCCAGCCAGCGTGGTGGGCCAGGAGCTGTCTGCTGGCCCGGGGCTCTGAGGAGCTCCAGATGCACTGCACCGGCCAGCGGGAACCTGCTCCAGCACCCGCAAACCCCCAGGAAAAACCTGGCCACTCTGCCTCACGAACTGGAGCTGTCCCCAGAGCCAGTCAACCAGCTTTAATACCACTGGCGAAAAGCCCTATGAATGCCACCATGGTCTTGAGGGGACCATGGAGACACCAGGGCTTGCAAAGCCATGTATGAGCCTTCCTTTGCACCAGGCCTGCTGGCACAGGGCTTGCCACAGACCCAGCTCCTACGAAGGATGCATGAGGCAGTAAGCGAGCGCGGTAGAGGGAGCACAGGGGTCCTGAGGGGCCAACGCACCCTGATCCCGGTCATCCACCTGGAGGCACCCAGGCAAGCGTGTCACTATGAGATACCCCCCCCTTTCTCTCTCAGCTGGGGTCCCAGCACAGCAGGTCCTGGTCTGGTCACCCTCGCAGCACCCCAGTCCTCCCGGGACCGGAGTACGCTGAGCTGAGAAGGAGCAAGCACGTGGCTGGCAGAGAAGCCCAGAGAGCCAGGCCCTGCTTTGCTACTCACGTGATTGTTTTCATTTCTTTCTTCTCTGCATCTGGACGGGCACGGTTCAGCACCTTGAGGAAATCCGATGTTTTCGCCCTCATACGTGTGTGAATATAGGCCTGCGTTGCATTGGGACAAAACGGGGGCACGTCAGGATCCTGTCCTCACAGCTAAGACTGCCAGTCACGGGGTAGGAGCTGCCTTTCTGCTCCCCGTTGGGAGAGCACCTTGCTCTGCTCAGCCACGGAGCTATGGGGGGAATTCAGGAGGCAACAGGGGAAGTGACTGCCTGAGCGCTGGTCAAAGCCAGGTCTCACTGAACAATTACCCTCGTTTCTGTTCCCAGAAAGAAAACCAGAATCAAAAAGGGAAAAAAAACCCCGACATCACTGCTAGGATGGAAAACAAACGTGCTTTTGCCTGTGCCAAAGAACAGGTGGTGCTGCATCATTTGCCAGCCTGGCGTGACTGGGGAGAGCAACGCCAGACCCCAGCGAGTCCTCAGGGGGACACCCCTGCCCCGTGCTCCTCCCCTGCAGCACCCAGGTTAGATGGGGGCAGCTGCCCTGCATTCCCCAGCCCCGTCCCCTCAGTACCTTCGAGCACTTGATGTGATAGTGCAGGTAGTCCCGGAATGTGTGGATCAGGTTTATGGTGTTGTCTCTGGCAGCAGCATTGGTGTGACGGGGGAACAGCACTGGAAGAAGAGGGGGACACAAAGCGTCAGTGCCTCCCAGGGCTACTGAAGGGCTTCAGGTTCCTCCAGTGCTGGAGGCTTCAGGGTGTGCCGCTCCGAACGCCCGATTTGCTCTCAACAAAGAGCCCTTTATGGTGACACGTATCAAGATCAAGCAGCACTTGTGATTTTAAACACAGGGCTCAGCAGCACTTTTCCACGTCTCCCGCAGCAGCCTGGACACAGCTGCGTGCTCTGGAGGACACAGGCAAGGCCAAGTGCCCAGAGAAGACAGCACTGTAGGAAGCCACACGACGCTACTTCAGTGCTTGGGAGAAGCAAACGGAGCAGAGAGCTGGGAGGCAGACAAGGACGGCCGGGCTGCTCAACTGATTTTAAGATCCAGTCTACCCTTGGATCTTGAAATCAGTTGTGGATCCCTGCCCAACAGCTTGCAGGCCCTGTGACAGAGCCAGACTTGGCCTTTCCACGGGCTGGTGCCTTGCTAAGCGTCCCGGATCCAAGGGCTGAAAGACCTTCTTGTCTGGGTGATCTCACCTGGGACTGTCTGATCAGATTACAGGGAAATTTTGTCTGGATAAGAATGAAGCCTTGCTCACCGTCCCAGACCCGCCACTAGACAGCCCTCCCACAGCTGACAAGCTGCCCTAACCGTAGGGCACCGTTCCCAGCACGGGAGGAGGGCAGTGCTAACTTCACCCTGCCCTGCAACGTCTGTGGCTCTGAACTGCAGGAATGCCAGCCTGAGAGAGACCCTAACGGCACATCCAACCAGGAGCCCCAGTTTCTCTGGAAGAGACTTTTCCCTTTGAACAGGGCAGGGTTTGGGCTCCTCAGCTGCCCAGGAGGAAGTGATGACTCTGCTGGCCAGCACCTCTGCAGACAGGGGAAAGTGGCTCGTCAGAGATGGAAGTGCTGGGCCCAGAGCAAAGAGGCAGAGCTGGAGAAGCAGAACTCGCTGCCCTGCTCCTGCCCTCTGACTGCCTCTGCTGACCAAGTACTGCACAGTGCCTGCAGCTGGACAAGCTACAGGCACCCTTGCACGAAACCTCCCATAAGAAGCCTCCAGCTTCCACACTATCACAGCGAAGCCGCCCTTCCCTTGCTCCCAAACGCTGAACTTATTTTGTAGGCAGACACTGAATGACTTGATGCCCACCTCCACACTGCCTTGCCCACAGCAGTGACCTGATACAGTAAAGGGACAGACCGAACGGCGCAGACAGCGCAGAATGCAACTCCAGAGTCCCTTCAGCCTCCGATGACCCATCTGAACACTTGGGGAAGGTGAATTCCTTTTTGTTTTTCACGCAGCAGCAGGAGCCTCTTTCCTCCCCGCGTATCCCCAGGCATCAAAGCTGCCTGCTTACCGAAGGTGATGTAGCCAATATTGTCGCCGACGGCCGCGTCTGTGTCTTTCAGCTCCAAGGGCGGCTCCCTGTGGCTGAAGAGCACCTGTGGGGCTGTGTGACTGGCCCGGCGACCCTCCTTGAACTCCTGAACAAGACAAAGCGAAGGTGAGTCCCACTGTGACACTCCAGCAACATGCTGGGAAAGCAAATAGGGTGTCCCCACTCCCACAGGGCAACGGAGCCGGAAGTTTCCCAGCTTTCCCTGAACGGGCCGAGTGCATCAGGCCAAACCTCTGGAAAACAATCCTTTTTCCCAGCAGAACCAGACCAAAATGCACGGCTGTCATGGGTTTACAGGTGTCCGTAACGCAGCCCCTCAGCTGGGGTGGCCTTCAGTGTCACAATTCCTGCCACGGGTGTCCTGTGGAAGGGAGACCTCTGAGCAAGCACATGAGACAGCACAGCTCCTGCTGGGAAGTCAACACCATCAATGCTTCCAGCGACAGCAGGCAGCGCCCATCACCCCAGAGGAAAAGAAATTCTCAGAAAGGGCTGCAAGGTCTCCACTGCAACCAGTGTAAAGGCTCTGCCATTCGAGAATGCGTCTCGTTGCCTAGGCATTAAGAGGCAGCTATGGGGTTTGAAGCGTCTGTGTGAAGACTGCTCCTCCTAACACTTCTCTGCCTCCAGGCAGGGAGATTCCTTCCACCAGGGAACCTCTCTGACAGCAGCACAACCCCCATCTCACATAAAATGAACTGGCTCTGCATTTCAGGAGTTACAGGACTGTCTCTACGTGGAGCTGGGAGTCCAGACAACATTCCCCTGCACCAAGGCAGGGCAGACTCCCCACTGCCTCACTGACCCCCAACACAACCTACACGGCCTCTCCTCCCTTCTTAGCACAGCTCACCCTGGGAAGGGCAGGAGCATCCGTGCCCCTTTTAGTGCCCCTTTTAGAGAACCGAGTCATTCACTGGGGTTTCCTTAATGAAATGCTTAGCTTGCACTTAGTCTGCGTATGCCAGAGGGTGAAATGGTTCAAACGGCTTCACTGGTTCGTTAATGGTCAGATTTTCTCCATGAGAGCCCAGATGAGCCGCCACCGTGCCAGCTGGGCTGTGTTACACAAGAGCAATAGCTGGAGGGAAGGAGCCAGCGTGACTCAGAGTGGAAATTCTTGTGGCTGGGCAGGAGCAGGGTTTGCTGTTGTAAAAACCAAGAACTTGGGACATGGAGACTCTGGGACAGCTGCTGCCTTGGAGCCCTGCTGCCTCCCCAGCAGACCCACAAACCCTGTTTTGTTCCCCTCGCACCTCCCTTCCTGTTTGGAAAGCTGAATTCCAGGCTGTGGGATATGCTGGTGGGGAAAAGCTCAAAGCCAGAGCAGACGCCCTGCTCGTACCTAAAGAACACAGAGCTGCGAGATAAGACTCTCATCACAACAGACCCTGTTCTAATGATCGGCAACACAGGTAAACTGGTATCCAGCAAACTGGGCCAGTAACTTGCTGTCCACGAGCCTGTCGGGACCACAGCCTGGCACCTCTGAACAGATAGACTAAAGCTCCTGTTGCCCCAGAACACCCTGCTGGGTGCTGCTCCAGGGCCATGCCAGCGCAGGAGGCTCCCCAGTGCTGCAGCAGACACAAGGTGAGCTGGGCAGGCCAGTGACATGGATGAACAGACGTACCCGCACGCACTGAGCCTTCCCCAGCTGCAAGCAGACGTCTCAATCTCCACAGGCTGCACGCAGTCACTAACAGACAGGCAAAGTGGTTGCTGCAGGCCTCTGAATGCTTCCCTGCTAAGTGGCAGTTGCAAAGGGCAGCTGAGTCCAGAAGTACTTGGCATTATGCTGATTGATTCAAGTCCGCAAACTAAGCAAATTCATAGCTTTGAAAAGCTCAAATCTGAGAGCCCATCGTGGCATATAAGAGCAGTCACTCTGAGCTGCTGAGTGTCTCTGCAGCATCTGAGCTTTAGCAGGAACAAACTTTGAGGTGAAGACAACTCTGAACACCATCCCAGGCACGGCACAACATCGCCTCGCCCCTTCTGCTCCCTCTACGGCCTCCCCACCGCACTCAGCTCCTCAGCTGGCTGGCAATCCCTGCACCACAGCTAGCTGCACTGCAGGGCCTGAAGGTGGACAATGAAGTATTCACTGGGGTGTTTCTCAGCTGTAACACGTCTGGTTGTCCATATGAGCAAGACCATTGGTAATAAAGACGCCAATGCAAGAGCCTGGATTAGAAAATACACCACCTACGCCTATTGACATGGTTCTTCCATCCCAGTGCAGCCTGGAGCCCTGCAAAGTATTTACATGCATTAAACTGCCTGTGAGCTCACTTCAGCCTAACATCTGCTTGTTTGGCAATGCTGCTTCGAGCAAGAAGGCATCTGAATCGCGGACCAGACCCTTTCCCCATAATTCAGTTTCCATACCTGCATAAACACCTTTCCGATCACCACGTCATCATCATCCTTAAATACTGTGCTGAACACAACCGTGACGCGGTCCTTTTTCGCCTCGACATACCTGCAAGTGGGTGACAGAGGAGAACCCAGCTGTGAACAAGAACTAAGAAGTACAACCGGATGAGGAAGCAACCACGTGACGAGGCCAAGTGGATACAACAACCATTCACAAGCCTGGCTGCTGAAAATCTCCCCTCCCTCAAGACAGTATTTACAGGGAGCGAAACAATTCTGTTGGCAACGGCCAGTTCCTCTCCTGCATGCAGCCACAAGTGCTGCCACTAATAGAGACTCTTGCGTAACATCCCTGCAGCCCGAGGGATGAGCATTACCCTCATACTTCTGACAGCCTAGGACAGGCCCTTATTGCCCTGCCAAAGTATGAAGCAGTAGGATTTCCTGACTTTCCATCGCAACCTACGGCTGTGAGCAGAAGCAGAGTGCACCGACAGCTGTCCGACTCCCGTGCTGCTTGGTTTGAACACTTACATTGTCTCATCGTCCCTGTAGTGGATGACAGCTCTTTTTTCCCCTTCTTTGCCCTCTTCCTGGAATTTGAAGTACTTCTCAAAGACAGAAGCAAAGCAGTTGCGCTTCAACATGCCGGCTTGGTGCACGATACCATCCTTGTCTGCGGGAAGGTTCTCCAGGTCGTAGAGCAAAGAGACATTGTAACCTGGGGAGGGACAGCCACTAACCTTAATAATCTAGGCAACGCCTTAATGAAGCCAGAGACGTTTTCCAGAAAGAGGCACCTACAGTCCCACCTTTTCCTTAAGCCCTCCCAGCAGCCCCAGGGGTGAGTGATTCCCACTCCAAGCACTGCCAGCAGCCAGGCCTGAACGCAGTGCGTGGCCATGGTAACGCTCCTGGGGCTCCTTCCCGAGCTCCCAGGCACACGTGCTGGCTGAGCTGCTCCCAAGTTTTTGCAGTGAGTAGGAAGAGATGCTGTCACAGGTAACCATGGTTTTCCTGTGTCTCACAAAGCGTCTTTGAGAAGAACAAAGACCCAACCGTGAGGAACAGAGGCTTCCCGGAGGAGGGCTGCATCCAGAATTACAGCTTGTGCTGCCAGCTACTTCAGCCCTGACGTACCTGAGCCACCTTTTAAATTGCCATTCATTGTACAGACAGCCCCAGAGATCAAGCCCTTGAAGTGCAGCCTTCATTTGAGCATTCCTGAGGTGACTTTAGTCATTTTGGAATTGCATTCACACACACATACACAGAGTAAATGTTATCTCAGCGTTACCTGACTCAGGATTTACCAAGTAGTTTCCATAGACTTTCTTCAATACCTACGAAAGAAATTAAACGTTGAGAGCACAAGCTATCAGAGCTGTTTGCTGCCAGCCCAGGCCATGTTCAATCTCCATTTAGAAACATAAAATTTGGCATATGCCTCCCCCCAGTCTAAGTGAATTTGGACAAATATTAAGTCATTGGCTTCTAGTATTATTGGCTGCTCACACTCTAGGCAGAGCTCAGAACTGAAACTTTTCAAAGTTCTTGCCAGTCTCGAACTCCTGCGGGTAAGAAAACCCCTTCCAAACGCCTCACACCTTCAAAGGAGAACTGTCAGCAGAGCTCGACACAGCAGATCCGAGGGCTACAACCCACCCTCCCGTTTGAAGGTGGATGCAAAGTGTGCCCCGTCCCTCTCCTTGCAGGAAGGCAAGCTCGGAGCAGGGGTTAAGTGCAGCACAGCCGGGTGATTGCCCATCCTGTCTCAGCCTATTGCACGGGACAGATGGGGATGGAGAGGAAACTGCCAGGCAGCTTGGATGCCTCCCAGAAGCAGAGCCGCCTACAGCACAGCAAAAACCTTTCTTCAAACATAATCACTCTGAATTTTACATCAATGGCAATTTTCAACTGAGCCATAGCTCTGTGTCAATGAGGGGGCTGGGAACAGGAGGTATTTCACAGAGAAGAACACAACAATGCTGTGGAAGAACCAGCCCTCCTGCGATGACACCCACTACCACGCAGAGAGGATGCATGGGCTCTCTGCATGCCAAAACCTCCTCTCAGCAGAGAGCCTGCCTGCCTGCAGCGACCCAGGACATGCTCTCTTAGCAGGAACCCCACTTCGTGCTCCGCGGAGCGGGGTTTCAGCAAAGACAGAGCAGAAACAAGCTCCATCATCTCCAGAGAAGCACAGAAAGCAACAGTTTGCTAAATAGTAATTCAAAAATGTAATTTCTATTTAGTAAGCACTCCCAAGGCAGTCCTGCAGACATCCCATCTTCCTCTCACAGCTTGGGAAGTTGCCTGTCACTGCCTGCACTCTCAGCACGGCCCTGGCACAGCAGCCGGGCTCAGAGAGGAACACCGCTCCCCAGCCGTCACCGCAGTGGCTGCTGGTGCACACTGGTGTCAGCCGCTCGCCCACCACAGTGACTCTCTTGGGATCAGGCACTGTGCCAGTCCTCACTAAACATGCTCAGGGGGCTCCACCATTTGGGCTGCTTGACTCTCTTGTTTGCTGGCAGCAGCACCTTCAGTGGGGCAGCTCCTGCTACCCTGTTCCGTAGCGGGCAATGCTGCACCTAGAAAGCTCTGCGTATAGGAACCAGGAAAGCAGGACACTCAGTCATATGCATTCTGACATTGGTAGGTCTGGTAGCAACTCGCAGCAATTCACTTTGGGTTCAAATTCCCTTTTTCTTGCCAGATTCTCCATAAACTAATGGAGCAGTTTCCTCGTTTTCCTCCAAGGACAGACACCCAGAGGCAAACCCCTGCTGAAGGGCCTTGGGTGAACCCCATTTGCTACCATGCGGAGATTTGAAAACCGCCTCAGGAACTGAGTCACACTTCCTGCCTCGCCACCCAACCACGGGGCAGAGAGGCTCCTTCTTTCTACCATAAATGGCCCTCCGCAGCCCCGGCCCATTCAACAGGAACTGAGCCCACTACTTCACACAGCAGTGGCGAAAAGGGAACCAGACAGTCTGCAGATGAAGGTCTGCGCTCACAGCAGGAGCCCGCCACTCGCTCTCAAGTGCGGTTTGAGTCAGAAGAGCAGCGCCATGGGACTCCGGATTTGTCCGAGTGCCTGATGTCACTTGCAGCACAGCACTCGGGAGCTACTTCTACACGGTCAGGCCTCACGCTCACTTGGACTTTCGAAATTAGTGATGCCTTCTGGCTTTCAGGCTGCAGGGTCATATAAGCTGACCTCTTCTTCGTGAGAAAGCGTGAACACATTTTGCCCTTGCCTTGCAGCAAAGTGGGACTCCTGGCTGCCACAGGGCTGCTCCTTTGATTGGCGTGAGATGGGAGCACAGATGCTTCTCTAAGGGTTAGATATTAGATCCACTAACATCGCAAGGACACTGCGCATGCTAGGACAGCATTTGCAGGCTCCAGGCGCAGAGATGCTCACTCACCTCGTCAGCGCCGTGTTCCTGGAGTTCCTTGTAGAATTTCAGAGAAATACTGACCATCACTTTCGTCTTGTCTCCATTGGGGTTTGAAATATGGTAAAGGACTCCATCAAAGTCTACAAAGCAAGAGAGAGAAACGTGAGGGAACAGGAACCAGTTCCTATTTCTGAGTAAGGTTTTCCCTACATGTTCTAGGAACTACACAAAGCGACACTGTTCCCTCTGCTCCAGTCCTCACCCATACACCAAGAGAGAAACCCGTAATTGAGAGAAGTGATAATGTCATGTAGAGAGACCTGTTAGCATTCAAAGGGTTGAAACAATTTTGACACCTCTCCATCACAGAAAGCTTTAGTCTAGTGTCATTTAGCATCCCTGGAAATCTGCTTGTGCTCAGCACACGAGGATACAAACATGCAGAGACGGGAGCCTTCTGGATGGCCAGCACAGAAAGTGACTGACGTGTCCACTGGGCCAGAGCTGCAGCCTGGAGGAGAAAATGCCTCTGCCAGCAAAGGCAGCTCAGCCGCTGCCTGCTAAGACAGCTTCCACTTCACTGCAGAATGGGCAGGGAGGGCAGGAGGCAGGGAAAGGCTACCCTCCAGCTGCCTAGCGAGCTCTGCTTCCCCATGGAACCCTGCAGCATTCACAGATTCTTGGTAACAGAAGCAAAAAACAAATGAAAAAAAAAAAAAATCAGTTGCTGAATGAACACTTGAACTTCCTCGGCACTTCTCATCCTGGAGAGCAAACTTCAGGTGACGAATCCATCTCGCCTATCACCCCAAGCCGGCTTTCTAACAACCCAAACCAGACGGTGCTAAAGACATAATGACAAGTACCATTAAGGGCAAGACTGGAGAACAGGCGAGGAAGAGAGCTATGTGGCACACACACCCCAAAGTGCTGCCACCGCTGAACTCACTACTGTGTGGAAAGTCCCAGGGAAAGCGGACAGAGAAATAGTGGGACAGCCAACACCGTCGCAGCTCCAGGGACGCTGCAGGGTGTCCACACCGTCTGCCCCTGTGTGGGTCTCCTCCCCATGCAGCAGTGCTGGGTGAATTTGGGCATACCCGGTGTAACTGTGGGCACGCTGTTCGAGCCAGCCCTCTTTTCAGAGAAGTCATGAGAGTTGTGGAGCTTACCTGCAAATGTTACTTCTACTGCCTCTGGTTTATTTCTAAAAAGCAAAGAAAACAAAGGAGGTAAATGAGAACTCAAACAGCAGCCTCCAAGCTGTGAAGCAAAGAGGATTAATGTCTAATCCCTTATTTCTCACAAGCAGCTCTACCTAAAAACCCTTCTAACTCCAGCTGTTCAACTAGCAGATAACCTTTGACAAGAAATCTCGGATTTCTCCCCACTCCTACAAGCACCAGTTTTACCCCAGATGATATAAAATAGGCCTCGAAGCTGGCAAAGATTGTTATTATTTGTAGTTTGTGAACAGATTTTGAGCACGCAGATTTCCAGTTAGAAATATCTGAGAAAGCTACTCGTCACTCAGGAGTTAGTTTCAACAAGTGCACTCTCCGTCCAGAACAGCCACGGTACAGGTTCAGGGACAGAGGCTCTTGTGCAAGTTCCTGCGACACCAGTTCATGGGAGGGACTCGGAGGCTGAGCAATCCTTCCCGACACGGTGCCACTTCACCACCAGCAGCAGCTCTGCAAACACACTGATAGAACTCACTCGCAGAGAACGCTCCTTCTCCAAGCTCAGGGCTAGGAGCAAACCACAGAAACTTTCCAGATGTGCATTTCATCCTGCCCCGCCATGTCCCTTCCGAAATACCCCAACGCTACGCCAACCACCTCTGTGGGAAAAACTGTAGACCTGGGTTTGCCCTAACACTACCCAGCATTTCCTTTAGGATCCCTGATCAGCAACAAGAGAACCCTGCCAGCCAAAGCCGTATCACTCCTTGCGCTGTGGGTATGAAGACTTCACAACATCTCAGCAAACACTATTTGCCAGTTTGTACATAAGTCTAGGAGAGTAGAATCCCATGAAAGATCTAACTGCTCCTGAAAGGGATTTTCTTGGGAGTGGCACGACATAACTGCTGTGGCAGCTCAGAGGGAACTGGTATTCATAGGTCACTCTCCAACAGTGAGCGATGCAATGGTACCTCCACCGCTGAGAGCAAGGGTGGAAAATGAGAACACGATAAAAATGCCAGTCCGCTACTGCTGTTCCACAGCATATCTCTGCTTCTTGTTCAAAAGCAGGTACCGAGTACAGGCTAACGATGCCGCTAACAGAAATCTAGCTTGTAAAACAGTTCATTCACACCCAGCTGAACCAATGTACTGAAATAACTGCCCAAGCCAAAGCCAGTGCGTTGAGGCAACCTTGTGCTCAACTATGCTGCCGCTGCCCAGAGACTAACTCCAAACTTTCTGCCAAAACCTGCTCTGTCCCGGCACGGGATACCAGCTACACCTCAGTACACGCACCAGGCAAGGTGGGGGAAGCGACGATTCGATACCTACTTTTCCTCACCGTATTCTGGAAAGGTTTTAATGATTTTTTTTTTTCCCCCAGCAGAAAGCACTGTTCTTCGATCAGCTTTTTTCTGCTGACAGCCTCAATGCTGGAAGCCAGGAATGACCACGATGTGCTAAAGCTCACGATGGGCAATGCAGGGAGACCAAGGCACTGAACAGCACTGGTCCCAGACTGTGCACTGGGTCAACAACATTTGACTCGGGTGGAAAGGGAGGAGTTTAACCCCCAGCTGGAGATCGTAAGTGGAAACGATGAGGTGTTGCTACTTCTTGAAAGCTGTTAGCTGTGAAAAGCAACAGCCCTTTTTGTAGGGAGGCTGGAGAGCATCCGTCTTTTGTGCTGCATCGTTGAAGATAAAAACCGCACACTTGAAAGAAGCACTGCGAGTGCACCCAAGGCAGGTCCTTTAGTCTGAGAGCCGTGCCAGCTTCCTGCGACCTCTCTCGCTCTCATCTTCGCTTCCCAGCCAGGCCTGAGATGGAGTCTCACAGGGCATCCCTGGCTGCATATTCAGCTCGGGCTCTTGGGAAGAGGAGCAATTCTCCAAGGCACTTCTGCTCACCGAGGACTGCTCGGAGCAGAGATGAAAGAAAATCCCACTGATCCCACTCGGGCAGTCGATGCAGATGCACTCTTCTTTTAGAGCACCACACTCAGACTTGGGAATCAGCTTGGAAGGCAGTATAAATTTTTATAAAAAAAGAAACCTATGTAGGAAGCTTTAAAGATAGCGCAGTCAGGCACACGAGAGCTAGGAATATTAAAGAGGACACGTCCTTAAAGCTCGGTTCCACCTTCTCAGATTTACACCATTCAAACCACATTCACCCCCGGACACGGAGCTGATGCCTCCCGGAGCCCCAACTCCCAGCAGAGCCTCCGAACAGAGCACCTCCCTCCAAGCAACGCGGCGAGGCAACTGACAGCCAGCGAGCATGGAGTGGTTACACCGAGGAAGGACAACGATCCCCTGCTCGCTCGCCCAGTACCCCAGGGGACAGCAAGAAGCTCACTTGTCACGTTATTTAAGAAGCCGTGCGACACCACGTACCCAAGGTCGGTTAATGGCTCTGCACAACAGCCTTTGTTCTGCACACAAAAGCTTATGGCTGACACGGCCCCATTTCTGAATATTTCATTGCGCAAGCACGGATTTCTTCAAGAAGTTATTTTAACACTGAGTCGGCGAGTGGCTTGGTTCTTGCCCTCAGGGATGGTAAGGAGGGGAGATATTTAAGGGAAAAGCAGGTAACTGGGCAGAACTTTGGGTGCTGAATATTCAGCCACTTCCCAGCACACAGCCCAGTGAAGCGAGCGCTCACGTGAGCCACATACAGAGCTCCTCGCAGCCACACCGGCCCTGTCATCTACTGCAGGGTGGTTTTTCTGCCTCGCCTGGCACACACCTGGCCTGGCCCAGGGGAGAACAGGGAAGGATCAGAAGCGTGGCTGGGAGCAAAGCGAGCTCTCTCAGGCCTTCACAGTTCAGCAGCCTTACAATCCCAAAGTTTAAAATGCTTCTATTTATTTCTCTGGCTCACTTTACCAAAACCATGCTGGCTACTTAAAACGTTTCTACAACACAAAAATCACCTCTTTTGCTACTCAAGTCGTTGCTCCCCCACCAAGAAGTCCTGAGCAGAAGGGAGAGGAGCTCTCACCTCCAGCCTCCCGCAGCTTCCGGAC
>Ga0181612_105096_pt1 | contig 14678 bp, 11 predicted proteins | sample HoacroProtozoa21_FD_119630 | JGI IMG/M metagenome (GOLD analysis project Ga0181612, IMG submission 119630) | Hoatzin crop microbial communities from Cojedes, Venezuel. Combined Assembly of Gp0051906, Gp0051904, Gp0051908 | reverse complement strand
CCTTCAAAACGCAAAATTAGTGATGCAAATTAACATTGCTGTCCATGAGGAGAGAGAGGGGTGACAGTGAACCTGCACAACAGCCCCATGCACGGGAATATATTAGCAAGGGTTTCATCCCTGCATCTTCCCTGCCAGGGGTGTTCAAGGTTTTTGCAGCAAATGTCAACAGGAGCGATGCTCTGCAGCCGAGGTGAAGAGCGTAAGCTGTGTGCAAGAGGGATGAAGAGAGTCTCTCCACTCAGCTTCAGGGCTACTCCGAGGCTGGTAAATTCAACAGGGCTGGGGCACAGGATGGCCTCTGACTCGCTGGCTGTGGCATTAAATTGTCGCCATGTTCCTTGGTGCTGGTTTGGCCTGTACCGCTCTCCAGAGAGAGTGTGGGCACGTTTCGGAGCAGCACACACCAGAGGCTCCCTGCAGCAAGCAGGGACCCCTGCCTTGGGGCCGGGATTTATATCTGTAGACATATGGAGGTGAACTACATTGTACCACTACTTGGTAGGGTAGATGCAGCCACGAAGGCAAGATTTTATTTGATGCCTGGCAAGACATCTTTGATATTTCTTGCCTGGATCAATAGTCACGTTTTCTTGTTAAGAAGTACCTTTGACTCTAATGCAGGTATGTAGGGAGCTGGATGGGAAATCATCAAACAGATTATTTCCCAGTTTTTAACGGCGTATGACACTTTGCCTCTTCCATTATTCTGTGTGTTACAGTCCTCCTGCCCTGAGGCCTCTGGTTCTATAGGACATTATAAAATAGACCACTGTTGTCAGCTGGGGCCTCTTGTTATTATGGTAATGAACTCGTGAAATTTGTTACAGGCGAGACATTCTAAGAACAGTGAAGAACCCTAAATCAGACAACTGGAGATTTGAAGAAGGCATCTTTCACATTTGATTTGTCTTAGTATTTCCATTAGGCTGAGAGACAGGCGATTCCTGAACTTCAGCAGGACAGAAGGAAATCTGTCCTGAGTGGGACACAGCAGACGCCCCAGTGCCGAGCCTCAGACGTGCCCTGCCGTGCTGAGTGAGCCACAGCTGCACACAGGACACCCAGGGTCCTCAACAGTGCCAGCAGAAAGAAATAGGCCTCGGTTATGAGATTGACAGGAGGTCAGAGCTTCAGGGGAACCAGCTACCACATTGCCTCTAGGAGATGCTAAGGCATGAGCTCTACGCTGACCGCTGAAGTCCACACTGGAGGGAAGCAGCTCCCTCCTTCGCCGCTCACGGACAAACCCTTTCCTGATGACAAATGATCAACACAGCACCACTGGAGCAAGGACGGGGTCAGCCAGGTGAGTGAGGAAATCTACACCACTTCCCAGTCGAACCAGGAGGGGATTTTATATATGCAGGGGAGGTTCTTTGACATGCTGTGTAATTCAACAATTAGGAGCATGCAGTTTTTAGGAGGAAGACCCAGGTTTGAGACCACCAGCTGCCAGCTGCATCTATGTAGGGATGACAGTCTGTCTCCTGCATGCCCATAGATCATTTTTATGTCCTTATATCTATCAGTCTGATATTTTTAGCTCATACTTGGAATGGCACTGATCACATCACTTAGCTTTGGCTCATATGGTAAAGGCAGTGTGAATTAGCAGCACAGCATACAACTAGATAGACCTTTAAAGAAAGATATGCCCTCAGATTTATATGAAATTTCTGCTTTCAAACTAAGTGATTCTTGTGTAGCTACGGGGAATTCAACTGGCAACATTTCTAATAAGACAGAAATTTTGAATAACAACTCCTGATTAAAAAAAACCCCACAATAGATACCATGTTACACCATTTCTCCTGTATTCCTCTTAGTAATCATGTATTTTGAAAAATAGCCACATGCTTTGTCCTGGACAAAATGCTAGAGGAAGACACATGGCCAAGAACAAATGTCCAAAAAACCCCACAGCCTGAGGTCTCAAGCGTGGGGAACCAGATCCCCACACTAGATCCATGCACCAGCGCAGAATTACACGCATATTTTTGGGATTCAGCGAAGGGCTAGAAATACACCTTGGTATGGTGACTTGTGGGATCAGAGCCAGAAGGCTTTTATTCTACTGAACAGCGGACACATCAATTGATATAAATTCTTTTGTAATGTACCAGCTTTGCCAAGCTGCTTCTCAGGCTTGTGCCAGCTTCTGTCTTCTGACAAGGAAAATACCACTGGCTTGATAAGGAGTGTGTATGTGGGAGAAGGGTAGAAATATTTAAATACACAGTTGTTTGAATGTGTGTTTCTAGAGCAATAACATTAAAATACAATACCTCACTTTTTTCAGTGAGTAAAGCAGAAAGAAAAAATGTTGAAGAACTAATTTCTCCAGAAGAAGGTTGTTTTGGTTAGAAAAGTCAGGCTCATCCAAAAGATATGAAATAATGTTTGTGAGGCATGGAGCAAAACACACAGAGAGAAAAAGACATTGCTTGTAGATATATTTTTATTAAAATTTTATGATTCTTACAGCTTATAAATAATTTATTATGGCAGTAAAAACACAACGCTAATCACAATGGTGGGGGTTTGTTTGATTACAGGCTAGGTAAGCTTTTCGGATAGCCAGAAGCTTGTTTCCATTTCAGAGACAGATAAAGCCCTGACTCTTTGCTTAAACAGGGGTGTAAGTTACTGCTGGAAACAGTGCTCCAGAGTTCATTTCCTTTGCTGATTTGAAAATATTCTGAACATTGAATTTCATATGAAGCAATGCTGTCGACAGCTGGCCAGGCAAACACATTGCAGGAGGGTGTACTGCCAATCCAGAGAAAACCTCCCTCTTTCATGCCTGCCTATCTGCACTCTCCATAGAGCCGTCTCAAAAAAATCCCTCCAAGTAAATATTTGGCAGCATAATACCAAAAACATACCCGGCTGCATACGAAAAAGCAGCAATGAATCTCTAATCCTGGCATGGAAGAGAGAACTCTAGAAGTAAAATAATCTTTTTTTTATTGTGCACTTTCTGGTGCTGCTTCTCTGTGAGCGCACAGGTTGTGCATTTTCCCTTTGAGGTAACAGCTACAGATTTACTCCTGTTTTTCCCTCCCCTCTCAGAAGCTGCAAGCAGGAATTTAGTTGAGAAACAGGGGACAGTGTTACTTTTCTGGCAAAAGTAGTAATAAACCTGAGACAGAAAACAATAATTGAAGTGAAAAATAATTCTTAGCTAAATACCTTGTAAACCCTGATGAAAGGGGCTACTGCTGGCAGCTTGCTTTGCCGAGCTGCAGACCTTCCAGGAACACAAATACTGGTAAGGCTGCTGTTTTCTTTACTGAAGTGTTAAATAAATGTTTTTACAACAAGCCTTTTCTGCAAGACATTTTAAACACAAAGCACTAAAAAGAAACTTGCTGCCCCCTGATTTTACAGACAAAAGTTTCAATTTGTTTTCTGTGCAACCACACTTTTAATTATTCCAGCTTCCAGAGGAACACCAAAAAAACTCACAGAGAATGATGAACTGACCATGAATCTCATTACTGCAATCAATGAACGACAGCCAGAGACAACTGAAGCGCAAAAAAGGATTTCATCCCACCAGGCGTAAATATATGCCGCCGCTGCTATGAATCACTCTAGCCTTTTGCAGAGAGGAAATTCATGAGCTCTCCTTGAATGTTGCTTGCTTCTGTAAATCAGACTGTAAAATAAGACTGTACAGTGATTTCAAAAAGAGTCTTTCAGTATTCATAAATGCAGGGTTTTGCTTTCCAAAACAAAATAGTAATGGTGTGCAAGACAGAAATAGCTTGTTTCATTTCAGCTAGTCAGAGAGAGAGGAGTTGTCTACCATCTACAGCGTGGGTTCTCCTTGTTGCATGCTTTATTTAATTATACAAATAAGATTTGAAAAACATATATGGACAACAGAATTTCATTGCAGGAACAGAGATAAAACACACACACAGATTAAAGAAGGAAACATTTGTTTATTAAAAAGGAAAATGTTCTGGATGGCAGCACAGAGTCAGACATGAGACAGATGAATGTATGCACAGCTGTTCATGTTTAAAGGCAGAATATAGACATAAATACAGTTAGATCTTTGCTCTGCTCTGCTGCTACAGTATTTTCATACAGTCAATTCAAAGGAATATCTGTCATAACTGAACACAAGGAGAAATTTATCAGAAACAGAGCACAGATTGCTTCTCTAAAGCCAGGATAAACAAAGCCCAGAAAAGCCTCTCAACTGTATTGCGAAATAAACTTAATTATGTAAAAGAAAACCACTTTCTGTGGATGAGAAGAGTAAATGTCAGATTCAACTCCAAGTCAGATAGCTTGTTCTTCTGTTTGAATAAAATGCAGGTAAGTTGCCCCTGCGATTGTCACAGTTCCTGCCCTATCTGAAGGAAAGCCAATATTGTGAAGCAGGAATGCAATTCGAAAGCGATACTTTACTTTTTCTGTGATCTATTCAGCCTATTTCCAAACCATCTCATGTGTTAGTACAATAAAGCTGCAAAAACATAAACCCCTTGCTAGTTATATGTAATTTTTATTTCAAACTGTGAACAAAACCAAGAATTTATGCTGAAGATATTCCAGGTTACAGGAGTGGCTGAAAAACCCCAATGCTTCACCTCCTCTTTTTGAGTATGTCTTGGACATTATAGCCTTTTGGTTAGGTAAGAAGAATACATGGCCATCCATCAAAGGCCTGCAGAGACATATACACACGCCAAAATTACCATTGCAACCCTTCCCATTTATATGGGATCTTCTGATTGTACAACGCCCTCACACGTCGCCTGGATCAAACGCCTGGGCATACTCTGCTCCTCTCTGCCAGCACAGTGGCACAACAGACCATGCCGGGGTGGATTCAGCTAGAATGGAGACCGTTAGCGGACCCAAAGCCAGGGTTTCCAGCTCCTCTACTACCCCCACAGTATCACCTCAGGGGAAACACAGGTAAAAAACAGAATCATAGAAATTCTTTGGGTTGGAAGGGACCGTTAGAGGTCATCTAGCCCAACCCCCCGCAGTGAGCAGGGACATCTTCAACTAGAAAAATCTCAATTATGTCTTCATCAAGAGATGTCACAGGTACCTACACATGGCAGTACAACACTTCTTAGCATGCCGAGTGACATTTTGTTAGATAAATGTGAGCAACAATGTTTTTTACATCTAGTCCATCTTCAGCATTCAATATTCAGATAAGCCGTGTATGTGTGTGTGTGTGCATGCATACAAGCAAGTAAGTGTAGTTGTGTCACCTAATATTCAATGCTATTACTGAAGGGATTAAAAATGTCCTAGAAGACATCTAAAAAAAAAAAGTATTGTTACAGTCATCTTTAACTATTACCGTTCCTTCATTATTATTTTTTCTGTATAGAATAGTGACAGGACAGTTGAGGGCTTCATTTCCTAAGCATCATCCAAAGCTGGCGAGCTGTGTGACGGTGCCCAGCTGTGGGCAGCTCATCAGGAGCAGACCCCCCAGGCGGAGCTTGCAGTGTTCCCACGGAGCACCTTGCTGCTCTGGCACCCATCTCTGGTGCCCAGCGCTATGGAAACCCAAGCAACGCCAATTAAAGTAGATGGAAACATCACATGCAAGTACAACCCATGATTATTTATTTGCATGGACCTTCTAACATGTCAGCATCAAGTCTCCAAATTCTTCAGAGCTGATCATCAGGCTCAGGTTTTCCTTAAATTGCCCTCAGGATGGAAAGTTAGTAAGTTGAAATTAGATGATTGATTAAGCCCTTTTTCTTAACAAAATAAAAATCCTAACACAAGGAATTCACAAAATGCCAGAACACACAAGTACTTTCTCTCTAAACTAGGCCTGGAACTCCAAAACAAGGAAGAAAGAAAGAAAAGACTCAAAAAATTACAATACAATACAGAGCTGTTTTATGCAGAAGTTGACACTGTGCCACACAGTTAGCTTTAATTCTAGAAATACATTTTTACTCAAAAATCACTAACATTACTCAATAGAACCATGCTGTGCTGAATATTGCGTTAAATGTCACTTTGTCTGGTACTGGATTTTCAGAGTGATTCTGTGGCAGCAGAGCTGAGTGCTTCCTAGCCCTTAACTGGAGTTTCAGGGCTGAAAATAACATGGTCCTCCTGGGGACGGAAGACAACTGCAGTTCCCCTTCTGCCACAGCCGTTGTTTAGAGACCAAGCTATAAATGAATTGACCTGAGTTTAGCACAATGAGGAGAAAGGTTATTTCAGTTAATGATTTATAGGGCAACCCCCCAAGAAAGGTGTAGGTGAATATGGGGGGACAGCTGGAAAGAACAGACAGACATGGAGTCTGTACCCCTGAAGCAGGGTTTACTTCCATGGAAAATATTCCTATGACTACAACCTACTTGCATGGCAGTTATTCCAGTATAAGTCAATGTTTGTTACAGTAAAGAGGTATTAAGAATGTAGTTATCTGGCACATAAACAAGTTGAAAGGGTTTTGCAACATTTTGTATTAAGCATTCAATAACAAAAAAAAAAAAAAAAGAAAAAGAACTCTGGTACCATTCACACAAGCACATTTATTATATAAATATTTTATAAATTACAAGATTTTAATTATAATCGTAAACATTTCTAGGAAAATAATGTTTTATATTCTTATTAATGTTTACAACTAATATAAGGCACATAGTGCAAAACTACATTTCTGATGCAGAGATCACAAAATAATTACCTACATGTGTTATCTAAAAAGTAGCTGCTTACATATCTGTGATACAGTATTGATTTTAATTTATACATATTGCTAATTCATGGCTAATTCTTTGTGGGTAAAAATATTATATAGCTGCCATTTGATCTCCCAATTGTACTGGCATGCAAAACAAATATTTGGTTTACAGAATGTATATTGTCAGAAAAAGCATGTATAGTTATCAGGTGCAGAATGTATATTATTATGCATGTAGAAAATATTATTCTGTATACCTGAGAGTCAGCCCTGAAACACAGTATCTTTATATGTGTATATTACTACAGTTCTGGACTGTAAAGTAATACAAAACAACAAATCAAAGAGCGAGATTGTTTTTTAAACCTTGTAATTCTTTCACACACTTACTCTTCTGGAACAAATGATTTTAACTAGCAGGGTTTTCACTAAGGTTATTGAAAATTATGTTGAATTGGACTATGAGGGACACACACTACAGCTTTTACTAATATGCATTGGCCAGTATAAAGAAGTAAGGCATATATGGAAAGTGTTTAAGTAAATACATATTCATACAATCACATACTGGATGCTACGGTAAACAGAATACACTGCTTTTACAGTATACTTGGATGAGAGGCAGGGATTTAAAATCAGATATCCAAGCAATTTTTTTCCTTATTTTCTTTTCCTGTAACCACAACAAAACTAAGCCTAGATGTTTAACATGTGCTATAGAGACTACAGAGGTTAAACCACACTTCTCCGGATTATTGCTAGTATCTGAGCACCACAAAGAATATAAAGAAAGGGATGGGGGGAAAATACTTTTACTGACAGAGAAACCCACAGATCTATAGAAACTATCTCAAGTATGTTCATTACATACTTTTCTGCTGTAAGTTATTGACAGATAATTCCTAAAAGGTTTCACAAAATTGGAATTATTTGAAACTATTACCTGTCTCCTCTATACAGCAATGATTCATTCCTTTCTATATTTTAATGATCAAGAAAACCAGTAGAGCATAAACTTTACCGAATACTGCATAAAGAATTGCACTGATTAGTTGCAGGTAAAGTGTTACAATTGTGGTACAATTTAGAGTGTTACCCATGGTAGTAACCTCAGTGCAATTTACTTGCTGGTATACACTGTACATTGAATTAATGCCTCTCCATCAATACCTGAAGGTTTATGATTGTGATTTATGCACTTGCTAGCCCACAAACAGCCCATACATCCCTGAATAAACACTGAAGAAAACAGGAATTCTTAGTAGTGAGCATTACAGTAATGAGCATTACAGAGATGAAAGACTTTATATATATACACAGCACCTACAATTTGCACCTAAATGGCAGATGTCCCTGCTTTGATGCTCTTACCACATCACAGTTCTCACTGTATTTGAAGTTGGAGACCAATAATGGTGTTAGGAATACATTTTCCACAAAATCCTCCACATCTTCCATATATTTTAGTACCATCCTGGGAGTGAGACAAAGAGAACAGTCAATCAAGAAAAGCAATTGAAAACACAGTTGTACAAAAAGGCTCTTTGAGGTTTGCACACAATTGACCTTTTGACAAATCGTACCTACAAATACTAAATCAAGAGATAGCATCAGATTAGCAAAACGGGCACAGGGATTCTTTACCAGTACCGCCGTACAGCTGCTTTCCCGGCTGACCACCCAATGTCCTCTTAAACCATTCATGCCTACTGTTCTCGTTTAACTGGCCGTTCGGTTTCCCGCATGAAACAAGTTGGAGGCAAGAAACCTGTAAGGATCCTCTGCAGCAGGGTAGCTTTAATAAAATGGTTTTTTGGAATGTTGTGGGGTGGGTTTTTTTTAAGTATTATTAGGTCTCCAAAACTTTTAGTAAACCAGATTAAAGTAACAATAGGCTCTTAAAATCAGTAAAAGAAGGGCAGGCAGTGTTGATTTGGATTAGATTCTGGGCGGTGTGATTAAATATAGTTGTCGCATTACATCTGAAAGACAACTTCGATGGGTCAGAGACCTTGAGCACTATTTTTGATTCACAACTAGCTTTCACTAGAGAGTCATCACTTCCCTCTCTTGGGGCATAATATTCCAAGCCATTGGAGCAGGTAAAGGAAAACAACATCGACTTACATGGGATTTGTGTATGTCAGCAGTTGCATAGTTGCCCTGAGCAATCCACCTGGCTGTACTGGATAATCTCAGACCTGTACCAGCCAAATTAATGCTGAACTGTCCCTGACCAAAAAAAAAAAAAAAAAAAAAAGGAGCAAAAAAGCACACAAGGTAAAATACAAAGCTGATTGATAAACAGAGTTCAAAACACTAAAACACTTTATGTTGGCATATCTGCATGTATCACTTAGGATATATCTAGACATCAAGTGCTCAAAGGTGTGTACTTCACCTACGTTAGTTACACTGCATTATATTCTGGGCTTTTGACACTCAGGACATAGACACGCGTACAAGCTATTCTGCAGTAAGTAGCCCCCGTGAATCTACTGATCTGTAGCATCTGTCTGCAGAGCCTGAATACAGAACTAACAGCAGACAATTCAAATTATTTTAGTCTCCTTGGTGTATATTAAATTTTAATTTGCAAGAAGTACAGACTTGCAACATGAAAGAACGAGGCTGACTTTCTTGAAAGACTTTTTGGGGTTTTTTTAAAGTGCCTGAACTATCTGGAAATAACATGGTCAGGATGTACTGATATCTGGCAATTACAAACCAATCACTTCTTAGCCATCTAATTCTCAAATTATTGTGAGCACACTGTTCAAGCATCATCATCTCATCTTCCACTTTTTTTTCAGTATATCAAATAACATAATTGAACACGAACATAAGTGGAGGTTAAAATAAACAAATTTATGGCTAAATTGAATGTTTTTGCAATATAAACCATTCAAAAGAGTTTATTGATTCTAAAATATTTGCCTACACAAATACATACTCTGAAAACTAGCTTTAGAACAGTCAGCTCATATAAGAATAGGAAATATCTTAAAAGCAACAAACTGTACTGCCTTGGTAAACAAACTGGGGTACATAAAATGGTTAAACTGCATTCACACAGAAGTGCAATAAAAAAAGAGAAGTACTACCTCCACAAAAAGCCTAATGGTCAGTTTAGGTACCCCTACAACCAGGAAACTCCTGCACACCTCCATACAATTCGCTTAAGGCCTGAGTTTCTGTATTCAGACCTAGTTAAAATTGTCTAAATCCCAGGATCCAAGCTTCAGCAAAGATAACATTTCTATTACCTATGGTAGCATCTGTATTTTATTGCTTAATATTGTCAGTCAGATATATTATTTGTGTATATAAGTATTTGTGTGGTTATATGAATATGTGCATACGTAAAAGTACAGCATTCAGCCTTTATTCCTGTGGTTCACTGAAATTCTTTCATAAAAATCCAGTCTTCTGTTGTTCAGTACGGCAGATGCTGTTTTGAGAGCACTTCTATGTAAAGTTGCTGAGTTTATAGCACTCATATACTCAGGATGAGCTGATGTAAGCTCATATGGATAGGGTAGGTTCTTCAAGTACCCCCAAAGCCCAAGATTTCCATTTAATGAATAAAGCATCTGGAGGAAATTCATACAAAGAGCATGGAACATTTTTCTAAAATTAACAGGTCCCAAATAACTTCATTCACAGTGATACCATTTTGCACAACTAAATGGGAAGTGCTATGTACAATTATAGCGATAGCTTAACAGCTGTCTGTCATGTCATGCAGCACGCTGCAGGCCAGGAACAGATTTCAGGGACTGCAACTGCAGGAACCAAGGCCTTTCTACTTTATGAAAAGTGCTAGTTTCAGTGCAGGTCTTACAGATGGAAATGCATCAGTATAAAATCACACTAGCAGAATGACTTACCAACTTACAGATGGCAAATAGATGTGTATTGTACTAAGCCCAAAGAATTTACAGATTGAAGATGTCCAATACTGCAATGAACTCCGACTGTTTTCTCGTCAGGGGTTAAGTCTGCTTAACTAAGGTACTTCATTTGTACCTAAACTGTACAAAAAGTGTCTCTAGTTGCCCTCAAACACATCCACTGACGTAGCCTGCCTGAAGTTTAAGCAGCTAGGATAGATGGACAGCAGGATTCACCTCCATACGAGTCTGAGCTAGTTGATCTTCACTCCCTTTATGATCAGTGAAAAAGAATATGCACTTCCAGAGCACAGCTGACCTCATCCTAAGGTGTCCAACAGGGTAAGATTAGCTGAACTATTTTCTAGGGAATCTCACTTCTGCCAGTGGACTCCAAAGGCAGCCTAGGTTGACTAGTTCAGACTAGGGCTATGTCTGCGCTAGCAAGCAGGACACTGCAGCATGAGCAGATCTGTAGAGTGAAAGCGTCAGGCCAGAGAGCCCGATGTCTGTAAACAGGATACAGATCGGGGTCTTACTTTTGACTAACTCCCATCTAGTCCCATAGACTGAATCCTTGTTATCAGTTGGAGTTCATCAAGGCCTTTCTGGACCTCATTAATTGATTTAGTTTTATCCAGAAGGCATCCTGTTCACGTCTTCCAAGACTTCTCTGTGACGTGAACCAACAAACAGTAAACTGGGACAATACAGAGATTCACTTGAACAGCACCATCCAGTCCACATTAGAACACTAATATAGCCACACCAGTGGACATATAAATTTTAAATTATACTGCTGAAGAGGATTGATTTCCTCTGGCAGTCTTCAAGGATATGAAGAGTCAGGAGAGAAACAGAGATAAGATAAAAATTCTGCAGGATTATCAAAAAGAAGAGTCACTGGAGAAGAACAAAGATTGAGGCGGGATTAGGGTTAACAAAGGATACATTATGTCCAGAGAGAGGGAGAGCAATACATGAAATATGTTAAAAGCAGATTATATATACATGGAGCCTAGACGGAAAGTGTGGAGTAAACAATTTGAGGGAGAAACAGGTAAAAAAAAAAAATATGGTGGAACAGGAGAGAAAGGAGTAAGAATAAAACTATTTATTAATTTAGAAGATCGGACAGAATAGAACATCATCTTAGAACCTTACAATTCTAAACCAGTCACACAGATTTTTGGTTTTTTTCTCCCCTCTTACACACACATTTCAAAGGCATAAGAAATCCTAAATACCTGCGGACATCTGGCAGCACTGTAGCAATCTCCAGCTGTAGCAAACGGAACTGCTCTCCCAAGTACAGTCTGAGCAAAAAGAAAATCTGTGGCTAGAAAACAGAAAATTACTCAACACTGAAACTGCTGCATTAGAAGGTCAGTCGAAAACAGCGTGAAAAGCATTAACGTGAGAGGGTTTGGGGCTGTTTTAGGTAGGGGTTTTTTGTTTGTTGGTTTTGGGGTTTTTTTATGCATGTGTTTTTGTTTGGATTTTACAAGCTATGTTTTAAATAGTCCATTTCAGTTAACACAGAATCAAACCAACCTACAAGTTCAGTTTCCTTTCTGAGCTTGGAGGGGGTTAGGAGGAGGATGGATGGGCACTTCGATGTAGCTCCAAGTGAGCTGGTTGTGGGCCACCGTGCCACCTTCAGGCAGACGCTTGAGAGTGCTGCAAGATTCCCCATCCATTTGGTACTCCTGCCTAGGTCTGAGATGGGACTAACTACAGCATAGTAAGACTTTCTCTAGAAAACTATGCCAGGGACTAGCAGGCAGGGGAATAATGGGAAAAAAAAGCCTTAGAAACTGAAGATAGTTCATGTGTAAAATACAAATCTGCACTATTCATGCCACTTCACCACTTGGGACAAACTAACTAGGGAAGGAGGGGTGGTTTCTCCATTTTTTTTTCTTTGAAATTCCCATTGAATTCCTAAAGGAAATAAGAATTTTGTTTGTCCAAAAATGGCATAATTGGATTTATAATTAGGTTAAATGGTAATTTTGTGATCACGACCAGTGCCAATTTCAATGGAATGCTCACATTGGTGACAACTGCCAAAACGCTTACTTTCAATTTGCATGGAGGCTACATCAAATCTTATTTTGCTAAAAACCGTGAAGCCAGCTGCAAGGTAATCATTTCGACAGGCACAGTCCTGCCTTCTGCTTCCGTTGAAAGGACATTCATATGGATTCTGCAATCTAGAGAATAGCAAAGATTTAAGTTTTCCTTTTAGCATTTTTCCACAGCATGGTAGTGAAAAAAAATTGCATTGCACTATGCTGCTTAAAAAATATTAAACAGCTACTGAACAAGAAGCTTAGCCATTAATTTTGGTTCAACTGAACCACTAATTTCCACACCATTTCTACTAAAGTCAAGAAAATTTTTATAATCAGTTAGTGCAATTAACATAATTTCAGCCTATAAGTAACCACATTTCCGCATTTCTGTATTCATATACCTGTATATTCAAAATAGAAAATCAAGGAAAAAAATTCTACTCCTCTGCTCTCACGAAAGTAAGTATTGTTTTATTCTTTTGTTTTGGGAGAAAAAAATGCACTACATAAAGTTACAAAACTATTTTTGTACCTGAATCCATATACTTCAGAAAAGTTGTCTGCTTCACCTTTTACTAATGTCAAATATTCTTTGGGATTCTCTAAGTGCATGCCTGAGCAATAAATCTGCGAAAGAAAACACAACCCTTTAGCAAGATCTTTATTAGAAAAGTATTATTTAATAAAAATATGTGCTCATAAAAACTCATAAATATTAAGAGTACCTTTATCATCCTTCCCTTAATGTTAAGTTGGTATTCATCATCCTTTGTAATCCCTTTTTTAATCTGGATGTCTTTGCAGGTGGTAAAAATGTCACCTTCAAAATGAACGATTAAATCATATTAATATTTCACAAACAGGGCTTAGTTTTAGGACTTAGCTTTGTGCTCCAAATAAATTTATAGCTTTTATATAAATAACTTGGGAAAACATTAGGTTCAGCTGAAAACTGCAGCTGTCACTTACATTCTTCCTCACGGCAGATCTTTCTGGCATCTGGTTTTAAATGTGGCAGGCACAATTCACTGGATAAGCCATTTTCAGTCATACATGCGACGGTTCTCTCCTTTACCCCCACTCCGCAAGAGACTGAGCACTGGAAGTGGACAGCCACCAAGAGTTAGTTTAGAAGGTAGTAAATAATTAACATAATTATGTCAGCAAATTAGTCTTGGCATTCATTTGTCTTTGAGGCAGCTATCAAAAATGAGCTTGCACGTCTGTACTCACCTTGGTCCATTTTCCCACTCTCCAGGTAGCTGCTTGTGAACACCCTTTGATATTACATTTATAAACGTACGGGGATGGCTCTACAGGGCATTCTCGGTACACGACAGGTCGAAGACCATGGGAGTGCTGATTTTGAACAGGATGGATTCCAACACAGTATGCGATCCTCTGCCGGTAACCAAACCCACAGCTGGCTGAGCACTGAAATAAAGTCCCCAAGCAGAGGCGTTATTTCTGTGCAGCTGAACCTTTTGGCAGCATTGCGGTTACAGATAAGCCAGCTCCCATCCCTCTTTGGCAAAAGCCCGTAATCCGATGCGTGCCACCTAGGGGCTGGTGTGTCAGCGTGCAAAAGTGAAGGTCTGCAATTGTTACGCACTCAAGGGATGGAAAATCCTGTGCTGCCCTTTGCCTGGAGCTCACAGCGGTTCCAGAGGAGTTCCCTCTCCGCTGCCGCACACACACAGACGCGTACAGGTAGGTAGTGCAGGTGTGCGAGGAAAACAAGGCGCTGATCCATCACTTCATTGGAATCAAGGCAAAGATTTTTGTTCATTTCAGTGAGATCAGCTTGCAAGAGCGTTTCCTGGAAACCAGCAAAGGAATCCTGCGGTAGGGGCAGCTGCCCTCTAGCTGGTGTCGATCGCTCCCAGGGAGGCTACCAGAAGACTGACAACGGTCTCCAGAATAAATCACGGCTGATTGGAAAGTTCAGCGTGGAGAAAGTTTAGGCACCCATGTTCAGATGAAAATACACTTTTTTTTTTTTTTTCT
>Ga0181612_155349_pt1 | contig 14679 bp, 13 predicted proteins | sample HoacroProtozoa21_FD_119630 | JGI IMG/M metagenome (GOLD analysis project Ga0181612, IMG submission 119630) | Hoatzin crop microbial communities from Cojedes, Venezuel. Combined Assembly of Gp0051906, Gp0051904, Gp0051908 | reverse complement strand
GGGGGTAGTCAGGCACATCGCGTGTGGTCGTTAGTGGCTGGAGGGGATGCGGGATGGGAGACTCGAGCCCCATTCGTATGCTGGTGTGATTATCTGAGGCCTTGTAATCACCGTAATTAAAAACGTAATGATATTCTCAGGTCAGCGTGGCGCAATGCCCAGTCATTGCACCTTTTCTTCCCACATCATGTCGAGGAAGAGCTCCTGAGGTCCGGCTGGCTGCATTTCCACAGAGCGGTGCTCCTCCAGGGGACCGCGTCTTCAGGAGCACGTACCTGATGTGTGCGTACAGGATCTGCCCTGCCAAAAGCAATGGGATGACTACCTGTCTTCTGAGCTCTAATGCCATGCGGAGCAGAGGACTGGGGTGGCTTTGGGCCACCTTCAAGCTCTCTGGCTCCTAGTGTAGGTGGTTGGCCTCTACCTTCAACAGTTCACACCAGCATCACATACCCACACTGGCCTTTTTATAATCATGGCAGGATAAAACGGGGAACATTTATAAGGGCATCTCCTATTAGGGCGGTCCTTAGACACCTAAATCTGTCAACTCCCAGTAAGACCATTTGGCTCAGCAAGGAGAAGACTGGGTTTTTGTTCATGCTGCCTATGTGGCACGACTTCAGTGGTGGGATGATGGCAGCGCCTGTCACAGCCCTGTGATCTTGCCTAGAGGACAAGGCTGTTTAAGATGTATGTGCAGCTGTTCTGGGGAAGGTCCTCTGGGCGGTGAAACTAGCACATTTCTTTAAAAAAAACCCCAAAACAAAACAGTGCAGGGGAGAAAACCAAAATGGGTCACTACTTGTGCAGTGTCAAAAACAGAGGAGCGTGTGATTTTCCTGGGTGACTGGACTGGGGCCAGAGGAGCTCTTGAGTTCACAACCAGTTTGACTCCAGTGAAGAGGCCGCTGTTTAAACCCTTGCCATTTATCTGCTCCCGAATGTTGCATTTACTTTGGGTGGGCTCCAGCTGTCGTAGTCCATTTGTAACGCAGAGCCGAGGCGGCTACGTCCCCAGCAAGCTGGCGAAAGAGCGTGCCTGTTGCAAGCCGTGTGCCTGTGCAGGGCCTCCCCTCTGCCTTCCCTCTCCAGGGGCGGGGTGCCAACGTCCAGGAGGAATTACACGCTTTCAGAGCAACGGGTTTTTCTACGCCTTCATCAGTTGTTAGGCTTCTGTAGCCAAATGAGGAACGTGCTCCTTTGGAGAGGAGGGTACTCCGCGCCGCTCATTGGTATTCAAAAAGCACGGCAAATGCTACTGTGCAGCCATTTGTTATGCAAAAGACCCTGTGGAAGTTGGTATCCTGTGATATGTCCGTCGTGACTTCCTTTTGATGGATGCCACCTATTCCTTTTGTTAGCTTCGGGCCAGGCTGAACACGCAGCCGAGGCCCCACTGTAGAACAAAACCAGAACTTTCTTTTCTTCCTTGTTGAATCTGTGAGTGTTCTGCAATAGGCAGAAGGAATAAAAGTGGTTTATTGAGGGGAAAAAATAAAACAAAGAAAGAAAACGTGGGAAATAAGTGAAATGGGCGCTAGTCAGTGCGCTGTGGTACATCTTCCCATCTACAGGCCTGTGCTGCACTCTTTGATGGATAGGTTCTGTGTTCAGATCCCTGATCCAGCTGTCAGGCAGGGAAGCTGAAGTAGGAAGACTGGGTCCAAAAACAGGACTTCAGAATGTTTTTCTGCTGTATAGTAAAAAAGGTTGTTCTTTTCCTTCTGGTTTATATGTGCTGTATCTGCTGCCTCACGTGGGAGAGAAGTGAAACTGAGTATATATATCCCATCTGCGTGCTCTCATCCATGGGACTCCACTGTCCGAGAGGATGAAGCTTTGGGCAGGAAACGTTCATTTAAAAGATTCTTAAACAGAAAATTAAATTTTCAGAAAAGAAAAGCAGTTTTCCTGATAAATTATCGTTGTTTTCCACAACAAATTCTAATTTTACCTTTAGCGTTTTCTGGCAAAAAAAATATCTGGTCATGATGCATCCATGCAGATACAGGAGAAAGCGGTTATCATCTGGGTGGTTCTTCCTTCTGTGACAGCCGTACGGTGCCTGCCTGTGTTTTGTATGTCCGGGCTGTGTGACTGGCCTCTGCCTACCAGTGCAGACTCCTGGGAGGCAGCGTTTCTCATTTGGGAATTTCTAGGGGAAACGAAATTGAAGTTTTTGCTAAACGAAACTGCTTTTCAGTCAGTCATATGTATAAGTCACGTAAGGCCCTCTGACCTTTGAAGAGGTGACTGTGTCAGAAATCAGTGCCACTGAATCGGAGACCAGGAATCAAAAGTCATGATGACAGGCAGCTTAAGCAGACCGCGTTTTAACCAACCTTTCCCGTTTCCAGGAATGCATCCACCTATGAAGTTTCATCCTCTCAATCCATCAGCTCGCCTCAGCGGTCGAAACGAGTGAAGGAGAACACGCCGCCCCGCTGTGCCATGGTGCACACCAGCCCTGCCTGCAGCACCTCCATCACCTGCGGCTGGGGCGACGTGGCCACCAGCACCACGCGGGAGCGGCAGCGGCAGACGATAATCATTCCCGACACCCCGAGCCCCGCAGTGAGTGTCATCACTATCAGCAGCGACACAGATGAAGAGGAGGAGCAGAAGCATGCGCCCACCAGGTGAGCAGCGGCTCTCTGCTCTTCTCTGTGGGCAGGAGAGAGAGAGACACGGAGGCAGAGAAGTGCTGGAGCATCCCAGGAGTTGCTGTAGGGTCACAGGAGTTACGGTTGGGTCTCAGCACCCAGGTCATCTTTCGTTTGAGAGGAAGGGCAATAGGGAGGCTGAAATACTGCCTGAGGACTCTGCAGACTTAGGTGGTGTTCCCCACTGTGCTGTACATTTGCTCTGTGACCTTGGAAAAATGTAGTAGTCTCTCGGTGCTGTAGTTTCACATCCATAGGAGGAAATAGTTTTCTTTATCTCACAGGCTTGTTGAAAAGGAGACTTTAGAGATCCTATGGTGATAAGCCCGTTTAAGTCAGACAGCTGTCTAAGACAAAGACAAAAAGAAGAGCTTGGAAGGAAGGTAGCTTAAAATTGCCTTTTCTCTTTCTAAGCGATCCAGGCATCTGCAAAGGGTTCGTAAGTCTCAGTTTAAGAAGGACTGGTAATGCTGATAAAATACGGCACTGCTGATGCAGTGAGGGGGCCCTACAGGTTGGATTTACTCCCACAGAAAAGCCTCTCTGTAATACCACAGCAGCAGAGAGAGCTTTTCCTAGTAACAGGGGATGTAACTTTTTTATTGGAGACAGAAAAATCTGAAGAATTCAGTGTGATACGGGCAGAATTTTCCTTCTCCCAGTGAAAAGCACAGATGCTCAAGTCGGATATTTATGAAATAGTGGCTGACCGGGCAGGCAGGCCAGCACGTTGCTCGTTCTTCGCTCGCGTGTGTTTTGCCCTGTAGACGAGCGTAGCATGGTGTAATCTTTTTAAAATCGATTGGCATCTGAGAACATTGGGCTCCTGTTGGGTAAAGGTGCTGGGGAGGTGGTGCGAGGTGGACTCAGGGGGACCTGCTCCTTGGGACTTTGTCAGAGGGGGCTATCTGCTGGGCTCCAGCCCCGTGCCTGGGGCGAAACCAGGCAGGAGGGACCTTGGGTGCGGTTCGGCGGGGACCGTACTCCAAGGAGTGGTCAGGGATTTTCAGGGGGCAAATTTCTGATTTGAAAAGTCACTTTGTCAAAACCGAGGCTTTTTGCAGAATATGCTGAGATTTCTGTAGTATTATCCCCAACACGGTGAGATCTGGGGAAGCTTCAAAACTGCAAAAAGGTTCTGAATATTTTTTGAGGGGAAGAAAGCATTAGGTGATTAACTACTTAAGGGAAAAACTTCTCTTTTCTGCTTTAATGGAGGGGTTTTTTCATCTTCCAAAACACAGGGAAACAACAGAAAACAAATTTTGAAATGGTCTGAATAAAAAGGGAACATGTTGACTGACTGAAACTGGTTTTACCTGGTTTCTGATGCCCACAAAGTTTTGCACGTGACGTTTTGTCCTGCAGAACAGTAGAAAAGAATTTGCGTATAAAAAGCATTATATGGGCAGGAAACAATTTTGTGATCCTGTTTGTTTATCACCAGTGAATTTCTAGACTCTCAGTTCAGCACCCTTTACAAAGAGACTCTATAGAGCAAAGAGACGTTTACTGCTGTGCTGTGAGATAATAGGCTGACGCGTATTCCGTAAAGAAGAATTTAGGTCTAACCATTACCTGTAAAGCACTGAAGAGAGTAAAAACAGAGCACAGACTTGGTATTTTTCTTACAAGTTTGTTCCTCTTATGTTTCTCTACTTGCTCTAGTAATAAAGTTGAGCAGACAGACAGACAGACAGACCAACAGCGCAACTGCAGTCGCAGTCATCGGAGCGCATATTCAGCAAGTAGTAAGTAGTAGGGGTTAAGTACTCCCCAGTATGCAACTTCACATGGTGCGGTGGTTTAAATGTAAATCCTCCCTTGATTAAATATTTCTGAAGCTTAGAAGCGGAGAAAAACAAAGCAACAACTTAAACACAGAGCAGAGAGGCACGCTGGCATTGTGGCTGCGAGGGAGGGAGGGAAGAAGGGATGGAGGGAGGGGGAGCACCCGTGGCCCTGCGGGAGGGACACGCCGGTGATGCGGCCGCGTTGTGGAGCGTGGTGGGAGGAAGGGGTAGAAGGAAAGGCAGTGGAGGTGGCCGTTGCGAGGTGCCGGGATGACTTCCCGTCCAAGCAACAAGTGCAACAGCCAAGGAAAACGTGACTGTTTTCCTGAAACAATACAGTGATGGCCTGGAGGTGGGTGGTTTGCGGGGTGCTTGCACCCCAGAGAGGCAGGAGAGCCCCTTGCTTCCACACTGCCTGCTCTGGTGTCTTCAGTGACACCTCTCCAGCTGGTTTTTCCATGGGGTGCTCACACTAATCACTGTCTTCCTGGGCAAGAGAGACTGACCGCAGCTGTTGCCTGGGCATACGGAGTAGCTGCCTCGTTGGCCACCTTCACTGGCACGAAATTCCTGCAGGCTTGGGGCTTTTTTCCCTTGCTTTTAAGATAGTGAACTACACAGGGAAGTCTCTGTGTGAGTCTCACCTTTATAACGGAGCGTAAGCTGATGCAAGTTGTTACCTTATTCACATTGTAGTGCGGTGGTGGTGGAGCCTACTTCAGAGGACTTTAATTCCCCTTACACACAGAAGCTGCTGTCAAGCACAAACCAGGTGTTTTTGCCAACTTGCTGGTGTGTGTGTGTGAGGGTCAAAATACCCTTTGTGATTCTTTTTTGACATCTAGCCTGTTGTGGCTACGTTATGCTGTGCATAGTAGTGCACGGACTCGGCATAGCAGTGTGTTGACTAACCACAGCCATTTGGTAAAAAGATTGCTGCCTTCCATCTCCGTAAGACACACCGACATGCAACTAATACTTAAAATAAGAGACAGACAGTAGCTCTCTCAGCAAACCTTCAGCAGCAGGACCTTTACAACCTGCTAAGCAATTCGGTATAAATGACTTAAGTAACTGCAGCACGTGCTGCATAGCCTAATAAAATGGCCTCAGTGTAGTCCTTACTAAATATTTCTTACCATCACCAATTCACAAAGAAGGTGAGAGTGGAGTAACAGGTCGGGACGGAGGCTGAGCTGAAGAGAGAGGGGCATGTTCTCAACACTGAGCTATGCATGGCATAAGGTTTTAATGTGGAGAGAGAGATTGCAGTTGTAGTCTGAGTTTTTGTTGGCTGGCTCTGTACTTCCCCGGAATAGGTGGATTATTCTGAAGCAGCAAACTGAAAAGGTTGCATATTATGAAGTTTTCATAGACCTGGAACACATTTTTTAAATCATGTGATGTAAAGCGAATGTGCTGTGGTGTACTTGCACCCCAGTTCAGAGGCACAGTTGTGGGATGGGTGCCGCCTTCCCTCAAACTGGGCGGCCATCTGGGTGACCGTGAGAGCCGAAAGCCGCTGTTGCAGTCGTGTCAGCCACACTGAAAGGTTTGTGTCTCTTTGGGTGAACCGTACGCTGAAGAACTGCCCTCACTAGACCACAATTGCTCTTGCTGGGAATCTGGTGAAACTCGAGATATTCAGGGAAAGAGATCCTGTTCATGCAGTGCTACCACATACCGACCTTTGGGTAGGTTTCTACCTGCTGAAGGCAGGTAGAAACCATCTCAGGTTGCATTGTCACAAGAGCTGCTGTCCCTGTCCTTGTCCTTGGCTATTTAGGTGATTTCAACATTGTTTTAACGTCTAACTCAGCACGTTATTTTCCTTAATTTCCTCCCACTTTTCATTCTCAACATCTGCCTTCGGCACCTTTCCGTTAACAGTATCTCAGATGCCCACCTTAGTTTCTCGGCCAGCGCCTGTGCACAAGCTGTCTGTTCTTTCCTCCCTCAGACTCTTCCTTGAAATCTTTCCTTGCTGTGGGGAATGGGGACCCACGTCCATCTCTCCAGTGTGCACTCACGAGGGGGGTGTGCGTCAGAAGCTGTCTCTGAGACCTGCTTCTGCGTGTTTGAAGGCACGGTCGTGCTCTGTGTCTCCACATTGGACGGACAAGAATGGTTTTCTGTCCAGGTTGGAGAACAAGCTCTTCAGGACTAGGTGGGGATGGACTACCACTCATAAACTAATAGTGAACTTACAAAGCAATGTGTATTTTTCTGTTGAAAGAGAGGAGACAGCTCCAGCCAGTAAGGGTTAAAAAGCCTTCCTGGCTTATTGCTTTTCAGTCTGTGGGGATGGATTTGATGCCACTTGGGTAATCTTCCTCCCTCCTCTGGAGAATTAAAATACACCTGCCCACGTAATGCAGGCAGGCACACAAGCTGACCAGGAACACATGCCGACTCTCAACACTACAGAATCACGTATGCTGTTGCTGTTGTGCTTGCAGAAGGGAAAGCAATTGCCAGGCTTGGAGTGAGCTTAATAGGAAGGGGGCAAGATTTTTAATAGTATTTTTCTGTGTAAGCACAAACATCCTCAAAAGCTGTGGCTGAGTTATGGGAATACGGTAAGATTGCTGAGTAGGCAAGTGCTGTGTCAACAGGTAAAAGCTCGCAGGCTTGATAGTTTGTGAGCAGGGCAGGCGATACGTCAGCCTGGACCTCACACAGACGACTCCCGCATTACGGCGAGGTGGTGAGAGCCGCCGAGTCCTCGGAGGGAGCTGGGAGGAGGACAGTTGCTGGCGAGCAAGAAGGCTTTGAGAAGGGGGAGCACCAGCTCTTCTGGGTTGAATTTTCAAAAGCCCCCATTTCGGCTGAACATGTGTCTGTAAGCCTGTCAGTCAAGTGATTTTCAGCGCGAGTTGAGCTTTTGATGCTTTTGAAGTTCCCACCCTTAATCTCTCGGGCAGGCTGTGGTACAGCAGGTGCCAAGCTCTGGGCGTGTGAATCGTCCCGACTGACTTCTCTGCCTGCTCTGACATTAACAGCAGTCGTTAGGAAAACCCAGCTGCTTTCGATGGGACTCCTTGTGCGGGTGAAGCGATGCAGCCTGCTGAATCGAGAGGTTAATCGCTTGGGCCCTAATCCTGCAAATGTTTACCCATGTGCTTTAGCTCTGGTACTGGAATACTCCAGCTGACTTTGGCGGATGACACACATTAGTAGGGCTGAGCACTTGTGTAAGGCCTGGCAGGACTCTAGCTCCGGTCCTTTTCAGTTTCCCATCCGTGAAATGAGCTGAATATCCTGCTGTGGTCCCTTGCCCTGGAAAGGTTTGGGTTTGGGATCACTTGTTTAACCAAACAGACCTACTTGATTTTCCTATTGTAACCGAAGAGCTGTAACACTTTGAAGGAGCAGACTCCTCGTGGTCCCTGCTTTGACAAGCCCTAGATCAAACTGGTGAAAAATACGCCCTTTCTAAAACAATAAATAGCACAGATTACACAGAAAAATACCTTTCCAGTTCTACTGCTCAGCCTTCCCGTGTCAAGTGTCAGACGAGAGCAAGTATTTCCAGTTCAGCAGCTCAGCCGCTTATGTAAGGAAGGGACTGTAAAAGATTAGGTAGACCTTATCAGTTGTCAGAAAACTCTTTAGTGACTTGATTTTTCTTCATAAAATGTAATAACTGTCAGAGGCAGAGAATATATATCTCTTCCCAACTGGCAGCCAAGGGTAGCTGCAAAGGGCAAGCAGTGTGGATACTCATAAATGTGCGATTACAGGCATTTCTACTGAAGGAGAGGAATATTGGTGCAATATTCGTCATTTTTATTGGCTTAATATTCTTCTTTCTTAGCACCATATCCAAACTGCTACACCTTTCTTCACATACAGTAGTTGTCCGTCTGAGATACTCTGTTGCTCTTTCCGTTTCTAATCCAACGCTCTCCAGCTCCTTGTAGAAAGCCAGAATACGAGGGTTTTGTTGTCGTACACCGTCCCCGTCGAAAAGATCCCTGCCCCTGCGGGGATTGCTTTCAGCTTCCCGAATAGCTTCCCCTCCTTCTGTCATCTGCCCTGTTTCAGTGACGGTTGGACTTGATGATCTTGGAGATCTTTTCCAACCTTAATGATTCTATGATGAATGCTTTTGGATGGCAGGGGCCTCATGACACTTGTTTTTCGCTGTGCGTAGGACAACATGGTCTTGTGTCCTCTTCAGGGCACACCAGGATCCTGTGATGGTAGCCCGGGGAAAGGCTGTGCGACGGCAACTTGTCTGTGAATGGAGCACCCCAAGACGTTCTTTAGTGGAGCAGATGATAGCTTTTCAGTTCCAGGTCTTGGGAGTGAGGTGGTGAGCTGCAGCTTGTGAGTGCTGATGGAGAGGCCTTGAGGCGGACAAGTAGAAGCGAACCCACCAGTGGTCCTTTAGCACTGGGAAAAATAAACAAGGCAAACAATGTCTTCGGAAGGAAACTGTTCTCAGTATCTGTTCCACCTTTCCCTGGCTGAGAAGCAATGCTGAGACTAGGGAACAAATGGCTCCATCGCAGCCTGAGGCCGGATGAACCAGCTGTTGGCTGGACCGGGCTGGCCAGAGTGAGAGAACGGAGGGGAGACTCCACGGCAAAGGGATCTCGCTCTCTTTAGAGTGTGCACTCAAGAAGTTAAGAGATGGACTCATTTTTCTCCGTGGCGTTTCTGTTCCTGTTGGGGCCGTTCCACCATTAAGCCTAATTACTTAGCTTTTTATGTGATATCCATTTCTTTTCATCATTTTAAAAACTTCAGTTGCCATAACAACATAATGCAATCAGAGAAACACAGCAGCGATTTTCTGTAGTCAAGGTCTGTGCACTATCAAGGATGTGAGCCATTTAAGCAAATCTTCACCATCCCCCTTCCATTCTCGCTCTCTTTTTCTCCCTAAACAAGCTCATAACAGGAAGGAGAAACCATCAGGAATAATTAGACACAACAGCGGAGAAAATCCCAATCGTACTCATGCAGTCTAGTCTAATGAACTTCTAGCACTAATCTTGGAAGTGTTGATGTTCCTTTTTAATCACTTTTTTGATGTCATAGATAGATTAGCTGCAGCAGGACCTTGATAATCCATGCTAGAGTCAGGAGACCCAGTGCTTATATTCAGAGAAAGAAAAGAAAACCAAAATATTTACATACTTTGCTCATTTTTGATTCATTCGTTCCTCAGTTTCAAATGCTTATTGAGAATATGTGCCCAGTGTACCATATTAGTAAATAGAACAGAGTGTATTTTGTAGATTCATGGGATTTAATCATGAAAAGTCATAGCTTCTATTATTAAATCATTGCTGGGAGGCTGGGAGAAACCGCCACTTTTTTGTGTGGGCGGTGAGACTTGCAACAAAGCATAGTATAACTGCTGGGCTTCTACTGCACACATACATAAAAAGCAGTCTGAAAATAAATCTGGCAGTCTGGTTCAGTGCTATTCTAAGCAGAGTGAATGTAAGACCTATCCACAGTGTCTTACTCACTCCCTGACCTCCATGGAGGCTGTCCTGGAATAGCAACGAGTGAGTTTCGAAGCCGGGGATTTGGCTTCGGCAGGCTCTGTGTAGCGGAGGACTGGAGGGTGTGCGTTGCCTTTATGGAGCGAGCCTGCCGTGGGCAGAGTCTTCTGGTGGCTTCTGAGTCGATCATTGCCCATTCACTCTTTCCGCTTGTCTGCTTGTGTTTCAGCACCTTGTCCAAGCAAAGGAAGAACGTCATCAGCTGTGTCACTGTGCATGACTCCCCCTACTCCGATTCCTCCAGCAACAACAGTCCTTATGCCGTGCAGCATCGTGCTGCGCAGAATAATGGGAACACCTACGACACCAAAGGGGTTCCAGAGACTCACTGCAGTGGGAATCCCCGAACGATAATCGTGCCGCCACTGAAAACCCAGGCCAGTGAGGTGTTGGTAGAGTGCGATAGCCTGGCACCAGGTAAATTGCACCTCTTCAGTCAAGAAAATTAGTAAGAAATAAATGATTTATCTTGGAAGAATCTCATTGTTCGGTTTCATTTTGTTTGTTTGTTTGTTTTGTTTTCCAAAGAAACCATGCTCCTGCCCTGCTCTCAAGTGACACATCTGTTCTTGGGAGCCATATTGCATTATTTACGTGCCCTGGTACACTCAGGAGTCACGGGGGCAAGTCTCAGTCCCAGTTACTTCTGTACAAACCCAAGAACAGAATGCAGCCTTTAGCTCAACATTTGACATGAAAGGCTCCCAAATGCAAGTGTGAACCTTTGCTGCCTTGCCTTTCCGTAGGTTTGCTTTGAAACGGGTAAGAGATTGAAAACACATGTGCATTTTCATCCAAACTTGTTGACGTTTCTGGGAAGAACACTTCCCCAGAATCTTCATCATGGACTGATGAGGTTTGCTCATCCAGAGCCTCCGCAATGCTAGGTAGTACAATGTCTTGAAAAGGGGCTTATGGTGGAAGTCTGGCCTGAAGCAATTGGCTTTGAGCTCCTTGGCAGTCCTCTCTTTTGACGCACTGCTGGTGAACACAAAGGCTCGGTAGGTGAGCTCCCCACTAGCTCCTTCTCCCTCGCTTCCTACTCGCCGTGAGGTCAGCCAAGCCAGGGCTTTTTTGTGCTGTGCACACTGAACTTTCCTTCCTCTCCTTGGGGTTTGTACCTGCATCATACAGTTCTGCTGGCAGAACAGTTTCTCACACTTCTGAAGGATCTATAAAGCCTTCTCCAGGCCCGGTTTGGGTCCAGGTATTGGGTCTGCTTGTCTGCCTCCAGAACAGCAGGCTGGCCCTGTGTGTGAAGCACTGATGAGGTATTCTGTTAATTAAGAGAAACTATTTTCTTATCCTTGCTTCTGTTGTATGTCTCCTCCCAAAAGCCACTCTGGAGGAGATTCGGTGAGGAAAAGGTAGGGTGAGCAATTAAAGAATGTGATGTAAGCTACAAATGTGTTTCCTTTCCTGGCACAGTCACCACCAGTCACCACTCATCCTCCTACAAGTCCAAGTCCTCCAGCACCGTGACCTCCACCAGCGGTCACTCTTCAGGGAGCTCGTCTGGAGCCGTTGCCTATAGGCAGCAGCGACCAGGAGCACATTTCCAGCAGCAGCAGCCTCTTAATCTAAGTCAGGTAAGTCAACTGAGACGAATTTTGGTGGCACCTCCTCCAGCATGGGCTGTCCTGTTCCAGCTAATGATAGTTGGGCCCCGTGTCGAGTTTGATCAACTTGTTTCAGCTTCACTGCAGACCTTCATCTTCCAACTCGGGCAGTCGAGGTAGTGCAGATCGCACCCCTGAGTGGGCTGGCGGTACTCTTACCATGCGTTTTGAAACCAGATGATCCAGCAGTGGGACCATGGGAGTAATGTGAGAGAGAAGGTGCAGTGGCTCAGACGCAAAGGAGTGGAGCAGGACCACGGGGGAAGGACTGAATTTTCCTTACCCATAGGTAACTGTGTGGAAAGTATCTTCCAAGCGAAGGGAGCGCGTCAGCCCGGCTGCGGGATTGGGAGGGGAGTCCCTGTCAGATGTGACAAGGCAAAGCAGATGTGACCTCATGTAATGAGCTTGATCTGTCCCGTGATAAACCTGGGCTGAGATGTGGGCAAATCCCGTTACTTGGCCGCAGGTGTTTCTCGAGATGTTTCAGAGTCTGTGATCAAAATGCCCAGGGGCTCCTGGGGAGCTTCAGTAAACAATGGCCTTTGTATCTACCACCCCTGGGGCCTCTCTCTTCCCCGAGGTGAGGTGAGGAAAGTAGGGAAGTTACAACACACTTACCAGCGTGCCAAGGGGAGAAAGTCTGGAGAGCTCAGAGGACAACGCTGGTTTGTATCCAATGCTGGATATAAGCAGAACTGGGTTTTACAAAAAAATAATATGGGGGAGAAGACTGTCCCCTCCCCCTCAAAATGTAGTTGATGTTTGAAAAATTAAACTTGGAAAGTCAGTGAAGATGGAGGAAGTGGGCGAGATGCTGTTCACAAGAGCTGGGGAGGAGCGCGTCTGCTGCGTTTTAGACCATGACAGCAGCACAGGGAGTGCTTACGAGGAGGATGAGAAGGCTAGGAAGGATAGAAGGAAGTAACACAGAGCATTGCCCTTCCTGCCTTCTAATTCCTACTTTATTGGTTATTTAATACTCTGACTACAAATGACCGGGAAAACTCCATGGCATTATTGTGCAGTCCAAAAAAACTCTTAGAAAATCCCTGAAAAGGTACGTTGCTCCGGTGCCACTGCAAGAAATTGCCTGTGCTCCAGTAATCATAGCTGTTTACACGAGGGTACCAGGCACCTGCAGGATCTGATCGAGCTGAGGGTTTTATCTGTAAAAAATAAAGTAGTTATTTTACTAACCGGGGAAATGATAACCGCAAAGACCCAAACCGAGCAAAAATAAATTGCCTGTTCCAGGCATATTTAGGCAACTTCATTCCCCTGAGCTATCAGCACACCACGTTTCATCAGCGGAGATGATGTTTGTTAGTTTTGTCACTAACAAAAGCCGTGTGTTGTGCAAACGACTGGTCTTGTGGAAGATGTTCTTAGGAGCCGGGCATCCAAGGCTGGGCCTTCACCTTAGCTGTGACAGCAGGTCGTGGCTCAAAGCAGGGGACTCCCTTGTCCTTTTGGGGGCCATTCTGGTGAATGTGTGAAACTACAGGGTCTTCCTAGGCTTGGGGGGGACCCTTTGTCATCACCCATGTCCAAGGGAAGACTGTGGTGGTGCTAGGGGTGTCAGGAGGAGTGTGAGGGACTTTCCTGAGGCCATCCTGGTGTCGCAGGGAGGCTGCCAGACACCGCCGTGGAGGTGGAGAGCAGTCTCTTGTAACCGCTTATCACTGTTGCTGTCTTTATCCAGGCCCAGCAGCACATCACGACCGATCGCGCAGGGAGTCACCGGAGACAGCAAGCCTACATCACTCCAACGATAGCTCAGGCCCCGTACTCTTTCCCGCACAATAGCCCCAGCCACGGTACGGTTCATCCTCACTTGGCCGCGGCTGCTGCTGCTCACCTGCCCACCCAACCCCACCTCTACACCTACACTGCCCCGGCCGCCCTGGGCTCCACGGGCACCGTCGCGCACCTGGTGGCCTCCCAAGGGTCGGCGCGGCACGCCGTGCAGCACCCCACCTACCCCGCCAGCATCGTCCACCAGGTCCCCGTCAGCATGGGCCCACGCGTTCTGCCCTCGCCCACCATCCACCCGAGTCAGTACCAGGCTCAGTTTGCCCATCAGACCTATATCAGTGCTTCTCCAGCCTCCACAGTCTACACTGGATACCCGCTGAGCCCCACCAAGGTCAACCAGTACCCGTACATCTAAACACTGGAACAAGGAGTGCGAGACGCACCCGTCCCGGGGGAGCGAGGCAGCCGCTTTTGTACTGGAGAAGGTGACAAACTAACAATGCAATGGGAGGCTCGCGTGAAACTTGAACGAAGGAGACTTTCAGGAAGAAATGAATAAGAGGAAAGAAGGGGGAGAACCGATTCTACGCTTTTTATTTAAAAAAAAAAAAGAAAATGGAAAAAAAGAACAAAAAAAAAAAAAAATGAACCACAAAAACACAACCATTCTGCACCAAACTAGAGAGAGAGAAGCAGAAGGACCCTCCAGCAGGTCCTGTCTTTCGAAGAACTTCACCAATAGACTTTTAAAGGTTATTTTCATCCAATAGTGAGCTACATTTAGAAATTTGTTGTCCAGAACACCTAAAATGAAATCCATTAGGTTTTTAATCCAGTAGACGTGTGGATTAGGGGTTTATCCAGCATTTCAAAGGGTTTCTGCCCCGTCTTTGCAGTGGTCACTGTATCCCAAAGCACACATAAGGTTTTGGGGATTTTTTCTGGAAATAGAAAGCGGGTAAGGGAGGCTGAGGGAGGAGGAGAAAGTGTTGTCCCAGTGCTCTGAATTCAGATCTAGCACCACTGTGCTTAAATACACGTGGGCAAAACAGGCCATGCAGCACTGGTCGAGAGCGGAAGCAATGGGAGTGTTTCTCCCTTTCCTTGAACACACTGGATAAATCCCTGAGAAATGCTATTCCTAAATGAGATCTCTAATAATGTATGTTGGGTTTCGGTTGCATTTCATTTTATTTTATTTGGAAATTTTCCTTTTCAATCCCTAGCCGTTTTAGTATAGAAGGAGACATTTTAGCTGCCCCCCCCCCCCCCCCCCCCCCCCCACCAGCCACCACCCAGCACCCCCACCCCCCACCCCCCT
>Ga0181612_145581_pt1 | contig 14679 bp, 5 predicted proteins | sample HoacroProtozoa21_FD_119630 | JGI IMG/M metagenome (GOLD analysis project Ga0181612, IMG submission 119630) | Hoatzin crop microbial communities from Cojedes, Venezuel. Combined Assembly of Gp0051906, Gp0051904, Gp0051908 | reverse complement strand
TTTTTTTTTTTATTATTAAAGGAGGGAATTGGAGGAAGTGGCGAAGTTTCCAAGGTATCCAGAGACCTCTGGTCCCTCCATTCCCAGGAAAAACGTGTGTTTGGGAAAGGCAAATGGCCTGCTTTCTAAGACAGTGCCTTGGGTTTACGTGACGCTTGCTTGCTCCCTGTGTAGCCTATGACTGCCACTTTCATGGTAATTTTGGTGCTAGAAGGGCAGGCACCTTCCCCGTGGTTGCAGAGCTGCCCTATTAGAAACTGATAGCAGGAGTTGGAGGTTTTGGTGCAGCCAGTTCCCTTCTCCTCCCATTATTCCAGAGGATGGAAGCGTCCTGCTGGCACGGCTGCGTGAGCTTCCCAGCGTTATTCCCGGCCTCGTTAAATCAGCTCTGAAATATGGAGGAACAAACTGCGCCTGGATTAGTCAAATGTCCACACATGCTTTGAAGGAACGAGAGGCACATGTCTGTCTGAGGTAGGTATCTGTTTCTCCTCAGTTTGGTCCTTCACCAGACCCCAGGTAAGATCAGGTGTGCTCTGGGTGCCAACCAGGGCAAGCTCTGCTGGGAAAGGGGCATGAAATCCAGAGGCTGGAAGTTACTGTGGACAACCTCCTCCTGGTAGCATCCTTTCCTGCCAGATGGGGGTCTTGCATCCCTAACTGATGGCAAGTTTGTCATATGAAGTATGGCAGGAAGGCAATTAACATCTTCGGCTTTCATCGCAGGATGTTTTGCCAGCTGCTCCTTCCAGTCTGTTTTATTGTGGAGCATCTCATTAAAAAGCAAGGGAATTTAAAAGGTGGTTTGACAACCGAGAGGCAAGAAAGGCTTTTCTGTGTCATCGTGGTACAGTGTTTCATAGTCACAAGGCACTTCATTTGTTCAAATCCCTACCTTTCTCCAAGAGATCTGAGGAGTAAATGAATCACAGTGCGTGCTGAGCAGAGGCTGGTTCTAGGCTGTGAGATTGGCTGGTTTTTGGAATCAGTTGCGAGCTCCACGCTTATACTGAGCTGGCTACCTGCAATACTGGTTGATTGAACAGGTTATTTCCTTGGCTTTGTGTAAATCGTTTTGAGACCCGACTCTGTGGGCACTACTGCTTCCCACGCCATGCAGCGGTATCTGAAGAGTTGGCTTGGGTTGCTCACCCGGGCACAGGGATGCTGAAGGTGCCGGGGAATGAGCCCGTGTCTGTGACAAGATCCTGATCCCCCTGCCTGGGGCTGGTGCGATGCCTTGGCTCAGGTTTTCTCCCTTCCACCTGTGCTACACAGCTGGAGAGGGGTTGGAGGGTGCAGTTGTTTAGGGGGTTGTGTGCATCCCTCTCAAGCATCCAGACCGAGCGCTGTCAGATACAACATCCCAGGCTAAGCCATTCGTTTGACTATACATGGCATTTCTTTCTATCCTTTTGCCAGGTTTTCTTCTGAGAATAATATATGTGCACTGCAATGCTGGCTAACGATGCCAAGGACTGCTGGAAGAACTCTTGCAAATGACCTGTTTTTTTGTGAGATAATCTGTGGGTTATTAAAAAGATGTATATTTAAAAATCCTAAAGTCAACAGATTTGCATGAAAAATTGTCTGCCTTGTCTGGCTGACTTGACACTTTGGCTGTCTCAGAACAGATGGGACAGTATCCAGCTGTGGGAAAGGAAATACATTTAATGTTCATATTGTGGTCATTGAAATGTGAGGGGCACCAACAGGCTCATAAGGAACCATTGAGAAAATCCCCAAAGCCTATCAAAGCCTAGGTTGCATAATTTTGACAGAACAGTGCTGCTCAGAGTAGCTGCACTAAATCTAATAGCTGTCCAGGCTGTTCTGTCCTGTCATGAAAGATTAGGTTTGATTAAGACCAGTATGTTTCGAGAAATCATTTGTCCCTGCAGATCCACGCAGGATGTTCTTGTGGGCTTAAAGAAGAACCTCTGAGGAAGCAGAAAGCTAGCCATTTCTGGAGGGGGAAAAATAACCCCGAGAGCAGCAGCCTGAATTAAAAAGAAAAAAGACCCTCAACTGTCACAAATTTTCATTAATGTTCCTGGAAGAAGAGATTTCCTCTTCTTGTAGGGTCAATCACCTGCCCTGGTGGCTAGGAGTTGCTTTGGGTGGCTTTGGCCGGCTTTGGCCATGAGGTGCTTTCTTGAAAGAGTAGAACTGACCCCAAAATAACTCCTTCTGTGCAAGAAACCCTGGCAATGCCTTCCTCTGTACTGCTCCTCTTTTCTGCCTGCTCACAGGGAGTTTTGGCAATGGCAGGAACAGCCAGGACCATCAGAGCCCCTTACCACTCCGTATCGGAGCGCTCTCGAAGCTCTGCTAGCTCCATGCCGAGGGCTGAACTGGCCCCGCAGGGTGGAGGGCAGCTCCCTTATGCAGCTTCCTCCAGCCAAGTAGGGTCCCCTGCAGTATTTCATAGCTTCCCTCTTCTTACAGTTTTTTTCTTCTTTTTGCTTAGAGGTGAGCCTGGATTTACCCCTTCCTAACTCTTGATAAAATTGATCTACAGACCAAGCCTCAGGACCATCCTAGCTGCACGTAGTGGGCAGAACACAAGCTCTGACCCAAAAATCTTGAGTATTGAGATCCATCTCTGAACTCCACAGCTTGAGCCCATCTCCGCTTTTAATTACACCAGACCATTCCTGTGTGTCTTTGTCTTTAAAAGATGCATCCCCTCATATCTGTATCTGCTGCAAAATTATATCAATTGCTGTTTTTCTAAATCCCGCTATCAAAGAAATCCTCTCCCCTCCCTACTAAATCTCTTGCACTTGGAACTTCAGGGAACAGAGCAGATGCAGTTTGATGCCCTCATCCAAACTAATGATTTGTTTCTGGCCGAGAATGTTACCATCAAGGGGTTTTAATATTCTGCAGAATTTAGTGGAGGCCAATAGAGTAGGAGGGGGTTAGATGCTCTGCCTTTGCCAAGATGTTTATGCAGCAGGAATGTTATTTATGTAAATCTGGAAGCACTCTTGAAGCGATAGCCTTGCTCTTGCATCTCAGACTTTTTTCATTAAGTCGTTGATCTTCCTTCAAATAAAACCTTTTTTTCTTTTTTTTTTTAAATAAAAAATCCCTCTGAAAACCTAAAACTCGAGCAGGAAAAGTGCGTGGGGGAAAAATATTTACTGCACAACTGCTCCAAACTACCCACATAATACAGACCACGGCAATTTCTTGAAGAATGCTGGGGTAACAACTGCCTGATTCAGGGTTTCACACATCCTCTCCCCCTCTTCTCCAGCTGCCTCCTTTCTCCTTGTAAATGAAGTTACAGCATGCTCCAGCATCTGACTGTCCTCTTTAGGGTAAGCCTGTGTCACCTAAACAGGCCACGCACAGACACGAAATCATAAAAGAAAACTTGGAGAAAGTCCTAATTGCCAGAGGACGTGTACTAGGGACAAGTACCCCTCCTCATCTTCAAGTTGTTCCTTTTTCACTGGTACGAAGCCCTGCCGAGACCGTGTTTCTTGTGTGAAGCAGCCAAATTCTGGCAAAACTCAGTTTTGTGCTCCTGAGTTTTTTGGAAAGACTTGCTACCCTTGTAAAGTTTCTAACACGTTTTATAAATTTCCTCCCTGTAAATAGCACGATAAATAAGTGCCACTCACAGCTTTGTCTGTTGAAACCCAACAGAGATTGAGAAAGTTTGGCAGGATGGATCGAAGGGCACAAGATAGCCAGCTAGGAGTGTTGGTTTTTTGTTGTAGGGGAAATCAGGTGAAAGCCCAAGTGTCAGAGCAGGACAGCGTTGGCCATGGTATGGCCTGTGGGGTGCTCAGTGTAAATATCCGTGTGTCATATAGCTTTTGGGGTGAGGAGATAGGGACGTAAACTCAGTGAATGAGGTGGTGGCAGGTAGAGGAAGCCTGGATGAATGTGTTGCTCAGAGAATAGGGTGTGTATACAGAAGCACTTCTCCAGAGCCTCGTTATCTGTCCTGAAGAGCTTTAAAAATATCTCCAAAAAGGCTAATGGCAATTCTGGATCCCTGTGTGGATACACTGTGAAAGATCACTGAAGCTAGTGATGCTGTGACCTGCTCACTTTGCCTTCAGGTGCCCAGTGAAGCTCCCACTGCATGGAAGAGGCTCCTCAGGCTGAATTATTCTTCACACTGTGGAAATCAAGAGCTGTAGTGAAGTGGACGCTGTGTGTCAGGTATCTGAATGTGGTGATTCCTGTGTCAGAACATGCGTCCAAAATTGTTAACTTGTGTTCTGCAGCCCGACTCCTTGCTGCAGCAGCTAGCAGGCCCTTGGTGCCATATGTTGATGCAGTACGTGGAATGAAGCAGCAAGTCTGATAAGCAACACGTTCCTGCACAGCGATAACGCGAACCACTTGTGGCTGGAAGCAAGCAAAGACTGAAACACCCTGGGAAATAACACTAATCGATAACATTGCCAATTGCTAGGGTTAATGAGGAGTTTAGCCCCTACAACTCTGATTCCTAATTTAATCCGTAACTCTCCGCTTGGCGTGTAACTCCTGTGGCTTGCTGCAGATAATTGACCTCGCTTATCTTTGGGGGATTTGCATTATCTGCACTAGCAGCAGAATTTGACCATATCTGATTCTCTTAGAACCTCAGCCGGTCCAATAGCAAAATATAAACATCTGCCTTGAAGGGCATATATGGTAATGATGATGATTCAAAGCCAGAAGAAATGCACCCACAGACAGCACGGCTGGCATCCCAGCCTGCCTGTTGCTCATGGATTCCTCTGAGCGTAGCACATTTACGTAACTCACGGCAGTAGCGAAGGCGGTGAAACAAATGGTGACAACAAGCCAAATATTAATGCTTCTGTAACAGAGCAGCCCGAGCACTCTGAGTGCTGGGGGAAACAGAAGGAAGCTGTTTTGCAGTCAGCACCTGGTCACAGGGAGGCCATCATCGGCCAAGTTTGTCTGAAGCTGAAAGAGCACAGGGAAACACCTCGAATCCCCCATTAATTGACCCTCTGTGTTTTCACATCCTAAGCTGTCTGCAATGGCTGCTTTCAGCAAAGGAGGAGAGAAGTGCTATGGGCCGGATCCATGGAAGTTAGCAGATTACACCAGATGTGCATCTGCCTTCAAGCTCCAGCCATAGAGCTAAAATTAGCTTTAAGAAAAGAATGTTAAAAGCAACCAAGATGCTTTTTCTTGTTTTTAATGTTTTCTTTTGTCATGTATTTTGGTTTTCGGGTTTTTTGTTGGGGCTTTTTTGTTTTCTGATAGTAGGTATGAGACCAATTATCTGCCTTCTCTCCGAGCAGTTGTTACTGAGGTTTATGAACATCTGGAGTTTGACCTACACCATCAGTGTGTGGCACTGGTAGCAAACAGGGTTATGATGTGGCAAGGGGACATTCTTATGTGCATAAAGAATTCTTGGACTCCTTCCCGCTAGGGATGCTTGGATCCCTCAGAGATGGGTGTGGGGTTTATGAGGAGGGGGAGGAGGGGTTACTTGCTGGTTTTTGAGCCTTGATGGGTAACACCCTACCCGTGGGGCAAATAGCAGGCAAATCAGAACCAGGAAGTGATGTGGCACATGCACATGAAAAATGATGGGTGGGGAATGTTAACCAAACTCGAAAGGAACTTGGGAGAGGTGCCAGGTCACGTTCTGGTTCAAGCCCTTCACTTGGCTCCTGGTTTATCTCAACTCGGTGGCCCACTCAGTAAAACCCCTACTTCTGAGAAGACCTATGCAGCGACGGGCAGGAAGGAAGTCTCTTGGTTTTTGTTTTTAAATGTAATTCGGACCAGGATGTGATGGGGATTGTCCCTTGGACAAATGCTTACTCATGGCTCTTGCGTTGCTCAGCACGCTTCCTACTCTGTATTACGCAGATCATTTTGAAAGCAACTAATGCTGTCAGCATGTGTTGCTGATGTGATAGGAGAGGTTTCTGATGTATGCTTGGTTTCCTAGTGCAGTCTAACAGCAAGAAGTGACTCCAGGAGCCAGTGCTCAGCCAGCAGCTCTAACACTTCACAAGTTTTGAGGGAAACGTGGAAGTGGCTGGGCTTGGAAAATCACTGAGGTGACCTGCTGCCCTCTCTGGTCATTAAACTTTGTGAAGGACAGCAGGTTCTTCTTAGAGCTAAATGTGCAATCTCCACTCCAGCACGGCTCCCTTGTCTTCATAGCAGGGTATCCTTAAGATACCTGATCGTGTCAGTCTCCTGTGCTAGTCTAGCCATGACCTGATGAAAATCCCAGTTTTGGGGGACAGTAGGTCTCAGGTGTATTTGTATAGCTCTGGTTGTGAGCCTTGAAATCAGTCGGTGCTGGATCAGAGCTTTTCCAGCTTCTCTATATGAGAAGTCCAGTTAGCCCTGACATCGTCCTGGAATGACCACACCATAGCAGTGGTCAAGCCCTGTGTCCTCTCCTGAGACGCTGGGCTTCAGAAGGCAGGATGGCCTATAAGAGGTGGAGGATGAGGATTCCTGTGTTCCACATGAGATCCTGTCCCACCTCAATAGCTTATTGACCTACCACATCATGTGAGAGGCACAAAGTGACTGTAGCATGAGACAGGGTTTATCTTTTGAAGGTTGTTATTCAGTAGAACTAAAGACAGTGAATGAAAGAAAGTCCCTCAAGAAATCCTGAGTATCTTTAGATATGATTTGATGAAATAATTGAGAAAATATGCCTGGTTTCCTTCAATGAAACATGTAATCCATCTCTAAATTCTCATTTGTTATGTAGAGGTTTTACTGCTTGGATTCTGATTTTTCACAGCTGTAAACAGAAGACAAAGGGTGGTGGAAAAAAAACAGTCTTAAGTAGGAAGGAAGAGGTGTGTGATCAGAAAACCTTTGGCAAGTTAAGAGGATTAAGAAAGGCCCCAATGTTCTGATTTTAAGTTCTCTGAGTTGGACTAACATCATGGATTAGATTTGGGTGGTTAAGAGGAAGAAAATACCTCATTAAAAAGAAGCAATTGGGTTTAAAGTTGTTGTAAGACAATGGCTGAAACAGCTCAACTGGAATGGTCTCGCTTGCTTAATTCTGGGGTTTTGTGTGCGTGTGTGTTTTAATGCCCTCCCCCACCTCTTCACTCCCAGTCTAAGAGCCTGCAGGATTTGCCTCAAAATATATTTCTTTCTTTCCTTCTCCCCTCTTGATATTGCTGTATTTAGGCAGTGTCGTGCTCAACAGCGAAGCTGGGCTGATGTTGGGAGCTAGGAAACCTTTGCTGTGGGGGGTGCAAGTGCTGAAAAAATAAGAGACTACTCTTAGCCAGTTATTTCAATTCCACCTATTCTTTTACAAAATTAATGTTGGATTTTTGCGCCCTTACTCTTTGCAAGGTAATAAACCAGTGGTAATTAAGTAGACAACTGTTGCAGTGGGATTAAACTGCAGCTGAGACAGGGACTCACTCAGGGTTGAACTCTGTTCCTTTCTCAGATGAAGCTTTCTGAAAACACACCAGCAAAATCACAGGACAATGGGGGGGACTCCATATTTTGGAGAAAGAGTAGGATAAATACTGATCTGAAAGAGCAGGAGCAAGCAAGGACAGCATGACAAAGAGGCAGCCAGGAGGTTGTAAGGTGGCAAACATCAAAGCAAAAAAAAAAATTAAGCTGTGTCTGTGACCTCCATTCCTAAGAAATTTTCTGAGAACTGTTTAGTGCTGGTTGAGTGTCCATGTGGCAAGGTTACCCATGATTTAAAGCTCTCGGGTGACTTGTTGACAAGAGCTTACTTGGAAGCCAACAGGAGAAGAGTTGAGAGTGCTGTGGCTTGGGCAGGTGCAAGTGCTGTTGGCATCCTCCAACATGGAGCTCCATCCAAGGAGGAGATTAGCCCAAGAGGATGTCAGAAGATGCCATAGCCCTCCTTGGTTAAGCAAGTTTGTGTTTGAAAGGGACTTGCGCTCCCTTTGATGGCAGTGCGCACTGCCAGCAATGCCGGCGGCCAACTTTCGTTGACGTGCGCGGGACCCTGTTCCCTCGGACCATCTCGCTGTTACCTCGGCTGCCTTCTCTTGCGCCTGCCCTTCAACCAGGCAGATTGTTTTTTTTCATTTTCATACTGAAAGCAGAGGAGTTCCTCTGAGAGCAGCTCTCTCAGCCATAGTATCTTGCCAATGGAAAAAGTGACACTAAAAATAAACTTCTTTCAGAAAGAAGCAAAGGCAGCTTCCAAAAATCCCGAACTAAAAAGAAAAAGGGAAAAAAAAAAACCAAAACCCACCACCACCCCAGTCTAGACAGCTGCACTAGGTGGAGGCAATAACAACCAAAAGGAATAAATTAAACTGTGGTTAAGGGGAGAATTTGTCTCTTCTGATTGCAAGACAAAAGAAACCCAATTCCTTGTTTGTAGAAAGAGATGTTTGGGAATTTCTCAGGCCAGCTGAGGGCCTATTAGAGTGATGTGAACTGGAAATGGAGTTAGAGGGCTTTGGCTGGTTGCATGACCCAACTCTGGACCACACACAATATGCAAGGCTTTGACAAGGCAGCGAGTAGTGGTAGGTGGCAAAACCATCTGTTACTCCACTGAGGAACAAAATGGGCTTCTGCTGCATGGCCTCAGCACCGTCACAATGGAGAGGGAAGGAGCAGCAAGCATCTCCCCTTCCAGATGTTTACCTCTGGTTCTTGAAACTGCCTGGCAGCCGTAACCCTATCGGTAATGAATGGATGCATGTTCTGACCCCGGTTTTAAAATCCGTGAGGTGGTGGATTTCCCCTTTTTATCCTTCCAGTTGTGAGCAAACCCAAGGCCAGGTCCTGCCCGTGCTCTGGGCGGGTTCTGCTGGTTTTGGTTTCGTGTCACTGCTGGGTGTTGTGGCTGCACAATCCGCAGAGGGATTTGTGCTTTTTCTGTGTCCTGAGGCTTACGCGTATGCATGTCTGCCACACAAACTCTGACTTGTTTGCCAGTCATTTGATTCAGTGTGGGCAGGATTTCATCCTGTGTCAGTGCTCACAGAGATTTTAATGGAAAAAAATTTACCATATTTGTTGATTTTTTTTTTTTATTTTTTTTTTTTAAACTTCTAAGGGAACAACTGAAAACTCATCTAAAGATTTAGCCACGGTCATATTCTCAGTCTTCTTTGTCCTCTTAATGAAATCTGTTGTTGGTCTGCACATGATCTGTCTTGTGAAAATGAAATATCTTTTCAAGAGTGGACATTTAAAACACAGAAAGGAAATCTATCTGTTTCTGTTTTGGGAACTGTACCTGGAACGTGCCCGGGCGCTGGTTCCTGTCCCACAGCACGCATAGCAGAGGGAGGACCGGCGGGCTGTCGTGCTGCCTGTCTGCTGTCCTGGAAGGTGGCAGCTGACAGGTAAAAATGAGGCCATCTTGCCCGCTTGTAGTCATTAAGGGTCACTTGACACATGAGAAAAGCCCCGGTGTCCAGACTGAATTCCAGTTTACTTATTAGGATTTTTCCTATGTGAAACTCATCCCGTAATTCCAGCTGAAATCCAGATTTGTCTTTGCTTTTCCTGCAGCCTCGCACTGCAGAGGGGCTGCATTTCGGTGGTAAGCGAAATGTGGGGGGTTTTTGGTACGATCAGTCAGTAAAATAGCTCAAGTACACTGACATCCAGCTGGAAAAAAGGCTTGGCAGCTGGCTTATTTGTGCACTGCTTGCAAGTTTCCTTTTTTAATCGAATTATTGTTTAAAAAATGGATTGTTACTATTTTTTAAGGTAGTAGCTAGCTGTTTACAACCAGGCACGTATAGCCGGTGAAATCCCAGCACCTTGGCTCAGCAGGTATTTGGTTTGCTGTTAAACCTGGCTGAGAATATGTAGTGCGCCGTGGCATTTTCTGAGCCCCGCTGAGGGCATTGCTGGCACAACGGGCGATTGCAGAGGTTGAACTCAAGAAGTTTAATGCTCGGAGGGGTGCAGTGAAGTATCCCTGTCCGTGGGCTTGCTTCCTGCTCGCGGTCTGCGGCAACCTGGCCTTGTCTGCTTGGGCTGTGGTAACACCACGGAAACGCTTTGGGTTGGTTTTGGCTCATCTCCCTGTGTCAGGCAGGTTTTAATAAGCCGTGTTGGGGGTTTAGCCTGCTTTCCAAAGGAAACGAGCCTGACGCGAGCGCCCCGTCTACATGGGGCCGTGTTCTTTTTCCCCAGCGATATTTTTCTGCACCTCGCGGTCTGTAAAATGCCTTCCAGGCTTGGGAAAGCGGAGGGGTAGGGAGAGGCGAGAGGTGTGTTTTAGTATCGCGGCAAGGGACCAGCTGAGCTGTCGCCGCACCCCGTTGTGGTACGGCAGGGAGCAGGCGGGGAAGGAGACGTCGTGGGTGCTCCAGCAGAAGAAGCTTCACTTAGAATTTGCTCCTACATTGGTGTAAAGTGGTCCGAGACGCCCAGCCCCAGAAAGCCTCTGCCGTGATGAGTGCCACTGCTGATCGGAAAACTTCGCTGAAGTATTTATGTTTGCCTGGCAGGAGCCACGCTGCTGAGCAGCAGATCAGCTCACCTGGAAACAACGAGCCGACCGACGCTATTTAGTGTAAAGGGGAACCCGCAAAGATCTCTGCAATAAGAAATCCACCCTGCACAAACAAAAACTAAACAGGCCGATGGGAGCCGTGCAGGTTTTTCCCGGCTGCTCTGCAAACATTGAACACCCCTGTGAGGGATGGGAGCCTGACTCAGCGCAGCCGGGCTTACCGTCCGAACCACGGGGACCAGCACAGCCCAGACAAGGATACGGGCAGATCATGGGCGAGATGTTGCTGTATGAACAGTTGATAAAAGGCATTGTGCTGTTTCTCTCCCACCTGATCTGCTTCCTCCTCCCCAGCTCCTTTTGATGTTTGCTTTCACGGCGATTTCTTACAATGTGAGATTCATCGTGGTTTTAATGGTTTGGGGATGGTGTGGTTTTTCAAATGAACAGAACAAGGATGTAGAGGTCTGAAAGATGCCTCTGCTCTTTATCAGCGATTTCTTTCAAGTACTAAATTCTTTTTCTTTCCCTTTTTGTTCTGCAAAGGTGGATTCTTCCCCTGTGCTATTTATTAATTAAAAGTTCATTGGTAAAGAATAAGCATATTGTCCCGGCCGCGGTTTGATCTATTGTTATTAGGGCTCTGTGTTGTTACAGATGAGATCAAAGAATTTAATTTATGATGGGTGGATAGGTCAAGTTCAGTCGTCTGAAGCGAGCGCTGGGTAGAAAGCGTGGTCAGACAATAATGTCTTAAGCAGTAGCCCAGGCAATAAGCTTTTCCTTATAAATAATACAGCCCCACTTCCTTCATTTTTGACTCCAAGTCAAGCAGTCCTTTGGATATAAATATTTGAGGACAGCTGGTTGCAGTCTAGTAAACCCCCTCTGCCTTTGCTTGGTACAATATCCACAGGAGATAATATAACACCAGAGGAATCCGAGGCTTAAGATAAAGGAAAAACCCTGGGACCATGCCTGTGTGTTTCAGCCAGCCCGATTCACAGGTTTGCATCATGTCTGCATGCATGCTGGAACTTCCTATGACATTTCTAATGTGATTTTAAAATATCCCTGGAGCTTGCAGCGAGAAGCTCTAATTGAGACCTAAAGTTGATGCTGCAAAGTCTTAGTCACACCGTAATAACAAAAGGGGAATGGGGCGGGGGAACAAATTTATTGGGCCTGCTTATAGTCTCTAGCTGCAATATTTTCCTTGAACTCTGCTCAAAGAGGAATGGGTTGGATTATTTCCATTTCATCTTTATTTATTACACATCGGCGTGCAGCAGTGTTATGAAACCAAGAAAGACACCCACCTCTCCCCTGTGCCTGTGGAAACCATGAGGACTGGCTTGACATGCAAGATGAGTAACCTGGGAGCAGTTACTGGGCTCTACTATTAGTACGTGTCTATGAATGCGTGGTGAATGTAGCTGTAGATGTGGTTTGTGCTTTCCTTGTATTCTGCCCAGCTGGAGCTTGGAAGCTGGTTTGGGTGGGAACCACGTCTCCGTGGGTCTGTGTGGAGCGAGCTCAGCACACCACGGGCTGGTGGAAGAGGCAGCGTAGCCCGGGGCTATGGCTCGGCTTGTATTCAAGCAAAAGGAGATTTACTTTTGCCTCCGTCACTGGGCTCTGCCTCTCCGTGTATGTTTTTCTGTCCCAGCAAGGGCTGCGGTTTCTTTGGGCCAGGCAAACTCGTTACAAGACAGCTGAGCTGTAGCCTTGGCGTAAGAGCCAACGCAAAAATGGCACTGCTTTAAAAACCAAGAAAATCCCTGACCTGCTTCATGGAGGAGGAGGTAACAGCATCAGGGCTCTATGGATGGGTTTCCTTGGGTGAGCAGCCTCCGTGCCCTGATATAGCAGCTCAGCAGCTTGCCCAGAGGGTCTGTGTCTTCCCTGCTTGTGAAGCTCCGGGCTTGATCGAAATCCCCATCTAAAGACCCCAGGGTGCCCTCTGCCATATGGGGCTTCTGCTCCAGGTCCCTCTCTGTCCTGGCTGGCTATTTCTTCTCTGGTTTGGTGGCAGTTTCAGCTTGTCATGCTGATGGCTTCACCTCCTCTCTCTGTTTGCTCCTGTTCCCAAGCTGCGGCCTCCATTCCTCGGCTGTGTGTGGCATTGTGGCCACAACCAGGGAACGGATCTGGCGTTAACAAACAAACCTCATGGAAGTTACTCATAAATTGGGATGTTTTTGTGGGGTTATTCTGAAGCGAGAGCAGTTCCTCAGGCTGGTTCAGAGCGCGGCTGCGTGCAGAGCTGTGCTGGCGGGGCAGAGGGATGCTTGGGGCAGGGGGAGGGGGGATGCCTTGCACCCACATCTCAGCTGGGCTCCCACCCATGACACGGCATCGGGAGACTGGCTGCAAACCCTGTGTGGAACAGGAAGAGTTTCCTCCTCTGGCTGTGTTGGCGGAGTCACAGGATGGGCAGTGGCATTTCAGCTGTGACGCCACAATATTTTCAGTTCCTGATAACATCCTCAGTTCCTGATTTGCCCATTTTAGGGACTACTTTTTTTGTCACTGAGAGGTCAAACCCTGTCAGATGTGACTGCAGCTGGTACGGCTTTGTGCTGCTGCTTCGATTCAGGGAAGGTTTGGTCAGGGATGTCCTCCTATCACTCTGTTTTCTCCTTCATCCATACCTGCAGACTGCTAATCCACAGCAGTAACAGGGCGATACTGGAACAGACGATGCTCTTGAGGCATTTTTTTAACCCCATGAGAAGCTGTGAATATGTGATGCCTCGGCGTGTCCTTGTAAATCTTGCAACCCAAGAGTGAGATCGAGGAGACTTGTACAGTCCAGATGAGCCTCAGGGATGCTCGCAGAGGTTGTGTTGCTCATCCAAACCCAAGCCCCAAAACTCTTATAATTTTCCCATTATGGCTCTGTCTGCCAGTCAGCTTAGAAGCTTTAAAAGGGGAACTGGTGGGTGGTACAGTGTCTGCCTTAGTGTCTTCATCACATCACTGCCTCTTCATTTTCTGGAATAAAAGCTCAAGTTTTGATTTCTCATGACTTTATAATGTATCATCTTGGAAATCAATCTTCCCCCTTACTTAAGAACGCTGTCTAAAGTCGTCAGCTAGAAAGCATTCGGTGGCGACTACAAGAATCTTTTCAAACCCCACTCCCCTCTATGGTGGGTGAGAGGGACAAAGAAAAGCTTTTACAACTTCTTTTTTCTGTCAGTAAAATAAAAGCAGCCCCCTGAGAGGCATTAGTAACTGTTGAGAACCAATATTTAGACGTAGTAATTTATCTTCATGTTTATAGAAACCACAATTAAATATTTTTTAAAATGTCCAGAAAATTATAATTAGAGATTTGTAGCCAATTTTGGGGGGGGGAGGGAAAAGATTTTTAATGTCTAGGGGTTTGCAGTGTTTGTTTCTGTTGACTAATATATACAGTAAACTGCCCGAGTCCCGAGGTGACTCACGGGCTGTGCAGATGGTGAGCTTTCCTCCGGGCTCACTGAGTTAATTGAGTAGGAAGAGATGCTGTGTAACCACCTCCTCCGGTCCCATGTCCTCGTCCTCCCCTGCTGCAAAACCAGAGGGTGTGTGAAAACCCCTCCTGGAGACCCAGCTGCAGGAATATTGGGTTTTCCAGGCAATCGAGTTTTTGGGAAGCTTGCGCTCTGACCCAGTGTGAATGAAATGAGATTAGCTGGGGTCTTCTGGAGGCTGCCAAGGCAAAAGCCAAGCGGAGGATGCAAGCGTGTGGGAGGAGAGCAGCTCTTGGAGGACAAAGTAGCTTCTTTCAGGGTCGAGTCTCCTGGGGCCGGTTCCTACCCAGGAGCAGTCTTGGTGTGAGCAGCACTCTGCCTTCCTTTCGTTGTTGTGGCTGAGTATTTGCCACCTTCATGAAGATTTTGAAGAAAAGAAGTTAAAAAAAATCAGAAAAACAAACAAAAACCCCACCAAAAAAGCCCTAACCAAAAAAAACCCAAACCACCCACCAAAAGCCCCTTCCCCTGGGTGACCCCATTTGTTGCCTGTCCCTGCTGCTTTGACAGTCGTGCAGTGGCTTGCAGAATGCAAACACTGCGTGCAGTTCCCTGGAGGCCTCTTGTAAATTGATCTGGGACTGCTCGGATGAGGTGCTGCGGAGCTGTGGTCACTTCAGCTGACCTCTTCTGGCACCGTGTTTCGCAGGAACATGGAATAGTTTGGGTTGGGAGGGACCTTTAAAGGCC
>Ga0181612_132933_pt1 | contig 14679 bp, 8 predicted proteins | sample HoacroProtozoa21_FD_119630 | JGI IMG/M metagenome (GOLD analysis project Ga0181612, IMG submission 119630) | Hoatzin crop microbial communities from Cojedes, Venezuel. Combined Assembly of Gp0051906, Gp0051904, Gp0051908 | reverse complement strand
CACGTTTCTGTGATGGCGACCAAGTCGTAGCCGTCCTGCTGTATAATGGCTTCCAGCTCCTCCTGTTTATTGCCCATGCTACGTGCATTGGTGTAAACACACTTGAGCTGGGCTGTCAATCTCACCCCTGGCCTTGGCACTCCAAGCCTATGCTCAGCCCTAGTGAGCTGGGCAATATCCCCTTCCCCCTTCGAACCTAGTTTAAAGCCCTCTCAATGAGCCCCGCCAGCTCGTGGCCAAGAATTCCTTTCCCCCTTTCAGAGGGTTATGTGCAGTTATGGCCTTTATTCTTTAACTGACCTATTTGAGTAGAGAAGAACTGTTCTGTATAAGGGCAGCTATTTTAAACTTATGATGTTTTGGAGAGAGGCGGAAATGCAGTGAAGGATAGAATTAGGTCACAAATTCAGGATGCCAAGATTTTTCTCTTGATTTGCTTATTGCATTTGCAAAGCAGACTCTCACATTTAACCACACTGGAAGGAATAATCTTTTCTTTGCGCTCACTGGATCAAAGTTCTTTGCACTCACTGGATTAAAGTACAAAGGAAATTCATTGAAATCATACAAAATTTAATTTTCTACATTTCTATGTGAAAGTATGGCAATAAAGACAAACCAATCTTCTCAGCTATGTAATTAGCTTTTATGATCAGGAGGTAATAAACAATCAATCGAAGTCAGTTAAAGCATTTCTCAAAAGCAGTTTAGAATCTCACTAAAATGACTGAAACTCAGTACGACACAAGCGCTTCTGTGATGAAGTCAGATTCAGGGCGGCAATAGCAATGGGATTGCTGATGATTAGTAGGATAAGTAGTAGGATTAGAAAGACCACTTTTAAAACCAAGGAGCTCCGTTCAGTCCAGACAATGTCCTGAGCCCACTGATTGCTCCTTGTAGGGAACGAGCTTGAAATCTTCATTCCCTGTGCTATTTAGAACTAGTAAATGCATCCAAATTAGAAACTGGTGAAGTCTTTTCACATCATACCCCTCATTAAGACATTTTGGGAAGTGTGGAAAAGATAAAATTATTAAAAAGCTATCATAATAACTGGATGACTGTATTAAATTTGCCTGCATCCAAAATGTGGCATACAGTGTTGCTTTCAGGGATTGTGGGCACCCATGTCTCCAATTCTCTATTGTAGCAATTGTGGGATGGTGTGGGTGAACAGACAGTGCTTCAGAAATCTAGCCTACAGTGTGTGAAATAAGAAATTAACAGTGACCTTGTGCCTAATATTCAGGTAGAATCTTTTGCTATGGCATTATATCCCCTTTCAAAATTGCTGTAGATTTTGAGCACTTATCTAGTTATACCGTGATAAGGCCCACTTCCCAGATGCGGTTAAAACAAGCTGTTCTTTGTACCTTTTCATGGGATAACAGATTCATAGTCATACCACTGTCTTCTTTTGGCAGTTTGGAGATGTAGTAAATACAGCAATCAGATGCTTCTAATGTAATTCAATCCTTCATTAATTTGATCTCTCCTTTAATTCAATCTCAACCTCAGGGCCTAAATAATTTGTATTAAAAATAACATAATGGCCACCCTTTCTTTTAATCAATGTTGACTGCTTTAGGCAGCTATTAGCAGATAATCGGATTACCAAATAGACAGTGTGTTGGCATTTATTTAACAACTAACAGGGAAAATTTGGAAAAGAATCAAAGGAGAACAAAAAAAAGATAAAGAGGTAAAAGAGAAAAGAAAAGACCCTTACAAAGACACACAAAGTTAAAGAAAATATTAATGAAAAGTTATTTTTGCCAGTGACTGTTACTGGTACAAGCCTCTAAGATGCACAGCCAGTGGTGTCAGCCCTGGGTGACAGGCTCAGCCCAGGAGTGAGAGTATTGGCAGAAGTCCAAAAAGAATGAGGTCTACTGTAAATCTAACATAATTTCCTCTCAGACTTATTTAAACTTACTAATGGGATTTATAGGTTAGATGCTTAGTGGTATAAACTGGCATAGCTCCACTGAACTCTGGCTGCATCATTTTCAACCTTCTCTTTCTGGCTGTAGGTAGACAGCATTTGGCTGCCCTGTAGCCTTTTTATGGGAAAGCCACTCTCCTTGTTGTCCAGTGTGTCATCTGGGAAGAATGTACCACCTGGCAGAGTCCTGGGCCAGGGCAAGAGTCAGGGCTGGCAAGAAAACTTCTGATGCGCAGCTAAATTCAAGTTGTACATGGAGCAGTTCTGCAATTGCTTCATACCAGCTCGTGGGGAAGTCACCAGTCAGGCTCACTGACCAGTTCTCTGATCGTCCCTGCTGACTTATGTCACAAGGTCCCCAGTTCTCTGGAGACTGAGAGCTGCCAGCTGTAGGGCTGCCAGACCTAGCAGTGCCTGACAGAGGCTGACAGGGACTTACTTTGAGGTGACTGTGCTGCACCTCTCATGTTTTCTTACAAATACCATCTTGGGAACGCGTTTGAAGTAGGTAGTTTACTGTCCACTATCGCTTCTTGGCAAATTTGCAATACTGCTGTAATGACAGCCCTTCTGGTCAGCCAGTAGCTCCAGAGGAGACTTGGACTGGTTATTTTCTACTTGCCTCCCCTGTGACTGCTCCTGATGCCTGAGTGATCAGGCTGAATGAAGCCCATGGTCTGTTGCTCAGCAGATGGCATTTTTCCAGTACATCAGTATTGGAATGATACCCAGCACAGTATGAGGCATCCCAAGCTGTTAAAGAGTCTGCCTTTTGACTAAAGCAGAAGAAAGAGCCTTGACAGTCTGCTGTTTTGCAAGTTACCCAATAGCAAAAAGGCTTACACAGTGTCCTGACATATTCCAACATGTCACTACTCTCTGCCCAAGTTCCCAGCACTCTCACTGAACCTGCATTCAGTGTATTTTACACTGATATGGTGATGAAAGGTATCCTACACCATCTCAGAAGAGACTGCACTCCTCTGGGGACTAATGAACTGTATGTGCTAATCACACAAGGGCCTGTAAAGCTTGCAGGAGAGACTGCTTGAACTCATCAGCATAATAATATAGCAGATTTGGGACTTAAGAAACCCACAGACTGATACACATATTTCTGATGGTGTGCCAAGGCATTGACCACTGGACTTCTATTCATGTTGATGAGGTTCATTCCCCATGATGCCCTTGTAAGAAAGGCTGCTCAGCAATGCCTGGGAACAGAGCTGGTCCAAGCAGGAGAGGTGCTGCAAGGCAGAGTTTTCTCCTGCAAAACAGAGGTACTGACACCGCACCGGGAGACAGAAGAGGATGGTGAACTGTCAGAGGTCGGTAAACTGTCAGAGGTCACTAGTCTCAGTCTAGATGCATACTGGAGCAGAAATGGATGTCAGAGCAGCAATTTTATAAAAATCATTCTGTGATAGATTTAATTGATGGAGGCTCCGACTCGTAGTGGACAGTTGTGAGTCAATGGTGAATAGCATGTAAGTAGAAATACTGTAGGAGATGGCTTAGTTGAATGGCCCCTGGATTCTTGCATACTTTTCCCCTCCACGTGGCTTGCTGTGTCCTTGAACACATTCCTTTGCCATGCTGTGCATCAGTTCCTGAATCTGTGACACAGGAATTATGCCCTCCTCGTAAAGTGCTTTAGGATTAGTATGAAACTCACATTGTATTTTTGTTTTACTTTTGGTGAGTGGAGAAGAAGAAAACCCCTTTTAATCGTGGATAGAGAACAAAAATTCTACAAAAAGTACAAATTCTTTAGAGAAGACAGACAACTATGTCCAAGAACTAGTCTCAGTTCAATGTTTCCAATTGCTGATTTGCAGGAAGAAGTGATTAATCACAACGTGAAATCTGTTCAAGATTAGCATAAATTGCAGAAAGTTGTAAAAGACTCCAGATGGATTTGAATTATTTGAAAAAGCAGACAAAAACAGGAAAGGAAATTTTGAGCTGGATAAACACAGACTAATTCCTAACAAAAAAATGAACTAAATAGTCTAATGCGAACATCCAGAATTTTCAACAGTCAAGACTCTAGGCATGGAGGTATCTGCTCAGGACAAGCAAACAGGGCACTGATGGGCTGAACATTAAATATGTTCTGACATTTCTACAGAATACTGATACCTTTACTCCTAGTTCCTCAGTTGAAGCCATATCACCTCAAAACCATACAAACAAAAAATGTCTCACTCACAGCAATGAAGATAGTAGGGCTGTGTGCTGTGGTTTCTTTGGAAGGAGATGTTGAAGCTTTCAAGGTGATGATACACGAGCCACAGGGAAATGCTTTGAGTGGCTCACTGCCGCAAAAGGGTCAGTGATTGTGAAGCTCTTGGTCTGGGTTTTATGAAGAAGTGGACGGTATTAAAAATCATAACTAATGCCATTAAAATTTTTTTCACAGAATATCCTACAACATCATCTGACAGCCTTCTTGTTTGAAGCCGAAGCACACCCTCATGTCCCATACGAACACAAATGCATAAGCTGGACTATTAATATAGCAGAGCATAAACCTTTTTTCCAGTAATATAAATGGAAAAAGCTTGGAAGGAGTCTTTCTCCTATGGACAAGAGAAGCTGCATGACTGGTTAGGAGGTTACAGGATGTTCCTTTTCTTTTGATGACTGAGGTAGTGGCTGTACAGGGGTAGAATACTGGCCCATTTCCAACAGTAACTTGGTTTAAATTTAGTGCCCGTGTAGGCACCAGGAAAATTTGATTATCTCGATTTAAATCTCCGTTTTCTTTAAAAGAACATTTATGTCCTTTTGCACTGTAGAGAGGTGCAAAGTTAATAGCTTGCTTCTGTACAGATAAACTGCAAGGATTTCATGTTTTTTAAGGTTAATCTTCTGCTGTTCATTGCAGTTAATCTAGACCATTAAGATTCCAATCAAATCAGGCAAAATCTAGCATCTGACATTAGATCTGTAACTGCCCCCTGCCTCGTTGCACACAGGTGCTGTCCCTGGGGCTGTTCTGTTTCTAAGAGCAGCATGGTGCTGTGCAGGGGAGCACGGGCGCTCTCCCAACCCGGAGTGCAAAGCCATGTGCCTTGGGTGATACCAGTGACATGGCACATCCCAGCACCTGTAAAACACCATGCTCAAGAAAGCAGCTTTCTGGATGATGAACAGGGAGTGGCACCAAAAGAACAGACATTGGTACATACCTCTGCAATAAGCCTCCCCATTCCCATTCCTTCCCCTTCCGGAGTGTAAGATGTAGTAGAGAGTTTTGTGGTTTTACTTTAAACAACTGTCAGTTACTTCCATTGTCCACCTCTGTGCACGTCTTCACTCTGCCAGCTGCAATGTGACAAAATAACACCTTAATAATAGCAAGATAAGGGCATGAGAGCAGGAGATACTAATAGAAAATGCACATTTGATAGCCATAATTTTGAGTTCTCTGATTTGATACACGCAAATCTGCTTCAGAGTCCCCAAGCTGCCCTACCAGTGGCTCACTCTGTGTCTACCAGACTATGACTTTTGTGCTCATTTGAAAGTGCTGGATAGCAAGAAGCCTGCCTCCATCTTCCAAGTGGATGGGCTAAGCACCAGGCCCTAGTGTTGTCTTCTGAGACAGCAGCAGCACCAAGTGAAGTGGATTTGAAGGCCCAACATGGTATTTTAATGCGTATCTTTCTGCATAGAGCTGTGAGTCTTAGCTCAGAATTGAAAAGACACTACAGCCTATCTCTGCAGGATAGATTGTGCCAAACATTTAACTTAAAACAGTTTGCCTTGAGAGCTAGCTGCTTCTGATACTGGTTAAAACCGCTGCTGGGTACAAAGGATGGTGTGATCTATGTATGGCAGCATAGAAGCTCACTAACTTGGGGGAAAACAGCAGCCTGCAGAGCTCAAGTGATGCATGAAGACTTTCTAGAAAATAAAGGTCTATCATGTAGAGGAACATAGATCCTTAGGGCCCATCTACCGTAAGGGGAATTTCTGAGTTGGTGAAAAACCTGACACAGACGTTCTTGCATCAGCCAAAACTAGGCATCTGTTGGCTTCACTTGTGTTCACGTCTGGCACAAGCTGAAACGAGAATGCCAGACTGCGACCGCTTAGGGACACCCACAAGAGAATTTGCACTGACAACTAATTTCAAACAGATTTTAGTTAAACTAGTGTAATTATCATGTCTTGACAAGGTTTCAGTCTATTTTTGAATATCTTTTCCCTCCAGAGTGGTGACTGCCACTGGCAAATGTCATAATCTAATTCTGTTTAGCTAAATCCGTGGCACTTTGTTGAAGTGAACAGGGATTAGCCTGGAAAAGCCAAAATAGCTGTCAGGCTATTAAATGTGTTGCATATTTACTGACACCTCTGGAGTAATTTAGCTTTGTGTTTTTAAAAAGGATGAGGACAGTGGCTTAAACTATTTTTGAAAGGCTTTGAAATGGTGTCTAAGCAATAAATGTGAATGGCCTGTAGTAGTTACACTTGAGACTAATTCTGACTGCATTGAAATTGATGACATACCTGTGCAGAGCCACTCTGTGGGAAGAACAGAGCTCTTGGTACTTATTTTTTTTTTTTTTTTCAGAGTATTTGTGAGCAGTGTGATTGTCATGCAGAAGCACAGCGTTGCTCCCACGTATGCAGTGTCATCTGTTCTATGCTAATAAATTAGCATCTGCAGCCACCATTGCTGCCTCTCAAATCTGGGTACAAAATTGAGCTGTTTTCTCTCACTGCCACTGAAGTGTGTCTGTATGATCATGGAAGACGTGTATTATCCCATCTGTTTTTCACAGACCTTCCATCAGGCTCTGTGCTTCAAGGTAACGGATCAGACACAAAACGAATTCCACTGCAGACAACTGCCTTAGAGGCATCCTGCTTTGTCAGAGCGTATAAAAATTTGACATAAGAGTCATTTTACTCCTTCACAGCAGGTCATTTAACCCTGTCCACACTAGGGAAATTGGTAACTTTGGCTCAGCTCCTTTAGTGATAACGGTTGCCCCAGTGTGGACACGCGGCTGTCTCCATTTTCATTAACATGTCAAGCCACTTCTCTGTAAAAAGGCCTTACAAGACAGTGGTTCAGTCAACAACAGCTGCTGGTGGCCAGTTTATTTCTGGGCTGCCACTGCCACTTGTCCAGATGGAGGTGAAGTAGTGCCAGCCACGGTGAGACTTCTGGGGAAAACACTAGAGGCGGAAGGTGGTGCAATGTCCCAAGCACTGGCAATTCCTGCAGCCGGGATGCCCGGCCACTGTGGTGGCATGGCTGAAGGTGCTCAGCATCAGTCTCATCAACTGAAGTTTGTATCTGCCACGCTTACTCACTAGCTGCTGCTGCAAACCAGCCAGCTATTCTTGTAGTAAAATCTTTTGCTGGACTTGCCACATGCATTTTCCTCAGAAATACACATTTTGTGTCTAATTGCCTAAGAAGAGAGAAAAATGAGACAACTGCAAGTTTGATTTTGAGTGTAATAAAACTAGTTTATTTACACAGTAACATGAATGCCACAGAGTACACAGCAAAGTACCACAGCAAACCAGAGTGTAACTGCCCCTGATCACAAAGGAAGGCTTGAAGTTTATATACTTACTTATATAAAACCATGTAAATATCAATATGAAGCACCAGATAAAGCAATGCAACCAGGAATTCCAAATACAAATTACCCACAAGAATGGAGTGGAATTAAAAAGAAAAAAAAAAAAAAAATCCCTCATTCAAGGGATTTAAAGGAAATCCCATTTATGAAAGTCCATCCATTTTGGAATCCCTACTTTAAAAATAAATTTCCCCCTTTTATTAAAACAAGAACATATTCTTAAATGCTCAGCATAATTAAGTTTTAAAAGAAAAAAACCCAAGGATTTCAACTGCAAAACCTTGTAATACCAACAAGCCAAAGGACAAAGAAACAGAAGTTCAGAGTAATTTTTGAAAAGGTGTTATTTATGAAATGGTTATATTCAAATTTACACACTCTTAAGTATATATTATATATACAATATATAATATATATATTTTCAAGCAAAAAGGGGCGAAATACTTTTGGGATACAAAAATTCATATACATACATATATATATTAAAACATGCCCACACGCTCTCATATATATATGTATGTATATATATATATGAACACACATTTCCTCCATATAAAAAAAGTTCCAACCTCTTCTAAATCCCTGAAATCTTCCCCTTGGATTTATGGAAAAAAAATATCTTTATAGTCTGAAGTACCAACCAAATTCTCCAATTCTGTAGAGTGGTAAAATGCTTATTTACAGGCAAGTTGAGTATTTAATTTTTCACTGGCAACTCTGCTTGATCTGAATGCATTCTGTGATTTCCAGCTAAATGTGGAGTGGAGTACCAATGCAAGGAGACTTACAGGAAATTATTTAAATTACATTCTACATCTATTCAAAATCACCATCCTTCTAATACTGTATCCAGTTGAATAATAAAATCCATACAAATGTCTGCTAGAAATTCTCTGCAACACAGCAGTGGGAAAGACTTGCTCCTCATTTTGGGTGCCCTGAAGAAATGTCCCCAGTATTTTCTTTTGAAAAGTATTTTTTGTGTATTCCTCCCTTGAAGTGTTTGGAATCCAGATGATTGCTTACAGAATATTTCCACAGGTGTGTTTTTACAGAGGTATTTAAAATTCTATTCTGCACTTCTTTGATGTTATCTTACTGCATAACTAAATCATCATCGCATCTTTCTCTACAGGGACTGAAGGTCTCTGATTGTGCTCTAGGTTTTACGGGAGTTTGGCAGAACCAGCACTACCTCTGCAGGGAGTAATGGTCATGTACTGTTTCCACAGAGAAACAGCTTAATTCCTATTTGGGGAAAGTGCATTAAAAGGTCTGATTCAGTTTCCATTATATCCCTCAGAAAAGTTACAACTGACTAAACAAAAACAGGCCTATTTAATTTATATTTACATATGAACTTAACTGCTATTACAAACATAAATTTAGGTGGGGCATCTCAGCACAAGAACTGAGAAACAGATACATTTTATTTCAGCAGCAAATACTATTTTTACATGCTAAAGTTAAGGACCTAGCATGTGAAGCTGCTGAATAAATTCCCCAAGTAGCTGAACCCTAACACACATGTGATTTATTTAAATAATAAATTTTTCCTCTCCAAGATGTGGGAATTCCCCTGTGTTAAAATGTCAAGATGATCCATTCATACCTTGTGGGTGCTGCTGGGATGTGTGGAGCATAAAAGATTTAAGGTGGAACATTTCTGTAAATGCTACATCCATTCTTGTCTGTGGGCCAGCAAGATTATATCCTAGCTTGAGTTATTGATTTCATCATGTCTGAACATTGAAGTGAGACCAGGCTTCTATATTTGATCGTTCCAGAAGCTCCAGACTAAAATTCTGGATTCCTTCATTCCTGAAAATATGTATGCAAGATTTTACTAGCAGATTATATTCACCTGGTTATGCATATTGACTGGATCAGATCTGAGGTTTGAAAGAAAATCAGTGAATAAATAATTCCCATTTAAGAAACAGAAAACAAAACCATTTTCCATAACATCTCAGGAGTAGTTTTCTAGAACTCCTATTTTAACAGAGGTTTGCACTTCACACCATACAGTAGGATGTGCAGCACATCCACTACCTACTACCGCTTCTTCCAGACCAGTCAGATTCCTCATCTCCTAGAAGCTGCGTGTCTGCAGTAGATTGTCAGAGCAATAGGCTTCTTTTGACGCTGTGGTCAGTCTAGACCAATGGACTTCTTATCCACTATTATTCTCCCTGTGCAGATCCCAAATTTGAAAGCCCACAATTTTGTTACTTCAGGTTTACGCTATACTACAAGCAACTTAAAGGAACTCGTTCACATAAACTCCAAAACCAAATCTCATGGAATAGATCAACTCGGTGTCATACGAAGTACAGCATTTAATTTTTCCAAGTCTTTTGCATCTTAATGTGGGTGGTATTATTTTTAGGGCTGTTATGAAAAGAATAAGACTTCCACCAACTGACCAGCTACATTTTAGTTGTTTTGACAAGGCACTAAACATTGTGAATCCAATCACTGTGCTCTCTCTGTAACATTAGAGAGGTTTTTAATGGCTCTAATAGGATCAGAAACCACTCATCAAAATTCTTCAAACAAGCATCTGATTTTTCCAGAAATGAGTTTCCACTGGAAAAATCTTTAGAGTTCATGTTAAAAATATTTGAATGACAGCTTTTATTAATAGAAAAATATATATTTACAGTCAATACTGTTATCTTAGATTTGCAGCTCTTCCTATTTCTTGAGCTCAACTGAAAGTGCGACATTGCTAAAAAAAAATAAATTCAAGATCTGTGCACATATTCAAGTTATAACATGCACAGCCAGGGGTTTTGTTCCTGTCATACACAGAATCCCAGTTACAAACAGCGGGTTTTTTTCCTTTTGCTTAGCAATTATGCTGTAGCATTCTTCGGATTTGTTTACAATCAGTTTAATGCATACATTCTTGGATATTTATGTGGCACGATCTGCTGCCAGGATGGAGAACTACCACAAACACAGTTACAATCATCATTAATGAACATACCTGCAAAGTCAGCTTCAAGCTCCCCAAGGAATAGCTCAGGCCAGACTGTGTTTGACTACTTTGACCGTTCTTTCTTTTTTAAAGAAAAAAACCACACAGCATTACAAATTGCTAAAGTTTACCCAGTGCTGCACAAGAAAGAGACTGGTAGTGAACATATATCCATGCTTGGTTATACTGCAGAGCTAAAATGAGTATTGGTTCATCACAAAAGATACAAACTGAAATTAGATAGCTAGAGATACAAAGGCTTCGGACCAGCTGCATTAAATATGTATGGTTGTAAAACATTCCAAATTGAACTTTGCATGTGCTTGTGGACATGAAAGTGACACTGAGAACATGTGTCCGTAAACACGGAAACACCTACCGGCTTCAAGGAATGAGCCTACTGCAATGGCAGGTGGTCCAAGAATTGTTCGTACAGCCTATACGAGTTAGGTGAGAAGTTATGTGCGCGTACACACTACGAAACAAACACGAACCCAGAGAACAAGAAGCCCTACTTGTAGCTCAACACACTGTGACTAATAGCTAGCGAACAACTTGTCATGCTCGGTGTATTTAAGCTATGAGAGCATTGCCCTCCTGTGTCCAGATAAAGCACGGCTGCATTGAACATGGGTGATTTCTTTGTAAAGGTTCTTCTATGAGCTGCTCAGCAGGAGTGTAGAAGCTTTCTTGCCTGATGTAGTGGAAGTACCTCAACTACATACATTGCACTTGGGCTTTTAATGCACTGTCCTCTTTTTCTGCATCAGTGCCGCCACCTAACCTTTTTGCCAAAAGGAGAAAGAAAAACAAAAAATCACATTAAAATATATTATCCTTATCCTTGCCTGATCCTTCACTGATACAGGTGAATCAAACAAAAGAATAATAAGGAGAAGTTTCAAAAGAAAATATATCTTTAGAAGGGTCACAAAGACATTCTCTATACTACGGCACAATCGATGTAGGCTTCCACACACTATTCAGTTTAGCTCTGATAGATGCCAGAGAAGAATACTATAGACATTTCAACCCCTCCAAATGTATGGGGTGGATCCAGAGCTAGTTTTGCTGACTTTAAGCCTGCAGGACTGTTTGTTCAGTTTCCATGCATCTGGTCCAAGCATGCATATGCTGTATAAAGTGGCTACTTGTTTCAAGGCTGAAGTGAATTGATTCCTCACAGTTTTAACAATTAAAATGAAACATCAATCCATAAAAAGAATACATGGATATCTGTGCATTTATGTGCCAGGAAAGTAAAGAAAGGGGCTGCAGATCTAGCATCAGGTAAAGGCTCGTGTATAAAGTGAACACTGTAATGTACAGCTTTAAAAAATACATACAAGAATTGCACATAGATCCATAGGAGAGAAGCACAGGCTCATAACTAGGGCTGTCTGCTTTCCATCACCCAGTCAGAATATTCAGTATTGCTTTTTCCCCTGCACCCAGATGAATTCCTCAGAGTGATTCAGGAAACAATTCAGAGCCTAGCAATACTGAGCAAAGATAGTGTCTATACAACTGCAGAGGTTCCATAGGAAACGGCCATTAGGTGTGGGAAGTCAGCCAGCAGCAGCCTCTAAAAGTGAAAAGCTCCTCTAGGCTGAGTTTTTAAAAATTCTGTCTTTTTAATCCTCGCTAATACCTGCTCTAGCCAAAACTCTGCAATGTTCTTTAAGCTATTCTGACAACATTCCCTTTTTAGGGTGTTGTCTATAGCAACATTAGAAAACACTAGTTACAACAGACAAGAGATATGCAGCCAAACACCGCTGTGGGAAAAATGGATCACGATACTGTTAGTTGTGGCTGCCAAACTTAACAGCTCCCTCAAAAATTAAACAACAGTGTTTTTGCCCCCTTGTTTTTACCCTTCAGAGAACTGTGCCTGCAGTAAGTGTCTCCATGTGGCCTGTTAGCTACACACAGACAAGCTCTAAACATTTCCATCTCCTGCCAACATACTAGCAGAGCCAATTTCAATCCCACATTGCAATATGGCACAAGTGACAAAAGCAAACCAAAATAAAACAGAAGAGGTGGCAGTTATTTTCATCCCCCATTCATAGCAGTGATTGTCAGAGAAGGTTATGTATGTCCTATCCATTTCAAGTCAGGCTTTAATGCCTTTTGCGATGGCAGGGGAATTTCAATTGCCCACCATGTGTTTTATCATTCTTGTATAAACATGGTTATAGCTACAGTACATCAACAATCCAGACTGGTGAATGTCACGTAGGAAATGGGATAGACAAAGTGTGCATATTCTGCTTTTTAATGCAGAAGCCTTAAGCTAAGGGTAATGGTCTGATTAAGGCAGCATTGTTGAAATCATGGGTCTGTGGTTAGAAAGGATATGGGTAGGCAGTGAGTCAGAGGAGGAGGGAAGAGAACTGAACATGCATGCTTACTGCCCACTGACACTTGCTGCAATCAGCAGGATAACCACATCTGGGTAAGAAAAAAGAAGGCATGAAGTTTAAGAAAAAGATCAGAATCTGTTTGGTTGAGACCCATGGAAAGAGGAGTCCAGCCTGCTTATGGGGAACTGACTAAGCTGAGAGAAAATTTTGCATGGTATGTGGAATGGAAACAAATGAGTGTTTTGTGGCATGATGGATCACTCATCTCGCATTTACAACTAATCCATCTCTGCTTACGGTCACTGCTATTCACTAACCAGTGCTACATACGGAGACGACAAAAACTACCCAGAAGAGGCGGGCAATTTGTTTACTGCAGTGGTAGAAATAGTGGTATCAAAGTTTGCTCTCCTTTTCAGCCAGATATTAACCAAGTTATATACTGTCTGATCCAAATGCAGTCACGTATATATGATCAATCCCTAACAGGCCTGGCAAAAAAGTAAAGTTTCTGTCATATTGGGTACAGGATGCAATTTCTCCAGTTAGAACCTATTTGCTCAGAGTTGCTGGCTTTGATATCTAGGCTATTTTTTAACACTTGTATAAAGTGTGAGCCCTAGGGCAGGCTGAAGTTAGGGCTGGGGTGGAGGTGGGGGGTGCTTCACGAAAAGCAAGAGGCTCTACAAACTAGTGCTGCTGCATGATTCTCACGATGCGATGAAGTGAGTCTATAGTGGCAAAAGCCAGATATTGACAACAAAGCCAGTCTTCCAGAATAACTCCACAGTCCCTGTCCAAGGACTTCTCTGCAAACTTGATCATCAGCAGCGTCCTTTTAATATCCAGCCAGTTCTGAAGTACAGCATCTCTCCGGGCAGGGTTGGAAGATGTACTTAGAGCATGGAACAAGTCCTCACGTGGACCCCAAAGCAAACACTGAAGGATTCCCTTGGCTTCTGATATCAGGATCCTCTCTGAAGGGTTGGGATTCAGCAGGCAGCTGGCAAGTTGTTGAAGCCCTTGAGAGTAGAGGGAACGGCAAGGAATCTTGGGGAGATCAGCACGAGTATACTCCTTCTCCTTCAGCTCTGGATTCTCATCAAAGGGATTGGGCAAGTGCAGCATTTCGTAGATGAGGATACCAGTCTGGAACTCATCGCACTTTTTGTACTGTGTTGCAGTGATGATTTCTGGAGCCAGGCGGGACTGATCCCGCAGGACCTCAGGATCTACCATATGACTCTTCTGCTTGGCCTGGGAGAAATTGCTCACTATTAATCTGGCTGGGCAAGCAGTGTTGAGACTGGGTTCTATGGACTCGGAGCTCAGAGCGCTGCCTCCTGGTCTAGAATGAACCAGCAGCAGGTTCTCTAACCGCAGATCACAGTGTGTGATATGATAGGGTTTCAGGTGCTCCAGGCCCAAACACAGCTGTAAAAGGAGCAGACAAACCTGCCTCTCATATAAATCTGGGCTTTTTGCATGGCGGGGCACAGATTCTCGCACAAAGTCGGCCACTGTTAAGTACGGGACCTCCCGTGTGATGACAACAACACGGCTGCGTGGCTTGCTGATGGTCCCCTGGATGCTCGAGCTGTCTTTCTGTGAAGCCTCTGTATTGGAAGGAGTGTCTCTGTTCTTTTGCTCAGGTTCTCTCTCCTCTTCTTCCCGCTCTTCTTCTTCCACCTCTGGTGCATCGGCATCCTCCCAGGGAAGGAGACGAACTGGCACTTCAGCAAGGAAATGGCCACAGTCCTGTTGGAT
>Ga0181612_168531_pt1 | contig 14680 bp, 10 predicted proteins | sample HoacroProtozoa21_FD_119630 | JGI IMG/M metagenome (GOLD analysis project Ga0181612, IMG submission 119630) | Hoatzin crop microbial communities from Cojedes, Venezuel. Combined Assembly of Gp0051906, Gp0051904, Gp0051908 | reverse complement strand
GTCTTGGGTTTTCCTGAATAAATGGAGCTGTGGATCTGATAGGAACTGAGCTGTGGTATGTCTCTGTTCTATACTCCATTTAAAAATATTTATAATAAAGAACTCCTAATTATCCTGAACTCAGCACTGCAGCTGGACTACAGTACATATTTCAATTATATTTCTACTGTGGTGAAATGTGTTTGGTTCTGCATAAGAAATTTTGCCAATATCATGCCTACACCTGTTCACTGTGAATGTACAAGTCTTCTTGTGACTTTGTTTCATCACACTGAAATTGCTGTAATTTTTTTTTCCCTTTGTCTCTCTTCATGTGAAGAAAAAAAAGACAAACTCAACCCACCAGGCTCTGGTGCTAGGTTGTACTGCTAGAAGACCCTCTGGCACCAGAGTGAGCACCTAACTCAGTTTCTTGCACCTGTGGCAAATCAAGTACTGCAGTATATTTTTCTTGATAAGAAAACACTTTTAGCAGCTGGGTTCGGACTTTGTCTTTCACAGTGCTGTGTTCACGTCACTGTCAAGTGACATCTGAAATAAGTTCATGATCTCTTCCTCTTGTGGACAGTCTGTATGCAATATGTGCTTTGACTTCTACAAACTTCAGTTGCTTTCTAGAATTACAAGGTACAGGACATTTCCAATGCAAAATGCCTCATTTCAGAGTTAAGTTGTCTACTAATTGATAAAGCATCCCTTGTGTCCTTTTGAAAAAAGTCAGGCTCTAAAAGATGGAGGAAATGAAAACTCTAGTATGACAGCAATTCCACCCAAGCCGTGTGATTAACGCGCTGGGGTGGATTCTCAGCTGTGCTGAGTTTGGCCTGCGTGAAGCTGAGTAGAGCCAGATCGAGCGGTGGCACTGAGCCACCTTTCCAGTCCTTTGATCCTGGGCCAGCCAGGGGCAGAACTGGCTGGCTGCGTACTTTAAAGCAACCGAAGAGGTGTTTTAAACTGTGCAGTTACAATGATGAGGCAGGGGCTGCTAGCCCAGATTGCTACCCCAGCCCCACTTCAGTGGTATCCTGGGCATTGCGCTCTTCTGCTCCCCAGCCTAGCCTGTGACCCTGTCACTTGTTACCAGGAATCCTATCTGCATCTTTACCATTACTGCTTTTAGAAGTAAAAAAGCAGCCAGAGTCAGAGACAAAAATATTGCCTGTTACATTTACACATAGAAAGAAATGCCTCTTTCACCAGTACATTAATCTTATTTTGGAACTAACCCATTTTTAATTATTCAATGTCTAAATCCATTCTATTGTGCTACTATTAATCTTGAATAAATATTTTATTTTAAAAAAATCTATTTATCATTAAGTGTTTATCATTACAGGCATTTGAGGAAATGACATTTGCATTTTTGGAAAGCATGTGCATATTGGAAAAACATGTTTTCTGGATTAGGGTGAAACACTTATATTTTGGAGTGAAAAAGTTTCACTTGTTTCTTAAATCTGTAAAATGTTACTTCCCCACCAGGATTTATTTTGTGGTAGTTTGGGCGATCTTAATTCTGACAAAATATTCTGTCTTTGTTAATCATGTTCGTAGATTGCATACTCTTGAACGATTTGAGATGAATGTGTTTATGACAAAAATATCCTTTAGACTCTTCTACTGTTGTGACACAATTTTCTGGATTTGAAATTGTCAAACTATTTTTTTTTTTTTTTTGAAGGTAAGAGCTATTTAAAATGGAAGGCTTGCTACTTGCTGCTACTAGAGTGCTCTTTGAACAAGGTTGTCTAGATTTTCCCTTTGGATGAGACCTTTAGGGAAGGAGGGACAGATGATCCTGTGTATCTGCCCAGTGTGTGGTTTCTGAAACATCTGGTGCTGGCTCTGTTGGAGACAGATGAGTGGGGGGACAGGGAAAGGGGGAGGAAGCATTCTTCTGGAAAAACTGCTTTCTCTCTTTTGTTTATTTGAAATTCTTATGCTGAACATCTTCAGATTGATCTAGTTCTGAAATTTCAGGTTTTCTCCTCAGCTGATATTAGGGAGTTCTCCTGTGCCCATAACATGTAAGTGTAAAAATAATGCAAAAAATATGAGAGCTTTGTGGTACACTGTTCCTGAAATAGTACTGTTCAGTGATTAAGCTAGCAAATTCTGCATATTAGTACAAATCTGTACTTAACTTTCACATTTGTAAATTCTGAATTCATTACTTTGCAGCTTTAATGTTCCATTATCCTATTTATTTTTTGGAGCTCACTGAAGTGAAAAAAAATCTCAGCTCTGAGAATCAAAGAAATAATAATAATAATTTTTTTTTTTTTTTTTTAGTATGGGCATTTGGGTAAAATTTTTATCCTAAATATTTGTTCAGCTTTAATATTTTGCTGGTTATTTTCAGAGTTTTGTGTTTTGCTTTTAAAAGCTAAGTTCATTTTGTAAGATGCCTTTATTTCACTGGGTGCCATCAGAACACCTTCAGACGGGTGTGTAAACTGCCTGCTGTCTCTGCTGCAACACCAGTTCGTTCAGTCCACGCTTCATGAGGTGTGAATGCCTGATGCCTGTCTGCTCTGTCTGCACATGCATGAACGCACAGCACAATATGCTGCCACACTTAACAGCAGAGGAAGCACCACTCCCATGCCCACCCCAGGCTATATTAGCTGGCGTAATGGCACCGCTTTTCTTCCTGTCTCAAACCACTAGGAAACAGCGATCGTAGTTCAGATGTTTGAAATCTTTGTGTCTTACTTCATCCGGAAAAAAACAATGCACTTCCCTAATCCTTTTTCAATCTCTAGGTCTGAAAGGAAGAAGTTCCATGAAAAATAGGTTAAAAAAAAAAGGGGGGAGTGGGCCTCAAAATATATAAAAAGCTGTGTGACAGAGAAGTGCTCATGCTTTCTTGCTTTGGAGCAGGGACATCAGATCTGGCAGGACAAAGATACCTTCAGATAAACTTTTTTCTGTTCCCATGAAAAACTTGCAAGTTAACTGCTGAAAAAGTGTTTATAAACAAAATTCTCATGTTTCTTCCTAAATGGTCCAGTTTTAGGGGACAGTTTTGAAACCAGACTTGGAGGTTCGGAAAGGAAAGGCAGCACAGCTATAGGGATGTGTGGATAAGAGCAGGAAGCTGAATGGGACAGGGAACTTCAGAGAAGACCGAGACCCAGAAAGCAGTGTTTTGGAGAGAGGAGATGGAGTTCAAAGGGAGACCATAGGCTGGGGACATGCAAAAGAAACTTTTAACTGGACTTTAACTCATCTAACCAATGAAGCAGAAGCTCTGTGCTAACCAGTCCTGATCCAGCTTTAGCTTGAGCCCTATCCTGTGCCCGCCCTTAGAGAAAATAGCTTTTATTCATTGTCAGCAAAAACTGTCCGTTTGCTCATAAGGGAGCAGCATCCATTGCATGACTGGAAACCCTTTCATGCCTTTTCTTCCCTATTTCCATCATTGTTTTAGGAATATCTTCGCCTTTATGACTCTTTACAATTCCCACTGATGGCAGTGGACCAAAATTTTTCCTGTTTTTGTGGTGCTGTTTTTTTGTTTTTGTTTTTTTTTTAATCAGCTTCCAGTGGGAAACCATAAAGGGCCTAATTCTGATGTCAGGATTTGAGGATACTAGGTACTGAAAAGAATCAAGACCTTAGAAAAATTACTTCTCGTAGTAGTGGTAAAGCTGACCTAGAATATTTCCAAAAGAAAGTCTTTTCTGTGTGATATTAAGATAACAAGATGTGTTAAACTCCTGTGTCAGGCTTTGAAAGCTCGAGAGTTTAGAAGTGGGAAGCTCTCTGAATTCACAAGAAAGATGAAAAAGGAGAGAAACAGAGGAACAAGAAGGGAAGGACAACGTAAGGCAGTTTTTCCTAACCCTGTGTGACCAAGGCAGGCTCAGAAAGTTACAGCCTGTCAGATTGATAAAATGGTTGGCAGTTATTTTACTCAAGTGAGTAAGATTTCAAAAATGGGAGAAATAATGAAGGGCTGCATGTTAAAGGTTTCTGAAGCTTTCCAACAGCTCCTCTTCTACCAGGTACTTCGTGTACTGAAACCAAAATGGCTTGTAGTCTCTTGAAAATTCTTTTCTAACACATCTTTCTAGAAATCTTTAACTCAAAGTGTAAATCTATAAGTGTCTTTACAGCATAAAATTTGTTCATGAATAAGCACTTGGAACTTTTCATCTGTTATAAAAATGTAATTAATTTATCTTTGAACAAATTCCAAAACTATGTGAATCTTGGACAGCAGAATGAACATTGCTCGTGTACTACATCAGGTATCTTGGATGGATATTTATTTGTTATTATTATATATGTAATCTTTTGGGTGAGTGCCTTAGAGAGTAGGGAAGTGGGAAATAGCTGTATGGAGATTGTAGAGAAATACAGGCTTTTCAAATCATACTTGCTGATGTGCAGCGTGGCACTGCTCTTTCCTGCTCCAGCATGGCACTTTCTGGAGAACAGCAGGCTGGCGCACAGCAGTGTAGACCAGGAGAGCAGGAGCAAAGCCGTGCTGTTGTGGCCCACATGCTTGTTAGCAGGGTCCTTGCTCCGAGCATCCTCCCTAGTGCAGGAAAATACTTCTCCTGTGACCAAACCCCCAATGTCTGTACATTGCATGAGTCAATGCATCCTCTCACTGAGATGAGAGGATCAGCCGTACAGTATTGTCATCCCTAAGTACTGAAAACTAATGATATTTTAAATAAATAACATTAGAACTTTATTTTCTGGTTTGTGGGCTTGTAGGTATATTTGAGTGACTTTTCTCAGAAACCGCAAAGCCAAGAAACTTTCCTTCATTTGTGATTCTCGTGTTATTAACTGGCTCCAGATGTTGTAACTGTAAGAAAATAAGTACTGGGAGAGTTGTAACTATATCGTTCATGTAGCAACATTGGGAAGAGTGATCCTAAGAGTCTGATAGCCGTTCCTTCTCTGAGAAGCAACATTGAAGGCAATTAGGTGTAGCTGAGAAGTAAAATGTGGCCATTGAGGATAATGAAAGATAGTTTGGGGTTTCTGTGAGACCACTAACTACAGAAGGGTCATCAGATTAAACGGGAGTAAAAGAAAAGCAGGTATCTCACTTATTTTCTGCTTCAACACCATGTACAAAGGTGCTTTAAGGGAGCCTTTACAGAATGCATCTTTGACAGGCCAAAGTTTACTATAAAAAGGAGAAAACTGTCTCTGGAATAATTTGCACGTACCTGAAATAGATTCAAACCATGTACATAAAATAGATGCAAATTTTGCATACTCTTTATGTGAGCTCTGAGGTATTTTATCTGTATGAAGCAGCATATTGATGGTCTTGCACTGATGAATATGGGCTGTATGTATATGAACAGACATACTTGTAGTGAAATGTTTAAAGCATAGAGGTTAAAAAAGATGTCATTAGAGTGATGGATTCTCCAGAAAACATTCCCTTTGTGAAAATGTGTCATAGTATATATTCTCCTCTATAAATTGTACTGGTTTGTGGTTTAGAAAAACTATGGGGAAATTGGATTTTAGAATTGGGTTTGCTTCCTTGACTGAGAAATCCTGGCTTAACAGCAAAATTCAAGACAGTATGTGAAAAGTATGAGGAAATCAATGTATCGGGTCACAGAAGACACACTGTATTTAGGCATTTAATGCTTCCTTTTGGACTGTCTTATTAATATGGCTGGGTTTTATCTGATTACCACATCGATGTTTGAGAACATGCACAGACTAACATACGTTGAGCTCTTCTTTTGTTAGAGCATTTTGAAAAATAGCAGGGTATCATTTCATTCCATGCAAACTGCTGAAGTGAACTGTGCTTGAAATGCAAATCCTTCCTGATGCTGAGGACAACAACTGCATTCACTATCATGCAGGTGTAGGTGTACTTGAAGAGATTACGATACAAGAAACAACAGAATTGTAGTGAATTAAAGCAGTGTTATCAGATTGGGCTGGGGCTTAGAGTTCTTTTTGTGAGGAGAGGAAATCTACGTTTATTTTCAGGCAGTGTAGAAATTGCCTCAAGAAGCCTGTCTTAGATTCCCAGGCACTGTAACCTTCTTCATATGCCAAGTGTGCAGAAGGGGCAAGGCGGCTGCGCGGGAAGGAGCGCTGGGCGAGCCCCGCTGTGCGGAGCAGCACAGGAGTACCTGCACTCCCACCACCAGCCCCGGCCGTGCCTGCGGCCCTGTGAAGCCATGCACTGCTCATAGCCTGTGAAAATCAGCTCCCAGTTAAGACTGCGCTGACACCACCTAACTCATACCCGCAGAATCTGGGGCACATTATACATAGGTCTCGGAGATGAAAGGCCAGCCGTGAACTAGCCATTCTCTCATCAAATCCTTTCAGTCAGTCAATCTCTAATGAGAAACACCAAGGAACATGTTTCCAGCTCTTTGCTGGGTTTGGCGAGCTTCTAAAACAAGGCTAATTGTCTACATGTGTGTTGTTCAGTTGAAACTCTGTCAAGAGAACAGTCTATCTGGCTGGGTTTAAAAGAGCTCTGATCCTGTCAACCACGTTATTCTAGTTAAAGCTGGAGGTTGAATTCCATTGATATTTTAGGTGCGTATTCTACTACAATGCACAAAGAAAAACAGCCATTTCATTCAGTCCAAGACCCCACTGAGTTAATGAAATGTTCTTAAAATAAACAAGCTTGCTGGTATATTTGCTAGCTGAGTAATCAACGTAATTATGTTGAGAATATAGCCTGCAAATAAGTGGGCAGAGTTGACAATTAATAATTCTGTAGTTAAATGATATCTGCCTATTTGTATAATTTAAAAAAAAAATAAATGCTCTTTAATGCATTTAAAAGAGAAAAGGTGTGCTTTCTTAACAGCAATTCATAAACCTTCCCAGCATTATAAAAAAGGCACATTTTTAATATGCATCATGTCATATTACACGTCAGTTTTCCTTTGGTAACAAGAAAGGAGTTCTTAAAATTAATACTTTATTCATTGTCACAAATTAAAATCATGACTTGTTCTGCCTACATTGGCATCTGATTGTTAATGTATTTTGAACGATAACCATTAACTTAAAAATAAGTTCTGGGAGCTTTTTTGCTTTTGATCAATTATTTTGCATTGTCCAAAGTGAATAAATGTAGTAGAAATGTATTTAACTACAATTCCGATTGGATACTGGCCAATATTGTTTTGTTTGTTTGATAGCTCAAGTGACATATTTTGTGCTTTCTTGTTGCCCACACTTTTCACATGCACAAAGGCTGGTTTTTGCTTACTGGGACTGAAGTTTTAGAGAGGAATAAAGCAGTCTTTTCCATGGTCTTTAAAGAAGAAAGCTACGTGGAGGCTCTGATGTTTTTGGTAGGCACATGTGGAACAAACGTGTAGTTGCATGACTGATCCAGCAGATTGTTTAGCTGTATATCGTGGTATGTCATTTAGGGGAGCAATCTAAAGTATGAAATAAACTCAAGTATGTGTGAAAGTTCTGTGGAGCAAAAGAAGATGTATGAAAATGCTCTACTAACATACCCCGTGTGTAATTACGCAGACTATTGCATGCATCTCTATAATGCGCACATTTACGTTTAATCTAGTCCAATCTGCTATATCCATGAGAACACACAGACAAAAAACAGATATTGGTCATTTGCCAGGTGTCTTAAGATGATGAAGTGGCTCATATAGTCCAAGTAGATGGAACATCACAACTGGGTTGCATAGGACTGTAGCAATGTGATGATACTGTGTGTCTAGTGGCCTTGAATTATTCTCACCTTCTTTATAAACTGCAAATTCTTAGGATAAATTAAATACCCAAAAGATGTTTGGCATACATACAGCATTTATTGTATTTTTACTTTTTTTTATCTTTTGAGTGTAACTTCAGCAAACAGTCCCACAAGGTAAAACTATTTGTTGAAGATGCGGCAAGGATGTGCTTTGTACTGTGTAACCAGTTCTGTGTTAATTTTTTTTTTCAGATGGTGCATCAGTACTTCAGGCGGCTTCTTCATGCCTCAAAGTACCTCAAACCTCAGTGCATGTCAAAGCACCCTTAGAACATGGTGACACGCAGCATCCTGAGCCACCTGGAAGCAGCAGCAACCATGTGTTATGTTTCTGACATCAGTGAACTGCAACAAGAAAAGGTAAGAGGAAACTGAACTGTGGGACAGAGAGCTTAAGAAGCAAGTTCCAGACTTGTTTCTGTGCTACGTAAATAGAGAGAAAATGCGGCAGATGCACTCCATATCTGCTACGATATATTAACATAAATATGATGGAGACATTAATGGTATGAAGTAATGCTGGTAAGTTAACTCTTAATGTGTTGCATCACTCAAAGTATTACATTAACTTCAGTGAAGGTTAGATAACTAGATACTATTGCTGTCTAGATGGACATGTAAAACAATGTCTGCCTTCTGTAGAGTGCTACCGTAGCAGCTTTTTTAAGCACTGATGTGAGTTGCTTGTTACATGGAAGCTCTCTGTTGACTCTCCTTTCTCCTGAAACATTCCATAATAGTTCTGTGCAATACTGTGATGCCCATTAATACTGGAAAATCTGTGATCAGCAACGCTGGGGAACACTTACTTCTGTTTTCCAAAGGAGGCAACTGAAGCACAGGCCAAATCTTACCTGAAGTCATTTAGTGGCAAGGGTGGGAAGAGGAATGATGAGTCTTGACTGTGTTCATTTCAACAAACTGCAAAAGTTGCTATTGTGCATCCCATTTTCTTATACAACTTGACTGCAACACAGAGGTTGCTATAAAGACTTGCCTAATCGATGGAGATCTGCAAGAACAATTTGAGACTCCAGTTAGTGAGTCAAGGAAATGAATAAACAATAGCTTCTTACAATGATTGAAGGAGACATAAGGCTGTTGAAAATGGTTACTTGCATTTTGAGTACTATCTAGTTCTTAATATTATCTAATATAGAAGAGGGCAAAAAAGGAGATCTATATATTTATATAATGTAATGTATGTAAATTTGCTATTCACGTAATTCACACGTTATTAATTGCAAAAAAAAAACCCAAACAACCCCAAAAATATACTTGGAACAACTCAAAAAACTAATGCTTATTTGCTGGTTCTGCAAAGCCAAGCTCTCCTCAAAGGTACCAAGGAATCTCAGCTTTTATGGCTGCTAAGGAAGTTGAATGTGCTCATCAGCGCTTCTCTGGATTGGAATTTAGGCCACCAAAAGTCATCTGATAGATTATAAGATCTAACAAATTGAAAGGAAACAGCAGATCTCAGAGAAAGTAGGTGGACTGTTCAGCAAAATTGTGTTATAGCTTTTAATCTGACAATATATTCAACTGGGATATTGTTCCATTCTGACTATATTGTGATGAAATGCTTAAACTAGCATAGCTATTTTATTCCCTGGATGATGATTTAAAGAAGTACTCTGATTTGGCAGAAAAAAAAATGGCAAAAAAGCCAACACTTTCTACGTAGTTTTAAGTGTTTGCATGTTCACATCCGATGGGTAAAATACTCAGAAAAGTAAATTGTGACTGATACGACTGAATTCACACATATCATACCTGTACAGGATTGATAGAAATTTTGAAGGTAGGTCTTATCTGAGATACTCAGCATGTCTAGGAATGTCCTAATTGTTTATTCCTTCCATTAGGTTAGTGTGTAGGCCCCAGGGGTGTGAAATAGTTAGGTAATAAATATTTGAGCACTGACACATTGCTTTAAGAACCCTTTTTGAGGTAAAAGCCTGGTTTTCTATGGAAAAGATTCATTTTGAAGAGGTAGCAGCTTAGCTAAACTAAAATCATCTCCCAAAGGAATGCAGCAAATATTTGCAAGTAAATGTCCATTTACAAAATATTGTGAACCCTTCCATTTGAAAATGATTTCTGAAGTTCAAAGGAGGAACTCCCCCATTTTTGGGGTGAGTGTGTATTCCTGTCACTCGTGTTGCTGTTATTGGGGAAGAGTGGGAAGAACCATGAATACAGATTTGTTTGCATTATTCAATGTGTAAAGCCATCTGCCTTTTGCTGTAATGTGAGAGACGTACAACTAGAGCAAATAGAGACACCACCATCACTACCCTAACAAAGGTCTGTGATTTCCAAAGGGTATTGATTTCTTTTTAATACTTCAAAGAAACCAACCAGCCTTCTCCGTCCAACTTTAGGCTGAAGACTTCTGCGCTTTTCTTTTAAGGCCAAGTTATGAACTACTGGGGTAGGGGTTTATCATAGAAAGCCCAGTGCAAGCTGAGCTCTGGCCATAGTACAATTTAAATTATTTATGCACAGCACTGTGTTCAAACCATGTGCACATTTGTCCTTGTCAGTCAACAAGTGTTCTATTAATCAAACAGGAACCCTGGCGCGTTCATTACAAAAGTAAGAACATTGAATTTGGGATGGTATTTTTAGTGCTTTTGACAGACAGGGATTATTAAGATGTCACTCCCTCTTTTCTGCCAACTCCCCTATCTTCCTTCCCTTCTTCTGCAATGCATTGTCGTTTTATTAAGAGCACACTAATAGTTAAACGACAGGAACCCTAAGCCCCTGACTAGTTCACTGACATGACAGGTTATTTTTTCCCTCTATACCCTGTCCAAGAACCCCTGCTGATCTTCCCAGCATGCAGTGCTGTGTGACCCTTAACATCTGGCAGTGATTAATTGTCTTAGTGTCATAGCGATCGCCTTCCTCCCTCTGATCCTCACTTACTTTGTTCTCCCTTTTAAAGCCAGTGTGCTGGAACCTTTTCTTCCCACTTTTAAATCTGTCCAGTATCCAGGATACTGTGTGTGTCTACCGCGATACAACTTGAAAGAAGCCGAAACAGTCAGTTATCTGGCCCTGAAAGTCTGGTCATGGATTCAGAGGGCTTTCTGTTCACTGAAGGGATGTGCTTGAAAAACAGCACTAACTAGAATGGCACAGATCTTGTTGAACTTGATCCGGATCTCAGGTCCCTTCTAAGCAAACAATGCAATTACGGGAAACACCGTTTTCAGCAGACGTATGCGGTATTGTGTAGAAGGCTGTTGGCTGAAGCTTACACAACCTTACATAGATTTAGGGCCTGACACCTCCTGACAGCAGTTGCCCCTTTGTGCTCAGTTCACCCGGCTATACCATGCTGCTGCAAACGTCTGAGCCCTGTCTGGGCCTGAGCTCTTCTCGCTCAACTCCCATCGAGTTAGGCAGAGTTCCTCCATATGTGCCAAGGACTGGTGTATAGGCTTCAGCACCATGATCGCCTGGAGTGAGAGCTAAAACAGAGGTCATGTTTGCAAGTTAATTTCCTTGGCTGAGCGATATCTGAGGAGTACTCATACCTGCCTCAGTTTCTCGTATTGGGAAATAAAGACAGTAACTGCTTCCAGGTATGGGAGACTTAGAATTTTCAGAGACCTTTTATTTTTCCTGTATGAATATGAAGTATTGTTAGGCATTTACTTATATCTGTGTATTAAAGACCAGCTGCCAGGCATGGGGGGAGCTGTGTAAGAGGGAGGACAGAGGCTGTGTTGTGCAGAGGCTTTCTTCAGATTGCTGAGATTCAGGATGCCTATGATCTATTCACAGTTTGGCAACTTGCATGGGTAAATTACCAACTGCTCTAAACTTCCATTTCCTTGCATGCAAACAGAGGATAAGCTAATAGTCTTCTTTGCAAAAAACTAACCCTTTTAACATTTGAAGATGAAAGGTAAAAATAAACAATCGTTTTAAATCCTGGTTGAATAGCAGAATACATGCACTGAACTTAAATTACTTTTACATTTACATTTTAAGGCAAAATATCTGAAAGGCAGTTTCTCCTTCACTTCCATATTGAATGTTGAGTTCAGAGTCTCTCAGTCTCCCATGATACACACTCCTCACAAACAGATTTCTCCAGAGCGGTATTATGTTCTAGCTCTCCATGTATTTCAAATAACTATAAGGCCATTTATTTTCTATTTCAAACCAAAATAGTAAAATGGAGTGCATGGCCTTTTCTAGTTGCTAAGCAACACTTTGTAACATGCTTCCTGCGTTTTGCTGTGCCATTTGGCAATTCACACAAGATCTTGTTTGTTCATTTCCAGTCTAGTAACATTGGTTGCTATATTTCAAGTGCCAGTATAGATCAAAGTATTTCCTAGAAGGATAAACATGTTAACTGGCAGAGAGTGAATGATTAACATCATGCACAAGCCTTTTAGTATAAAGGACTTGGCATGTCATCCATTGGCAAAGCTATTCGTATGAATGCCATCTATACCTAACAGATGTGCCACTAAGGAGTTACCCGCTTCTTTCCAAAGTACCGCTTGCTGTGCTGGTGTGACTGAAGAAGGATGATAGCCGCTGCTGAGCTTTGTAAGCAGCTGAGCCAAATGCTGCTGTCAGCCATGGCAGTGTATCTGGAGATCTCTGCTGATTTCGCTTGAGCTACTTCAGTTTTGCATACATATAACTAATGGTAGAACTACATTAAACTGTTATTTTCTCTTCCTCTGCCCTTCATGAACACTTACAAACAAACCAGAGTCAAATGTTTGGTTATTTAATATTACTCGTCTCCAACAAACTAAGTGTATGCCTAATGAAAGTTGGTTTTAAGTAGGCAACACTGAATTTCTCGTAGCAAGGCAGGACACACCTGTTTTTTGCTATGCTTTCTGCATTTCCAAACTTCTGATTAAAAACTGTAGATAATCTGAATCCCTTTGTTAGCATGCAGTTTGGAGGGGAGGGTTAAAAAAGGATTATTCGTGTAATGCTTTAAAAATATGTAAGAAATACAATTTTTCAAAGCTGCATATAGCATGTATTTTTTCCCCTTGTGTCTGTTTTGTCATCGCTAGCTACTTGTGCATGTGTGGCATCTTTAATCTGCAACATGTTAGAATCTCAGTGGTACTGTATACACTGGACCAAATGTCAGATACTAATAGACATATTCATTAAAAGTGCTACTAAGTGAGCAATGGTGTGGTGCAGTGTGAAGTTTGACATGGGTGGCATGGAAACAATTTTGACTCAATTACAATATTCCAATACTTATGGAAAAGCTGAGGGGAATTTTAAAAAACCTGTATTCCTGTTGTAGAATGCTAGAGGATAGTTGCAAGAAGTGAACATTTCCCATCACAGCCACTAAATTTAGATTATCTAAGTAATTCTTACAAAACTTTATTGGCTTAGTCAGTTGTGTGTCATTGTGAGTATATTTTATAGAGTTTCTCTGGGTGAAAATTTACCTGCCAGCAGTACTGGTGGAATTGTAAGTGCTACAAGTGATTCGTTAATTGAAGAAGCAAGCACAGTACTCTCTTGTTCGTGCAGTCATACTATTATCTGAATCTGATAGTATAGCCAAGGTCAGCCAGGGGATAAATCTCTTCATACCTTTTTTCCCTTGATCATATACCCTGTCTCAGACATGGTTGTGAAGAAGAGGATGAAGAGAGAGGTAAGGCAGATTTGCCTTGTGTGATCAGAGACCAAAGGCGAGAGGCAGATCCCTTACACTGCCAGAAGCATGTACAGCTGGGGAGAATCAGCCCTCTCACTTCATGGCAAATAATCAGTTTCGTATTTTCTGTGGCAACCAGTAATATACTACAGCCTTAGCTCTAGGCCTATAGGTAAAGCTATTTGCCATGACTGCTTCTCTCTTTGTCCCCAGAGAGATGAGGATTCTCCAGCACGTCTGTGGTGAGCAGAGCGATGTTCTGTTCTGTCCTGTCTGTGATACAGCAGCCAGAGCAGGCTCAAGCTCACTGTGCTGTAGCTGTATTGGCAGATACTTCTAACTGATCTAGAAATACATTAAAGCAGATCTTTCTCACACATGCACAGTGGGAATGCACATAAGTGAAAAGATGGTATTTTAAAATTGACATGTACTATCTCTAAATCATATTCCCTGTTGTTTGCTTTGCTTTTTCTTAATATTGGAATCATTATACTGATTTCTACTGAACTGACTAGATCCTTTAGCCAAGCCGTGATGCTGAAGTAGTATGAAATGAGAACAGCACCTGAATATTCTGAATGCCATCGTTCTTAAATAAGTTTTAATATCTAAACTGCTTAAAAGTTGATTTAGAAGCTCATCATTTGCTTTTTGCAGTGCACTGTACAGTTTTTGTAGAATATGGCTATAGTAATTGTGGTTAAAAATAAAATTAAATGGCATGGCAAATATATTCTTAAAAGATTTAGTGCTGTAATGGTGCGAAGAAAACTAATTTGTGTACCCTTGGCCCAGACTTATGCAACAATCTAAGACTGACTGCAAGCTTAAATGCCGGTAATGTTAATGTCAGCTTTTCACTCCAGCATTTGTTTTTGAGAGTATCTAGCACTCCAGCATAAACACTGCAGGGGCTGAGACCAGGGGGCAGAGTCAGGCTGCCCCTTCGCTGCGTGACGCTGCTCCGAGTCGGCTTTCTGCGCATACCTCTGCCTGCTCGGAGTGCGCAGCAAATCCGGGCTGCGGATGTTTGCCAGGCTGCCCTGCACCTGGGCCGTATGCCTAAACCAGCCTTGAGCTGGTGGCCCGAGGGCGAGGTGACACCTTTCCGTGTCAAGCGGCGGTTTCCCGTGGCAGATGCCCACCCGTGAGGGCGCAACAAGCTGTAGTGGCGGCAGCGACAGGGCGGGTCCCGCCGCGGCGGTGGAACAGCCCGGGGACGTGACGGGAGGGGCAGCGGGGGC
>Ga0181612_166530_pt1 | contig 14680 bp, 13 predicted proteins | sample HoacroProtozoa21_FD_119630 | JGI IMG/M metagenome (GOLD analysis project Ga0181612, IMG submission 119630) | Hoatzin crop microbial communities from Cojedes, Venezuel. Combined Assembly of Gp0051906, Gp0051904, Gp0051908 | reverse complement strand
CTACAGGAATGCTTTTCGCAAGCGAAAAACACAGTCCTTTTATTCATTGAGGGGCGCACCCCTCAACCGACGTAGCCTCTGAGCGCAATCAAGCTTGCTTGAATTGCCGAGGAGGCCAGGAGGAAAAGCCGGAACGGCTTAAACTCCCTGCGTCGCTTCGCTCCGATAAAAAGATAGCAATGTCGGCGCAGTCGATTCCCGACCTGTTCGGGAATCTCATCAAATATTTGGGATAATTTTGTAATATTTTGTAAATTTCGGCATCTATATAATAAAGAGACTTTTATGAAAAGGATATATAGAATCATAGTGCCGATACTTCTTGCGCTGGGGCTTCTTAGCGGATGCGCCGCCAGTTCGGCAATCGGAACCCGTCGAATGAATAAGACGGCAGTAAACAATCTGGTAAACAGATATAGCAACAAAAAGGGCTTTGACGTTACCGGAGTGGGGAGTATGGGCCTCTCGCTAATTAAGATGGGATCCAAAATGGTGGACCTTGGCGACGTTGATACCCGCAAGGCACTCAAACTCTTGGACGGGTTAAAGAGCGTAAGGGTAGTGGACTATTCGGCCGCCAACGAGACCAACAAAAACAATTTCAACCGCAAGATGCAGCGCTATCTTGGCAATACCGACGTGATTTTCGAAGAAAGAGAGGGTGACGATATAACCAGAGTATATGGCGTTGTGCCGAGCGATGGCAGCAAAATTCAGGATGTGGTGGTATATAACCCCAGCGAGAGCATGCTGATTTGCCTCTTTGGAAAGTTTGATATAGATGAATTGTCGAAAATATTTAAATAGCAAATAAGATGAAAAGAATCCTTATTATAGTGGCCTGTGCGCTGCTTTCCATCTCGACCTTTGCCCAAAATGGCAAGGCGCTTTATCAGAAATTCTCTGACGAAAAGGGAGTGGAGGCTGTGTATGTCTCGCCCGCAATGTTCAGGCTAATCAAGAATGTGCCCGACGTAAAACTTCAAGCAAAAGACATTAATATCGCCTCGATTATAAAGAACCTCGAAGGCATGTATATCATTAACTGCAAGAACGATAGGGTTGGCGATAAGCTTGTTGGCGATGTAAAGAAGTTCATCAATTCCGGTAGCTATGAGATGCTGATGGAATCCAAGAGCGACGGGGAGCTCACCAGAATGTATACGGTAAGCAAGGATGAGATGGTAACCAGCTTTGTTCTTCTAAGCCAAGATTCCTCTGAAACCAACTTCGTTTGCTTCGATGGGCAGATTCCTCGCAAGGCCCTGGAAGAGCTAATTGAGAAAGCTGCCGAATAAGTCCAAAATTCTTCGTATATTTGTAAACTGCGTAAAAGCGGACAAATATGCGAAGAAGACTTTTGTTTTTGGCAATGGTAGCTCTGCTGGCTGCCTGCAACGATAAGCCTGGGGAAGCACCCAAGGCATCGGAGTTGTTATGCACAGTGCCGTCGCGTTCAATAGCGGTACTACATTTCGATAAATGTGGCAATGCCCTGGAATTGCTTCTGGACTCCACATCCGTGTTTCGAAAGATAGACCTAGGAGACCTTGCTGGTGCCGAAATGGTGCTCTCCTACGACTATAGCGCAGCAATGATACCGCTCCTTGCGATAAGCACGGGTAAGACCGCTCCCGATACCAGCGAGGCGGTAAAGGCTGTGATGGCGCAATTGCCTGAGCTTAAGCTAAATAGCTACTTTTATAACGACACACTTGTAAAGCATTCCGCCCTTCTCATCAGCCCCTCGCAGGCATCCATCACCGAGGCTGGAAGTCATATTTCGGCGGAAACATCCATTCTTGAAGCTCCCGAATTTACAGAAGCTCTGAAGCTCGCAAAGGGTTCGGCGGGGAACATCTTTCTTAGAAACACTTCGGCATCCCGCTGGCTTCCAAAGGGGGTTCTAACCGAGTTTGTTCCCCGAAAGAAACTTGTAGGCTTCCTATCTAACGCCTGCTCTTGGACGGTGGCAAGCTTCGATTCATACAAAACCAAGGATGTGGAAGTGTCCAGCCTGCATAATGGGCAACGTTATTTTATGGAAGCTCTTGACGCTCAGAAGGGTGCCGAAAGTAAGCTTGCGGAGGTGCTCCCCGACACTACCGATTTTGTGGTATCTCTCACTCTTGATGACTGGCGCAAATATTACGATGCCTACCAACTTTATTTGGACTCAAATTCGGCCCTAACCACCCATCAAAATGCGGTGCGTGCCGCCAAAAGAGCTACTGGCGAAAGCCCTGAAGATTGGGCTAAGTCCCTTAATATTAAAGAATTAGCAAGAGTATCCTGGGATGGTAGGGAAGTGCTTCTCATTCGCCCGCACAAACTTAAAGGCGAAGATTCACAGATTGAACCCAATTCGCAGGAAAGTTTTGCCTCAATCATCTTTGGAGGGGCCTTTGCTCTTCAAGATGAAACATCGATGGGAACTTTTGGCCCGTGGATTGTTGTAGGTAATGGCGAAGATATAGCGGAATTCTGCACTCTGGCCTCCCGTGGGCAGAATCTTCCAAGCAGGGACCTTAAGTTTGCCGTTTTGACCCCCGAAAGCAGCCTTGTCGGCAGGGGTTCCGGTATTAAATTTAACAGTACTAAACCCTAAATATTATGGAATTCAAATCCGTAAACAAGATTATCGAAAATAGTTTCAAGCAGAACTGGGAACGCCCGGCACTGTCTAATTATCAAGGGATTACCCTTTATTACAAGGACGTGGCCTGGCGCATCGCCAACCTTCATATCTGTTTTGAAAGATGCGGACTTCAAAAGGGTGACAAGGTGGCCCTATGCTCCCGAAACCAGGCCAACTGGGGCGTTTGCTTCCTGGCCGCCACAACCTACGGAGCTGTGCCTGTGCCCATCCTGCATGAGTTCAAAGCCGGCAATATCCAGTATCTGGTAAATCACTCCGAAGCCAAGGTGCTATTTGTGGACGAGGTGATTTGGGATGGACTTTCGGAGCTGGAAATGCCTACGCTTCAGGCTGTTGTGCAGATGAATACTCTAAAATTCATCTATGCCAAGGACGACGAGATGCGCGACATCCGCAAGAAACTATCCGATATGTTCGAACAGTCCTTCCCCGAGGGCTTCAGCCGCGAGAGCTTGGATTATTATGAGGATTCGGCCGATGAACTTGCCGTAATCAATTATACATCAGGTACTTCTGGCTTCTCCAAGGGAGTTATGATACCCTACAGGGCGCTCTACACCAACATCTACTTTGCTCACAATGTGGCTGAACCCCAGATGAATAATGAGTCCAAGATGGTGGCAATGCTGCCCTCCGCACACATGTACGGCATGATGTTCGAGTTCCTCTTCGAAATGACCATTGGCGCCCATGTGCAGTTCCTAACCAGGGTACCGAGCCCAAAGGTTATTCTAAACGCCTTTCAAGAGGTACACCCCGATGTGATTATCGCCGTGCCTCTGATCATCGAAAAGGTATATAAGATGAAGCTGAAGCCGGTTATTGACCAGAACAAGACCTGGCTAAAAATTCCCATTCTCTCCGGTGTTGTGCAAAATAAGATTAGAGATGGACTTATCGAGGCCTTCGGCGGTAGCTTCGAAGAGGTGATTCTGGGTGGAGCGGCCTTCAATCCCGAGGTGGAGGAGTTTTTCCGCAAGATTCACTTCCCCTTCACCGTGGGCTATGGCATGACCGAATGTGCCCCTATAATCACCTACGAAAAATGGAATAAAACTCGCAAGGGCTCGTGTGGAAAGGCCATTCCTGGCTGCGCCATCAGAATAGATTCCCCAAATCCTCACAAGATTCCCGGCGAAGTGCAAATTAAAGGCGATAATGTGTTCCTGGGCTACTACAAAAACCGCGAGGAGACAAAAAAATCCTTTACCAACGACGGCTGGTTCAAGACCGGTGATATGGGCATTATGGATGTTGAAGGCTATCTCTACCTTCGCGGCCGCTCCAAGTGCATGATTCTGGGTCCTTCGGGGCAAAATATCTACCCCGAGGAGCTGGAAGCAGTGATTAACAATGCCTCGTATGTAATTGAGTCTCTGGTAATTGAGGATGATGGAGGCCTTACCGCCCTGATTTATCCCGACTACCAACAGGCAGCTCACGATGGCATGGAAAGCGAGCAACTTGAGCAGAGGCTAAACGAGAGTCTGCCCGAAATCAACTCCCAGCTACCCTCGTATGCTCAGATTCGCAAGCTGGAGTTCATGCCCGAGGACTTCGAGCGTACCCCTAAGCGCAGTATCAAACGTTATCTATATCAGCGCAAGTAATGAATAAATTTGACGAAAAATATATAGAAATGGCCCGCATCTGGGCAAAGAATTCCTATTGCAAGCGTAGGCAGGTTGGTGCCCTGCTTGTGAAGGACAAGATGATTATCTCCGATGGCTACAATGGCACACCTTCGGGCTTTGAGAATATCTGTGAGGATGAAAACGGGGTAACAAAACCCTACGTACTGCACGCCGAGGCCAATGCCATAACCAAGGTTGCAAAATCGGGTAACAGCTCCGAGGGAGCGACCCTCTATGTTACCGCATCTCCTTGTGTGGAGTGCGCCAAACTCATTATTCAGGCTGGCATCAAAAGGGTGGTTTATAGCGATGAATATCGCTTGGACGATGGCCTGAAGCTACTTAGGGCTGCTGGTATAGAGGTAGAAAAGGTAGAAGTGCAATGAAAAAATATTCTTCCATAATAGTTGCCGTTTTGGGCGTTGTGATTGGGGTGCTGCTTTGCAGTGTGGTAGACCGCTACAAAGATAACCGCTCTCGCCTTAAGGCGGAATATTCCGATTGGCGCAAGCTGAATCTGATTCTTCAAAAAATCGACGAGAATTATGTAGATACCGTTGACCATCAGGGAGTTACCGACGCTGCCATATCCGCTGCCCTCGCTAAGCTCGACCCTCATTCGGTGTATATGCCACCGGCAGTGCTAGAGCAGAGCGAGACCGACCTGGCGGGAAATTTCGATGGCATTGGAATTCAGTTCAACGTGCCTAACGATACCGCTATTGTGCTGGAAGTGATTCCTGGCGGCCCTTCCGAAAAAATCGGGCTTCAGGCGGGAGACCGCTTGCTGAAGGTGGACGAGAAGAATATCGCCGGAGTCAAGTTTCCCCAGGATAGCATGGTGCGCAGAATGAAGGGCCCCGCTGGTACCAAGGTGAAAATCACCGTTCTACGCGACGGAGTTGAGGTTCCCTTCGAAATCACCAGAGGCAAAATCCCCATGAATAGTGTGGATGCCGCCTTTATGGTAAACGATACTACCGGGTATTTGCGCCTAAGTAAATTCGCCCGTACCACCTTTAAGGAGGTGCTTACCCGCACTCAACCCCTTTTGGACGGTGGTATGAAGCATCTGATTTTTGATATTCGCGATAATAGCGGAGGATTCTTCGACCAGGCCCTGCTGCTTAGCGACCTCTTCCTCGAAAAGGGCGACCCCATCGTTTATATAGAGGGACGAAACCGCAAGAGAGAGCAGTATATGGCCGATGGCAAGGGCAATATGAGGGATGTCAAGCTCAGCGTCCTAATTAACGAGGGGAGCGCTTCTTCGAGCGAAATCCTTGCCGGGGCTATCCAGGACAATGATAGAGGCAGCATCATAGGCCGCCGTTCTTTCGGAAAGGGCCTAGTGCAGGAGCCCATCTACTTTACCGATGGAAGTGGAGTTAGAATCACCGTTGCCCGCTATTATACCCCATCTGGAAGATGCATTCAAAAGCCATATAAGAGCGAAGAAGACTATGCCTACGACCTCTGGCATCGCTACGAAGATGGAGAGATGCTAAATGCCGATAGTATCAAGGTCGATAAAACCAAGGAATATCACACCACGGCAGGTAGGGTTGTGTATGGCGGGGGTGGCATTGTGCCCGATGTGTTTGTGCCAATAGACACCACCAAGGCTACCAAGTTCTATCTGGCTTGCAATAAGAAGGCTACCGCAATGAGGTTCGCTTCGTCTTATTTTGACTCGCATCGCACTGAGCTTCAGCAGATTGACTCTTATCCCCAGCTTCTATCTTACCTTGATGGAGCGGGCCTTGAGAGTAAGTTCCTTGCATTCGCCGCAAGTAAGGATGGCATTAAGCCCGCTTCTGCCGCCGAATGGGCGCAGGAAAAGGCTTACACCATGACCCAAGTGCGTGCGCTGGTAGGCCGTTACTCCAAGCTTGGAGACGACGCTTTCTATCATATCTACCTTGATGTGGATAATGTATATCAGGCGGCGCTAGAGAACTAACTACTTGACTCTCACCGTTTCAGCGGGGTCTACCTTGGCTATGAACAGCGAAGGTATCAGCAGCAACAGCATAATCACTACATACGCCAGTACATCCGCAAGAAGGATGTAGGGAAGATTTATGTGGATGGGAACAAAACCCACAAAGTAATTCTCGGGATTGAGTTTTATGATGTGGGTATATTTTTGCACAAGGCAGAAAAGCAGTGCCAGGGCATTGCCAATGAGCATTCCCTTTAGCACAATGCGGGATGCTACCCTAAGGAACACGCTCGCCACTCCCTTATTGTCCATTCCAACGGCCTTGAGGGTTCCTATGGTGCTGATATTGCGGAAGAGCATAATCAGTAGGCCCGAAATCATGTTGAAGCCTGCTACCAGAATCATTAGCAGTAGAATGGCTATCACGTTGTAATCCAGAAGGTTAAGCCAATCGAAGAGGTTGGAATACCTTTCTTCGGCGGCCCTAGCCACAAGAGGGGAGTAAAGCCCTATTTCGGCGGCTTTGTACTGCTCTTTTTCCCTGCTGCGCCAAGCATCTTCCAGCCCAACTTCCAGGGTGGAAACTTGGGTGGAATCCCAATTGTTGAGGCGGGCCATATCTTCTATATTGGCGAATACCAGCAAGTTATCGTCGGTTTCGATGAGCCCGTCGTAAACCTCGGTAATATTGAATTTGCGCACCTTCACCTTCTCGCCGATAAAGTAGGTTGTCATCTTATCGCCCACGAAGAGGCCCATTCTTTTGGAGAGTTTACTTGGGATTCTAACCCCAAGCGCGGTGGTGTCGGAGCTGGGCACGCCCTTTAGAAGCACCCCCTGAATTTGGTCTTCGCTCTTTACTATTCCAGCTCTGTAAATCACTGGAGTTAAGCTCTTTACCCCTTCAGTTTGAAGGATTTTATCAGTCCTTATCGAATCTAGCGAAATAGGATTTTGCTCATTAAAAAGATTGACTTGTGCCCCGCTGAGTTGGATGTCTCCCATCAGCAGGCTCACTCCGTCCCTAATTTCCTTGCGAAAGCCCGAAGAAATGGCTACCGCAAGTATGATTACAAAGAAAGAGATGGCTATCGCACTGATAGCCACTCTTCCCTTAAAGTTGAGTTTAGATGATATGAACTTTGAGGCGCTCATTACCAGATATGAACCCTCTCGCTTTCGGGTCTAAACATAGGGTCGCCCTCTTTGATGTCGAATGCCTTGAAGAAGGAATCGAAGTTGCGAAGCGACACGTTTACCCTATTTTCGGCAAGCGAGTGTACGTCTTGATTGGTAAGGCGAGCTTTCTCTTCGTCGGTAATGTTCTGGGCCCAAACGGTGGCGTAGCCAATGTAGAAGCGCTGGTCGGGGGTAAAGCCGTCGATAAGGCCAATATTCTTGCCTGCAATGGCGTTCTGCATGGCTGTGTAGGCGATGCTAAGTCCGCCGTGGTCGCCGATGTTTTCGCCTAGGGTATAGTGGCCATTGGCATGTACGCCGGGGAGAACCTCCACCTCGTCAAACTGAGCAGCAAGCTTCTCGGCCTTAGCCTTGAACTTGGCGTCATCCTCGTCGGTCCACCAATTGGTCATGTTGCCGTCTTTGTCGAAGAGACGACCCTGGTCGTCGAAGCCGTGGCTCATCTCGTGGCCAATTACAACTCCGATTGCGCCGTAGTTAACTGCATCGTCAGCGTCGGGGTTGAAGAAAGGCGGCTGTAGGATAGCTGCGGGGAAGCAAATCTCGTTGGTGGTAGGGTTGTAGTAAGCGTTTACGGTCTGAGGTGACATACCCCATTCGGTCTTGTCCGTGGGCTGGCCAATCTTATTCATGTTATCCGCTACATACCACTTGCTGGCAGCGAGAAGGTTCTCGTAATAACTCTTGCTAGGGTCGATGTTAAGAGTGCTATAGTCCTTCCATTTGTCGGGATAGCCGATTTTGACGGTAAAGTTATTGAGCTTCTCGTGGGCCTTTACCTTGGTGCTGTCGCCCATCCAATCAAGTTCGTCAATGTGCTGACCCAGAGCCTTTTGGAGGTTCTTAACAAGGGCTAGCATCTGATTCTTGGAGCTCTCGGGGAAGTATTTATCCACGTACATCTTGCCTACGGCTTCGCTCAAAACGTTGTTAGGCACCGACATGGCCCTTTTCCAACGAGGCTTCTGCTCTTGAATACCTGAGAGTTGCTTGCTGAAGAAGTCGAAGCTGGCGGCATAGAAGTTATCGCTCAGGGCTCCGCATCCTCCACTTACAAGGTGGGCTGCAACATAATCCTTAAGCACGTTGAGGTCTGCCTGAGAGAAGTACTTGCTAAAGGCCTCGAAGAACGAAGGCTCGCAAACTATGATTTTTTCTTGGTCGGCGATGCCTCTCTGGGCAAAGTAGCTCTTGAAGTCAAAACCAGGGAAGGCCTTAACCAGCTCTTCGGTGGTGTAGGGGTTGTATTGGGCTATATAGTCCCTTTCCTGCTCACGAGTCCAAGAGTTGGTAGCTAGGTAGTCCTCTACAAAGAGGGTGTTGGCTGCTACATTCTTGGGGTCTTCGTTGCCTACAAGGGTCATAATCTTCTCTATAAAATTGCGATAGCCTTCTTTGATGGCGGCGTTCTTGGGGTCTACATAGTAGTCGCGATTGCCGATGCCAAGGCCACCTTGACCTAGATAGAGAATCTGCATGTCGCTGTTTTTGAGATCGGCCTCGGCGTAGGAGCCAAAGAAACTGCCCTCGCCGGTGTTGTGCAGGTCGGCAATTACCTTAATTAACTCCGCCTTGTCCTTTGCGGCGTAAATCTTCTCTAGATAGGGTTTGAGGGGTTCTGCTCCGTCGGCGTTGAGTTTGGTGGAATCGAGCCCCTGCTTATATAGGTCTACGATTTTCTGTTCGATGGTACCCGACTTGGTCTCCATCGTCGCCATCTGGGCAAATAGGTCGTTGAGCCTGGTGACGTTGTTCTCACGGAGCTGGTCGAAGGTGCCAAATCTCGAAAACTCCGCCTTTAGGGGATTGTTAATCTGCCATCCGTGGGTGGCGAATTTGTAGAAATCCTGGCCCGGAGCGACGGTAGTGTCGAGGTTGCTTAGGTCGATTGCGGGAATCTTTTCCACTTTTGTCTTGTTCTGGCAAGCTGCCAGCATCATGATCGGAATCATAAATAGAACTGTCTTTTTCATATTGCAAAGGTATACAAAATTTTCACTTGCTCTTGGTCTTACCTACACCTTAGCCTCCCTGAAAACTTCTTGAATCGAGGGGTAAGTGTTCTTTAGAAATGGGGGTAGACTGCTTTTAGCGACCCACACGGCCTTGGTTATGTCCTCTTCCCGCTGTGGGGTGAGGTCCACTGGGTCGGTATAGAGCATATCGTACCACCAGGTGTGCTTAAGGTGCCAAATGTCGTTGCGAAGATAGCAATGATCCGTTATGCAGATGAGTTTGCGAAGTTCCAACTGATCTACGCCCGTTTCTTCCTGAACCTCGCGAAGAGCGGTAACGCTGATGTCCTCTCCCTTCTCCTGATGTCCCTTGGGGAGGTCCCAGAGGCCATTTCGGCGGATTAGCAGGTAGTCGCCCCTGCGGTTGCTTACCAGCCCACCAGCAGCGTTTACCTCCTTAAACTCGGCGCAAAGGCGAGCATAGACCTTATCGGTATCCTCCGCCGGAATATAGATTCTACTTAGGCTCTGCGATGCTTCGAACATCAAAACAAGGGTGTGCATATCTATCTTTTCGCCCAAATGAAACTCCACGGCATTGGGGTCGGCAAGGGCCTGGTCATCGGGGCTACAGATAATTATACATCTTTTTTCGAAGTAAATCTTGTGCATAATATTTGCTATATTTGCAATTTGCGAGCAAATTTAACAAAAATATGAATACACAGTTCAAAAGTAAGCATGGCATTGTATCAAAACAAAGGACAGAACTCTATATGGCCTTTGTTGATATGCGAAACTTCGTAAATATGCTACCCGAAGATAAGAAAGCGGGCGTTACTGCCGACTACGACACAATTTCAGCCACCGTTCAGGGCATGAACATCGGAGTTAAGGTAACCCGCAGGGAGCCCTATTCCTACATAGAATTGCAGGATAACGGTGCCCCGCTTAAGTTTGTGGTGGAGCTTCACTTCGACATTACCGAGGACCCTTCCAAGACCGATTTTTACATCGTAGCTTCCGCCGAGCTGAACTTCATGATGAAGATGATGATTGGCAAGAAGGTGGAAGAGGCTCTGGATAAGGTTGTAGATGGCCTGGTGGCAGTTTCCGAAGGTCGTATGCCCGAAGGAATGCCCGAGGATTTCAAGATGCCCGATAATTTTAGCTAATGCCCCAGGCTCCATCCACCGCAATTAGGCTGAATCCTTTCAAGCAGCCGTCGGACGCTCCCGAAGGTAAGGGAGTGCCATGGTGCGAGTATGGCCGGATTCTGGAAGAAAGACCCAATTTCACTCTGGATCCGCTCTTTGCCGCAGGCTGTTACTACGTGCAAGATTCTTCGGCGATGTACCTTGGGTATATCTTTCGTAAGTTGGTGAGTGGTAGCGGATTAAGGGTGCTCGACTTGTGTGCTGCCCCTGGGGGGAAAACTACCGATCTGGCCGCTTCCCTAAGGCTAATGTGCGGCGATGACTTCGAGCTAATCTCAAACGAGGTGATGAAAAAACGGGCCGCCATTCTAAACGATAATGTGGGCATTTGGGGAGACCCCAACATCAAGGTGAGTAGCGTCGACCCCGCCATAATTGGAGCAAAACTCCCTGGATACTTCGATATAATTGTGGCCGATGTGCCCTGTAGCGGCGAAGGCATGTTTCGTAAGGACTCTCGGGCCGAGCAAGAATGGAGCCCTTCGCTAGTGAAGCTCTGTGCCGAGAGGCAGCGCAGGATTCTTGCCGATGTGTGGCCAGCCTTAAAACAGGGTGGAATCCTCATTTATTCCACTTGCACATACGAGGATGCTGAGAATGACGACAATCTGGAATGGGCATCCCAGACCCTTGGGGGCGAGATTTTTACCCCATCCAATGAATTTGGGGAGTATGGAGTGAGGCTCACCCGCTGCGGCAATCTGCTTAAAGCGGGAGAGGTTCCTGGCGAAGGACAATGGGTGGGAGCACTTCGAAAAACCGCCGAGGCTCGCAGTCCCAAACGAAAGGAAGGCATCTCCTTTATTCCGAGGGTCGAAACCGATAGGGCGCTAGAGTACAATTACTCTGGGCCCGAGCCTTCGGTAGAGGTGGATAAATCTACCGCACTAAGGTTTCTACATCGGGACGCACTTTATTTGCCCGATGCCCCTAAAGGGCTCTTAATAATTGAGTATCAAGGACATCCGCTTGGATTTGTAAAGAATTTGGGAACCCGATGCAATAATTTGCATCCGAGCAACCGCAGAATATTAATGGACGTATGAGAAAATATTTGATAGCACTTGGCCTTTTGCTATGTGGCCTGGCTTCGGGACAAACCGCCGAAGAATTCAAGGAAAAATACGCTCGGCAGGTAAAAAATGTGGGCCCTTCCGGTGTGGGGGTCGAAACCATTGTGAATAAATGGATTGAGGCCTATCCCGACGATTTGGACGCAAGGGAATCCAAGTTCACTTATTACTGGGCCAAAAGCAGGGATATTCAAATAGAGCCCCGCTCTGGGAACAAATATCTTGGTAAAAAACCTGTGCTGAGCCTAAAGGATTCTCTGGGAACTCCAGTGAATTACTATGAGGTGCCATACTTCGACGAAGAGTATTTTTCGCAAGCCACAGCAAGCATAGATGAGCTTATAAAAATGGCTCCCAATGCACTAGAATACAGATTAGACAAAATTTCGGCTCTTTTGGATTACGAGAAGGAGAGCCCCGATATGGCGGCAACCGAGCTTCTGAATCTCATTGATTACAATGCAAATTCTCACCCTGTTTGGACGCTTCGAGGCCAGAGTATGGATGCCGACGACTTTGATGCCATAGTTAAGGAATATTGTTCAAGTTTCTTTAATCTGGGCACTTCCGTTGGGTATAATTCCCTAAAAATAGTGTCGGAAAAGATGGCGAAGATGCGCCCTAACGATGCCGATTGGCAGGCAAATCTTGGAGCATATTATCAGGTGGGAGAGAAAAATATCAAGAAAGCCACCAAATATTACAAGAAGGCCCTGAAACTCGACCCTGAGAATTTTGCCGCAAAGCGCAATATGAGGATTATCGAAAAGACCAAGAGCAAGTGAAACTTTTTGAGGGTGCGGGCCGTATATATAAGGTATCCACATTTTAAACGTGTATGAAACTTTCGCAATTTGACTTCAACCTTCCACAGGAAAAAATAGCCACCGAACCCACCAAATGGAGGGACGAGTGCAAACTTATGGTGCTTCACAAGGATAGCGGGGAGATTGAGCACAGAATTTTCAAAGACATCATAGATTATTTTGGCAAAGGCGACCTGTTTGTGCTTAACGACACAAAAGTGTTCCCTGCAAGGCTCTATGGCCGAAAAGAGAAGACGGGAGCTGACATTATGGTGTTCTTGCTTCGCGAACTCAGCCGAGAGCAAAAGCTATGGGATGTGATTGTGGACCCTGCCCGTAAAATCCGCATCGGCAACAAGCTCTACTTTGGAGAGGATGAAAGTATGGTGGCCGAGGTGATAGACAATACCACTTCGAGGGGTAGAACCCTGCGCTTCCTATACGATGGCCCATACGAGGAGTTTAAAAAGGCCCTCTTCGACCTTGGCGATACCCCCGTGCCCGAGTGGGTAAAGGAGAAGGTAACTCCCGAAGATGCCGAGAACTTCCAAACTATCTTTGCCGCACACGAAGGTGCCGTATCCGCTCCCGCAGCTGGACTCCACTTCTCTAGGGAGTTGTTTAACCGCATGATTCTTAAGGACATAGATAAGGTGTTCATCACTGTTCACATGGGAATCGGGCACTTCCGTTCGGTAGATGTCGAGGACTTATCCAAGCATAGGATGGAAGGCGAGCACATGATAATTTCGGAAGAGGCCGCAGAGAAAATCAATGGCACCAAGCGCGCCGGAGGCAAGATTCTGGCAGTGGGTGTAACCGTAAACAGGGCCCTGGAAACCTACGTTACCACCACCAGCGAAATCAAGCCCAATGATATCTGGACCAACAAATTCATCTTCCCTCCATATAAATTCAGTGTGGCCGATGCCTTTGTGAGCAATTTCCATCGTCCCGAGTCCACAATGCTAATGATGCAGGCCGCCTTTGGCGGGTACGACAAGGTAATGGAAGCCTACAACACCGCTCTTGAGCAGGATTATCGCTTCGGCCCGTACGGGGATGCGCTGCTAATTATTTAAAAAACGCATAATGGGAGTAAAGAAAATTTTTTACTCCTCTTCAAAAACAGAAAAATCTGCAAAAGTTTTTTAACTATTGTGGATTTTTTTGTTTGTAGTGCCTAGTTTTGTGCATGGATAATATCGCATTGGAAAGAGTGTGTGCATGTGCACTGAACAAGGTTTTTGGCTATGAGCCCAAGTTTTCCCTTGGGTTCATTGAGGCCTTGGGCTCGGCTTCGGCCGTGTTTGACCTGCCCCCGAGCGAACTAGACAGTCTGCTAGGCCCCTTTAGCAAGTATAGCGGAAAGTTGAACGATGCACTTTTGGAAGATTGCGAGCGGGAGCTAGACCGCCTGAAGGCTAAGGGCTGTGGCTTTATAGCATATACCGAACCCATTTACCCTGAAGCACTTAAGGCAACTCCAGACCCTCCGGTGGGTCTTTACGTTCGAAGTGAGACTCCCTACGAGGAGCTGTTTAACACCAGCCCCGCAATAGCCATTGTGGGCACCAGGGACATCTCGCCATACGGCAAGGAGTGGTGCCCCTCAATAGTTGGGGCCATAGCTCAAAGTCCTGTTAAACCGGTTATAGTCAGTGGCTTAGCCTTTGGGGTGGATATTAGTGCGCATCTTGCGGCCCTTGCTTGGGGGCTACCTACCATTGCGGTGCTGCCTGGGGCCATAGACAATGTCTACCCCAAAAGTCATAGAACGGCGGCAGGTAAAATCGCCGCTGCTCCAGGGAGTGCGCTCGTTACCGATTATCCGCCTGGCACGGAGCCTGCCGCCTTCACTTTCTTGAGAAGAAACCGAATCATAGCGGCCCTAGGTCAGTGTACGATTCTGGTGGAATCCAAAATCAGGGGTGGTGGGCTAATTACCTGTAGGCTAGCCCAGAGCTATGGTAGGGATGTTTTTGCCCTCCCTGGAAGAATCGATGATATCCGTTCGGCAGGGTGTAATCTGCTGCTTAGGGAAAAGGTGGCGGAGCCAATATCATCTTTGGATGAACTGGGGGAGCAGCTGGGGCTCGGACACTACAATCTGCGAAAAACGGCAGATTTTTGCCATAAAGTGGCTTCTTTTTTCCCTTCTATGCCTGAATCGGCCCAAAAGAAGGCCATT
>Ga0181612_123005_pt1 | contig 14683 bp, 4 predicted proteins | sample HoacroProtozoa21_FD_119630 | JGI IMG/M metagenome (GOLD analysis project Ga0181612, IMG submission 119630) | Hoatzin crop microbial communities from Cojedes, Venezuel. Combined Assembly of Gp0051906, Gp0051904, Gp0051908 | reverse complement strand
GGGGTGGCGGGAGCGCGCGGTTGGGGTGTCGAGTGGTGGAGGGGGGGGAGCGGTGCTCGTCTCCGGCTCCTCCTCGCCCCTCCCTGCCCCCCCCTCCCCCCCCCCCCTCTTTTCCTTTTTTTTTTTTTTTTTTTTTTTTTTTTTGGTGACACTAGCACATGCTGTGAACATGTGCCAAAACGCTCATTCTTAAAAGCTGCCTTCATTCATCTCGAGCTGTTACTGAGAGTTTTGTCTGCTTCATAGATAAATTGCGCAACGCTGAATCAATGTCCTCTTGTACTGGAAACCAGACAAACGATTCTGACAGAAACTCGGTCGCGTTCGTAAAGAATGAGTGTAAGAGATGGCTTACCTCATGCAGAATACGAGTACCAAAACACCTCCTGCTTCTCAACTGAGGCGATGGTATAAATGTGGCTGCTGATCCTAAACCAAAAAAATTAGAAATGTTTGCTTGCTGCGAGTTACTCTGCATGCTTGATAGATATTCCATTGTTATGGATGACAATTTTTGGAGCATAAGCTACTCCATGTATTTCATTAAAGTGGTTTTCAGATCGTGTATTATTTTGGCTCTACACTTGTTTTAAATTCTCTTTAATATAGTTTCAGCTGTAGCATAAATGTACTTAACACTGAATACTCTCCCTGACAGGAGACTGTAGCTGAATTAACCAGATCTGTTGTGTAATTAAGGAGTTTCTTTGGAAATTGGCTTCATTTCAGTTTTAAGTATGTTGTCTAATTTGTTCCAGAAATAAAGTGAACTTGTTTTTCAGAACTTGCTCATGATTGCTGATGGTCAGAGCTATAATAAATTGAATTCCTTCCTAATTGAAACACTTTTTAAATACATAAGCTAAGCTACAGTTTGTGCCAGGCATTGACGATACAAAGCAGTAGTACCTTTCCTAAGAAAATTGTCTTTTTAAGCACAGAGAACACCACCACCACCTCCTTTCTGTTGCTGGTACCCGAATGTTCAGAGTTGTTTGAACAACATGCTCTCCAGTAATTTGAGTGCAATACTTCAGTAAGATGAGAAAGAGAGAGAGAGGAGGAAGAAAAGAATACAGAGACTCTGCTAGAGATTGTAAACCACATGTATATTCAGCAAGTAAATGAGATACGAACTTTGAAACAATAAGCCACTCTCTAATTCACAGACGGTCTTTCAGGCTACCAGGCCCAAGCTCTGGAGTCTCTACACATTGATAAAAATGTCTAACTCTGAATGCAATACGTTTATTCTGTCTCATGTAAAGCCCTGTAAGCTGCTAAGAACTGACGGAGCTGCTGACTCAGTCATTGTTCCTGGTTTTTACAACTCCTCCTATTCAGTTAATTAAAAAACCTGTTCCTGGACAGGAAACAAAAGCACTTTTTATATGGAATTGATCTGTGTACATTTTCAAGATTTCTCCTCCGTGAATGCACTTTTTCTTTAGCTTTTGTTTATTGCAGCGCAAGTGCCTGCCAGAGGCAGGGCTGTCGGCGTGACTGTCCTCCTGGGGTGGAATATTTCACTGCACACCGTCCCACACTCATGCTGGGGCCCGCTAAGCATGGGATGGGGTCAGAACCTGAAAGGCACAAAAGGCTGCTCAGCGAGCAAGAAAGCAATGAATGGCCCTAAAGTCAGGCCGTAGAAAGGAGGACGTTCTCGTGGGAGCAGCAGGGGGAAAAAGGTCTGTCAGCAAAAGAGCAGAAAGCATAAAGGGTGGTGGGTTCGCGATTGACGACAGTGTGTCTAATGCTAAGAGCTTGAGTTTTCGTCAGTGTTGGCTTTGAAACTTTTGCTAAATAAAAAAATAAAAGCTGTTACTCGGTCAGGCAAAGTTAAGGATTCAGGTCAGCAGTTGCTTCAACTTGCCAAGAAATACAAGAAAGTGGATGAAGCTGTTTGGAAAAGCCACTTTAGTTCTGTCAAATATATTTTTAAGAGATGGCTACCAAATCCAGAAAGCTGTATCTGCTGTAAATCCACAAGTTACTCGAGGTCAGAATCTCTGCAGTCCATGTTATGACCAAAATATGCTTCTGCACATCTTATATTCCTCCCCATAACTGCAACTCTGTCCAGTTTTGTAGTGAACAAAGTGAAGTAATTGGGGCTGTTCAGCCTGCAGAAGAACAGGGTCGGGGAGACCTTATTGCAGCCTCCCAGTACCTGGAGGGGACCTACAAGAAAGCTGGAGAGTGACTTTTTGCTGGGGCAAGGGGTAATGGCTTTAAATTAAAAAAGGGTAGATTTAGATTAGCCATAAGGAAGAAATTCTTCACCATGAGGGTTGTGAGACACTGGCACAGGTTGCCCAGAGAAGCTGTGGCTGCCCCCTCCCTGGCAGTGTTCAGGGCCAGGTTGGATGGAGCTTTGAGCAACCTAGTTTAGTGGAAAATGTCCCTGCCCATGGCCAGGGGGGTTGGAACGAGATGACCTTTAAGGTCCCTTCTTACCCAAACCATGCTGTGATTCTATGGTAATACAATTCAGAGCAGGCCTGACACAGAGGTTGGAACCTGATAGTTTCTAAATTGCAAAAGATTGCTTTGTTCAATGCAATCAAACTTTGGTCCTCTCAAATGATTAGCCCACTTTCCAAACTCAGCTGTTGCTCTGAGAATGAAGCCTCTTTCATTGGTCAGTAGAAGATTTTTCTGTTGCCACTGGTGGACAGGATTTCTTTTTTGAATGTTGTCTGGTTTTTATCTTAACCCCAAATATCATCATATACTTGCGTCCACAGGTAGTGAGGAGATAGATTGAACTGCTTTCTGTAAGTCTGTGTTTATAATACTTTTTATCAGTGCAACAGTCCTCTTCACGTTTTTGAACAGATTTAGACACCGAAATTAGAAGAACCTGCTCAGCTAGAGCTGCACTGAACTCAGGTCCTCAAATATCGCTGCCCTAAGAAAATACTCCAGTTTCTTCCATTGACTCTTCAGTTGCACAAGAAACTAAAGTTCACTGTTTAGCAACCAAAGTGGGGAGAGTGAAAGAGAAGAAAGGTTTCTTCCTGTGAAGAGGCATCCGCTGAAGCAGGGGAAGGATGGAGCTGCGTTTCTGTACTGGTTCGGTACTTGGAGTCATGCAAATTATGAGCTATGACTACTGTTGCTGGCAGGGGAATCAGCCCAAATGGAACAAACGTGTTACTCTGTTTTCTCCAAACTAATGATCACAAATGTTGTTTTGATTAAAAATGGGGTTTTGCTCTTTCTGCATTAAAGAGGAAATCTTAAACATTCATAGTTTCTGCTGAAAACAGTGTTAATGAGGTGAGGGAATCCATGGTGTCAAGGCAGAATTTTTTGATGCAGCTATAATATAAAATCCCAGCACACTTGGCTAACTTTAACAGGTATTCTAATACGGTCTGTTTGAGCCTGCTTGACACTAGTAATATTAATTTCAAATGTTAGCCAGGAGTTTATTCTGTTACTCTCATCTCAACTTTCTTCTGTGCTTTAATTAAATGTTAATCTATTGTAGACAACCCTGTTCTTTTAATGCACGTATGTCTTGGGACGAGTGTATACTGATTATGTGAGAGGAGGTCACCTAGTTAAGAGCAGATCCAAAGGCAGATTAAGTCTGTACTGCTTCTTAATTTTAAATGTATGTGATGTCTTTCACTGAAACAGGAAAACTTACCTGGGAGAACAATGTAAGATGCTGTTAAGGGACTTGTCTGCCACCCCGTGCAAGGTTTGATGTTCAGTTTGCGTTCACATAGCTAAGCTGGGTCTCCACTCCTTAGGCTTGATTTTTAGCCCCAAATCAGCGTTAATGTGTGAATGAAAGTAATGTATTTTCTTACTAAGACAAGAGAGTCAAAGTAGAGTAAGAACTGTAGCTATGTACTTTTTCATCTTTGCTTCTACCTCATTTTCTTTTCCATCTGTTCATGTAGAGGACAGTGGTTTTTGCTAGAGGCTTCTGTTAAGTGAGGGATAAGTTGGCTTTGCCTTCTTACTGAATCTTCCTCTCTGGTGGCAGGCAGTTCCAGCAGATGTTCTTATAAGGATCCTGGATGCTGCTGTGGTAGGTCGGAGCCGTAAGCTTTCAGTGACTTTTACCATGTTCGTAACTGAGGTGTAAGTGGGTATCCACTCTGGTACCAAGGGAACAGTGCTAGCAGTCACATAAGAAAAGCTTTTGTCTTCGGGCAGCTGCTGTTAAACAGCCATTTTAACACTGTTTCATGCAAGCGCCAGGTTGTTTTTCTGTAACATTTCTCTCTTTCTCTTGACGCCTTTTTGCGCTGCAATCTGGATAAGCTCTGATATTCTCCAGGAGAGCATGCCATCTTGATGGGCATGTCTTTATACCCTTACTGTTCAGCAGGAAAAAACTGGCAACAGCTTTTGTGAATAGTGATTAGGAAAGTCAGACGGTGCGGTAGTCATCAGACTCCTCTGCATGGTCACTTGAGCGTGTGAACTAACACGCTGCCTATGGAATATTCTCGGTGTCTGTCGGCAGCGCATGGGAAAGGAGTAGAATGATGTTAATTAAGAGTTAGATTGATGATAACCCAGTGAGTAAGTTAAATCTAGTTAACTTACAGTCCCGACACTCAAACATGTGACCCTGTAAAATGGAACATTTCATTGTGGTAATCTTGTATTTGTGATGATAATAACTTATGAAACAAAGGTTAGAGGTTAGGCTTGTTTTCCTTGTCTGTCTTTTTACATCATCTGTAACCTAAAATTCCCTCTCATGCAATATCTGTGAGTTAAATCTGCTTCAGGCTATCATCAGTCACCATTTGAACTGATATTTCTTTGTTATGCTGCCAACAGAATAATTATTTTTTTTTGTTATGCTACTTTAGAGTCATAAAAGTAAGATAAGAGAAAAGAGAATGCTAGTCTGTACCATCCCCTTTGCTTTGCCAGCATAGGATTAGAGGTTTTGATTAGCAAGCACTGCGTTGCTGTGTGGGAAGCTCGGTTGGATTCCCTCCCTTGATCTCTGGAGCGGTGTGCATGCACGCGCACAGGTGATGTGTCAGCGTGCTGATGCTCTGCTTCGACACGTCTCACCAGGTTGTGATGCCTGACTCATCCTCTCTTGGTTGAATGGGTATTTATACTGCAGACGTAACACAGAGAGAAATAAAGGCATTTAAGGCTTCAAAATCTTCTTAATACTTCCGAGAAGTATAACTATTCATTCTGAAGGGCTCCTTCCCCATGAAATGTTGCACAATCTCTACTGAATGTGCCTTTGTGCCTTGCCCTCTGCTTTACAGTGCCATAAGTTTAGCTCCAGTACACTCGATGAATTCTGCTTGTATTATGTTTACTTAGATTGTCTCTAGTTCATGTTTCATCTGTTTTTTTAACACATTCCCAAAATTTCCAGAAGATTGGGTACAGATGGGGACACAGGAGGTCCTCTTCCTCACCCCTCACTCTCCCCTCAAGAAACAGTACTGACTTAAAAAGCAGAAGCAGTATTTCAAAGTCTGTTTAATAGCTATTTCACTGTGATTATAATATAAGAATCAATCATCGCAGCTTCTCTAGTTTGTGGCCCAGTCATTATCCTTTGGAAGCTGTGTACTTAAGACTCTTGTTGTGTGTTTTCTTGCTGTATTCTCCACCCTTCTATAGTTTCTTGTATGCTTTCAGCAGGCTACAATATGAAAATAGACAAAGACATTCATATGACTAACTCAGAACGACTTCTCTCTGTGCCCCCCAAACTTTTTTTTGCATAGCTCTCAGAAGCTGTCAGTGTGACAGAGAAGGATGAACCTGTACTGGTGGGTTGTCTTGCGCTTTCTTTGAAGGGGTGAACCTGCAATGGCATTGCATCCATGTTAGTTTGCTGCCGGGTCCCAGCCTGAGGTGAAATCGGTAGCTCCTTCAGTGGGGAACGTGGAGGTGACGGAGCAGGTGACTCGCTTTCCTGCCCTCTCAGGGCGCAGTAGGGCTGTGAGCCTGCAATATTAGCTTTACACCTTGGTTCCAGTCAGTCATGTAGTGGCTGTATCAAAGATGTGATGGGTTCTTTTTGGTTCTTCCTTTCCTCGAGTCTAGACAGCTACAGCCACTGCCATGACAACACCTCTTGCAACAACAAAATGCCACAGGTAGGATTCTGTGCAAAGATGTGTTTGCAAACGTTCATTTAAATAAAAAACTGATTTAAAAAAAATTATATGTAGGCTGGAGTGTTAGGACTATGTCTTAATCTATTATTTCAGAGTCTGTGGTTTGCCATGATCATTCTTGACTGGTTGCCTTATCTAAGGATTAAGTGGGGATGAAGTAGCTCTACTGTATGATCTAGTTGATGGGGTGACAAGTGAGACCGTAAACTGAGATCATCCTTCCATCATCCCCCACCGAGGCAAATTTATTTCTGCATCAGGCGCTGAGGGCAGTTGTGTGAGGGCAGCTGAAGACTATAGAGGTCCATCTAAGAGTGGGGCATGCTGAAGCGTACTTTCCAATTCATGAAACTGCATTCTGCCTGATAATCTAGCAAGCTACCTCTCTGTGCCCTTCGTTCTTGTCTTGTTTATGCTTTAGGCTTATGCTCTTCAACTCTTCCCAGTTATATCAAGGATCATCTTTCTGTGGAGGAAGACAAAGTTATTTCCTATCAGCCTGATGCACAGGAATGCTGAAAAACGTAGACAAAAATTATCTTTTTCCGAAATGGTGGTACTCTGGCATGTAGAGAGCCTTTTCTTTTTGAGTCAGCTCTGCTGTCCTTTGAAATACTGAAATGCAGTTAGCAGTCAACAAATAATATGAAACATAAACCTCTGCAGTACTTTTGCTACCCTGCTGTGCCGCCTGCACATTCTTGAGGAGTGCTGGGCTTTGCATACGGTCTCACATAGAGAGATGTGAGACTTACTAAATAATCAAAGCTGCTGAAAGACAATACAGCTCCTGCCTTCTTGGAGAAACATTTAACAGCAAACGCAATCGAGCAGATGTTTCAGTGACCTTCCGCGTTTCCTGCTGATGACATGCAGCTACTTTCCTTATTTTTCTTTTTTTCTTTTTTTTTTTACAGAATTCTTTTTTCAGATTTTCTTTTTGGTATATGAACTTATGCATGGTGTCATCTTTTCATATCAGTGAAAACTTGACTGTTCAGCCTGTGAACCCTTACCATAGATGAAGACTCCCTTGGTCTAGGCAGAGTACAGACACAGTGCAAAATGAATGTGTCTGTCTTGGAAATATTCTGGACTGTTGGAAATGGTGGACTGTTTGCTGGTAAGGAGTAAAGTAACTGCAAAAACCAGGGGATCATACGTTACAGAAATAACCTATATGAGGTGGGTTAGAGTTGTGAACGTACGGAAGCCAGCAAGAACCTAAGCAGTGGAAGCAGCAGAAGCAACCCGAAGGCTGGGACAGAAAGGGCTGGTTAATGCCCCTGCTCGCAGATGATGCAGGGCCAGCTTCTGACAAGAGGGAAGATGGAGTGATCTTCCTGCTCCTACTTGATTTCAACAAATGCCTCCATAAAGTGGAGCATAAGCCCTGGTTTAGGTCTTTCCCTGCATTTTTATCTTTCTGGACTCGTTTCCAGCAGTAGTGGATTTACTGTCTTTGCTGTAAGTACCTTCACAGGGAAATAAGAATTCATAATCTGCAGAGATAATATATACTAGAATGAAACTGTTCCAACACTGTGCCTGCCAGAGGCCAGACTGAAAGATAAAGAGATATAAAGCTTGCAGTAGTCATTCATTACTCCTTTGCATTTGGCTGCAAAGGAGTAACCACACCTGCTCGGTGGACCGTGTAGGTATTACAAATCTTTGATCTTTCTGAACCTGCACTGATTTACTGGAGACACGTTTCATTATTCTTTTCCTGCTAGTAAGAGAGGGAGGGGGTACTTCTATAAATGTACAGTTTTAGCTTTAGATTTTCTTTATTTTTTTGTTAAATTCCTAATTAACACACAGTGAAATTGCGTTGTGATTTGTTTAAGCTTGCTGTTAATTTTGTAAAGTCTCCCGATGAAATCTTGCCTCTTATGAAGTATAATGAAATTCCAATTTAACTTGCAGTCAAGCCAGACTTATGTCCATTTAACTTGTATTTCAGGCGTGCTGTCTTTTTTACAGCTGCTTGAGTTAGAGACCAGGGAGGAACATAATAAGAAATTGTCTCCTTCCTCCCTATCAGTTAGTTACTTGACATCTGGCTCAAACGTGTATTGCAGGCCCCTCTTCAGCCCTGCTTTCTCTCCTTCCGATAAAAACGTCTGCCTTTTTCAGTGAGGAAATAAATTTCAAAAAACTGCCTTTAGAAAATCTTGAGTTATAAACAATCTTTTCCAAAGGAGACGCATTTTAATATCTAGCCCTGACAGCTTCCATGCATAGCATACTTCTTGATTTCATAACAGGGGGAGATTAATGCTGGCTTTCTATTATATGCTTTGGGATCTGTGTGTACTTCTCTGTGGTCAGCCTCCTCGTGAACTGCTGCTTGTTAGCAGTGGAGGCACAGACGGCTTTGTGTTTGCGCGGCTCAGCTGAAGGAAGAGGAGGATGGCACAGACAGCGACGTACACAGTTCTGAGCATCTCTTTGTACCGAAGCAAAGCTCTAGCTGATTTTTTTTTTTTTTTTTCCAGAAACGTGTAAGTCTACAATAGATAGCAGACCCTGCTCCCAGTTGCACACAGCCTCAAGCATTTGTTTTGTGCTGAGGAATTTGGGACTTGTTTGTGGAAGTTTGGATTGTGATGGGCAACTGACCCTTTCTTGCCAGCAGACTATCTATTGTTAAATACACGACAGTCATGGTAAAATAATATTATTATACTTCCAAACAGAGTAACTAGAGAACCTAGAATTAAAGACCACTGTCTCGTTCGAAGTGCTGGATGAATATTGTTCATATAACGTATCATTACTCAGTATGCTGTTTTTCTTCCTTGTTCGTGTGAATTCATGCCTTGTTACTGTGCCCAACTCTATTCCTACTCTGAAGTGAGAGTTCTCAGTTTCTTTCTGAACTACCAAAATGTTATCACTGCAATATCTCACAGTTTCAAAAACCTATGTAGCTTCCATGCAGTATCGTATTCAACTCCATTCTGTACATAAGGGAGGAGGGTTAAATCAGAAGTGACGCAAGTGGATTTTGGATATGGATCTGTCTGAGGTGACTCAAACTTGCAGTGGATTTTGTTTTTTTTTTCTTCAGGGACCTCAAAGTATGAAATGCCATTATAAACTGTAATCAGAGCTTGCCTCGAATCGTAACCGCAGCTGGGAATCCTACACATCAGACCCTTGGATCCCAGTTTGGGCAATCAGTTAGGGTTGCGTCCAGGTGGCTGTGTCAGTACTCAAAGAGGACAGCAGTGCTCCCCGAGGAGCGATTCAGAAGCAAGCAGGAGAGAGCAACAGCCTCAGGCCAGCCCATGGAGAACGAACACGGTGTGATGACTTCTGTGGAATTTAAGTACATCTCACCCTTAGTGACTGTGAAATACGGTCATGGGCTCTGCGCTTTAGAATAGTAGTTTTTCTGTGCTAAATCAGGTGCTCCCTGGTGCAACTCGTAGTCCCTGCTGCTGCATGGTGTCCTGGCACATCCTCACTCCAGGCAGAGGTAGGAGGAGGTCTGACTTCGCTTGGGTCCCCCCCACTCCTGAATTTCCTTTGAAGGAAAGCAGAGTGCCTGCAGGGGGAAGGACCTGTGGAGCTGGGGAATGCGTCTTCCTCTTTGTTAGGCTGTGGCTGACAGGGAAATCCTGAAATGAGGATTTACGTGCTCTGTACAGAGGACTCGGAATTAGAAAGCACAGTTGTCCTCTCTTCACCTCTCCCTGTTTGCGCCTCGAACATCAGTCACAACACGCTTTCCAGCTTTGGTTAACTGAGCACCTCCCTGCTTATTGTCCGGGTTCCCTGCGCCCAGAGGTGCTGGCTGCCTGGCCCCTCCATTGCTTTGCACTGAAAGGGGCTCGGAGCAGACGGGTTGAGGAATTCAGCTTCAGGACGCTGGCACATTTCCATTGAACATGTGAAGTGTTTCTCCAAATGCTTGTCCGCTGTCAGATTTCCTGTGGCTATCCGTAGGTCTGCCAGGTGTAGCTTTGTCACTCCTAAAATTTGTACTTTTAATCCTGGAGGGCAGTGTAGATCCTGTGGAAGAAGAGATTAACAGAATTGTTCAAGAGAAAGGATATGTCTACAATGAAGGGTTTAGATACCTTCAGTAAGCAATTAAATAAATTTACAGGGAAGAAAACCTCTGGAGCTGCTAAGCCTAAGGATGTCTTCCCTGCTTTGTGCATCCTTGAGCCATGAGTTGCTCACAGAGGTGTGGAGGAGACTCTGAGGGGTATTGCGAATTGTGCTTAAAGTCCTCCTTACACAGCTGTTGTTGACTCCTGTCTGGGGCAGAGTCCTGCACGAGGCAGACCTTTGGTCTGACCTGGAGAAGCCATTCCTGCAGTCAGCTGCGTTGCTGTAATACACTACAGGATTGGCTTCAGCAGGTCAGACGAAAGGTCCTGCTGCTTCTACCCCAGTGCTGGTCTTGAAGCGCCTGAATTGTCGTGGCTGAATTTCAAAGAAACAGTGTATCCTGAAGCAGACACAGAGTTAGGAAAACTCCAAGGCAACTTGATTTTTGAAGTGTAGTGAAGTTTAAAGTATGATTTACAGGAGGTGAGCTAACCGTTGATTTTTACTCGTTTTCTTGAGTTGTTTCTTGCATCAAGTCTTGCTGTGCTGTTCTCTTGCTGAGATCAGCCTTTAACTTAGTAGTAGTTAATATTTCTAAATATGGGAAGATCTCTCCACAGATTTTAAGTCTAAGTCACACAAGCAGAAAATGTGTCCATCTAAACTTTTATTGTTGCTATATTTATAACAGAAAGCTTTTAAACTTTATGTTCGTAGTGCACAGAGGTGATTGATGTGCCTGGCTGTCCCTGGCAGCTCTGCCCGGGGCGGCTGCCTCCTTGTTAGTTCTTGCCTTTTACAAGACATAGAAAATAATGAAGGTTTTCGTGCTGGGGGGATGTAAATTCAGTAAGAAACACTTCTTTCTAATGCTTTTCTGAAGGCGACCACCTTCAAAAGGGTTTTAAATGCATGTGGTTTAATTTCTTACATTAGTTAAAGTTTGCGAAGAGCTTAGTTTATGATTAAAGAAAGTTAGGTGCTATTCCAATTTTAGGGGGGCCTAGGAGAGAAAAGGGTTTTAGCCTGTCATTTTTTAATAACTGTTTGATGATGCTAAAATCAAAAACAAAACCCCTGTGCTTATTGTTTTGGGGTTTTCTAGTAACGGGTGTGTTTTCTTTCTGTAAAGCTTTTAATATCAAGGGCCAAGAAGTGCTATCTGTACAGATACTATTACACCAAATTAAGTACACAAACAGAAACGCCTCCATAGTTATTTACTATTTCTAGAGAGCATGTGATAAAAGGATCTTTTTCAATTTAACTTCAGCTCCTACACCTTCTTTTCTTTCTGACCTGGTGAAACTGGGTGGCTTTCACGGCAGGTTCAGGAGGCTTTCCGCAGTCTTTCGTCTTCTGGTTTGGCTGCTGATAACCGGAAAAATTGACTGAGCAAAATGGTCAAGAAGTTGAGCCAGCAGTCGCCATAGTGACAGTTGTCCAATGTAAATATCTTACAACTCTTCTGTTTATCATCTGTTTTCAGGGCAGTTTAAGCTGCTGGAACAAGACCGAGATATTAAGGAGCCAGTGCAGTATTTTAACAGTGTGGAGGAGGTGGCTAAAGCATTTCCTGAACGAGTTTACGTCATGGAGGAAATAACATTCAACGTTAAGGTAGTCCCTGAATAAATATTTATCCCTGTCTAAATGATTAACTGTTACAACCTTTATATACATGGCAATTGAGCAACAGCGCTGTGTGGGAAGTGTAATTTTTTGAGACAAACGAGCCTTTAGTGTTCTGCATTCAGTGGTGGTGCTCTTCAGGATCGGTTTTGCAGTCTTAAATCAACATGTCCTCTAAGGGCTCTCCTGTCCTTTGGCACTTTGGGGAGCAGTCCTGATGATCCATCCAATAATTCGTCTAATTAGGATGCTCTTGCCAGATTTTAAACAAATGTTGTTTGTGGCTCCCATTCTCCTCCCCCTCCAGCAGTCTGAATTTTATTCTCTGCTAAGCAGCAGCTGCTCAAATCCCTGTCCAGAAAGCCTTATTCTCAGAGAGCACTTAGGGTGAAATCATGGGGTTGCTTGTCTCAAAATTACTGCAGCTAAATAGTGTTATGAATAAAACAAAAAACCCCCAGAAGACACACCTGTTTCCTGTGTGCGTGTGTGTTTGTGTGTGCACGCCTCTTGGGCTCATCAAAGGGTCAGCAGTCCCATGAGCATAAGAGGGCTTGCTGTCACCAAACACACCGCAGTGCAGTGGCACGGAACGGTGAAGGCAGAACTCGTTCTTCCTTGTCCTGGCTGTATGTGTGCCACGGCACAAGGTAGGTCAGCTCTGCCGACAGAGCGGAGTGATCTTTGGGCTCTTCTGGTTTGCTCCAGTTGATACACCACCTCAGACTGGTTGAAATCAAGGCAACAAGAAAATTTTGTTTCTACACGGGAGAATCAGACTTACATTGGGACTGCTAGCCTTATCCAGTGCCGTGCCGTTATTTCTCAGTTGATCAATTACCAAATCAAGAGAGTGGTACAGTAAAATGTGAGGCTTTCATTTTGTAGGGAGAAAAGTATTTATCTGCAGGCTTGTTTAAATGTAAAATGTTGTGTCTTGTGTTTAGTATGAGTGTTCTTGAAACTCTCTGTCTCATTTGGCAAACTGAGAAATAATTATAGCTTACTGTTAGATATCAAATCATTTTTAGAAGATATTATTGTGATACCCCTTGATGTAAATAACAGTAATAATAATCCAGGTTTAACCTAGTTACACAGTTATCTTGGCAGTGTTTCTCTTGGCAGTTTTTCCAGTTTCATAGAAGTCTATTCCAAGCTTATCATCTTCCGAAAAATAAATGAACCTAACAGGATTTATTAAAGTGTTTAATAACCTTTACATGCAAGAGAATTATGTAGGCTAAAATTTTCATATAGGGGAGATTCTGTGAAAGCGATTAGAGCAAAGGGAGGAATACTGAGTACGGTTGATTTCTGTCCAATGCAGTGTGCCTATTTAAATTCAGAACAGAGTATCAGAAGGTAGCTTATCCGATGTAAAAAAGAAAAAAAAAAAAAACCTAAAATATCTGATGTAGCATTTAAGATGAGAAGGAACTCTGAAGTTTGGGAATTCTTTCTTGTTCCAAACACTCAAGTCGTTCATGGAGAAGTTCTGAAGAAAGAGCCTGTAGAGTTACAGGGGGCCACCAGACAGTCACCACGTGGTTTTGTCTGTGCTTGCTGAGGTCTGCCTGCATGTGCCCCTGTGCCACGGTTACGGTTCGGCTTGTGGCGAACCTTGCTCCTCTGTGTAAGTCCTTTGCTGCCCCGGCAGGATTTTACAGCCAGTGCTGCCGTTCAGAGAACTGCCTTCTTGCTCTGATGGGCTGTGGGGTCTTCTCCAAGGGGGTTACTGTATTTTTACTTCATGTGTTAGTTGTTAAAAGAAAAGTAAGCCACCTTATGCTGGGAGCGGCAGGGGAGATGGGTCTCCCTACCTCCCTTCCTTCCTCCCTTGCTTCCTTCCTCCCTCCCTTCCTTCCTTCCTTCCACCCCCTTTTGCAGCCAGACTGGCTTTCTGAGCAGTGCGCTGAGGCAGGGGCTTTGGGACCTGCTGGGTGTCTGAAGGAGGGCTGTAGCACAGCCCATCAAGCAGAGCTGGGAGTGGGAAGTGGAGTCACTTTTCACAGAACGGCAAACAAAAACTTTTAACCAGACTTTCACAATGGCTAAAACTCTTCTGGTAGTTTCTTTGCATGTACATGTGTATCAGTGCTGTACTTGTATACCCAGTCGGTTGCCTCAGGTACCCAGTAACCAGCAGCATCTACAGGCACAGCAATTTAGAGTGATCTGGGGACAAGCTGATTTCACTCGGTCAGTAGGTATTTCATCTGTTCCTAGTTGAAAATGAGAAGCATTCTATCTTTTCTTCACTGAGCAGACAGGTAATAACCTTTTGTATTAATATTCAGTGCAGAATTGCAGAGAAGTTTGCTTAGGTAGCAGCATTACACTGCAGAGATGAGGATTTTCTTTTATTTTCTATGCTAGGAAGAAAAATATTGAAGAATATGGAGCTACCCGAGGGCCTTAGCTTTTGCCAAACCAGCAGCAGTAGGTTTCTGCAGTCGGATGCGGTGGTCCCGTGCAGATGGCAGTCTGTACAAATGCCCAGGAAGCTCTGCGCATGAAGGCTGAAAAACAAAACCGGGAACAGAAACCCCACATCATACCGAGGGCAATTCACAAAATGTTCTCGTAAAAAGCATCAATATTGTCTGATAGGGTGAACATTGGACAAACCATGAATTCCTAGACTCTAAAAACCAGCCCGCTTAGTGTTGCGGGACCCTTCAAACCATCCGGGGTATCGGTTTTGTCCCGAAGGTGTCACTCACAGAATCACAGAATCACAGAATGTTTGGGGTTGCAAGGGACCTCTGTGGGGCATCTAGGCCAACCCTCATGCTGAAGCAGCGGGACCAACATCAGCTTCCGGCGTAGCTTTTCCTGGCCGGTGT
>Ga0181612_170587_pt1 | contig 14684 bp, 10 predicted proteins | sample HoacroProtozoa21_FD_119630 | JGI IMG/M metagenome (GOLD analysis project Ga0181612, IMG submission 119630) | Hoatzin crop microbial communities from Cojedes, Venezuel. Combined Assembly of Gp0051906, Gp0051904, Gp0051908 | reverse complement strand
GGGCGCCGCGCCGCGGGCCGGGTTGCGGCGGCTCCCTGGGCCGGTACCGGGACCTGACGCTGCTCTGGCGCTCCGTGCCTGCTTCACCAGGGGTCAGCGCTCGGCACGGGGGTGGTAGCACCAGCAGGGCTTTTATTTTATTCTCGTGTCTTAAAATACCGAGTAAAAATTGAAAAGTGTTTTCAGTTACTTTTCACTTGAGAATGATTTCTGTAATTGGTGTCGAAATCGTAAATTTTGCTTCTTGGTTCATTGCAAAAAAATGATTCTCTTGAAGAGAAATGGCAATAGGTAGCTATTAACGGGCTTTCCTTCAGTGTTTTTGGTGGTGTGTAGCTGATTAAATAGCACGCTGGAAGTCAATTTTTTGAATCAGTTTTTTAAACACTTACGGCTGTTTTGCAGCTGCACCTGAATACTTGTGCTTCACTCTGAGCTGTAGTGGGCTGGAGGAGACTTTCTGCGTTCCCAGCACGGGGTGTCCCAGAGCGACGTGTCGATGCTTGGCGACGTCACTGCGATGCTTGGGGGAGCGGGAGGGTCCTCGGGATGATGATGATGATGATGGTGCCCGTTTCCAGAGGGGATAAGCCGTGGAGCGGTTTGTGGGAGAACTGGCTGATGCCGAGTGCGTTATTGGTGGGGCAGGTGACACTTTTAATGCTGTATAACCCTAGAGATGCTTAGGCTTCTCTAAGACTTGGTTTGAAAAGGAGAAGAAACCCCGGCATGTCACCTCACGGGGAGGTTAGGCCGGCGTAGTTCTGCGGAGTAGTGCATGGGGATGGCTGCTGACCGTGGAGCTGGGGCAGGTGGTGCAGTGCCTTCCACCCTTGGCTGGTGGGTCGGTTTTTGGCTGAGAAGGTCAGCTGGCGTTCTGGACTGGTCAGGGGGTTTCTGAGTTTGGTTTTGTGTGGTGCTGGCTTCCTCTTCCGACGGATCAGAGCCGTGGTGGAACTTGCCGTGTGTGGTCTTGGTGTAGTTGTGTTGGCGCAAGGCTGAGGTGGCTCGGTGCTGAGGAGACGGAGCAGAGCCTCGGGGAGAGAAGCGCATTTGCGGAAACATTTACTTTAAAGTCTGAAACTCCTAATTGGTGTCAGCTGATCATGCATCTGGTCCATTCAAAATTTCAAGGGCGTGACTATTTTCAGACTAGCTGACACTAGATGGAAGCCAGACTTTGCTAAATTCGTTAAATCCTTCAGCTGTTGAAATAATGAACTTTATTGTGTTGTCTAATTCTGATTAAAGAAACGTTTCAGAAATCTCTGTAACAGTTACTTGGTCAAAATGTCCTATCCTCACTGCAGCGTATTTTCTTCACTAGTGTCTAGGAGGTGGAATACGCCTGAAATTCTAAAAAGTAAGCAACAGATCTGACTAGCACAAGTATGAATAAAAACTTAATGTTCTGGTTCATATATTTAAATGGCAACTCAGCTAAAACATTCAGCTGATGTTGCCTGATGCCAGACTTCGAAGCAGTAGCAAATCAGTTAATATTCTTCTTAATACAGCTTAATCTAGCAACCTGCAAATAATTATATAAAAACTTAATGCATAATTTTGAATTTTTAGACACAGAGCAAGCCAACTGGACTGGCTGGTTTCTGTTTGTCTCGTTCCGAAGGACGTGAGCGGCACCCCTGCGCCAGAAACGAACACGGACGTTTTCCCCAGTTGTCAAAGTGCTGTCGTCTCCCCCTGCAACCTTCCAGGCTAGCTTTGCCTAAATACTGCGTGTGTAACCTATTGACAAGTGTGTTGTCCGACAGCTGGTGTGTGCGGCATTTGAAGGTTGCAGTGCTGGAACAGGCCCAGCTGGGGTGGTCAAAGTGTGGTGGTTTTGCTGTGGAGATGGTCTGCGCAGTGAGAAAGTGGTGCGTGTAGGACGGGGGGAGAGGCAAACTGTCGGTAGCTTTTGAACTGCGTGAGTATCGTATCACCCACAAAGATACGTGTCGTCGGGGAGGCTCGTACACAGTCAGTTTACGAGGGAATTACTACTACTGTAAACTGCTCGAGGCTTTTGTGGGAGTGCGATACTGCCTCTGAACCAACCTGGAGCCAGCCTCCCGGTACGGGTGCTTTTGTTGCCACTTTTCACATGGTCCTGTCAACTTTGTGCTCAACTGGTGAAGAGACTTGAACACAATCTGGGCACAGCTGGTATGGTGGGGGTCAGAAATGAGCTCTAACCAGGGTTCTGCTGGGAGGACCTGTTCGTTAAAACATCGGGAGGGGAAGAATGGTACTTTAGTATCTCTCAGGTAGAAAATTAGTGGCTGCAGTTGCTTTTAGAAGGGAGGTGTATTTAGCTGTTGTAATAACATGTTTACAGAGATTTGAGTCTTGTATTTTGAGATTTGTTGCAGTGTTTTAGGTTTGTTCTCTGTGGATAAATTTTGTGACAAGGGAAAAAATCTGGAGCAAACATCTAAAGATCAAATCCACCTTGGAAGAAACTGCATAAAGTACAACTGGCTTTCTTGAGAAAAGCTTATTAAGCTTAATGGACTTCAAAGAACTTTTTTGAGAGACCTGTGGAATTTAAGAAATATACTGATATTTTGAGGAGCAGGAGTGGAAAAACTTCCATATATCAACTTTATGTGGGGATAATGGAGGTTAAGTTCTCTATGGATCAAAGTACTTCCAATTTCTAATAATTTGGATGTAGCTTCTGGGGAAGCAAGGAGCTGTGCGGAAGCTCCGTCTGTAGGTAATGGGGTACGTAAACCTAGCGCCTGCCGGTTTAGTAACTGTAATTTATTCATCACTATTCATGAGGAAGCGTGTTGGTTCCAAACGGGAGGTTTAATGCACACCGAGGGCGCTCGGTGGTTTTAGTGCTGCTGAGTGTCTTCAGAAAGGTGTTCTGGCATCAGGCTCCGGTTAACGTGGGATGAGTAAGAGAGCAGTTGTCAGCCAGACAGCTCCGAGGAGCGTGGGCAGGGGAGCTGATGGTGAGGAGCTGGAGCAAAAGGGCTGCACCTTCTCCTGCAACTCAGCAGCTTCAGCTGGCCCGGAGACGGCTGGTTTACACCGTGCTGAGAAAGGTTTGCATAAATCTTTGGGACTGATAGACAAGGCAGACTCTCTGACTTCCCTTGATGTTTGCAATCTCAGCAGCCTGGTTTGGTAGTAGAAACCTAGAGAACTTACCGGGAGGCAGATTTGGTTTATTTTGAACTTAATTTTGCTCTACCCTTTGTTAGGTCTCACAGCTTTCAGTTACTTTCAGTTACTTCAGTTACCGGTCACTTTCAGGTTTTTTTTAATTGTTTGTTTTTTTAGGATAAAGGAAATGGTTGTCAGTTTGAGGAGGTTAAAACAGAAGCAAAACTGCCTTTGTTTTTTTGCTCTGTCAACATAGTAGCATAACTAAGTGGGTTTTGTCATGTGCACAGCTCTTTCTAATCCCATTTAATATGGTTTGTGCTGGAATTGTTTTTGACTGCTCGTTATGTCAAATTGTTGAACACGTGATGCATGGAGAACAGTTTAATGCGATAACATTCAAGTTCTTTACTTTGTGGGGGCTGTTTGTACGGATTTTTTCTGACAGGTTACTGTAGGTACCTAAACCTACACGTTGCAGGCGAAAGCGTGTATGTGCAGGCTTTGTCAGCCCTGAGCAGAATTCAGGGCTGGAATCGGTGTTGAAGACAAGCGGTTCAGGATGTCGTCTGGTAGTCATGGCTAGGGTAGTGTAATGGTACGTTATGGTGGAAACTGCTGCGCAGATCAAACTACATTTTTGGTACATCTTTCTCTTCTGGATCAAGCAGCTTGGAGGCTGAAAGTTCAGAGCGATTGTTAATAACTAAAATGTGTTCCTGAACAGTCAGAAGGATATTGTGTTCTCTCTTTCTTCAAGCTTTTGTTGCGTGCTCCTAGTGTTAAACTTCAGATGCAAAGGCAAGATACTAATAAAGCACCAACATTTAAGGAGCTTTTTTCCTAGACTAGGTATGGATTAGCAGTTTTTCATAATATGTAATATGTATAGTTGAAACACAGCTTATGCTGCTATAGACGAGGGGGTGGTTTCCTCTTTTTTTCTTTGCTTGGAAGGTGAAGGAATGAATATTGCTAATAATGGAACCTGGATAATTTCCAGGCTGTTAAGCTAATTAGTGAAACTTAATGTCATAAATATGGATGCAAATACTATGCACCTATCTGTATTGGTATAATGACACAAAGGGCATAGTACTTTTTAAGAATGTATTACTGTAGAAGTAACTACAAAAATTGTATTATATGTTGATCTTGAAACTGTGAAATTAATCAAATCATTATATGAAAGGAGCAGAAAAATCAGAATACATTTTCATGAAGTACTTTCATTTTGAATTGAAATGCCGTTCTGCTTGGAAAATGCTTCCAATTTGCAAAAATCATAGAACAATTTAAGTTATCCTGCAAACATTAGGAGATTATGTGCTAGTCTTGGTTCAGGAAGGGAGAACAGCGCTGAGATAGAGAGGTGTCAGTAGCTGTTGTAGTGTAAGATCCAAAGTAGCTCGTCGCCTGCTTCGGGTCATGTTTGGCAGGACATTATCTTACGGTGAGAAAGATGGAGATACTTTACGTTGAAGTTAATGTTCGTACAATCTAATCAAGATTTCCTCCGCACATACTGCCTCTTTCCAGCTTGGTCTGTAGTATTTTTCCTCGTGCTTATCACGCTGAGCTACTCTAGCCACTCCTGGTCCTAACCTTTTCTGACATAGCAAAGAATTACAAAGCAGACGTGTTTCATTTCGCAGCTCCGTCAGTGAAACTGTGCGGTCGCTTGCACAGAGAGTAACATCAAAGAGATTTTTTTTTTCCTGAACTGAACTCTGAAGGGCTTATATTTTGCTGCTGCGTGAAAACAAAATAGTGTTTGAGATGAAACCTCTGAGACCGTGTTCTCTCTGAAGTAGACAGCATCTCTTTTGTTTGCAAAGTTAATGGAGCTAAGTGGAAAGCCGTGTCAGGTGCCAGAATGGTGTTCTTCAGCCTATGGTTCGCAGACCCACTGCGCGGGAGGAGCTGCTGAAGATAACGACGAGGGAAGTCTGTTGTTGGGAGATTGAAATAGGCGACACTGAGCCCTCACCTCTTCTGGGAGCTTTTGGTTAGTCTGCGAGTGGAAAAGGTTGCAGACCGCTGGTTAAAGGCATTTTCATTGTAGCAGTTGTCCATGGGCCAAAGTAGAATTCTGAAACAAGAAACTTCAAGGAAATAATGCTCACTATTGTGTAAATTGAAACTTGTTTCACCTATCTGCATTTATTCTTTTCTTAGGGCTTCCTGCTCTGACCTATTTACTGAGCTACTGAGTGTGACGACGTGTTCCCCCGATGAGGTGTAGAGAGTCTAATTGTGTATCTATCAGTAGAGGCCAGTTTGCAGCACTGGAACTCTGAAATATTAGGGTGTTAATTGCCAAGAGTAGGTACAAGAGGTGTAACCCACTGAATTGTGTTTGGTATGCTAGTATTATAGAATAATTTCAGTAGTAAACTGTCTTTAAGGGCATCTGTAGCTTTTGATTTTAATGCCATTGAAATAGCCACACTGTTGTCATTCGTCAATAAGGGCATTAAAGCAAGCTCCGGATGCTCGAGTACCTTTAGCTGTAAATATTTCAGGAACTCTCAAACTCCAACCCCCCTCCCCCGAACTGATAGGACCTGTTGTTTGGTGTTAGTGATAAACAAACTTGGAAGAAAAAAGCCAGAATGTAACTCATAACATTGATTAATACATAGTAGTCCAGGCAGAGGTCCTGCCTATGTAGTAAATACAGTCTTTAAAGCAATCTGGAATATAAAGTCGTATTTCGTAAGGTCCTTTCTGGTGGATGTAACAGATAGAGGGAACTAGTGTAATTCAAATCTCTGTTGCGTTAGAACCTTATAAACTTGTGTTAAATTAGCATGCAGTTTAAATACCGGCTGTTCAATGTGTGTGGTGGGTTGCTCTGTCGGCCGGTCGGTTTGCTCCGGAGACAGGCTGGCGTGGGACTCGCTGGAATCTGCCGGCTGCAGAGAGAGCTGATGATTCTGTAGCTGCTCCCTGAGATCCTGTGGTGTCTTCACCATTTTAATTCCGCAGGCAGCAGAGATCCTGGCTGCCGGATGGGTGAAATAAGCGCCGGTTTTGGTTGGACGCTGTGTTTCTGCCCGGCGTGTGTGTCGCCCCCGGCGCACCCCCCCTCCCCGTGCGCGGGGCAGGGTCTCTGGAGGAGCGTGCCCGGCTCTGAAGGCTGTCTCTGTGGGCAAGATTTAAGATGACTAGAAATGTTTTTTCTAATGTAACTTAAAGTTATACATAAGATTGTTATAGTTGTAAAGCCAGAGGGGACGCGGTGAGAATCTACTGTTTTAGACTTCACGTGTCTGACTGTTTTTAATGTACTGTGATCAACTGAGATGTTTTCTTTATGAATGAAGAATATTTTCACGTAGCTTAGCTTTTAAGTATTTTTGTTATTATTAAAACCAGAAAGGTTTTTTTAAATGTAAATACATTTTGAGTTTTGACAACAAAAATTAAGTTAGTATTTTGTTTTTAAAAAAATAAAAATAAAATATTGAAATTTACTTATGGAAGGCGGTGGATATCATTATACAAACTCACATACGGAATTTTTTTTATGCTGACTGTTGCCTGTCTTGTGATACCAATCGGTGTCATGCAGAACACTTTCCTTTATAATAAACCGCATTTTGGTTAATTCTCCAGATTTTGACGAAACAGTAATCCTTCTCTCATGGTAGCTTCAGTGAGAAAAGCTCCGATCTCAGCTTTTGCTGTAGTGGCAAGAGGTAAACACTGATGCTGCAGTATCTTATCTAGTTGATAATTTCATCGAAATCCCGGAACTTGATGTGCCAGTTGTTAAACGCGCTGGGCTGTGAAATAATCGGAACTTCAGCTTGCAAATACCAAGCTATTGTCTTCAATAAAGTTGAGTTGAAGTCAGCTTTCTGTGCTGCATTGCAGTGGAAACCGATTAATTACAGTGTGACAAGATGCCATTTTTTATTGCCAAAAGAAAGTTTCTAGTGTTATTCTGCAATGTGACAAATGTTTGACAGTTCTGGCTGAAATTTAAGTTAATTTTTTAGACAGATAGGCTAATGAGCCTTCGGTTGTTTAACTTTGATTTTTAGAGTTGATGTTTATGAAGTGGCTTCTGAGATGATTTCTGTAATTTACAGTGCTGTTAATGCCGGGCAGTATGTCCTTTCCATTAGTCGTTGGAGTCTAGATGGCACTTCCATTGGATTTCATGTGACCCAGATGATTCAGTGCAGAACGTCTCCGTTGTGCAAGATTTAATAATTTCTGATACGTGCCCATGATTTACTTAATTTTTTAACTTCTACCAGTTAAATATCAGAGATTTATTGTTTAACAGGTTTTTCTTACATTTTGAAAGGCCCGTGAGAATTGGCCAGAGCACCGCCATTACCATTTGCGGTGTTGTTATCGTCACTGACGTGGCCACAAAGTGAAATGAGTTGAGAAGATCTCCCGGGGTAGCTTGACTGTTGAGATACGTCAGCTTTGTATGAGATACTGTTTGCTTAGCCCTTAACAAAGTGGTTTTGGGAACCAGTGTGAGAGAAATGCACCTTTTGAAATGCAACATTAGTTAATAAAACTGATTAATACGTAAAGAAGCTAACATGTAAAATGAAGTTATATTGTGCGTGTAGATTGCTTACCTCTAATACAATTTGATTACCTTTCAGTGTGACTAATACAGCAATTACATAAGCTAAAATGACATTCTTGTGCTTTTTTAGTAGAATATGAAGGGCTTAATATTTTTAATTGCTCATTGCATATTATTTTTTATTGTTTTACTGTAATTTAAAGTCTCTTATTCAATGAAGCGCAAACCGATATGAATTTAACTCCCATACTTCATAAAGATTCGGCATGTGGCTTTTAGTTAGCTCTTAGTGCTGTTGGTAGCTATCACTTTGGTGCTCTGTGTTTCCAGTCGTGTATTTGGGTTTTCAAGTACAAATTCTATATTACATTCTGCTTGGCTCAGGTAGCATTTATAAAAAGAAGCAAAATGAAGGCAGGGCATTTCTTCTGGTTCTTAGTGGAGGAGGACATTAGAACATGTGTGGTTTGCTTGAGCTGTGTTGGCTCCTATTACTTCCGTATCAAGGGACAGTGAATAGTCAGTGTTTTTTTCCTGAGTACTTTTCAGGCTCGCCAAAAACTGTTATAGAAAAGTAGGTTATGTTCAGGTGGGAAAAATTAGTGGAAATTTAAAAACCAAAGTTTGCGGGGGGGGGGAAAGGGACATGATATGAAGTGAAAATGTACATAAAAAAATTCCTGTGCGGTGCTTACTAAAGATACAAATGTTTCAAGGCAGTTTAATATGTTTTAGTAAGGAGTGCAAGGCGTAGGCAGTGTGTGCACTGATTTTGTTCTCGGGAGTGTTTTGATTAATGCCGGTGGACACGTTTGGTGTCAATCTCTTTGTTTTCACACTGTTGGTTTGCAGAAGCACTGACTAGAAGAGGTAATGGTGGCCTTTCCTGAAAAGGCTGAAGCGAAGGCACCCGCTGCGCAGAGCCTGCCCTGCGGTACGCGCGCGGTGGGGGCCCTTCCCGCGGGCGCGGGGCTGGCCTCGCGCTGGAGGCGCCGGGTCGGGCTGGATGCGGTGGCTGCCTCGCAGCGATGCCGCTCTTAGCAGTGAAAAATGGCTTCCTTGCGGTTCTGGTGCGGCGGGCCGTGGAGTGCAGCACATTTTTATAATAAAGGTGATGAATTTAATCGCAAACTGGCAGCCAAATGGAAATTGCAGACCTTGATACTGGGAGAAAATTGCCTATAAAGCAACTCCTGAGAGAGCAGGCTTTAAATTTATCCACCCATTTCGACATTGAGGAGAACATAGGAATTGCAGGGTATTTTGCTTGGCCTGTTTAGTTCAGATGGATGACACTTCAGTCTTCCTTTATTTAAGAACTAGATACAGTGTTGTGTTGGGTTCTTTTTTCTTAAATAGAAAAGAAATGACCTTGCTGCTTAAACTTTCCATGGTAAGGCTTCTGGAAAACTCTATTCCTTTATGAGCTTGAAATTTGCTCCTGTTGTAGAGTAGGCCCTAGTATGCATAATTAATTGAAATTTATCAACTGCTTCACAGCTTTCCCCTTATGTCAGATTTAACCCTAATGTGATCTGAGATTTAAAAAGAGCATATCCATGTGTTTGAAGGCTGTTGGCGGCTTTACGCTGCTGCGAGAAGCGATGCCGTAAACAATTTAACTGGTCTGGAGTTCCCGCTGGAAGGTCGTGACGTCCTTTCCGGCAGAGGCACAGCGTTTTTCAGAAGTGTTGGTACCGGTACGTTTCAGCGAATCGTCCTCCCAATCTGTGATTTTCAGTAGTGCCAAACGCTGATGTTCTTCCTATAGGATAACTAGGAACAGAATTTACAAATACAATTTCCCATGTATGGTAAGCACTATATTAAAAAAAATAGAAAACATTCTTTAGGGAGCTTACTAAAAAATTACATGCTTATCATCTGTTCATAGAAATAATTGCAAATAAATCTGGTAAGAAATACATGCTTTTATTGGACGCTTAACTGAATGTCCTCACTGCAGCACTTCAGGGCTGCTCTTTTGGGTGCCTTGGGAGGTGATCATCGTTCAGGCAGAGTTAAGAATGAGCAGCACTGAATTCTGTCACTGTGAAGGTGAAGAGAATAGGAACATCTAACGGCGAAATACAAAGTGTAGCATTTGGAACAATTCAGTAAGGTTATTCTTGCAAACATTTCATTGGTCCGGTTCCCCCTCTTAAATGAAATCAGAAGGATGATCTGTATGAGAATGATTCTCGTGGTTATAGGATCCCTAAGGTGAAACACGGCCTGATTTCTGGGCCAACAGGACCAATCTTAGCAAGTATATGAAACAGGAGCTGCTCCTTTCTTGCTCTCAATTTAACTTTGTTCTGCTCTTTAGAAAATCAAACCTGTTACCAGTCCTGATAGTTGTGGGTTGATTTTTTTTTTATTTTTTATTTTTTGTTTTTTGTTTTTATTTTAAATTTTACTGAAGTAAAGCTTCCTGCGAGGTAGTAGCCTTTTTTTACTGGAAGACGTAAGGATTTTTTAGTAGTTGTGTGGTGAAAACAGTTGAGCGTCATTCTGGCAGTTGCTGGAAGTCTACCACACACCTTTTCTGTAGTTAATGAGAAGCTCATCCATATTCCTTTGCTTGAAGTGTAGATTTATCGTGTCATAAAATGAATGTTTGGCAAGTTCTTGAATGTGTTTCACCATTTTGAATTATATCTATTTTTCTATAGAAAATCTAGAGTATTTTCTGTAGAAAGTATGTAATAGAATATATTTTCTATATGAATTTCTATATTATTTTCTGGTCATAAGAGAGCCAGGGCCGAAGTTGCATTGAGAAATGGGCAGTAGCATTTATAATCATGTTTTACATGATGTTAATTTTCTGAGGCTGCAGTGGATTCAAAGGAAGACGTTCACTGGACTCCCGCGGTTTCCTGCGAGAGGGACCAGCTTTTCCTTAGCGCTCTTGTGCTACCCCCGGTAGATGCGCTGGGCTGTTAGCTGGGGTCACTTCCACGCCGGTTCCCGTGTGGTTCCTGCCGACGGGAAGCGTCCCCAGGCGCCCGTCGGTTAGGGAAGACCAAGCACAGGTCTTGGGTGACGTGTGTGCCGAGTTAACAGGACATTGTCCCGCGTGTTTACTGCAAAATAACTACAGGGCCTGTTTTGTTGGGTGGTTTGTTGTTGTTGTTAAGTTACTGGACAACCTTGGCGAGGTGTTACAGAGGGTGGCTTTGACCTGGTTTGGAAGCTTGGAGATGCCGAAAGGAGACGCTTGTTTGGGAAGGTGTCCCTGTTCCCTGCGGTCTGCGACGCGTGGCCTTCCCTGGGTTGTGCAGGGCCCTGTCGCAGCTCGGCAGCCTGGGAGGAAGTGAGTCGAGCAAGGAAGGAGAACGTCTGCAGCCTGCCGCTGGGTCGGGAGCTGAACTGGCGCCCTGAGGCCGCGCTGGGCTGAGGGGCGTCGGGGCGGGACGCAGCGGGCGGCGCTGGCCGGCGGCAGCGGGCGGTGGAGGTTGGTGGCCCTCGAGCCTCCGAGGGAGGCAGAAGTGCTGTGGCAGCTGGCTGCAGGCAGGCCGGGCGCACGGTGTCTGCGGGGCTTGTGTGTCACTGGGAGATGCAGTCTCCTTCCCTCAGAGCAGTGCACTTTCTGGTAGTGTCATAATTCTTTCCCGATTTTTTGTGGCTGTGTCAAGATCTGTAACTCTTTTCTGGAATGAGTGATGTGCTGCCCTTTTAACTATGCAGTTTTTTGCTCCTATAGAGGAGAGCAGGAATAATTTCATACAGCTCACCATGGTAGGTCTTTGGATCTTCCATTTGGTTGGAGTTAGCTTTATTTTCACTGTTTCTTCTTTCTGTTGCTGGAATATCCGTATAGCCTTAAGCTTCTGCGTTGCCAGTCATCTTTCCTAAATTTCAGATTAAAACCAGCTAAATGTAAAACCTAAAAATGAAAAGAATGTAGTAGCCTCTTAAAAACGAGTGGCAACTCGTGTTACACCTGGTGGTGAGCTGCAACAGCCCTGCCGGTAGTAACACTTCACTCTCCGTACCGTGTGTGATTAATGCTCGGTTTTCTTTGAGCGCTCTGGTGCGGATCGATTTGCCAGGTTAATTTTTCCCCGCTGGCGGTTGTTCATGTTGCATACCTGAGCACGGAGCGAGCGCCCGTCATGGGGGGGTGTTGCACCCCCTGTCCCCGTGCTGGGGGGAGCAGAGTGGGGACGGGGGTGACCTGGCGCCTGCCCGAGGCCACTGGCAGCCCAGCGACCTTGCCCCATCCCGGAGGGACTGCGGCTGCCGCCTTGGTGCCACCCACTGGGGTCTTCACCTGGCCTTTGGCCGAGGGAGGCTGGCTTGGTTTGCTTGCTGCCGTTCATCCCACCTCCTCGTCTTTCTCTTTTGTCTAAACTGTCTTTTCTTTCAGCTCTCTCCTTGTAACCAGCTGCCTTGCACTGACTCTGCTGCTCCGTGCTGGTACCCGCGTCGCAAGCCTTCAGAAGGGGCTTTTTCTTGAGATAGAGCGAGAGATTCTCTGCACTATGCCCAGTACGAAAGGTCCTGGTGCTGTTATAAACTACAGTGAAGGCGCTCTGTGTCTTTAGAATTTCTTATTTGTTGAAGCTTTGGTATGTTCTGTGCTGCTCGCTTACTCTCTGCTGGTAACTGTTGTTTTATTTCCAGCATGCTCTGCGCGTTGTTTTCTGTTACGTTTCTGTAGGAGTCCCAAGATTCATTGTTTATAAATGTCGTGGTTATGCTGCTCAGAATGGTGTGGACCTTTTTCTGAGGTGTCACTGTTGAACCTTAGTATAATGTACAAGAGAGCACATAATTGTTTTTCATGCAGTTTACTTTGCATGTAGCCTTGGATTTAATCTGCTGCATGTCATATTCCAGTCCTCCTGAGGAGTCTCCATCTATTCCATCTATTCCATCTATTCCAACGTGTCGCAGCTTTCCTAAGTGTTGTTTACTGCAGCTTTGCCATTCATAGTCCAGCTGCTGTTTTGCTTTGTTGACTGGATTTGTAAAGCTCTGTTTTCACTTTGTCTTTAGTAAATGCATACCTTGGCATTTGTTACGGAAGACGTTTAAATAGGGCATTTAGTCATTCCCAAGTTTAGGGATTGATCCGAGCATCTGATTGTGGGCCAGAGGCTCTTAAATTGAGAATTAATGTCTTTTGGGAAATCTTTACGACCAGCTTGGAAGTCTAGTTTTTGTTGTTGTCCTTAGTGTTTCGTTGAGGTGTTTTTAAAAATGAAAACACTTCCCTCCCTCCACTTTAAACTTTGTATCTTTCACGTTCTTAACCACATGTGAAAGTTGTGTTAGGAACAGATCATTTCAGAAAGAGGAGCCTGTTTATTTAATAGTGTTTGCTTAAATGTGGGAAAGAACGAAAACATGGAGGTGGGAGTGTGAATCTGTAAAATTGGACTTGCCTTTTGATTGCTTTTCGTGCAAGAATGCAAAATGAAGGGAAGGAGATAGGAAGCTGAGTTTACTTCCCAGTTTTACTGATTGCTGCTGCTTGTCTAAGTGGGCAAAACTCAAGTTTACTGAAATCCAGAAACAAAGTAAATTTTAAGAAGTTTTTCCAATGCAAGCTGTGTCATTGACAGGCATGAAATAATTTGGCAAAGTCTTAGTAAATCTGAGAAGTAGGTTGCTGAAGTACACTGGTCACTTTTAGTCTAGCTGCAGAATGCGCTTCTGTATTGATACCAACTGGAGGCTTTAATTTAGGATCTCCTCCCAGTGTTGGAAGCCCTGAAGACACGTCCAGGCATCTAAAGAATTTGGTTTTCCTTCTTCATGGTGCAGTCAGCAAGATCTCCGTGCTTCACTTGAATTTCATGACTGCCCGGAAGGGGAAGTGTGGCAGGTGACGGATCATTCCCAGAGGTGTTACCGGGGAGGTTTGCCCCCTGAGGGGCTGGGGGCTCGTGGCAGGCACTTAGCTACGTGGGGTGCAGAGCCCCCCGTCTTTGTGTCACTGCGGGAAGTGCGCTTTGCAGTTCACTGACAGTTTTTCTTTCTTTTTTTTTTTTTAATTGTGAGAGGAAGCATGGCAGTTGATACCAATAATGCTGCTGCCTTTTGAAGCTGAAAAAATAACTGAGATATTTTTGTTCAATATTCATCACGTTAGTGAGGGAAACTAATAGAATTTACTCACGTAAGCTTTTCCTGTCAAGCTGAAATGTGTTCAACGTGCATTGAGGCTGTTTTGAATATTAATTATAACTGGTGTTACTGGTTGTATTTCTAGTTCCTTGCTGCACTGTATGGAGCTTTATAAACTCTACCTAGAGTGCTCGTTGGTATGTTCAAGAATGCTTTATGGAGTGATAGTCTGGTTCCATTTTCTGTAAGGAAATCAGCTTGAAATGAGTTTTTAAAGTGTCAGTGGTGGATAGAGAACAAAAAAAAAAGCTCTTCTGTACTCTTCTGTTGTGTGGGGTTTTCTGTTTGTTTGGTGTTTGGGGTTTTCTTCCCACAGCATAAGGTAGTTGAAAGCAGTCAAGCCCTTATCAGATGCTCGGCAGGTCTGGTGGCGGGAGGGGATTGCCTATTTGCCTATGCTTTTTTCTTTATCCTTCAAAGATGATTTCAAAAGAGGATTGTTTCCCCCTGCAGCCAGTGTGTGGGAACAGGTGGGTGAAAGAGAAGCGTCAGTGGGAAGGAGACAGCGGAAAATATAAGCCTGAAAGGCTGTTGCAGGTTTTGGCTGCTTTTATACTCTAAGCTTATAAAAACAAGTCTTGAATGTTAAATGGAGGAAGAAGATGGAACTTTCCTACTCCCATTCGTCATAGCAGGTGTTAAAATTTTATTTCCCTTCTGGTAACGTAGCTCAGCGATATGGCATCAGTAGGTGTGCGTGGCTGTGATTTGATGAGCAGTGGTTCGTCTGCCTGGGCAGAAGGTAGTCTGGGCAGCTGATGCTGGGAGCAGTAGTGCGGGCTGGTCCCTAGCTGAGGCCTCATCTTGGTTCCGTTTCGATACTCTGCGTTTAAAGCTGAAATTCCTCTTAGCATGGTGGGGG
>Ga0181612_145743_pt1 | contig 14684 bp, 9 predicted proteins | sample HoacroProtozoa21_FD_119630 | JGI IMG/M metagenome (GOLD analysis project Ga0181612, IMG submission 119630) | Hoatzin crop microbial communities from Cojedes, Venezuel. Combined Assembly of Gp0051906, Gp0051904, Gp0051908 | reverse complement strand
GTGGCTGCCGTCTGGCGCGTTTTAGTAGCCCCCCCCCCCCCCCCCCCCCCCCCCCCCCCCCCCCTTTACAGTAACACTGAATAGTAGTAACCTTTTAACCTTTTAACCTTTCCTCCTCACTGGAAAGGAAGCGGGCTGTAGCAGGCAGGTTGTGGCAGACGAAAGAGGAGAAATGAGGTTTGAAAGGCTTTATTTTTCTGAAAAAGCAAATAAAAGACATTCTGCAAAGCGAAGCAGAGTTGGTAGTGGTCTGGCTGTGCTCACTGGTACGGGCAGATAGCTTCAAAAGCTCAAAATTTTATTCCCCCAAGCAAAACTCCTTGTCCTGTATCCCACCTCTTTGCTAGAATCATGTAGTACCTTCAGCATGCACAACGACTTCCTAGTTTTACCTCTGAGCTGCACCTTTTCTCTAATCTGTCAAGTCCCGTGTGCCCCTGGCCACAGACTGCCCGTGCCAGTCGCTGCCTGGGGTTTGGTGCCTTGTGGTCTGTTACCAGCCAAACCCGCACTGCAACAGCTTGATGCCAGTGTGACACCTCACCTGTTTGCAGTCACCATACCACAGCTGTGTGTATGTTGATGGGACTCTACAAGCACCATATAACTGGGCCCCAGAGCAGTTTTTCTGCTGGGCCATTTCCCTCAACACAAAGAGAGATCTGTTTTGTGTGAAGACAGGCCACGTGCATTGTACTGTGCTTTTATGAGCGTCTTCCCGTTTAGGTTGGTCAGTTTGTGTTCTTACTGGCCAGCCGGTCATACTGGGCCTTGAAACAGCTGCCAGTAGGCAAAGCTGCCTTGATGTGAAAGGCGTGTGCGAGTGGGTTTGTGACAAAAGCTTTGTATAGCTTCATATCCCTCCAAGCTTTTCCTAAGGCCTCCAACTACAGAGAAGGAATCAAGGAGCCCATGTCATGTGGGCTCAAGCTGCTTATGTGGCAGGTTGGGTAACACATCTCTGAGCACTGTTCTACATTTAGGCCATGCAGCAAGTGCTTTTTCTGGTCCCTCTTAGCACTTTGTGCTTCTACTCAGACTGCTTCTAACATTTCCATTTCCTGAGAAGAAGATGTAAAGCTGCTATTTAAAAAAAAATGGCATTTTTGTAGATACGGTTTGTTTTTTTCTTTCCAGAGCATGGCTGTCAAGGCCCAAAAAGTTAGTATTCACTAATTAACCGCAGCTGACAATGGACAGTGGAATGAAATTCAGAGAGAACGTGCAAGAATTCAAATTGGTAGGAAAGGGAATAGAAAACTTCTGGCTTTTACTCCAGGCCATTATATGTGTGCTTCAAGCTCTAAAATGTCTTTGGGTAACATGCCTCTAAGTTACATTATATGTGTGTCCAGAAAAGCTGTATTTATGCTAATTTTTATGCACATTTTCTGCTTTCCTTTAACCCTTGAACTAGTGAGTGAGGCTCTCCAAGCAGAAAATAAGAAAAGTTCACTCCACTAACAAATATAAAGCACCCTAATGTAGGCAGTGTTTGTAAATCACAAAACAGCAACTAAGAAATGTCTTCGTTTTATATCCTGGGCAAATACTACAACACTTTCCCTTTCAGGAGTAAGGTGGAAATTCCCCAAACACTGCATCTTGAGCCACGGTTCATACCTTCAAATTTCCACATAAGATCATAATTCCAGTGTTCATGCCAAAGGGTTTCTCCACAGACATAAATGTGCTAGCTGGCATGTTGTTCACACTCCCCAGGGCCTGTCTCTGGGCATTTACTGAGTAGCATCGCCGTTTCACCCCCATCACCATTTGGCAAGTTGTTGCAGCAACACGCTTTCAAGTTCATTATTGTTGCACTTCACTGCAGGCATCAAAAGATCTAGGGAAAAATCTGAGTGCTGCACAAGACTTTAGATCTCACTGAGTTATTGTCTGTGAGCCTACGAGTATATTCTAGCATTCTCTACTCACAATTGCTGCTGCGCATTTCTATGGCTGTTTTACAAGTTTTTGGGTGTAATCTCTTCTGTTGTGCGTAACAGATTTATGCCCTGTGGAAGTTGGCTGTTTCACGAAAATTTGGAGGAAGTGTTTGTGTGCTCCCCAGTTTGTGAGCACATGACCAGCATTGTATGGACCAGTTTACGCCAAGGGGCGCTGACTAACTTAAACTGCCTTTAGAAGGTCAAACCTTCATGTCAGAGTGCAGGAAAAGTTGTGCAGCAAGGTGCAATTCGTGCCACTTGGGAGGCTGTCATTTCACCAGAGCCAGCAAGCGTTTCGGAGCACAGCGCAGCTCATCCACCTGGGAGATGAATCTCTGTCTTTCTTCAGGAGCAGCACGTTGCTACTGCTGCTGTGAAGACCCACTCAAGCAAGCTTATCTCTCTGTGTCTTGAGGAAAAAGAATGAATTCAAGGCTCTATGCCCAGCCCTCGCTAGAGGCGTTGCCCCAAACCTGCAGAGAAATCAGCAGACAGAAAGCCAAACAAGTCTTCTCTTCACCAGGCCTACCACTGGTTCCACTGAACTGGTTAGGATCACATTTTGGCCCAGCTCTTTGCAGCCAACACTTAAAGCAGGCAGGTGAAGTCGTTAATCTCTCTGGCATCCCTCAAGGCTTTTCCAAAGAAAAGAGAAACAATTAAAAGGCAGATGAGACAAAAAGTTCTGTGTCCCACGAGCGAGAGGCACACCACCTCCAACAGTCTCTGTGTCCTGTGCCAGTTCTTAATGAGACGCTGCACGTTTGTCAGTAGCCAGCATGTCTGCTTCCCCAGCTCCTTTTCTCCTGATTGTTTTACTGCTCATGTTTCATGTTTTGACTAGGAAAAAGGGCCCAGTCTTCCCCGCTCCTTTAGTTTCAAATACAGCCAATATGCAGACAATTCCCTTGGTTTCTTTTTCTTCTTTCCTCGTCTCCTCCTTAACTGTATTTTGACTGATTCCCTTGTAGTCTTGCTCTCAGGTCTGTTTACCTGGTGTTAAGTTAATAACTTGTGGGGATCTGCAGCTTACCACCTTGCTCTTTGGACTGCCTCAGGTATTCTCCCTCTCTGGTCCTCATTGAACAGGATTTCACATGTGAGCGTGTGTGTTTATGTGAAACCTGTACATTTCTTCTGAACTTGACAAGGTCGGGTATGTCAACATCTCATGCTGGTGGTTTAAACAAGTATCCCTTTCCTGTAATCAGAGTCATACTTCTTAAACTTCTCTCTAATACATTCAGTACTATATTGGGGAACACCCAAGAGGAGTAGGAATGGGGACAGTGGCAAAATTGACTGGTGTAGGTAAAAGCCACCATTTTCACGTACAGCGGGTGGGTAGCGTATCAGTTAAGTGAAGCTATAATGAGAAAAAGACTTTCCAAGATGATCTGACACTCTGAAAGCACTACTATGTAGTTAGAAATCCACAAGGACACATACTAATTTTTTCTCTCCTGTCATTTCTCCATTCTTCAATACCTGGCAATTTGAATGTACGTCAGGTCTCCGCTGGTGTTAAGCCACGGTAAAACATCAGAAAAGGTTATCAAAGACTGTCTACTGAAGAGTGAATCTCCCTCCTCCATTCTGGTGCACTGCCAAGTCCCCAGAGGTTTGTAGCTGCTGAGTCAAAGGACAATGCAGAAGCACTGTTGTTGTAAGCCTCCTTCTCAAATCTGAGACCAAATGGGAACTGCTGCACATACAGGAGAATTAAACAGCAAAAATATATTCAAAAAATAATTCAATAGTTTTATCCACATAAATAATTGATTGTCTGTCTTTGCACAGAGGCATGCATGCACACCATCTGCCTTCAGGTTTAGATACTTAGGAGACCATGCATGCAGAGTTTATGGGATTTGAGGCTGAGGCAGCCAGGGATTGATGAAGATGATAACCCCTGATAACCCCTGAGGTGGTGAGCTGTAGGAAGTCACAGTCTGCTTTGTTTCTGCAGACTGCAGACTTGCTTCTTGCTGCAGTACAAAATTACTTGCTTTCAAAGGGGAAGCAACCTTGCTGAGCAAGAACTAATTGAAGAAAGAGGCTGCTCATTAGTTTCCCCTAGAGCCCTGCAATCAAAGCTTATACTGCTTAGTAGCAATATCCCTATTCCTCTTTCTCTACACAGGGTGGTACAGAGATGTAAACAGTCATTCCTGCTTAAGAAAACCCTAACTTTAGAACTGCGTTTGTGCTCCCACCCAGACAGGTTCTCTGGGAGCTACAAGCATAGGCTGGGATTGCTGGGCCTGATCCCCACACATGCTGCTGGTTAGAACAGATCTTGGGATGCTCTGATCCAATGTTAGTTTTTTGTTCAGTCTAAATAGGCTGGGTAAAACACTAATGAAAAGGAATAAATCCTCAAGGAAAACTTCCAAAACCACTTAAGTAGATGGACTAATCCTGGTGGTGTAAAATGTCTGAACCCCCCCCCAAACGTCAGCAGACTCCACCAGCTAGAGTAATGCCAGCCATCTAGCCTTCAGGGCAGGCACTGAGAGAAGACGCCAAATCAGGGCATAGCTGAAGCAACGTGAAAGCTGACCAAAATCCCTCCTCCCTCTGATTTTGCCCCCTTATCTTTTTGTCTCCTCCTTTGATCCCATTTTCTTTCCTACTCTGCTTCCCATTCCTAAGGAAAAAGCTTGTGCAGCCTAGCTCTATCTCTGACAGTCTCTCTGCTCCCCTTCCTGACAGCTTTAGCTCGTTTCTAGAGAGACAGTGATAGTGATACTTGGTTCTTCCAGGTTTAATGGGAACCTGGAAACAGCAAACAGATTTTATCAGTGCCCCAATCAAGAAAAGCATCTGTGGTGTGAGCTGACCCCTTAACAGGTGCCAAGGATCCACAGGGCAGTGGGAGAAAAGGGGCATGACACGAACGTCCCAACCAGAACACGTGGAACAACCACGTTTGCATCTTGGTCACTGGGGAATCCAGCAATGGCACCACACAGCTGTAAGAAAATAGGACTACCCCTTTTCCCGCTTAGCTGCTCCCTTTCCATGACATTACTACATTTGTCACCAGCGTGCTAGTGATGGCTTCAGCCCCCTTCAGCCCTCCTTGTATGCCTGATCTGCCTAATGCTATAGCACCTTCTTTAGTCATATGGTCTTTGTCCTACTGAGAATTTCTTATGGTGCAGAAAACATCTTTTGCTGGATCCCTATGAGCAATGGTAATAAACAATTACAACACTGAAGTAGGAAGTGTAGTAACATTCTTCCATGACGTATGGATTTACTGAAGTAACCTTCCTCAGCAAGAAATCGTGGCCAAGCCTTTTTTTTTTATCTTTACAGCCTTCTTGCCCCACATCTCTCCCTCCTCTGAGCCCAAGTGTTCATTTCAAAATAAACTAACTTCAAAATTCACCTGCAGGTGCCAGATTTCAGCAGCACTGTCTGATTTACTTAAAGCCTAGATACTTATTAATAGCTAAACACCACATTCGTTATATTAAAGAATACCAACATGTAATATAAGCACTTCTTGTTTTAGAAACTAGATTCTTCTCTGGCTCTTCTTACCATAAATGCTTGCTTTCAGGAGAGAGGTCTTTATGTGCTGCTTGTCACTGCTGGCAAATGCCATGCTGTACCAAGCTAGCATCATAAACCTGCTCATCTTAGTGCTCAGCTGCTATTCAACTCTTTAGCTTACGAAAGAAGAAAATGAGAAAGACTAGCAGGCATTAAGATTGCAGGCTGTTTGCCCATTTGCTAAATGAAGTGTGCACTTTGTCAAATCTGATGCCAAATAACCAAGCTATCACAAAGGGAGAAGCTGAACCTATACAAGAGTCCTTCATAAGATGTGTTGGTGGCTGCAGAGAGGTCAGGAAATGCCGCTTGTTGCTGTGCAGCGACAGGAAAGAAGAACATGTCAAGGGGCAAATTATTAAAAGCAGAAGTGTTTGTGGGGGGGTAATAAGCAGTAATTTAGCTGTCTTTAGTCAGCTAAGGTAACGAATCAGCATTGTCAAACTGTGGCATCAGTAAATTCTCAAAGAAGTTTTCAAGTGCTTATACTTTCAGGATAAATCTCTTCCAGTACTTTGTAGCCAGAACTTCTTGCTTTGACAGGTTTGTCACCAGTTAACAGCCTGCCAGGCAGACGTACCCTCTTCCTCCCCTGTGAGGAAGGGCTAGCTGTTCCTGCGTGGGCCAACATCATTCTGCATTACACCCGGGCCCACTCTCCTCCATGCCCCAAATCAGCTAGGGCTCCAAAACCATTGCTGGGGAGGGTTTCCCAGCTTGCTTCTCTAATGGCAGAGCAGTGTGTTTTCTGTGACGTGAAGCTGAGAGTCTGTTGCTGTGTGCCTTGGGAAGGAGCGTAGGATAGCAGAGGGAACTCAGCCTGCCTGGATGGTCACAGGGACCCAAGCCTGGTGTGGTGTCACCCGATGGAAGCTGGTCCCTGAAACAGGCATCTGCATCACCACATCTGAGCTGCCTGCTTCACTTCCAGAGGGAGCATGGGAACAAATAAAAATACATGTAAATGTAGACTGTCTGGGACAAGGGACAGCAGGTGGGGTTTTTGTGAGGGTGGACATTCTTGAGCGTGTTACCTGGGCAAGGAGACTCTTTGCATTTTGTCCCTGTGTTTGCACTTGCCCACTGCAGCTGGGCCGAGAAAACTGTGATTTGCCAAGCAGAAAAGCAAAACTATTTTCTTGGTTTCGGCCGGGTTAAACCACAACAACCATTTAGGTTTTCTACAGTTTCATTTCTTAAGATGGCTGGACCTCTTGCCTGCCCTGCCATTGAGGCATTTATGAAGTCTCACAGATTCCTAAGGTCTAATAAAGCAGAAGTCTCCTATACTGCTTCCAGCCTTTCATAGGTCCTCCCTGCTTTACTCAGCCACCTGTTTCCTCGTCATGCAGTGTTGCTCCTTCTCTGCCCTGTTTCTTTGTACTTGACAAGGGGATTAGAACATTAAAATAGACTGACACTGACATATAGAGACACTATGAGCCTCTAAGTCCTATTTCTAGAGGGAATCAGGCAAGGAGTTCTTACATCCAATTGCAGGCTGTTAAGCTTATCTGCACTAGCAAACTGACAAAGTTTCCTTGTCTGAGCTTTCTTTTCATTTCCAAAACAGCTGCTGGCACATCCATCAAGTGAAATGAGGCTTAAGGAAGATCTCTCCCTTACTTTAGCTATTCTCAGTGCCTATTTTCTCCAAGTATAGAGGGAGAATGAGGCTTGGGTCCCAGCAACACTGAAACTGGCTGATCTTTTGGAATATTTTCAAAGGTCACCAGTGTTCCTGATAGCAGAAAAAAAAAAAGGTAGGACAATTTTGTGTCCATTTTAATGACTTTTGAAAGCTTTCAATGAGCACAAGAATTACTGTAACTGAGACTCAAGAACTGTCAAGAAGATGAGATTTCTATATAGCTCTTAGTAAGAATGGTTTTCCGTTTCTTGAACGTCTCTACTATTAGGACAGGCATCTGAGTATTCTCTTTTATTGAAACAGAAGTCTTCCCATTACCCACTCTGTTTTAAATTGCAGCAGACTGAACTGTGGGTTTAATTATTAGCGTACCCAGAACACCAAAACTACACAGTATAATAGCTGCAACAGGAGGTCAAGATTTTTTCGTTGCTTATCTCTCTGTTTTGTGTGGGTTTTTACTTGTAACTGTGATTAAGCTCAGTCCCAAAAAGCTGTCTGACACAACTCTGCAAGGAAGAACCAATTATGACAAATCATGTCTCTTTTTTCAAACTAAATGGCACTGGAAAGTAGATGAAGTGGGCACCCCTCAGCCACTGAAACCATCCCTTTCCTATCATCTCATATACTGTCTTCCATAAACCTGTCACACTTCATCGTGCTGTTATTCGTACGTCTTAGGCTGCTCCAAAAAAATGACTCGCAGTTGCTAGAAAGCTGCTAATTTCCACCCTAAACATACTGGTGATCCCTTGTTCGTGTGCCAGCACTGCGTGATGTCCAGCTTAACTCCTCTCACTCCCAGCTGGTTTGCCATCCCCCTGCACTGAGGGCTTTGTAGAGGACACCATTGGTGCACCTCAGCCCCTTTCGGCTGTGCTGCACCTGCCAAGGTCGTCATTTGTCACACCAGGCCTCATTTCAATATTGCAAGTGACCAGTGCTGCGCACAGTGTTTCGAAGGAGGCCTCAAACAGGTCACTTGTGACTCTGAGATTCCTCTCTGCTGGCAGTGGCCGTGAAACAGCTGAAGAGCTTCTCCACAGCTGTGCCCCAGCTGTAGTCTGATCATCTGGTAACTTGCATGCTTTCATATGTTTCATTACTCCTGCACCACCTCTGATGTATTTCCAGCTGATAGCAATGATTGTGGCCACAGGTTCTCAAGAGCACAATCTTACCACCTTAGGTTACTGAAACTCATGCTCTATCATCACTCTTGTCTGCTTAAATAACCCAGTTCTAATTCTTGTGCCAAAAATCATTAGTAAAAATGTAAACAAGTTATTACCCATAGGATATCACAGATCAGTCCTGTCTCTGAATGGGCTGTTGCTGTCAGCACCTACCGACCCTGCCCTTCCTTTCTCTGAATCAGCTATTCCTCAGCATCCCAAACCGAGTAACAGAAAGTCTGTCTTCCTCGTATTGTTGTTTTAACATGACTTTTCTGAACAGACATTTTCTTTCCTTCTGAACCTCATAATTTCCCTTACTGGATGAAGAACATAATCCTCTCCACTTGAGAACAGGTTTCACTGCCACTAGGCCTCTCTTCTGGAACACAGCTCTCCATCGTGTTAGCCCGGTTTTATCTGGTCCTGTTTCCCCTCCTTGAGTACTGAATGCTTCTGCTGAGTACTTCCTTCTATATGGAAGAATACAGCATTTCTTCAAAGACTGTACACTGCCTATGAACTTAAAAAAAAAAAAAAAAGGCAAACAAGGAAAAACCCCATAAAATGGCCAAATAGTGCCATCTGGGGACTACTGCCATAAGAATAGGATGAGAAGAAAGCAGTAAAGTTGACCAGCGACCTGCTTCTCCCACTCAGAATGAGCAGAACTTTATTTTGTGGGAAGCTTCAGTTATTTGCGTGGGGCCAATCTCAGGGTCGGGCACTGGCCAGCACACACTGCTGCATAAACAGCCGGGACCGCTCTGGGGGAGGAACACCAACACACCTCTGAATGAGAGAGCTGTAGTCAAGCAGCAGCTTTGTTATATTTTCTCAGTATGAAGAATTTTTTCATTTGAAGTTTGTAGGGAACAGAAGACTACAAGGAAATCACAGAATGGCATAGCACCAAGGGAGAAATGCTTTCAGACCTCCTGGTTTTGTTATGCTATTAAAGAGGAGTTTATTTTACAAAGCCTCCAGAGCACTGTGTTCCTTCCCCCAGTTAACCCAAATATTTTCAAATGAGTCCATGAGATTTTGCTTGAGGACTGCAGTGAAACGGCAACAGCTGGCAGGTACCCTTTTTGATGGAAGCAAGATTGTGCTAGAAACCCTGCACTATTTTGTCACTGCTGGGAGTCACTGCTGTGAAGATGGTCCACTTCTTGGACAAGGCACAGGTGTTTACATTGATGTCTCACTATATACAGACGTGGGAGACAGCGAGCACCACCATGTAGCTGTTGATATAAGCAGCAGGAATACACTTGTTCTCCAGGCTGGCGCAGCTGATACCAATGGGAGCAGAGATCTCTTGGAAGGACAGTTGCACTGTTTCAGAACTGGCATGGGGCAAAGGAGGGTGCAGGAGCAAAGCATCTGGTCATGCCTTCAATCAGCTGGAGATCCAGTCTGGGCTGTTGCAAGAGCGCAAGCTTGATTGCTGGCTGGAGAACGCAGAGGAGGTTTGCAGGCTTTTCAGCAGAGAACGTAGAAACCCCAGAGATGGACCAGATCTGCTGAGCTGAGTGTTGTGCAAACACAACACAGAGTGGCTGCTTTTATATCAAAGTTACAAAAAGAAGTAGGAAAGTAACAAAAGCAATAAATTTTTGCATTTCTTTCAGAGGCCTTAGATTGCTTTGAAGAATTATGAGTATTATGTTAAGAGTTTCAGCCAGAGCTGGATCAAAGAGAAAAGAGGAACTGGAGAACATGGTCTTCAGCAAAACGCTGCAGAAGTAATGCAGAATTTGTTTAAGTTGTACTCTCTAGTAGATCAAGATAGACAGACAAGCTAGTTCTTGTAAAAACAAAGCAACAGAACTAGGCGGCATCAGAAATCTGTGCGATGTTTGGCTCCCCATCTGTGGCATTTTAATGTATTCAAGCTTTCAAAATGTTCAGTACAAGTATTCCCTTCTTTATATTTATAGAATTTATATCACATGCTATGTATTCTCTTTAATATTTATATTGCATTCATTTCAATTCACTTGCTGCAATGCACAGTTCATTACTTCTAATTTCAGTTCCTTTGCAAAGTCTGCCTTCTCTTGAGCTAACCCCTGGAATTCAGTTCTCATCTAGAGACCAGGGGTGGGAAATCTGCATAAATAACCACACGTGCTCTGCGTCCTCATGAACCTGTCTGACATTTAGGGTCACCACAGAGCTGAGGTTATATCTGCCGCGTCTGGAGGGAGAGCACCAGCCGCCTTGCCTTTTACCCATGCAAGGAAAGCAGAGCAAGCCACCCAGCCATTACTGCTGGAGTGAACCCCACTTCTCCACCCTCCCACTTAGTGCGATCTAACTGACGTAAGCGATGTTTTGGCCATCTCTCTGTTGTAGCCACACTTGCCATGGTGCAGCTCTGAAGATACCGTGAGCCTTACTAGGGACAGCTTTTTGTTAGGACAGGCAACCTGCTATTGAGGAAATGCCTCGTCAGTGAAACAGAAATAAAGGCATAGCAAATGAACTCCCTCCAGCTCGCAGCACTTTTTGGGCAGGGCAGGCAGTTCCTGGGAGGCACCCCATCCTCTCAGTGCTCAGTGATTCCCCTCAGCTGCAGCCAGAACCCCCTGGGTCCTTAGGGAAGGTTTCTCTCAGCATCCTCCCCAAGCCACAGCTGTGGGTCTGCTCATGGGTGTTCTCAAGCACATGCCTGAGCTCTCTCCACGCTCTGTTGCTCTCTCTCCTTGCACCCAGCTCCCTGGACAGCTTGACTCAGCCTGCAGCGTGTTTGGCAGTTGTCACATAGATGCTGCATGCTCGGTTTTCACAAAACAGTGTTCTTTAAAAGGTGTGTTACCACAGATAAGATAGATGCTGTACGCCAGCTGGTGTGTCACTGGTAGAGCTTCTTTGCTTGCTGGAGTTGCAAAGCCCATGGTGTACCAAGGGAACTAGACTAACAAGAAAGTTTGAGGCGGGGCCCAATATAGAGTGTCAAAAAAACCACCATCTTTTTCATTCAGTTCTTCAGATACAAAAGAAATATGTATTCATTTCCTTTAGGAATTAAACTATTGACCATTCTGAATGCCAGAAGGCCTAGAAGTAGGGCAGAGGGAGTAGTGATTATCGTATCATTAAAACAGCATGACTCCCAAATCTAGTTACTGTCAGACCTGATGCTAGGTGGAGAGAAGGAAGAAGACAGGACGCTGCTGTTACAGCAGCATCTGTTTGGAGGGGTGGGGGGTGGTTGCACAGAGGATCCAGGCTGGCACAGGTTTCTCTGACTGTTCTGACTGTTGATGAGCCTTTTGACTTATTTCTGCATGACGCCTGAAACAAGTGGCATCCTTGCTCAGGTTGTTTCAGAAATGTAGAGGGCATCAGTGACCCGAATCAGGAGGTTTTTCTCCTTGGCAGAACCCTCAGAAACACGTTTCTGGGAGAGATGCTCAGACACGATGTGTTTTCTCCTGGGCACTGGAAGTCCCCGTGGTGGTGGGATGCCGGGTGGTACATACGCTGCTGCCAAGGAGGTTTGTGTCAGGGACATCCCTCAGCTCCAGGCTCCCTGGAAGGGGGCTTGAAAGCGGACGTGCAAACGCTCCTCACGTTCACCGCTCGGGGACACCCCTTGTGCCAACTGCTCAGCAGCCCTCAATCACCCGTTTGAATCCTGCTTCTTCTCCAGAGCCTCCTGAGGTAAGAGAGCTTGGCTGGGTTTTAGGAGGTACAAGAACACCCCTTCTAGCTGTGTAGGTGTGGGCAGCCCTCACCGAAGGGGAAGGCACCGGGTTGCCGGTGGCTGCCTTAGGCTGGGACCCAACCTCATGGGTCACTGGTGGGACTTGGTGCCAGGTCTGGCTCTGCTGCTGGAGGTGCCTGGTTTCTGTGCTTCCCCAGACAGCCTGTGGGTCAGTGTGAGCCAGCTCCTACAGCGAAGGGAAATGTGGGAGGAAAGGTGGGGAGCAGGAAGCATTTTGGGGAACCCATTGCTAAGGTGACGGCATGTTCAACCCCGTAGCTCCATGCACTGGTCACGGGATTGCAGGATTACAGCTGAAAACCAAGCAGACACCCCTGAGCCACACCCTACCTGGTAAGGAGAAGCGGTGTCCATGCTATATGGGCATGAACAAGTTTTTCCAGTTTGCAGCTGAGTCTGCCTGTCTGATTCAGCAACACACTGGGGGCGGCAAGGATAGGACGGGTGCTTCCCTGCAGCAAAGAGCCCCAGATGCAGCTTTCTGCAGAGCGCGGTGCCAGACCAGAGTGCAGCTGCTTGCAGAGATGAGGACCTGTGCCATATTCATTCTCAGAGCATTTCGCATGCAGACAGTAAGTATCCTCCCAGGACTGAACTGGAGCCACCACTGGGAGCCATCGCAACTGCAGTGATAAGGCAGGCATTTCCCTTCACAAGCCAAGAGCTAGTCATGATTTATTATTTATAGGTGGCTTCTGTTCACTCAGCACCGTATTGCTGGTGACCAGAGAACATTCATTAAAGTGACTTGGCCTTTGTGACTTTTCAAACAAAAAAAGAAGTTTCTTTCTGCCTTTACCTGTCACCTGGCCCATATGAGAAGGCATATCCTGGACAGGCTGGGACAGCAACAAAGATCAGCTGTTTTCACAGGAAGATTTGACCATTGTACCTTTCATGAAAAAATGAAACTATTTTGGAAATTAAGGACTGTTAAAGAATTGTTGTTTCTGCTTCCAGAAGAATAAAACCTGTGTTTATACCCGGTGAGGCAACCAGATTCCCATACGAACAATGGTGGGATGTATTTCCTTTGGAAGAAACTTGGCAGCAGAGGGTTGTTCATGATGGGGAGCTGCTGTGTCATGCTCAGAGGGGCAGAGCTAAGGCTGAATAAGTACTCGGACCCCCCTGTGCCTGACTGAGCAACTGGCTCTTGCTTTGAAGGGAGTTCTCTGAAATACAGGATCCCCTAGATGGGTCCCTCCAAGTGAGAGCTGCCGAGTGCCAGGGTTCAAAATGCTTGAACCCTTTGGTCAGGGAAAAAAACATGGTGTCCAAATTCATTGTCGAACAGCTTCTCTTTTTTTTGAAAGTCACTTTGTTTGATTGGGGTTCAGTCACTCTTGCACTATCTCATATGCCAAGTGCTCAAACCCCAACGTGAACCAGAGACATGACAATAGCTTTTGCACTCGTAGGATGGTTTCTGTGAGTCTGCTCAGGAACTGCTGTGTCTTGCTGCACTGCAGTTTGTCTTTATCTCATCCTCCTATTGCTCCGTATTTCCAAGGAAAAAAACCGAAACCAACCGACCAAAGAAAGCCCATGATGCAGTCGCAAGTGGAACGTTGTCCAGATCGTCGGTAATGTTGCATTTGGGCTGCCGAAGCTGAGGAGATGATGCTCCCGCACCCCGGGGTGCACAGAGGGAGCACTCTCTGTTGGGGAGCCGTGGATCATGCGTGCCTGTGTGTAGTAACAGAGGTACTCAAGGAAGGGCTGGTGGCTACCCAGGAGCTCAGTTTCCTAAATGAATATCCAGCACTTCTGAAATCCCGTGGCAGCAACAGCTGCAGGTAACCAGCTACCAAGGTATATTTCAAGGCAGGCTTGTGTTTTTCTGCAGCTATACTGCCCGAGGGTGTACAGGGAGCCCTTGCATCTCCCTCCCTCCCAACTGCTGTTTGCAGATCAGCTCTCCATTGCAGCTGTACCCGGAATGGGAGAGTATCGTGCAGGGTACTGTGTTCCTACATCAAGATCAGGCCAGGAACTGGTGTGATTTTTGTTTCTGTACAACTAACTCCTACCCAGAAACCTACTGAAAAGAGAGAGAAACAAAGCCTCTTATTCCTATCAGCAGAAAGGAATTTTGTAAGCTACTAGGTAACAGGTGTGAGGGGGTGGTGAGGAGTTACTGCCTTCATAAGAATTTTTTTTTCTTAACAGCTGTTTGGCTTGTAGTGTTGCTGGCAACAACTGAACACGAGTATTAGCTCTGCTCCCTGGGGCTCCTAGTGATTAATCCACGTACAGGGATCCAGAGCAGAGCTAAGTACTTGTCTGACAGCTTTAAGCTTTTCCTATATGATGAACAGGAACTACAAGGCAGTTCATCACAGGGACTATTATGCTACCAGTAGAGCTCTAGACTATTTGAGACCTGCAAACAGGCCCCCACAGAAAGCACCAGAGCATCAGCTGGCTGCAGTGTTTAACAGGAGATCGGAAGAAAGCTGCCAAGTCAAAGAGGAGCAAGCCTCTGCAGGTATGTTTGATGGTCCGTGCTGTCCAGCTCTCCACTGCTCTCATTTAGAGAATCTCTTCCCAAGAAGAACCTGGCTGTGTTTAATGGATGTGGCAGCTTCCCACGGCTCAAG
>Ga0181612_174382_pt1 | contig 14685 bp, 16 predicted proteins | sample HoacroProtozoa21_FD_119630 | JGI IMG/M metagenome (GOLD analysis project Ga0181612, IMG submission 119630) | Hoatzin crop microbial communities from Cojedes, Venezuel. Combined Assembly of Gp0051906, Gp0051904, Gp0051908 | reverse complement strand
TGAAGGAAAAAAAAAAAAGGAAAGCCTGATTGCTTCAAGGGGGGACAAAAAGAAGCCATGAGGGCCGGCCAATGGACTTCCCCTTTCCAAGGGGGCTAACACCCCCCAATGCGAATACCGCCCTTGAAGGTTTCCCAACCCTGGGCTGTGCTGAAATGAGCCAGAGACCACCTGCCTGTGTGGTCTGGCAGACCTGATGGCCCCGTCCAGCCGGTCCCGAGAGCCCCAGGAGAGCCTGGCGCTGGAGCCCAGCGTCCTGCCCCCAGCGCAGCCTGTGCTGGGGGGCCGGGGTGGGTGCCCCTGCCCACCGCCTGCCCCAGCACCAATGGAGACCTCCTGGGCTCCCGTCTGCCCCGCGCCCAGCACTGGTGACAGTGCCCGGGCACTTGATGCTCCGGTAACCATCGCCCGAGGTGGAGAAAGTGCTGGGGTTTGTGAAATACAGTAGCTTTCACTTCTGCTAGTGCATTACCAAGCACCTGTACTAGCTGCTCAGTGCTGACTTAGCCAAGCACGGTAAATTTATGGTGCTGATTTATAATTTTCTCAAAGTTATTGGGAAAATACATTCCAGCCACACCGTGCATGCCTCCAGAAGGGGCTTGTCCTGCTCTCTAGACAGTCTCTCCCTTCCACTAGCAGGCTGAGGGGAGCAGTGAGGAACGCTGTGGAATTTTTTAAGTTTTCAGTCTCAGATTAGTATCTTTCAGAGAGAGATGCTGTAGCTTAACCCAACACACGAGCACACTGGAGGAATTACTCACTGGTTCCTGACATACATTAAGCTGGATGCCACATTTGTGACCATGAACAGTCGCTCCAGACTGCAGAGCTGGTCTGCACCATCGCTGAGCTCCACACTGAGCCTACACACGCTACCGCCAGTCTGAGGGACACTGGCCTTGCCAGAGCCGGCTCTGTGAGCCCCTTGCAGTGCCCACACTCCTCACCCAGCACCCAGCCTGTGAGAACAGAAAACATCCGCTCATGGCCCCAGAAAGAAGGGGCTTTGCTGGGCTCGCTGCTGGCACAGGAGAGAAGGTGCCAGAAGAGAGGCCAGACCAAGGAGGCAATGTCTCCTGAGAAAGGGGCTCAGAGCAGCTAGAGCTGCCAGCCTCACCAAGAGAGGATACCCACTCCCCGGCGAGACGATCGCAAAGACCCAGGAAGGCACCGCAGCACTGTGGCCAGACACTGGCTGCTATACACATACCTCGTGTCCTTCCTTAGATGTACTTCAGCAGCGAGCTTTGTCTCTATTGTCTCCTGTTTGTCACATTGTTTAATTTCTCTTTTTAATTGACTCAGACATTGTTTAATTTCTCTGTTTAATTGGCTCAGACAGAGAAGCTGCAGGCAATGTCATTCTCACATCATCTCTCAGAAACGTCACAGGCATGAGAGTGACATTACTGGTCACACAGCAAAGATCTGCAGCATCCCCACAGATCCAGCCCCAGCTGGGACCGAGGCAGCAGGAACAGGGAGCAGATGGACATCATCGATGTTTGCAGGACAAAGGCTATTAGCAGGGTGCCATCCTGGCTTGTGTGGGAACTGCTCTCATTTAACATACACGTCGACAAGTGAGACCAGCAGGTAGAATGAGAAAACAGCACAGCACAGCACACAGATGACACCACTACTGACATCATTCAAATCCAGAAGTGCCTGAAGGGAGCTTCCAAGGCATCTCACAATGCCAGGTGAAAGCAGGCAAAGGTAGTGAGCAACAAAACCTTGCCACACACGTGCAGTCTTAGAGCAGCCACTGCAAGGTCTGTTTAAGCCACGTGATTCTCGTTACTGATACTGATTCAACAGATACCTGAAAAAATACTGAAAAAAATGTCCTTTTGTGTTTTAAAATGTCTCGGATCTAGCATGACCTGTATTTTTCCAGTCACATGAATTACTTGAACAGATGTATTTACCTCTCTAGGTTCAGCAGGTACGACACAACAGCTATTTCATGAAGCCTGGTTTGACAGACCCAGGTGCTTCAGAAAGTTAGTTTCCACAATGGTTTCTTTTGGTGGGTGCTGGACAGGACTGGAACAACTACAGGTGAAAAATGCAAGTTCAGACTTTCCCTGGAGAGCTGCAAGTGTTTGGAGATCTGCAGCACTGCTCACCGAGAAGATTTTTAATAGCTTTGACCTTCATAGGGTCTGTGTAGTCTCCTTTTGTCAAAAAGTGTATGTGGAAGAATTCTGGAAAAGAGCTGAAGATAATAGAAACGTTCTGCAGACTGCTGAGGGAATTATGCAGTGCTTCTTCACGTTCTTGAATTATTGTTCCAAAGTGTAGACCATTAGCATCCGCTGCCGCAGGCGTATAGTAGTTTATAATCAGGAAGGGCAAATAATTGCTGGTCAGGAGGCACTATAAATATTTGTTATTGCAGATGACTTATAAATAAATTATTTGAAATGACAAAATTAATCAGACAATTCGTTTGACAAAATAAGTATTTGATCAGCTCTCCTGAACCACAGTGGCCAGCTAGGCACTGAGAGTTCCTTGAATACATGGAAACCCCTGAAATTTATGGAAAGAAATATCACGTCACCTCAGGACATGGAGGCACAGAGAGAAGCAGCCAGATCATAAACCATCAGGTTCTTGCGCTTCAGACCAGACAGATTCCAGAAGGCTGCCGGAGTGAAGGCAGCTCCAGCACAGGGGCAGAAGCAAGAGCGGCTGCGGTGCAGCCCGGCCGAAGGTGCTTGGCCGAAGGTGCGTGGCCGAAGGTGCGTGGCTGCGGGGTGCAGCTCCATCCCGCAGCACCCGCAGAGCTGGCAGGTACCCCTGACCCCTGCGTGGGCATGTCCCTCACGGGGCATTCGTGAGCAGACCTGGGATTTTGGCCAGTTAAAGGACTATCGCTAGCCAGGTGCCTCACATCATTTTCAGACTATGCCCGGCTAACCTGATCAGGGGTTTGGTTTTTTTCCAAAACCACAAAATGAATGTGTGTCATTCTAATAGCTCTGTGTACATTGTATCTCATCTGTATTCAGCACATCACCAAAATGTGAAGAAGAAAATAGCCCCTGAAAATAAAAGTATGAGAGATAGGAGTAGACACCAGCCATGAAAAAAGCAAACAGCTCCCTGCCTGTACTCCGACTTCCCAGTGCCTCTGTCACACCCACGCCCTCTGAGCTGCTATGTACAGCTCTTAGTGGGTTTGGACTCATCAATGTTCAGAAACATTAATATAATCTGCTCTGAGATGTGCACATATTATCCATATCGAAATGTAAAATAGGCAAGAAGCAGCATATTTTTGGTGATTTTTTTTTCCTTTGTGCATTTTAGCTCAGAACAATCTAATATTAAAAAACCCAGTGCTCGCCTCCAATAGCTTAAATGTCAGTTTTCTATTATTTTTACAGTCTGGTCTCAAGGGTTATAAAGGGCACCACATTGCACTCAGCAGTGAAGAATTACAGAGCTTTCCCTTTACATGATGGCAGAATAAGAAGCATCATCCAAGAGAGCTGGAAGTAATGCCTTTCCCAACCTTTCCCCTGACCTCCGGTTGGAACAAGAACACGACTTAGTAAGGAAGGGACGACAAAGGTCCTCCAACACACAAGGATGACGTTTCCCATCAAAAAGCCTCTTTGTTTAACTAGAGTGGCTGGAAGACTTGTAAATGCTGAGGATGAGGAATGTAGCCATGGCAAAAGGGGCGACCTGTTGTGACAGCGTTAGATCTCGGTGCTGAGATTGCTGGCTGGTAGGGCCCCAGATCCACATGACATTGACGGCAAGGTGGGCACTGCTGCCGTAAAATTGCAGGATCCTTCGATCATGAGATTATCAGAAAAAATGAGCATTTTGCAGAGGCCGCTGACCTCAGGCGAAGCATGGTCCCGCGGGGCGATGGCTGGCACCCGCTCTCTGCAGGGAGAAGGGACTGGCCCCGCTGCAGCCCCGTGGCCCGTAAAACCAGCAGAAATATCTGCCAAAGAGGGATGCTGGGAATGGGGTCCTACTTGTTCACATTTCACGTCTCTGGTGCCTTTATCAGAAACATTAACTCCATGAATTCCTCTTGGGCTGCGAGCTTTGCGAGGACGTGAGGATCCCTTCACAAGACAAGATGTTAATACCTCATTTGCATACTCTAGGAGGAAGCTCCCTATGAAATCACATAAGTGTAATTTACTTACAGTCTCCAAATCCCCAGCCACATCCAGCTGATGCAAACAAAATCTTGTTATTCAGCTTACGCCAGAAGACTCTGGCACCTCCCCCCAGGATGGGAGGATTATCTGAAGCCAGGAGAAGAAATTGGCAGGTCAAACTTCTCCTCATATCCAACAATTTCATGGTTTTATTTTTATCAAGAAGTTTTAATGTCACAAACAAAACAGCAACAGCCCTGCCCGTAACAGTGACGCCATGGTCCCCACGGCTCGTGTGACAGGGGATGCAGGCGGTGACTGTGCTGGGGGGCGATGGCTAACCCCGGGGCTGGCGAGAACCAGCGATGCAGCAACGCGGCGGCGGAGGGACCGGTCCGTCCGGAGGGGACCTGCAGGACCAGAGCCACCCTCAGCCCAGCCACAACACAGCAAAGGCAGAGTTTGGGCGTGCATGTGCTGCTCTGCACTGCACTCCTCTCTCTGGCTGCGTCGGAGCAGGCCCAGGCTGGTATGTAGCGGAATTTTCTGGTGTGTTGTGAGTATTTTCTACTCTGTCAACCTTTTCTTTAAATGACATTTGGCTGCAGTGCTAAAAGTACGATATTGAAAATCAGTAAGTGGAAAGTGTTTGAAAGCCAATCTAAATCAAATATTACAATATGGTGAAGTTAATCATCTGAAATTAACCTTATAACTGCTTGAATCGCTCTAATCTATAAAGAAAATCAATATAGGCATATCAAACCCTACTCCAAGCTGCTGTCGGTTCCAGCTGACCATGCAAATGGAAAACAATAGCCAGTGGCTGCCTATTGCTCCTTACTACATGTTAACACTTCACATGGGGCTGAGACGGTCAGACAAGGATTCCCCAGGGAGACTTGGCCATGAGAAGCAGGCAAAGGCTCCTGCCCTAAAGAGGCACCATAGCAGCAAAACCCCTCCAAGCTGCTCTCACGGCAGTTAATTTCAGAGAGTCAGTCGGAGCCGTGAGTGACTAACAGGCTGTTTCACAAGGAGAATTGATTGTGCCTGGATGAAAAACAGCAGCTCAAGCATCAGCACCCGGCCCCCTCCCAGGCTTCAGCTCAGTCCCCAGGCGACACCCAAGGTTCCCCCACCACCCTGCCAGCAATCAGACCCAGCTCCGGGCACCAGCCACACGGGTCCCTGCCAGCATCCCCAGCACCGCAGGCACAGCGCCCACGGCTGCACACCCAGCAGCACCCCCAGGCGAGCACAGCCCCCTGCATCGTGCACCCCACACCACGCACTGACCGCGCTGTGCAGGTGTCCTGGGCCAGGCCACAGCAGCGGTCCCAAACATAACCACACTGATGCAGCAATGATGCTCCACAGGGATTTGCCCAACGCTGACCAAAGCGACACTGGCCAAAGCACCGCGGGCAACATCACTGTGTCCCAGCGAGCAGCTCCAAAGCCCATGTGCATGAATAACCCACCCCAGCGGGAGCTGCAGCCCGGTGTGGGGGGGACGGAGTGATTACCCTCCTTGTCTAGCCGCATCTCCAAAGTGGCCATCAACACAGCATGTGCTAGGAGGCTCTGGGATATGACAGTGATAAGTGCATTGATAGCAGATAGAAATCTATAAATAACAACAGCTTGTCTCAAAAACCTCATTTTAAAATAATGAAGACATTTCTTAAAGTGACAAGTGTCTCAAACATTGATAATAAAAGCTGGGGGAGGCTCTTTTTGAAGTCTCGGGAACAGATGCAAGGAGTGAGATCTCAGCAGCAACCTGCACAGCCTCAGGAGCCCAGAACTAGTCAGAGCCAAGCAAAGTGATCACAGGCTTTTCCAGATGCTCCTCATGGACCCCAAATTCAAAGACGAATGAAGGTTCATGAGCAGATGTTGTTGTCCAGGGAGCGTGGCCACCTTGAACCAGCCCTGCCTGTGCTCAGAATGAAGAGCAGCGCTTGGCTCCAAGGTCCCCTTACTGGTAGGGCTCACTGTTCGTGCCATCTATCCCGAGGTCAAAATGTTTCCTGCATTACAATGAAGGAAGAAAACAGTGCCAATTTTCTAGCTGCCAATCTGGCGTGTCAGGTCCGGTCTCTTACGCTGATCCTCCAGCCAGACCAGCCTGTGAGGGTGCAACACCTGCACAGTCCCACCAGCACCAGTGGCATCTCAGTGACAATCTCCAAACCCCAGCGCTGCTCCCCCCAGGGTGGCCCACAAGGTGGGGGCCAACAGGGAGAGGCCTCAGAGCAGGGCACCCTCCATGCAGCCAAGGCCGCCTGTGCCAGGCAGCCTACTGGTGCGGGCAGACAGACAGACATCCTGCAGCGGGCAGACAGCCAGCCCACACAGCCCGCCCGCAGCAGCGGCAGCACGCGCGTCCCCACGCAGAGGTGACTCTGCACTCACGCAGCCCGCGGCAGCAGCTCCCCCGTCGCTCACAATTAGCCTTTTGCTCAGCGTCTGTTTCTGAAGTTTTTCCTGTGTTTCAGATCAAGATGTACATGATGTGCTGCCCCAGAAAGAGGGAGGAGAACAAGTACTGAACTGGGAAGAAGCCATCCCAGAAGCAAACACACCAGCTGGGAGGCTGGAAACGCTGTTTGAAGCAGCAGGTTGCCACAGAGTGATTAAGAACAGCCCTTTGATATTGGAAATGTGTTTTAATGAGTTTTCCGCAATATATACATCCTTTGGGCTCCCCTGAAAAAGACCTAGCCCAACTCTCCCTTGCCCTCACCCAAAGGGACACCAAGATGTTTAAAAATACTACTTTTTTTAATACTTTAAGCTGAAAGTATTTTAAATAACTGGGAGCTTTCTCAGTGCTTAAGAATCTCTTAATTTCTTTAAATTACAAGTAGGAACTGCGTTTTCAGAATCAATACTCAGAATTTACAAACAACTCTCCAGATAAGGAGATTCAATAGCAGAGCTTAGCTGTTACGGGGGAGAGCTGGCAGGAGAGGCTTTCTGTCCAAGCTGCAGCACGGGGCAGTTTTGGCTGTGACTCTCAGGCAGACCCATGCTCTCCACATCACAGGAACTTGTTATTTTAGACTTCAAGCTTCTGAGGAAGGGACTGTATCTAATTTAGTGCGAGTAGAGTACACAGTGGCCAGAACAGAGAATCTGTGCCTGCTGAAGCCATGAACTCCTGCCACAGTGGAGAGAGCGAAGAAATAATTGTTAGAGCAACGGCAAATATTAGCATTCGGAGCTGTCGCAGCGAGGGCTCGGAGAGGGTGGCATTGCAGTAGCAAGCAGGGGTGCCACAGTGGGGACTGGGGCTTGCTGCCCCAGCACCTCCTTCACAGACCCTCCAAAAGGGGAGCTGGGGTAAAAGCCCCCAGAGCTGGGACTGCTGTGAGCTCCTCCTCATCTCCCGCAGTGATCCCAGTGTCTGCCCGTGATCCGCAGAGCAGGGTTAGGCTTGGCAGCCCTTCCTCCACCTCCTCCCAGCACACCCGGGTGCAGTAAGAGGCAACGCAGAGATGACCTGGGCATGTCAGCAATTACACAACTGTAAAACAGAAGGCAGGTTTTGCCCAATGTCACTAAAACCGTTTACAGCCTATGGGAGAGGACAGTTGTCCCATTAAGAAACCAAAAGACATTCTGGTTTTCCTCAGCCTCAGGGCTTGGAAACAAGCAACATTTACTGCCTAATTAAATTTTAATATACTGGCAGAGTACAGCTCTTCTTGTGAATCTGTGGACAGCACGCCAGATTGTGCAGAAAAAGAGCAGGCTCGAGCTGCCTGCGGCCACCGGCGCCTGCTCCCGGTTGCCGTGGCAGGGTCCCACGCCGCAGCATCCGCCAGGAGCGGTCACAGTGGCAGCTCCCCACAGCCGCCGTTTGCTTCCACACGTGGATGCACCACCCAGGGAGTTGGAGTCTCTCCACAGCAAAAATGCAGCCAGCAAAAAAGACACAAGTGCTGTGACGCTGAAGAGAAGACCGTGACACAGGCGGCACAGGGGAGGGACAATGCTTTCCCGAGTGGGTCTGAAGGACAGAGGAGATGGAGCCAGGGATCTGGCTGATGTTTAGCAGGGCACTGGTCTGCCACGTGCACACACATGCAATAGTTTTGCCTCTGAGTTTGTTATTTATTCTCCATTGCTTGCTCATAGGCTACATCTGAAGCCAAGCGGCTTCCTCTTCCTAGCAGTGGAGTCCTCAGCAAGCAAAAAAGAGCAGCACTGCTAGGAAGAGCATTAAATAACAAACTCAGATGCAAAACTACTGCACGCGCTAGGAAGTTGCTCTCCTCGTGCTCCCTGTTTGGCCCCAGCACATCAGCTGCACAGCACATGGCCTCCCTCCACCTGAGGCCCACATTGCTGGAGCGGTCCCTTGCCTGCCCTTGCTTTTCCAGGCCCGAGCTCTCACCTGGCTGAGCCTCCCGAAAAAAGCTTGCTGCTGCCTCTCCTGGTGTCTGCTCTGCTCCTTCCTGCACCAGAACACAAACAGGAGCCCAGCAGACAAGCTCACTGCTCCTGGGTGCCCCTTTTTATTTCTGCCCAACATGAGCCCTTGCCCGAGTGGCCCTCGATGCCTTGTGACCTGATGGAGACCAGGAGCCAAGCGCGGTCCCAGCCTGGATGCAGCCAACTGCACAGACATGCCATAGCAAGCAGCGGCTGGGACCTCTTGCATGTTGCTGAGGGTACCAAGGGGCAAGGGGTCCCCAGCCGTTATTTCCTTGGTAAATAAATGCCTGAAAAGCACCCCGGTGAGAGTAGTCACGGACAGATGGCCAGGAGCAGAGACAGGTCCCGGTACTAAGAATGCTATGATCTTCAAATGGGTGATTCCCATCTTTTCACTGTGCCACAGCTCTCCCACCATGAAGCTGCCTGCAAGAAATGTTCACACAAGCCTTCCAGAGCACCGCGCTGAAATAAGGTGCTGTCAAAACAGCATATATTTGTGCAGCTGCCACAAGGAGTTGTTATTATTGCATTTTTCTTTAATAGAGAGACAAGCGTGCTCCTGTGCACAGACGAGTAGCAATCGTCTGTGGCAGTGCTGGGAAGCGAGAGGGAGCTTGGAGAGAACGATGGCCCAGGGCTGCCACACGCGCTAGACAGAAACAGCAGGCTGAGTTTCAGGTCTAAACCTGCGTAAGTCAGAGCTCTCCTGCTGGCAAGGCAACAGGTCCAAACGCCTCTGGAAACACACGGCTCAATGCGGCGGGGTGCACTGCTGAGCCACAGACACCCCAGCCCTCGGCTCCCAAGCACCACTTCCCCTAACCACACGCGTGCCTCCCGGGGGCTCTGCCAGCTCCGCCGCAGGCCCAGGAGCACAGGCTGGACATGGGGCAAAACCCGCTCTGCACGCAGGGATCGGCCACACCACCAACTCCAGAAAATTGCTGCTGCAAGCGCTGGAGGGTGAAACAGGACTGCAGCGGCCACGGCCAGCTCCCATACACGCATACACACACATGCACACACACACACGTGCTGACACGCTCTGCATAGCTGCCTGCTCACACAGGAAAATGCCATGCAATTGAGTAACTGTAACACTCCGTTTCAGTCCAGCCCAGGAACAGCCAGTGTTTGATCAATATTTTCCACAACAGCCACTTCCATGTGATAAATGCACTTACAGGGAAGAGGAACAAATTAACCTTCTGGTGCAGATGGCAGCTGCTGCCTGGGAGAAAAGATGGCTCAATTCAGCAGGGAAGCAAGGGAAGGGCCACAGCCAGGATTCCTACAAAACTGACCATACGAGGCAGCATCTGGGAAGCATTAATGAAAATCAGCGCAGTAGCACCCAGCCACCCATGCACGGGGAAGCTGGAACAGAGTCTGTCACTGCACATCATCGGTGTGTCTCACAGAGCAGCGGGGAGCGAGACTCCCATGCAGCGAGCAGCAGCAGCTGAGCCAGTAGATAATAGATATACCTGGGGCAGCTGATAGATGAAGACAGAGAAATTGTGCTGCAGCACCATGCATGTGGGAAGATAAAAGACATCTCTAAAAGCGCTTCCCAACATCAATCCTTCCACTGGTGACAAATCGTTTGGAGTCAGGGTAATTCAGCAGCTGGCTGGATCAGAGATTATATCGGAGATTTCTCACCCACAGGGCAATTGGATGCAAATGGCACTGAGTGGAGACATGCTGAAAGGTACAAGTGTGGAAGGTACCATGCACAGGAGCAGCACAGCCCCAGGGAAGTCACAAGTAAGGACCCAGAAGACTGGAGTGATGGAAAGGCAATTGCCTTTGCTAGGAGAGGAAAGGCAGACAGGCCCAGCACAGGGTGAGTCTCTTCTTTGGGCTAGCGGTCCACAACCTGTGCTTTATAACTGGAGAAGGCAAGCCAGACTTCCCAAGATGGAGAAAAAGATCAGAAACCACATGCGGATGAAGACATCCATTTCTTTCTGACTATATATCTCTAGCCATTCAGGTTATTTTTACTCTTCTCCCAGCTGCAAACACGGGGTGAAAATAAGCTCTTACTTCACTGCTCTGTGATCCATCATGAACTTGAATTTGTCTGTATCTGAAAGTAACCTTGTGCTGCATCAGCCTCAGCATGAAGAACACAGCAAACAGGATTCAGTATTGGAGCCTGGTCCGTAAGCTGCACAGGATCTCCGTTTCCTTCTGAATCCCATCCTGCTTCTCTGTCATTGCCAGGTTGCATGGCTTTGTGTTCCTATCACGCTATGGAGACAACAGGGGTGCTCAGGGGCCAGGTCCTGTGCAACACTTCCCTAGCCTGGTTAGGTTTTATAAGATCTGAGCACACCTTGCCTGCTGGAAGGAGTGACAAATGGAGTTGTATACCCACACCCCATAAATGCCTCTCTGCTACTAGCAAAGTGCAGTCCCAGGTGCTCCACAAAACACCCAGAACTGTGTTTATTGTAAAGTGCTGCTGGGAGAGGGCCACCAGCCAGGCAGCCCATCCTGACCGGGCTTCCCACAAGACGCTCAGTGCCTCCATCGGCACGAGCTGAGGATGAGCCCCGCTCCACAGGCGGCCTCAGGGTAGGGGGGTCATGGATGGGCTGGTTCAGGATGACACATCAACTAGCCCTCATCTGCCCTCCACACAGGGGCCACTGACCTGCAATGTCTAAAAACCTACTCCGAAAAGATGACGAATTAAAAAACAGAGCACACGCAACACAGTAACGTGAACTGCAAGGGAGGGAAGTCAAAAAATTGTGTTGAAAGAAGATGGAAACCTGTTCATATTCTAGTTTCCTGCTGAAACAAATACATAGGGTGTGATTTTGCTGGAAATTCATTAATTTTCCACATATTCCCAGTAAGTTAATTTATCAACTAGTAACTGCATAAATAGAACAAGCAAAAAAGCTGAAAGTAGATTAAACATTGATGTAAGTATATATTGATTTGAACATTCCTGTGCCTTTGCTTGTGACACATCAATAAAATTAAATAATATCTTAATAAAATGTCTTGGTAATTATGTCTTTTCCCTTGAGTAAGTATGCCCTCCAGCAAAGTAATTAAAACCAAAATTACATTAACCCTCCAGTGACCATTTGACAAAAAAAAAAAAAAAAAAATCTGGAGTCCAGAGAGTTCTCTGAGCTCTCATGCCCAGTCAGATTATTCTCGGTGTGCTCAATCTAGCTTTCATGCACGCCTGCATACCCCACTTTCATTTGGACAATGGTGCGAAGAAAGATTGTCTCATTCACAACATTCAAATACCAAGAAAGTCAGGCCCATGCTCTGCCTGGGAAAACACAGGTGGCTTGAAAGTTCATTCTTCTGGTGCTGGGAGGACTTGGGTCTCTGAGCCCTGGTGACTGTCCCCTGCACAAGCACTCCCAAGGCAGTCGGGCAGTGACAAGCCAGAGACAGGCCCCCCGCTGGCACCAAGCAGGATACAGCCCACCGGTCAAGGGGCAGCTCTGCCATGCCACAGGCACGATGCTCCAGACGGACCTGTACTGAGAGGCTACCGAGCTGACTTCTCCTCCCCTGGACCCGGGGAAGCATGGCAAAGCCAGTGGTTCCCAAGCCTCCAGGGACAAACAGCGCTGACCGGAGTCACACCTGGGGATGGCCCTGTGCTAGCATGGCACTGGTCCCTCCCAAGAGAAAATCAGTTTGCCAGCGAGATGAACAGGACAGATGGGATAGAAATGAGCATTCACCAAGAGATATTAGACAACCATTTTAAAATTTTGATGACTCAGCAAACAGTCTAATTATGGGTCCTGCTGGCTGTGCACTACAGATGTGGAGCCGGGCTTTCCCCCAATGCAGCATGTCCCATACAGACCCAAGCACAGACCAGGGATGCTGGGGAAGCTCCCAAGCAGCATCTCAAAAGGCCACTATTTTTGTAACTGCTTCTTGCCTACAGGAAATTATTCCATAGCTACACCATTTCCAAAGGATGACTGGATTGTTGCTGTCCTCGCTCACAATTCCCAGTCAAAACCAGCCACAAAGTGCCAGATAACCAAGGCATGGCATCTGTCTCTCTCTGCACGATCAAGGCCACACTCCAAATCCTGGCCTCCACCACCTTATTCTTCACAAACCATTCTTGTTTCCAATCAAACAGCCTCCCCTGGTTCCCTCTGCTCTGCCAACACTAGCACAAAACCCTCTCTGCCTCCTGCTCCCCTGCCCATCATCTGTTCCCTCCACAACACGGCAGCACAGCCAAAATCCATCTGCCTGGATGTGGTAAGCAACAGCCAGCCATGGTCTCCTGGGTCCGGATTTGGGGTCAGCAGTGTGTGTGAGCTCCCTGGGGCAGAGGCAAGACTCTGCGTGCCCTGCTTGGTCCCTCCTGCAATGGGCTCTGGGCAGAGACAGGGCAGCCCGTGCATGGAGACCTGCTGCTCTTCTCTCCCCCAGCAGCCACCAGGGCACACAGGCTCCCGTCAGTGCTGCAACCTGAATAAAAAAGCAGCATCGTCCTGGCACATCAGGCAGAAAACAGCAGCTGAAGACCAGGTGTGAGGGTGTGGTCCTCATCACCACTTGCAGAAACCCTTCCTCTGCTCCCGGAGAGTCAGCTGGGCTTGCCCGTCCTGTGCAGGCAGCGAGCACTTGCTTGGGCCCCAGCAGCAGCCCCCTCCTCACACCAGCATGGGGGCACTTGCCACAGCTCTGACCGACAAGCCACTGCTTGGAAATGTCACCAAGAAACTTCGTAATTCACACGAGCACTCGGAGCACACAAGAGAGCCCATCATTAACACCTGAGGCAGCAAACCCCTTGTCGTTTCCCATTTGGCAGCGTTGAACGGCCGCTCACCCACCGATGGAGACACTGACAATATGACCTTTCAGGAACAGAGTAATCTGTTTGCTCTGACTTGGCTGTGTCACACTGTCAGCTTGTCACCAACACTTGCCACTCACATAACCTATTAGTTGTCCAATTTGTTTTCCTGTCACGGACCTTGATGCTCAGCCCAGTGACTGTGTGCAATTTTAATGCTCTCATTAGTTAATAAAGCACCACTTCGGAATTTGGGGGGGTAAGAAGTCATCTCTGTCACAACACTTCTCCCTCCTCAGCACCCAGCATGTCCCATCATGCTGTGGCATCTTGCCAGAGCTACTCCACGGGACAAAAACGTGGCAGCCACTGTCTTGATGGGGCTGCCATGAAAAAAGCCATCTTCCATGTAAAAACCATCTTCCAGCCTGCTCAAGAGACCTGCTGAGGCTGGACACAAAGGCACCTCCTCTGCCTTGCCCAGAGCTGACCAGATGGACCCCAGCTTGGCTTTAATTTTGCTTCACTTTTGAGCCGTAAAGTGAAGGGTTTTCAGGCGAGTCCTGCCTGAGAAACACAAGCACAGCCGAGCACTGCCAGGGGCATGGATGGAAGGAGGCAATGGGGACACAGACCAACCAGCTCTGGTGACAGCTTCAGCAGGAGAAGGGGCATGCAGCAAACGGGGACTTCCAGAGAGCATTATGTCTGACCAGAGGCTTCTCCTCCTGTCCTGATGCTGTGACAGAGGGTGAAGGTGGTGTTTGTGTCACATCGACGCACCTGTCCCCCAGACCCGCGTCCAGGACCTTGGTCCAGCTTCATCAAGTGCTAGACCTGTAAGTCCCAGCACTGGAAAACAGAACCTTCCCCCAGCCTCCAGAGATGATCACAGCTCCAGATCTGAGCCAAATGCAACACAGCAAAGCCTTTATGTCTTGGCTCGTATCAGGCAGCATGCTTTGAGGTGACTATACCCTGTGCCGTGCTTCCGCAGGTCTTTTCATCTGAAGGCCTTGCAGAACTTTGCAGTCATTCATTAGCAAAGAACTTCCTGGCATCATCAGTTAATGAGAGAAGGGAACCAGATGAAAGAGCTATTCCTGAAAACCTGGATCAATCCTGAATTCATAGTAAAGCTTTTTTTCCTGCTTATTGGCGTTGGAACTAAAACAATCTGGCCAACTATTGTGCTACTTTGCATATCTAATACACAGATACTTGTCTATTCAGATACCATTACCAAATGAACCTTTAGTCACATAGCAAGGAGTCTGG
>Ga0181612_167411_pt1 | contig 14685 bp, 12 predicted proteins | sample HoacroProtozoa21_FD_119630 | JGI IMG/M metagenome (GOLD analysis project Ga0181612, IMG submission 119630) | Hoatzin crop microbial communities from Cojedes, Venezuel. Combined Assembly of Gp0051906, Gp0051904, Gp0051908 | reverse complement strand
GTCACTTGGACTTTCACTCCATGTGGTCACCCACATCTGCATATGTATATCTTGGCCAACAGCATTGGTCTTTCTGCAGAGGTGAGATCCACTGTGCTGGGCCATGTGTGAAAAAAAGAAGTCTATTCTTGGCCCTGAATGCAAAGAGCTGGTGGAAAATGCTATTTAAAACCAAAATCTCGAGTGCTCTGTCTGCTGCTTAAGAATTCCTCTTAATGGCAGCAGCTCCTGGCAGCTGGAGTAAGAGAAAAAGTTTCCTGTCAGTGTCAGGAGAATCTGATTCAGTGAGGCACAGAAGAGGTCCTACATGTATCAAGTCTTCATGTGCGAGTAACCAAGCCTTCATTTGGAAGGGCTAGGCTGAGCAAGAGTGCCTCTGGATTTCCATGGGATCAGCCACTTTCTGTGTCCTTCCTTCCGTTACATGAAATCTTATACAGGTACCATAACAAAGATTTGCCTGGCTGCAGCAGTCAAACAGATGTCACAGAGTTGGAATAACATCCTCTGGCCCACAGTTTTGGCCTTGCATAAAATCGTGTGGGTTTGATACTATTAGCAGGCTCTGTGCCATGTGGACAGGTAGCATGAATTGGTTTTCAGGTTTGCTTCTAAGCGTGTCAAAGGGCTTGCTGAAGATGCTAAACTCCTAGAATGCCAATCCACTATCCAGATTTGATTCAAAGGTGCCTTCTGGTCATTTGTTTTATCAGATAGCCTGGTTTAAGGTCCATGTGAGACCATATGGCCTCAGCCTGTACATAACACCTCTGCAGCAAATACCAGTTTCTACAGGCAGTGTTTCATGGGCCAAAAGGGGAAAAGGCATATCTGGGCTAGCTCTCTGCGGTAAGATTGGTTGTGCCAACACCTTAAGGACCTGTTGGATGGAAGGGTGAGGGAAAATTTAGGTAGTCTCTCCTAGCTGATATGAAGAGGCAAAGGCTGTCCTACTCCTTTCCTAGGGTGTGTTCAGCAGTGACACAGTCTGCTTCAGATTAGATAGGAAAAATGGCTACTGCAGCTACTGCAGCACTAACTGTCTTCAACAGTCAGGACAGAGAACTTTGGGCTGCACATTGGATGCCCTCCACAAAGCAACCATTGCCGTGACTGGATATTGGATTTTTCTTTGTCTCCTGGTTGGACCTCTCAGCTACATTTGTTATACTCCAGTTGTTAACTTGTAGACATCATGGCCAGCAGCTGACTTTTCTTCTTGTTGTTGCTTTTTTAATGAGATTATACTCTATGATGCCTATCACTCCTGAAGCTAGAGGTGTATGTAAAATCCAGGCTACCACAGGAAGTGGTAACATCCATATTTATCTGGTGTATTTGTTGCTAGATGATAGTTTACTCCACTTAATTCAAACATGGTGGATTTCTCATCTTATTTTTCCTTTCCAAAGTCCATTCTGAGACTGGTGTGGGAACTGCCTCTCACTGAACAAATTTACAGTGTGTGATCATAGCTCTAAAGGAGATTCAAAGTTTTGCATAGAGAAACTGTAGAGGCTTCAACCCATGGATTTTTGTGCTATACTTGCACTTCCAGATTACCCGTGGAGGAATTAAACCTCTTCATTCTGGTGATACAGACAGCATGGCCAGGTCACTGGAGTGTTACAGTTTATACGTGTCAGTCTTCCTTTTCTTGCTTCATGAATTTGTTTTTCTATGTTTTTCTCAGTCGTTCAATACCTTTTCCCTATGGTTTTCCCATCCCATCAGTCTGTGTGGAAAGGTGGAGATTCAGACTTTCTGAATTTATTGGTACCTACTAAACAAAATACCTGAAAGTCATTTACGAGAACAGAGGTTTCACAGCAGCTTGAATTATGACTTTGGTGTATCATCTTGTTTACAAGGGACCTGGCCAATCCCGCATGTCCAGTGGCTGAGAAAGACACAACAAGAAAATCGCTTCTTTCCCATGCCTTCCCTTTCTTTTCTCCTCTCCACAGCATCACATACTTGACCCTATACTTTTGCTTTACCTCTTCTTCCTTGGAGACCTGTCTCCTAGACTTTTCCCCACCATATGGCAAGTGAGATCACAGGCTGGATGGGGTGCTGTCCATGGAAGTAGGGCTGTGGAGAGACTGAAGAAGTTGGGAGTTGTGGTCCCAAGAAAGGAGTTATGATTTTGGCTTCCAAAGGAGATAAGGTGAGGTCCTGTGTTTGCAGGGGTCACAGCCCAGAAGAGGACTAAAACTAAGAGAAAAACACTCACACTGCATGGCTAGTTTTACATAGTCTGATAAAAACAACTATAGTCCAGGGAAAATAGCTCTTATCTCTCCGGGTTTCCTCTGATACCTTCTTTATTTCAGTCTGTTTATGAATAGAGAGAAGGCGTTTAGGAAACAGTATTGATTCCAGCTCAGTCTTTAGTCACTATCCCACTTTCTGTATGTAAACATTCAGAAAACATAAGCCCAACGCTCCAAAAGAGGGCTTTTCCGGCCATTTTTATCCTGAGCCCTAGCACTTATGATCATGCTCTAAGAATTTGTGTTATCAGTAAGTCTGGCCCCTCAGAGACCATGGTCATGCAGTAGGTCCACCCAGCAAGGTCACCAGATATCCCAGAGCAAGGGCAGCTGTAGCCCTGTGTACCTTAGCTCTAAGCAGCTCTTTAACAACTCCAGTCATGGAGATTCCTTTCTTAAAGTGAATTAGTGTTTATTAGGGTGTCAGTCTTCGCAACACAACCTGGATTTAGCTACAGATCCCTTCTTCACAGCTGGCCTTGAGACAGGATTTGCCCATCCTCTCTTCGTGCAGCTGAGTATTGTTACCTTATAGAGTACCTTGGGCTTGTACCCACTGAATAGCATCTCCAGTTTGCTGAGACTGTCTTGAAGGTTAAACCTTCCCCGCCACAGTTTGGGTATTACCTCACTCCATTTTGCAGAGGGAAGAAAGTACAAGACTTGGCTATGTGAAGACAGAACGAGGTGCTACTGAAGTGATAATGGTCCATCTACTGAAAATTATCATCAGTTATAAATTCAGACCAGCTCCAACCTATCAAGGACAGCCCTGCAAGTTTATATGAGGCTCAGGAAGGTGCTTGTAACAGCCTTTCTGTGTCCAGCAATGAAACCAGCCCCACAAACACCACTAGCCCCAACCTGTGCTAGCACAAAGCTGTTTTGAGCAATTTGGTGGGTTTTGTGTTTAGGGGTTTTATTTTAGAGTTTTAAAATTTTTAAGAATTCCCTACTCTCCTGCAGTTTCTTTCTGTCCTCACCTTTGCACTTTTGCTTTTTGCTCATACCATGAGAAAGAAGGGCCTTCCTATTTCACATTATGGATTTTTCACACACAAGGTATATCACAGACAGAAATGCTGTCTCTACTTTCAAAAGCCAGATTGATTCACATAATCAGTGTGGTGCTTTTGTAATGGGAAAGGAGTGCAGAGGTGAAGAGATCTGGATGAAGAAATGTGAAGCTGAGGAGTGCTGAGACGGAAGATCCAGAGGTAATATGGTGAAGTCATGAATTGCAGGCGCCACGGAACAGAGTTGACTTCAGATAAGATACCTAGCAATCCAGGGGACTTGGCAGCATAGGCATATGGAACAGAGATGGTGTGGAAGACAGGTGATGTGGAAGAGTTAGGAGGATGTAGATGCAAAGAGAAAAGATCATTCAGTCCCAGACCACTCAAAAAGAATAGAAATGGGGGAAAGGGGGGGAGGAGGCAGATTGAAAAAATAAGAATTGCAGGCTTTATTAGCCTCTTTTATTGCCAAATATTTCCTAAACTTAAAAAAAAGAGGCCCTGTGATTTTCATATAGTAAATGGCTTTCTTCACTGTCCACTGTTCCCCTCCCTAACGTCAGCCTTATGCTTAGCACCTTGGCCTCACGCTGTCCTGCTTAATACCCACAAGAAGGATAAGTTACTGTAGAGCAATGGGAGACTGCCTTTCTCTTCCATGTTTGTACAGCACCTGGCACAGTGAGGGGCCATTTCCAGATGCTGCTGCACAGATGATAACGAGTGTGAGACGTGCCAGTTCAGCACATCCTGTTCAAGGCCTTTATATGCCAGCCCTGGTGCTTGCTTAGAAGTAAGTAAAAACTTGTAAGAGAACTCTGCTGAAGAATGTGTCAGTCTCAGAACTGAGTCTCCTGAGAAATGAGTGTGTCCCTGCAACAGTGCATGTTTGCCTTCAGCGAACAGTGTGTCCTCCAGCAGCTGGAGACAGGTCCCTTAGAAAATTCTTTCACTCATCTTTCTTTGCCCTCATCACTGTTCTCCATATAGAGCCAAACAACTTAAACTTCTAGCAGCAACAAGAATACATAAAGTTCAAATTCAAAGTGAGTTCTGGCAGCTCAGAAATCCCGGATGCATTTCGCTTTCATGGGATCCATTCCCACTGCTGCAGCACTACAAGCCCAGGTTCCCTGGGGTTTGGACATCACACTTCATCATTAGCATGAACTCCAGGATATTTCTGCTCAGCCACCTCTTCTCAGGAAAAAGCAACCTGCTTATATTTAATCACTCTTCATGCTGCAGCCTCTCTGCACACCAGCCATCCCTCTGGTGCTCCTCTGGCTGCCCAAAATTCCTCTGTGACGAATGAATTGGAGCTGGTATTCAAGATGTGGATATCCTAGGCATGTATGGATTAACATAGTAATATACTCTGTTCTGTGGTCTTCCCATCTACTAATTTTTAACTTTAGTTGCTATTTGTATTTTTACTGTTCACTGAACTAATGTTTTTGCAGACCAACCTGTAGCAATACAAAAATCTGGGTTTTAGTGAAACTGTGGAATTAATATTTTACCACTTTGTTTGCAGTATCAGCACTGCTGTTTCCACATGGGGATTGCTTTGTATTAAATATCCCAGAGTTTCATCTACAACCTCTTTTTATGTTATTTTGCATCTTGAGGGTTTCTGCAACCCTTCTCAGCACCTATTGTTTTACTGCCCCAACTCTGTGTGCTTGCCAAAGTTGGTCATCTCATTAGGCAACTACTCTTTCTACCAATCATTTGTAAACCAGCTGTGCAACATGCACTTCTGTATAGATCCACTTCATTAGAAACCTGTCTTCATTCTAAAATCTGACTTCTTAGTCACTCACTACTTTCTGTATTTTAACCTAGTTTTCACCTATGCAATAACTTTCGCTTTTAGCTCATCAGAGCTTAGCTTCTCCAAAAACCTATAGGGACACATCTTGTTAAAAGCTTTTTTAGAAACCCATATCATGTCTAACAACTGGATCTTCCTCACACACATGTTCAGTGGTTCCTCTAAATGACCCTCATAGATTAGTGAAACATGACTTCCCTCTGCAAAATCCCTGAGGATTCTTCTTGATTGTACTTGTTGTATCTACAAATTATATTTTGTATTGCTCAGTGTTAATATTAGAAGTAGTAAACTGTACTGCCCAGAACAGCCCTCTCCACAGCTCTTTTAAAACTGATACATTATTGGCCACCCACTGTTCCTGCACTGGTGGTGTTTTGAGTGATAGCTCTCATGCCACAGTAACTGCTGTGGGAATTTCATACTTGGGGTCCTTTTGCAGTTTTGAATGAATCTCATCATTCATGGTGACTTTTCTACTCTTTGTTTTATAAAGTTGTTCTATAGGTTTATTCAGACACAGATCTTTCAGCATATCCCAAGAGAAAGTGAACTGTGAACCTTAGAGAGCTCCTTTAAGTGAACACATATGTGAAGAATGTATTTAGTTTTCTGCTATGGCCTTATCTTTTCGCCTTGACCTCTGTGACCACCCACACCTTTTACACAGCCTTTGAAGTCTATCCTTCTCCTGGTGAGTGGTGAAGAAAGATATGCCCATGGCAAGTTGCTTCTCCAAGGTTTTTGACCTGCCTCTTCATAACTCTGACTAACCAGAAGGATACCTATTGTCTTCATTTGGTCTCACTTCTAACTTGTCTTCCCCCTTCTGACAACATCTTTTACCCTGCTGTTTAATCTTATCAGCCTTTCTCTTTTGAACTGGGACTCACAGATTGCTCAGAGCCAAGCAGTCACCTGGTGTGACACTTCAGTGCTGTGTTAATTATCACTCTTCCACCAAGTTTCTGCTACAGCAGTTTATTAGTGGTTTCATTTAAAACTCTGTTGTCATTTCCCACACATTATTTCTAAGACATCCAATATTTGCTGAGGATTATGTATATATATTTATGCAAATACATATGTGTGTATATATTACGATTTGATTTTCTGTTGTCTGTGTTCTGCTTAAATGAGAATTATCTCTTCAAATTGCTAGTTTCCTTTCTTTTTCCGTGAACTTCTACTCTACACTTTTTTTGAGAGTGCAGTTTCTCTCACTTCACCCCTACAGATGCACCATTCCAAAAAGTGTGTTTTGCTGTGCTTCATTGCTTTTCCTTCTTTTTTATTTTCTGATTTGCTTTTTAACTATTTTAGCTGCAGCTTGCTTCCAGGCTGGATTAGCCAAAGTCCTTCCACTCCAGAAATTGGCTCCTTGGGAGTTCTTGATGAAACTGAACAGTTCCCCCTCACACGTTCCCAATGTCTTTTACTCAGCTATACATTAAGGCTTTGCTTTTCCACATCTCTTACTGGCCCTGAAGAAGTTCCTGGAAGGCCTTCCAAAGATGATATTGTCTAAAGCCACAAATTTTGTATACAGAGTCTTCCTTCTTACCCATGTCTTTTTCAACCATAACTGATTGTCCATCACTATCACCTCCTTTCCCGCACTCCCTAAGAGCGTGTCCAGACACATGGAGGGATTTACTGCCTTTACATCATCTGCAAAGCAAGCCTCCATGTAGTCTTCTCCAATATCCTGAGCAAATACTTATACACATGATACTTACATGCAGGCACTGTAATAGCCTGCATCTTCCTCTCTGTTGGGATACCTATTATCCTTCATGCAAGGCAATATATGTGCCCACTGTGAGGCTCATTTCTCACATTTTTGGTTAGCTGGCTATTAGATTCATCCTTTTCTCAGCTGCACTGCACTGCTAAAGCTGAGTTGGACTGCCCTGCAATGCCCAAGAAATGTCATGATAAACTCCTCTTTCTCACTGTGTTTTTCCAGATCAGTCTCTGGGGCAAGTGGTCTGTGCACACGAGCTGGGCACTGATCCACCTGCCTGGCAAGCAATGACACGTTTGCCGTGAACAGGAACGTCTCCTGTTCTGCTGTGCCTTGTAGGCTTTCCTGGAAGGGAGAATGAAATTCCCTTGCTACTATTGTTTGGGGTGATTGCATTAATTTATTCCGCAGTTTAGGCAGGCTGCTTGGCTTCCATGTAGGGCTGCTTTTTCTATGGGAGTCAGGACAGACTCTCCGCTATACCACTGGGTCAGCATTGGGGTTTGTCTTGCTTACGCACACTACAAAAACCTACAAACATCAGCTCTGCCTGTCTGGAGTCTTAAAAGCAGTGCTTCTTCAGATAAAGTTTTTTTCAGAACTGTGTAGCAGAATTCTTGACTAAAAGCCTTCCTTGGGTCCTCAGCACACTTGAAAGTGTCAGTTTCAACAGCCGTATGTCTGAAAAGGGCTTTTCCACAGAACAGCAAAGCAAATTATGCCTGCTTGAACAGCATACGCAGAGTTAGGTGCAGCTAAAGACAAGTAATTTGTTTGTAAGGAGTTCAGGTCCATCAGCCTGCCATTTCCATAATGTCAGTCGGGGAGGATTTTTTGCTTTCATACTTGGCATTCATAATGATTCTGCCATTGAAGGAAGCCTGGATGATCTCGAAAGCATTAAACTGGAGAGTAACTCATTTTCCTCCTTGCTTCTTTTTAAAATGAAGTGTTGTTTGGGAATAGTCCGGATACTTTCAGGCAGTAACTCTGCACACCGGGTATAAAACGCTGGCCTCTAGTGGTAGCTAACAACTACTTCCAGTAGCAAGGCAAGTCCTTTTGTAAAAAACGGTGGTGAGGAAGAACATGAAGCACAGCATCTCTGAAATAACGGTAGTAATTTTTTGTACTTTTTATTGCTTGGACAGAAACCAGCTGTGGTAGGTAATAGTAGAAAAACACAAATAAATGCTATGTTGTGAGGGCTGAAGTCGGTATCAGTTCCCTAGGCTGCCAGGACCAGAATGAATGCACTTTCCCAAATGAATAAGCTTTCCATTGTGTTCTAAAGTACCCCTTCCTTAAAATAGGCATGGTCTAGGAATCAATAAGGCCTGCTAAATGGATTAAAAATGGACCAAAAAATAGATTTCAAAGGGTGATTGTTCAAGTGGACCAGTCTGTGAATGCAGATGATTTTAGCTGCATCTCCAAGGATGGATTTCAGTACAAGGGCTGTTCAATATTTTAATCAATAATCTGGAAGGAAACATGAAAATCATTGCTGATAAAATTTGCAGTTGAAACAGGAATGCATAGGATGTTGAATGGTTAAGGAAGGTTTCCTCAGGGAAATACAGATTGTCAAGCTGTGTACTGCCCGGTGTGTACATCTTTGTATTTGGCTAGTAGTAAAAACTAGTAAGAAGCAGTCTGTGGTGATGGAGGAGACAGTTATGGAAAACAGTGCCTCTGGTACAGTAACAAGGTGCATTTTGAGCGAGAAGCTGCAGCTGAAAGGGTTAACAGTCCTCCTGTACAGAGGCTGTGAACCAGGAGTTACAGACTGCTAGCTCTAGCTGTGGTGACACCATCCCCAGCCTACTGTGTCCAGCCTGGTGACACTGATGTGGAGAGGATGCTGGAGGAGGCAAAGGGAGGTAGCATAAAATGGGAGAGTGAAGGGTTCAGAATGCAATTATATAAGTGATTCAAGGTCTGAAAATGCTGCCATGTTCTAACAGGCTTCAGGCACCTTGGTTTACCGAGACAGGATGGAGAGTGCTCATTCTAAACGCAGTGGCTTTCATCCTGTGGTTACTGATGCACTGACAAGGGACCATGCAGGACAGCTAAGCATGATTGCTTTTAACTTCGTAAGTTTAAAATCTGCTGGACAGGAATCAGCTTTTGCATGGGAAAATGATCAAGAATATCTAGATTTTAAAGTCTTACAAAAAGTGGTTTGCAAATAACAAAACAATAGGAAGGTGAGATACTAGAGAGCGAAAATAATTTTTTAAAAATCCTTCTAAATTCAGGAGCTGCAAAGAAAACAGAGGATGGAAATGTTTAGCAATAGCTGGAAGCTAAGTAGTGGATTCTCTTTTCACTGAAAGCCACTTATCTTCCTGCAGAGCAAAGTATGCTAACTTACAGCCACACATGGCTTGCAGCAGATCAAATGAGGATGCAGACATGCCAGGGATATGTGCAGCATCCTGCCGACTGAGCTGCCCCTGATGCTTCAGGGGCCTGGGCTCTGTGGCCTGTGTCCCGCAGAAAGGACACATTGGGAAAATTTATTTCAGGTGCTATTTTCAGTTGACTTTAGCAGCCACCACAGATGAAATAGCTTCAGTGGGAAGACTTCATTTTGGGGAGGTGGGCTCAGGGACGGGGTGCAAAGGCATTTGTGACTCTGAGAAGCTCTGATGTGGGAAAGGGAATGCATGAGATGTTTAGTACTTCTAGTTCACAGTGATTATTAAAGAGTAAGGTCTGCTTCTAATCTCAGTAAAAGTCTGAACTGAAGAACTCCTAGCCCTCAAAGTTCCTTGACTTGATTGTGCTGCCTGACAAGTGTTCTAATCACAATGTACCAGATGGCATAGTCTCCTAGAGGGACAGAGCTGTGTGGATGTGATGAAGATAGCTGCAGGTTTCAATTTCAGTCCCAGCCCACTGCTAATTTTCTTTACTCACTGATGCAAAATATTGATTTCAAGGCAAATTTAAAAGTGTTACTAATCCACAGGGGAATAGCAGTATATATTTAAATTCCATATGTTGATTAAAGCTGTCAAAGGTCTTCTATGCAATTACCTATGTGTTTTTGAATGCATCTAGTCCTCGGTTTTGTAATGCACAGTCTTCAAGATGGGGAAAAAGAAAAAGAAAGAAGATAGCAAAAGTACAGGAATAGAGCAAGGTGAGAAGAAATGCTATAAACTGTCCCAGCCACATGGTCTCTGAGAGGAGTGGATGGTTCTTGCTCATTCAGCTCGGTGGCTTCTGGGTCCATTGCACTGAGGATGTCAGTTTAGGTGGAGGTTGCTCAATATTACAGGCCTTTGGCAAAGTCCTGACAGCTGGGAGTGGTTTTCTCATTCCAACACCTTTTAGGAAAGTTTCCTGGCCAGTAAAAGAGCTCAGTGCGGTGGGGCTTTTCCAGGCAGTATAACTACCAGTGCCCACAATCCCCCTTTCATGCTCTGTGTTCTCCTGAGACTGGTTTTCTTCCTTTGTGCCCTAGTGGGCATGTGGCCAAATCTATTTGTTACAGCAGCCAGCTCCGCTTCAGATGGAGTACCACCCCAGCTTTGGTCCTTGATGCTATTTCAGACCCTTTCCCTCATTATCTGTATTCCTTTCTGCTTCTCTGTTGTCACCTCTTGGTCTTAGTGAACGTTAAGTGGAAGAAGTGTGACAACGCAAACCAGCACCAAGTGTTTTAGGAGCGAGAAACTCCTCAACCTTGCACTGGGCCTTGAGTGCCTAGGTCTCTTGGGTGCATTTGGAAACTACTAGCTAAACGTCTGATCAGAGCTGGTTGAAAATGTTCTGACTGAACAGCTGTCTGACAGAAATTGCCCTTTTGATTAGATTGAAACATTCCACACGAACATGCTAGTTTTGATGAAAATTATCAAAGTGTTTTATTTCTGCCAAGCTGGAGATTTTGATATGATGATTTGGCACACTTGCATGGCATTATGATGGGCAAAATGACAACGCTAAAGTGAAGAATTGCAGGCTTTCCTGAGATGTTGCATTTTTATAAAATTATTTTTATTACATTTTCAAAATTAGTTTTAAAGGGGAGGAAGGTGCAGGGGACAGCTTTGCAGGGAAATGTCAAAAGCAAGGCTCATCAAAAAACACTTCATGCTTTCAAGCTGCCTGTCTTTAAGAAGCCCTAGATTCTGGACAGCGTGATCCTCAGACAGAGCCTGCTACCCACCCTTCCCACATCAGCAGCCCAGTTCAGCCATGCTTCCCACCCATCCCACTGTGCGACCTCCCTTCATTCCAGGAAGAAACCTCTCCTTGAAACTTGTTGTGTGACAGGTGTCTCCTCAACTCCTGCTAAGGACCCATTCCAGGTCTGCTTTCCTCAGAGGGGAATTCAGTGAAAGACCACAATGACAACCAGATGCCCAGGAGGAGTTGGCCCTGTGGAGAGGAGAAGGCATGCGATCCCTTAACAGCCCCTTTTCTGCTGGGACTATTGAAAGGCACGGCAGAGAGTTTGAATGGGGTGCTACAGAGTCTGCTGGGACACAGGTCCACGGGGAACAGGCGCTGAGTGTGCAGCCCCAGGATGAAACCCTGGAGGGTCATGTTGCAAGGGAAAGAGCAAAACATGTACCCCTGGGTATTGAATTGTGCCTGGGAGAGCAGGGCAGGTGATGGAATTAAACGGCAGGCAAGCGTAGGCTGTTGGGGAATTCCCCTTGCACAAAGCCTAATTAAATCTGGGCTGCCATGCAGAGAAGCAGACTCGTCAGTAAGACTTCCAAAAAGGGATTAGATGCCTTAAATGGACACAATCTGCATTTGTAATTATACTGCTTGGGATAACATTTCTGTGGGGTACTTAGCCTTGTTGTTTGGGGAATAAACCGATCTGCAGCTGGGTTTGGGACAGGAGTTCCCTGTGCTGAAGAGTCTTGCAAGGAAAGAGACATTATGCACGTTTTATTGCTTCCTCCAAAACATTTGGTTGCCATCCACTGCTGTAGGCAGTCCCTAGACCAAACTGACCATCAATTTGTATCTCTGGAGTATTTCTAATGTCCCTGTATTACATTACATTAGTGTGATAACGCAGGCGATTCTGCTCTGCAAAGCACTGCTGTATTAATGCAGCTTTCTGTTATCCAATCTGCTGTTGGGAAGAAATACAAGGAAATATAACTAAGCTTGTGATAGTAAAAAAAAAAAAAATACTAAAATATAAAGGAAAAAATTCATTACAGAGTGGAATAGGCATGCACGGGGCCGAGTACTCTGCTGGTGGAAATCTGCTTAAATAAACTGAGCAACTGAGAACCACAGCCACTGTGCTCTCGCATGAGCAACAAACATGAGACTCCTGGATGAACCTTTGGGGAACATGAGGCTCCTGGGTATCAGTTCATTGCTGCTAGTGCTGAGCAGTGTACCTTTCTGTCGTGGCAGTGGGGGCTCAAATGCTTGCGGAGTGACAATGGTTTCTCTCTTTCAACTGTGGGAAAAAATAGCAGTTTCAAATAGAACATAAAGCCTTTGAACACTGTGAAGGGAGAAAACAGCCTTTATGAGCCAGGCACTCTATGAGGCATGACCGAAGGGAAAGGTAAAGAGAAATGTTTCATCCCAGAAGAATGACAGAAATAACATTTGGGACTGAACTGCAAACTTTTCAGAAGCATGGAGTCAGTCACCGGGGAAATCCTAGAGAAGATGAAGAGGATTAAGACAGCCTTTTATATTGCCTGAACTTACTTCTGCACAGGGAAATGCAAGATTTCCTTGCCTGAGCGAACAATGTCAGTTAGGTATATCTGGGATGAGAAAGGCAGATGCACAGCTTTACAACATATGTGTATTGCACCTCTGATGATTATGCAGTTCAAGCTACTGATCCTTCAAAGTCACTTAAGTTTGTAGGCAGGATCTTGTGAATAGTCCCATTAATCTCAGTGCAATTATTCCTGATTATAATATTAAATATTGGAATTCTTTATCACTAATTCCTGAAGAAGTAAATGGCCAGGATTAAGGAAATGGCTTTTTCTTGTCGATATTCTTAATTTCTTTCATTCAAGTCCCATCAGACCAAAACTACACCCCAAAAGTCAGATATGGACTATCTGATGGCTACCAAATCACACATCTGCACAGAGAAATTGACAGGTCTTGGGTGCTCAGTCAGTGCCATCTGGGACGGTGAAAGACCTTGGCTGGGAGCACACTTCCACCACGGTTAAGGGCTTCTGGTTTTGTACTCAGAGACGTTAGAAAACATCCAGTCAGCACCAGGCAGATCACAGGACATTTTCCTGGGTTACTGAAATCCAAACATTCAGAGGGAGGTTTTGTTATGCTTGCTACCTTTGCGGGATCCTGGTATCAGTATCCCTGTCTAAGTAACTTACGTTTCAGGATAGGAGAATTTCCTCCCACCTGAGGAGTTTAAGAGAGGCATAAAAAGGAAAGCATGTGTAAGCAATAGATATCACAGATGTTTAAACCACCATGGGTTGTTCTTTGAAAAGACTACTTCTGACATTGACATGGTACTCATCCTTTCAGAGAGTTTGGGATTTCTAGTTTCTTTCTCAGGGGGTCTGGACCTAGTGGTGTCTTTGGCTAGGGTCTTTATTCACTCTGTGAGAACTTCAGCAAGTCAAGCTGTGCCCAAAGGGCACTGGAGATGGGCTAGAGAACTGAGATATTTGGAAAGGGATACACACATGTAATGCAAAGGTCATGTGTTTGCTGAGTGTGTCCCAATGCTCACAACTGGGATAGTCATTGTTCTGGTCTCTGCTCAGCTCTCAGGCTGTTTTTGCAAGCCAAATGTTTAAGTCCATAAAAGGGCCACAGAGACAGCTGAAGACAGAGGATATCTGTGTAAGAGACAGGAAAGTGTTGGGGACACTGCGCCAAATGAGTGGTGCAGAAGACTTCAGCAAGGGGGTTTATGCTTCAGCTACGGGACACAAGGCCATGGGAACACAGGCTCCATACCTGCAGTGGTCCATGAACATCCTGTCCATAATGCCAGTAATTCTCCTCACAGTGCTGTCTGTTTGTCTCTGATAAAGTACATGTTCCACCCTGGATAAGACATTAAGGGGTTGGTGTCCCTGGCATGTTTCATCCCCTTTGTTGCTGCTCTGGCTGCATAAAGCAGTACACACAGGCTTTAATCAGACAAGGAACTTTGACATCTTCTTTCAGTCCCTGGAGGAGCAGCAAAGCAGACAAAGCTTATTGGTGAATGTGGCCAATGATTTCTGAAATCACAGTCTAACCGGGTTTTGAAAGAAAACATGTGAATAAGGATAAAACACTTCTCATCTTACAGAGAAGCTTATCCAGATCTTGATCCCTCTGGTTCTTGTGATGGTCTTGACTTGTGAAAACCCCAGTCCTCCATCAACAGGGGCATCCGTTGTCTCCTGAGCTTCTCATGCTGGTCTCTGAGTAGGCCAGATCATGATGTCTTACTTGCTCTTACACTTCTTCCTTTCCTCTTCTGCCGCAATGACAGTGCTGCTTTTCCCAGCTGTTAAAACCTTTCCTCCAGCATGATCTTCTTGCCAGGCATTTCCCTTCTGAGATGTGGCTGAGTCATCCAGGGGTCAACTGCTCTGACACATTACTAGAAATCTGACAAAGTAGGGGAGCTCACGGCAGCTCCTCCCATTGCTTTTCAGGCCGGTCGAGCTCACCAGAGGCCGATTGCTAACTGCCTGCAGGACAAAGCAGGAGGATTGTGTTGGCAATTTGGCACCCAGCACTGAACATATTGGTTTCCCAGTCGCAGGCTGTTTCCTGGAAACCAAATAATCTCTGGGGCCAGCACCATCT
>Ga0181612_178068_pt1 | contig 14687 bp, 5 predicted proteins | sample HoacroProtozoa21_FD_119630 | JGI IMG/M metagenome (GOLD analysis project Ga0181612, IMG submission 119630) | Hoatzin crop microbial communities from Cojedes, Venezuel. Combined Assembly of Gp0051906, Gp0051904, Gp0051908 | reverse complement strand
TTTGTTTTGTATATTCCCCTTTTCTGTATCGTTGTTGTTCCTGTTCCCTCTGTTTGGCGTTCTGTTAAACTGCCCTTATCCCGACCCACCAGTTTCTGCCTGTTTCTTTCCATTCTCCTCCGCACCCCGGCGGGGGGAGGGGTGGCCGCGTGGCGCTTTTGTTGCCGGCTGCAGCGGAACCAGAACAGCTCTTACCATTCCATAGTCTTTTTCCTTATTCTTTCTCTTTTTTAATGTTTGGAAGCCAAATTCATTGGGATATTAATGTATTAATCTTTCCGCTGTAGGAATCTCTTTTAACATCATTGCCAAAACTTCAGAAGTGTTAAAAAAAAAAACAAAAGCCAACAATCCTAGGAGAAGTCCTCATAATCCCCAATTATATATCCTTCAGCTTTATATTCTTCAAATTTTCATACCCATTTAGTCAGACAAAATGTAGAATATGGCTTCACATCCTTTCCATGCTGCTAGTCCCATCTGGCCAGAGACTGAAACCACCTGGAGTCAGCAGCACTACGAAAGTAAGTGCTGGCCACGACCCTTCACTTAGTTCAGTAGTTACATTATGTCAGTCATTGTTTCCCAACATAAGGATTTCTGATTGACTTTTCTTGAAAATTAAAGCCTAAGATGTCATTGTATGACTTTCCTGACTATATCAGAAAAGAAATCTGAGCAACAAAAAGGCTGCATGATAAGAGCTCTACAATGATATAACAAAGAGACAGAGAGGCTTGGTCATCAAGTGGAAAGGCTGTGTTTTCTTGGATATCTATAAATAGGTTGTATGAACAATGTTAAAACTTACAACCTTGAAACCTCTCCCTCTTCCCCTTCTCTTCCAGGTAAAAAATGTGTGGTAAATATCTCTTCCATTTATTGCAATCAATATCTGATAATTATGCCTTCTTATTCGTGTGTTCTTAATACCTGTGAGTCCTGGACAGGGACTAAGGTCTTGTAATCACAAGCAATGCGCATATATATCTGAAAGTCATTCCTACTCTACCTTTTATTCTACACAACTTTGGCAAGCAATTTACTAGACAATAAACTAAAGTCAGCTTTTCTATGAGTGCAGAGATTGGTGTATTTTGACTGAGAAACTGGAATTGTTGTAGACTGAGTCTGAAAATCATTTCTGTAATATTGATTCAAGTGGGCAGTTAAGTCCACCAGGGCAAGACAGAAGAATGCTTTATGACCCTTTTCTTAATAGGGAGGAAAAGATAGCTGCAAATTTTCAAAATACCTCACCTGCCATCTCCTACATTTCCATTCTGATACTCCCTCCCACAGCTGCCTTGTGCTAGGGATGCTGTCCTGGAAACAGCGAGCTGTTCACAAGAGCCATCCTTTCCCACGGGAGCAAACAAATGGCTCCAGGAAGAGGAGGTGGACAGGAAGAACTATGTGAGTGGCAGGGTCTGCAGCCTAAATTACATCCTGCCAGCAGAGGTCTGGACTTTTCAAATGCAAGACAAGAATTCCGAGTTTTCATGTACAACAGGCTGTTTTCCTTTGAAATTTGGAATGAGTTAACAAGCAGGGCATTATATAAGAAAAGGATTGTTAATTTATTCCCCTAGAAGTCTGGTAATGCTGGGAAAACATACCCTCTTAACAAAGCCTGGGGAGCTGTGGACAGCTATAGTGACCATGAACACTCTAAAATAAGATATGACTTTACCCCTCCTCACCCTCTTCCTGCACCGAGGACAGCCGTCACTCTCAGATCACTCTGCTTCTGCATTTCTCTTGCAGCCTTTGACATTTTATTTGGACACTGAGATAAGGCTGTAACAGGAGAACAATGAAAGCAGCAGCACCACAGAACAATTTCCCTCCCTCCACCTCCAGTTTCTCATCCTCCCCCAGCAGTCCACAAACAAGTAACACAGCTGCAGCCTTTTAACAGCTTGGGATCAGCTTCACGCTTTCATTCAGGACACTGCACTAGGATGATTTGTGTTTATCTGAGCCACTGAAGAGCTCAAATCTGAGACCATTGTTTTCTTGGTAGAACAGAAGTTAATTGCAGAATTTCAGGCTTTTTCTGGTACTGTCTTTAGACTGATCTTCCATAGGATGAAGTCCAGTGAAAAATATAAATGTTGAAACAAAACGAGCAAGGTTTATGCCCAGCCTTTGCTGCAAATCCTCCATTAGTGATATTTAAAATCTAGTCAGCCTTAGAGTTCAGAAGGTGCAAACTTCCTCAGAAGGATCAAAGCTGTTATTTTCTGAGGGTAGAACAAAAATTTTAAACCACAGTAGAAAGGTATGGAAATGTAGAGGTACCTCCTTTTGTAAACTTACAAGAATTCGTATGTTTCCTAATGACAGGCATTCTGTTTTTCTTCATGATTTGAAAATTGAGTATTTGGTCATTTTCAAAATGATAAACAAAAAAGAAGTTCAAATATTTTCAGACACCTTAGCTTCTCTCTTTTACCTGGAATCCAGATTTCTTTTTATTTCATGTATTCAACAAATCATTAATGTAGACAACACTTTCATATTATTTTAAACATTACTTTTGTCTTTTTTGCTATTTGTCTTTTGGTTTCCAAGACCTTGAGATATACTGAGTCATTTCTGTAGTTCCTGCTCCAGCCAAAAGGCTAGAAGCTTATGGTTTTTTGAAGGCTTTGTTCTGAAGCTGGGTTTCTGACATAATTTCATCAATCCAGGAGGCCATCTTCTATACTAATAAATAAAATACATAATGCAGTTGCAATATTTCCTGTCTTTCGTTAATCTGAATATAACAGCCGGTGAAAGAAAATCTAAACAACCGTAAACAAAACAAAATTTCACAGATGAAAGACTCTGCTTTCATCAAAAATCACACATATGTTTCCAGACAGAGATTTTCTTTTGAAAATTTGTTTTTCATTTCATCTGAAAATGCTATGGAAACCTTTAATTGGTAGGAAAGTTGAGAATTCTTCTGACATGTTTTTCTCCTTCTGCTTAATCACCTTCTCTGTGTAAAGATGCTTACTTTAATTCTCATTTGCAATTGTCTGACTTCAGCTTCCAGCTATTATACTTTGTATCGCCTTTGTCTTCTAGATTAAAGAACACTTCAGTAGCCAGTGTTTTCTCCCTGTGAAGTTATCTATGCTATAATCAAGTTACCTCTCAATCTTCTTTTACTTTAAAGGAATGTGAGGGATGAAAGAACTAACAGACTATGAACTCTGGAGGGGTACTAGAATGGGAAACCCAGTGTTCATTATGGGACCTGTCATTCACCCTCAGGCAAACCAGGTTATCTACCCCCATGTTTTCCTTCTTACAGATTTTTCTCGGTTGTTTAAATTGCAAAGTCTTCGGGTGTGTCTGCAGTGCAACAGATTAGCAACCTTTTTCAGATCTTTGTTAGTGCAATAAAAAGCAGCTAAACCACGGTACAAAGGAGTCTGTCCATTGCAGCTTATTTACATTTATTTGGTTGGTATCTGTTCTTTAAAGTTTTTCTTTGTTTGCTTGTTTGTTTTCTAGTTGAAACATTGATTGACTTAGAAGACATGAGGATCCTTCTTTAGGTCAGTGCTGACCTGATCTGGGAAAATTTAGGATGTAGTTAACATAAGAATATGAAGTTTTTCCAGCATATCAATTCCAAATCCCAGGAGAAAATCAATGGAAAAAACAGTTTCAATTCTATCTTTGTGGGGGTTTTGTAAACAGCCAGATTACTAATGCAGGAAGTTCTGTTCTTTTGGAATATTAGCTGTTCCATTTTAACTAAGAGTAGGCAAGAGGTCCCTACCCTATACAAAAAAGCATAATTAATAATGTTAGCAAAAACATGTACTTTATATATTGATCTTGTACATATTTCTGGAGTAATTAAAGGCCTTCAATGACTGAGGCAAAAGTAAGAGGCATCATTTAATGATATGTGAACTCTGCTCCATAATGCTTATTGGTTTTGAAGTAGGATGAGTTAATTAAACTTGGAGTAAAAGGTAAAGAGTCACTCAAACCCAGGGTAAAGTGAAAAATTTTTGAAGGTAAGCATGTTCAGAGGCATAACTGCAGTCAAGACAGAAAAATTATGAGAATACTCAAAAAAACCAAAATATCGTATTAGTCTGCAACAGGTAACTTGTGACAAACAATTTGTGGTAGATAACATCTCCCTCTGGCCACACAATTCTGCCTGCATGCAATGGACTTGATCAATGGCAGCTAAATTATACACAGTGCTTTAGTAAAGAGACCAAACCAATGGCATAAGAACACAATATATTACTTTCATCAAGGTATTTACTTCTTATTAGGTTCTGCTAACATGACTGAAAGGAATACTAAAATGCTCCCTGCTTGTGCACACCAAAGAGAGATTGATAAGGCATAATAAATAATTAATTCATTTTGTTATTTTCTTGACTGACTTCACATGGAAAAGTTGGAGGAAAAACCTGAGATTTTGAACATCAGTTCAGGGACCTTTGAAACACCACAGAGGTTATTTATCTTCTTACTAGACCACCTTAGATATGACAGCAATTAATTTTAGTATAAGCTATAATGGTGAAATGTACCTTTTTAAAGCAGAGGCCCTTTATGAAGACTGTAGAATCAGGATGATATCAACATTTAGAGAGTTATATGAATGTACTAAAGTATACACTTTCATGAGCTTCAGTAAATTACTTTTCACCTATCCCAAGAAAAAAATAGGACTAGGAGGTATTCTATGTCCCAGTCCACTCTGGGACTCCTCCAAAATTAATCAAACTGGATATTAAGCCTTACTCCAGGGAAAGAGCAAGCTAAAGTGCTGTAGAAGAGAGAAACAAACTGATCAGGACATTGTGAGGAAGTTTCTTTCAGAAGCTGTGTAAGCTGAGTTTACTTCACATCTTTCTGTAGTAAATTCCACCCCTACCTAACAAATATAGAGAAAGACAAGGCAAAAAGATCTGACATGAAGGTAGTGACATGTTCATTAACGTGACACTCCATCTCATTTTAAAATGTGTTAGGACCACCATGGATCACCTTAATGCTAGCAACTTATTTACACTGTCCTTCTGACCCCTCTGGGCAGAAGCCTAGAAGTGAAGCAAGTGGGCAGAGATTTCCTCACTAAACCCATCCCAAGGTTGAATTCTTGTAACTATGCAAGACAAGAACTGATTCCTTAGTGCAGATCAAAGACTGCCAGGTCTTGTGATAAAACTGAAAAGATGGCCCGTGTTGGTACCCGCCTGAGCCTGTTGACCCTGTTGTACCCAGGGTCATGCTGCCTGATACTGCTGGTTGATCCTGCTCTAGCCCTATTCCCAATCTGGCTCAGCATCCTCTCACACCATCTGTTGTGTATATGTCACATAGATAGGTATAGGAATAAGTATATACATTCACACCTGCATTATAGAAGTCTGTATAGCTGTATACACATCGTATACATGTATACAAATACACACCAGCATACACACAGAATATATAAATATATACATACATAAATATATGTATGTTTAGTTAGGCCAGTAACAAATACCATTGTTAAAATACTATCTATAAAAAAACAGGTTATGTCTGCCTATGCCAATGCTAATTTCTGCTATATCCATGGTTGAAACATATAAACCCCTCCTAGCCCCACCATGCAAAATAGTCTCATAGTAGTCCTTCCTGGTATGGTAATCTGTGCAGGCTTCTCCTGCACACTAGAATTCTGACAAGAGGAAAAGAATTACATGTGCAAAGTGCTCCTGGCAGGTTGGTTTGGGTTTTGTTTTTACAATCAGCAAATATTATGTGATTTTGAGAGTAACTAAAATGTTCATTATTTATCAAGAACATAGAAAGGCTCTTTAACTGGTGGTCTGGATGGCTTAAAGTTGTACTGGCGCCTTCCTGCCTGCTTCAGTATCTTAAACTAGGCATGAATCACAAGTAAATTGCCCAGTCTAATCAAATTCTACCTGAATATATGTTACATAGACTGCAGAAGATGTGCTATATCTTGAAAAATGGAAATATTTCAAGGTCTAATCAGATCACTTTAACTGGAGAAGCAGTGATCACTAACACCAAATGAAATTAGATTGTGAAAAGTACAGAATGGGTTATTAGATAAGGGCTAAGTGATCACTAGTATAAATTATTGATCACTACTTCCAAATTATGACTGACATCTCTCCAGTGTTTATAAACATGGGTCAATTGTTATGTGACTAACACCCCCTAACCTTACACTTTCAAAGTATATGCCAAGTTTTCCAAGAAAGAATCAGTGTGATAGATAAAGCCTGATTCATCACTCTTTAATTCCTGTTTTGGCAATGTATGGAATGTTATTGAGCCCAGTGGTGAATAAGTAGGGTTAGTGCATAAAGCTATAGTGATCATTAATACAAATGGCAGACAACTATCTTAAAGTCCAGAATGACTGTTCCAAAGCTGCAGGAGCAAGCTGCGGGAGGTGGCTGCAGAAGAAGCAGACAGAGCAAAGGGCGATGTGATTTCAGTGAGCATCTGTAATCAGGAACTAGATCTTCTTTCACTGTCATAGGTACCTGGAGAGATAAAACAGAAGGGTAAAAGGTGTATATGTCTGTATTGGTGTATAGGGAAGACAGGGATAAGAAATGAGGATATTAGCAACAGTTGGCTGAGAAATCCGCTTGTTACAAAGGGTAACATCCTTCCTATTTCTTGGAAGGCTTTCAGAGACAACCAAGAACACTGGATTTTACTCAGAGCAGAGAAAACCCAAAGCACTCAATTCCCAGATATTTGGAAAAACAGAATACAAGCCCAGCAGCTGATGGAGGTTTACCAGTGCCACAGAAATAAGTACTGACAGCACTGAGCAGATATGTAAACGGAAGAGAAAACCCACAGAGTGAATCACAAAATATGGATCACTGGACTGATTTGCCTTTGGAGAATCACTGCAAACCTGTATCTTTCACTTGCACTGCAATTTATACTTCATGCTGCCTACTCTTCTGAATCAGGTGCATACACCAGGTTTTTTGTTCACTTAACAGTTTACTTGCATTTGATTTTGAAGACTCTCCTCCTGACTAATCTATCATATTTCTGTAAAACATAAGAAAAAAAAAAATCCAGAATTCTTCTGCAGCAACTTTGGTCTCTCACTGGGATGTGTGGGCTTGACTATTTTTGTATGGAAACCAGAACTGGAGTGGAAAGGAATATGGGAAAAAAGAGAGGAGAAGCCAGTTAGTCTGAACAGCTTAGCTGCAGTCAAAACTAAGAAGTTCAAGTACCGTGAACAGCACAAAGGATGTCTTTTGGTTTTCATACAGAACTGTACTCCTCAAAGATTTCCAGCTCAATTTTCAAATAAAAAAGCTTTCACTAGAACAGTAATATTTGGAGTTCATTTTCTGATGAATATCATGGAGTGTGTGTGACACTTATTAGTTAGGTCAAAAGTACAATTTTCATTTGAGTCCTTAGTCTGAATGTTCATATCTGGTATACTTGATTTGAGTTTTTGGGAGTGAAACAAAAAATGACATTGAAATAAGAGTTATTGCACACTAACAGCACACATTTTTCACAATATTTTTGCCAAACCAATTTGCTGGATCAACTGAAACCAACAGCAGTGGTCTGAGAACTTGCTATCAATTCAGATTTGATAGGAAGGAAATCAATAGAGCTGTTGAAATTAATAGTGCCATTCTAAAGAATATGACCTGCTAACTAACCAACATTTAAATAATCACTCCTGGGCTTAATATAAAATTTCCATCACTTTAAACAGTAGTTTGAGGAAATCCTTATTCATTAGCAGGTCAGATTTGTTAGATATGGTTTATTGATTTTCAAATCAATGAAAGATGGCTTTGAAAATGCAGCAGGGACTATTTATTAAAATCTCTAGTTTAGACTCACAGAACAGCTAATCAAGATAGCTAAAGATAAAACCTCTATCATATAAAATATTCAGATCAGTAAGGAAGGGCACCATTATTGCAAGTACATTATGCTTCTCTGCACCCGGTTGATCTTCCTACTATATGGGCAAGAATCCTGCTACATAGCACGAAGTCAGAAGGAACATAGGAGAACATATCTACAGATGCAGAAAAAAAATGCTTTTAAAATTCTTTAAAATCAAGAGCAAGGAATTAAACTCGTAGAAATCTAATTCATCCCATTGAAAGAAATAATAAGGTCAAGAAAAATACATTGTGAAGCATATACTTCAGAACAGTTCATCACCACTCAAGTAAACAGATTTATATTTGTTATTCTTTTCTTAAAATTCTTTTTGCAATGTCAGTTCTAGATTAAGGCAAAGAGCTTCACTCTATTTTTGAATGAATTTCCCATTGTGTTCACCTTCTCAGCAATACCATTCTTCTGGCACAAATGTGGAAGCGAATTTCAAGTAAGTATGCACAGAAATGGGACATTTGATTCACCCATGCAAATATTCACCCTGGCAGAGCATGCATGGTCATTCAATCCAGAAACAGAAATTATATCATATGAATTTCTGACCAGCTACAACTAAGCAACATGATATAAACTTTGGCTGTTTGCATATCAGCTATTCACAGAAAATAGTTTATGATTAATGCCTTCAGGCAACAAATATATGAAAAATAGCAAACAGACCCCACTCAAAGAAACAAGGAATCCTGACCTGAACCCAGCTATTTTGGAGAACACAAAAAAAGGATGCAGTTGTACAAATGATTGACTTCAAATTATTTCTATGAGGGAGACAATTTGCTGCTATTTCCGATATGGTGATTCCAAGTGCAAAATTAATTCTTTCCAGTCATCCAAAAAAGAAATCCGAGTTCGTTTTGTCATTACTGACATTTTGTTTACTCATTAAATCATACAGGGGAATGTTTCCCAGCACTTACCCACAGCATAAGAAACTATAGGGAAGCAATAGAGCATGAATTTCCAGACATACATAAATTCTAAGTGCTACACTGTCTTTGAAATATATTTTGCCTGTTCTTTTGCATTTGATCTTCATTTCAATTTCTTTCTTTGGTATGTATATATATTTTACTGCAGCACAATAACATTATGCAATTTTTGCATGTCTCTTTAGTCTTTACAGTTAGAAGAAAACCAGTCTCTATTGACTTTAAGAAGACTGTGACTGTATTGCCTTTCAGGAAGTCAGGCCATACAGACGTATTTTCAACAAGTTATTTTCTACTGTTTGACAGCCATATTGTGGGATCTTTTTTTCTTTTTATTCAGACATTTGGAATTGTTTGTTTCTGTTGGTAATGAGTCAGTGTTCCTAACTCCTAAGTGCTTGAAATTTTCTTATTTCAGAAAAATGACAGAATAACATGAAAGATGCTGTCACTTACTGCATTTTTCTGCAACCTCTGTGACATATCTCAAGTAAAGTAAAGAAACAGAACATTTATTTTTCCTCCATCACTGGGTAAAGAAACTGTGGTGGATTCAGACAATTTTAACTCTTCAGCATCTGACAGCAGAAGCGGAGCAAACTGCCGAGTGCTAAAAAAAGAAGTATGGCAGGATGAGTCAGGCAGGCAGAAAGAACACATTAGAGATCCCAGACCCTTTCTACAACTAAGGGAGAGAGACTAACCACCTCAGGGATTCGATAAAGATGTCTGGGGTGCTTAGGAAGGAAGGACTGCTGGACCCAGCCCAAACAGTCATGCTCTGTATGAACACAGTGGGACAGCTCTCTGAACTGAGCAAACTGGATTTTCTTTTTAACAAATGAATTCCAGGAAAAAATGACCCTCTCTCAACACTAAGCTAAAGAGATGTGGGTTAGTTCCTCTGTGAACCCTAGCTTCAAGTCAACAAAACTGGGACCACAATGGCTAATACCTACTGTCTCCTCTCAGGAGTGAGTGACACAATAGCAGTGATCTTTTGTGACTGACTGACCATGAATGTTATTTTCCCCAATGTGGCCTAATCTACCCTGTCAGACTTGCAGGGGGTAAACTAACATCGGTGGGAACCCTTCAGTTAAATCCCTGTGAACCATTCTTTAAATATCCCCCCCACATGTCACCTTTTAGAAGTGCAATTGTGCTGCATAACAACACCCTCTGAAGCTCTGGCACCTCATTGCCAGAGGAGGAACACAGTTTCAAAATATCAGTGCATGGAGTAATGCAGCCCACCCCTGTTAAGGAAATTCCTTCTAAATGGAATGAGATGCAGATAGGAATTTCTAATGATAAATAGGACATGCAAGCAGCAAGAGATCCTACCTTGTCACGGGTATCTTAGATGCTGCTGAAGCTCCTAATACTGACCTCTATACGCAGAAAAATTTTCTGGAATCATCCACAGTATCTAGATTTGACCCAAGGACTGAGGAAGAAAATATTCGGGGATTTCAGGACCAGGTCTCTTCAATCAGGTGGGCCTAGCAGACTTTCTGCTGCTCCACTTTAATTCGTAGGATTTCTATCAGAAAAGCAAAGGAAGCCTCAGCTGGGAGAAATTAAGATACTTGTGGGCTGAGCTATGCTAAAACCTAATTTACCTTTCAACTTTTAAAAACTTTTTAAAACTTTACCTTTGAATTTTTATCCTCTTTTTCCTTGCAAATTCACTGCGTGACCCCACATGTGTCATGCTTGCTGCTCTAATTAGAGTTACAGCGATCATAACCACTCCCGGCTCTCATCCTTTCCCATAATTCACCCTGTGATATGAACTAATGAATTGAAGGGTAAGGAAATCGTAACCCAGATTTCCTTTCTCTGCTTTGCCTGTAGCATGTGTGGCCAGCTAGCTGCTTGCAGTGACAAGTTGCACTATTTTCTGTGCACTGTTGTATGCTCTACCCTCCAAAGGGAGTCTGGGCACTGCAGACGCTGATGTAGTTCTCTTCAGCTTTCTATGTTTGTCACTTCTTGAATGATTTTTGCTAACCAACTTTTTTGCCACGGAGAAAACTTACAAATTCAAGAAGATGGTAAGTCAGTTCTTCTTCCTTGCAAAACCCAATTATTCCCACAACAACCCATTGCTACCTCCCTGTAAGTAGATTGCTGTTCAAGGATACTTAATACCTCATTTTAAAGTGGACATATAGAAATAAATACGGTTCTTCCCACACTCTAAATCTCTATACGAAGTAAGGAAAGCAACTTTTTTTTTAAATCTGATTTTTCAAGAAGGATTAAGAATATATGCAGTCAATTAAGATTAGACAACTTCGCCTTTATGCTCTACAAATTTGCGGCATTTTTTTATCAGCTTTTCCTGAAAATCCCAACAGTTTCTCCCGTTCCAAGCCCTACACATGTTTTTGCTTTGTAAACATCCTGTGAATACAGACTTTAACTAGTAGATAGTATTCCCTAAGGGTGGATTTTATCAAGGGCCCTCCCAGGCCTCTGGAGCTCTTCAGCTTTAAGTGAAGCTGAATAATACTGGTGGAATAAAAACTGGGAGAGCAAATTTCTTGAAGTGTCTCTAATCCCATTATAGACTGCAGAGGAGTATACTTAGGTTAGTACCAAGTAGAGTGGCATGGAGATTATCTCCCCGCTTTGTGTCACTGAGTCACTGGTACAGCGTTCACCAAGTTCAGCCTCTCTGGACAGCTTAGATGTGGAAGGGGTAAAATATTTTCACTCGAAAATGTGAAACATAGTATGTTGAAACTTGGATACGTGCATGCACACTGTCATAAATAGAAAACATGCAAAAAGTAAAGGACTTTAGAGTCCTGCAGGGGACCATTCACTGGCCTGAAACTTTAGGTCACCATGCAGTGTTTACTCATGTTATAAACAACTATTCCCTAATAAGCAATTTGGAGTTTCACTTCATTCACTTTAGTATTCAGTACTGTTTTGTACTTTGGGTTTCACATATTATATTTGCACTATGTAGACCTCATACAATCCTCTTCAGACTGAAGAGAAAACATGACACCTGTAATTAAGGGGCTGAGAAGCTTCTTAGCGAAAAACAGCTTTTGTGGTGCTGTGGTCTGAGCACAACAGAACCTGGAAGAATGGCACATTGAAATATCACCTCTGTTTCCCTCCCTCAGGTGAAAAGCCCACACTTGAAGACTGACAACTGGAACCTTTTTCTGCACTGCCTTGCAGTGCTTGTTGCCTGGATGCCATCTGAGGAGCAGGGGTGAACAACAGCTAAGTAATGAGACAGTGCTCTCCAGAAATAACGTAGGTAGTCGAGTTGTTGTACTAGCCATCCACCAGCACTGGAAACATTCATCCTTTTTAATTCTATGTTTATCCTTTTTAATTCTGTAGCACTGCAGCTTTTCAGAAGAGAAACATTGCTTTTAGGTGGGGATAGCCCACCTTTTCTCTATGTCCAAGAAAGTGTAATTGTTTCATTCATCTTCCAGGTTGAGAGCCATTGATTTTTTTATTACCCCCAACACTTTCTGAGATCCCAAATAAGATATTTCTTCAATGCAAACAAACTCTACCTTCCAGGCCAGCACAGGATTTCTTAGATAAACACCTCCATATATGCTAATGAAGATGCCTGCCTGGAATTAGGGTTATAAAACTCAGAACCTCTCCTAGCTGCCTTTTTCCACCATTAAAAAAAACAGGTCAAAACATGCCCCTGGGGCTTCAAGAATGAGCTTATGTTACCAAAGAAATACTCCCTGACAGCATAAAAACCTTGCGTGTTATTGTACAGAGAAAGTTAAGTTGTGTTAAAAGTGATAGATGCAAAGTAAAGCTTAAAAGAGGGCCGAATCTATTTTGGCATTTGCAGATGCAGGTTGCTCTCAGGTGCAGCACAATGTAATTCCTCTTACTAGTTGACTAATTTATGCATGACAGAAAACAGTCAATTAGGCCTTACAAGAACTTGTGCCAAGCCCTGCTCCTGCTCTCCTCTCTCACCTTATCATGTGACATTGTTCAGTGTGGCTGGACCCTTGTCAAAAATAGGAGGAAGAGTGCCACAGCAGTGGCTCAGGCTAACGGAGGCTGGGTTTAGTGCCGAGAATACTTCTAGGAGTCTGGAGCATCTAAGTTACATGTGTCACCGTCAGGAAGGCAAAAGAGAGATGTAACACCCAAGATTTTACCCTTATCTGAAGTAACCTCTCTTTGTAACCCCCTCTTTTTTTTTTCCGGAAACAGCATAAAAAGGTAACTGGGAAGCGGGATACAAGGATCTAAACCCCATCCCTTTTTAGGGATGTTCTATTAAAGTGACAGTTTGGATTTGAAGTCTATTTGTAAGTGTCTATACATTAAGGTTATTAACACCCTGTACAATGTTTCTTTAAAACAAACAAGAGCAGCTTTTCCCTGCTACTACTCATGACTAAATAGTGTGGCAAACTAAATAGCAGATCTTCCAGTACTATACTGTTAGCTATGCTGATTCTCAATTGAAAAGTCAGCCATCACTTGAGCGAGCAGACACTCCCACTGAAAAGATGCAACAGCAAAGCATGTCAGGAAACAGGGAGGAAGATGGGGGTGGGGCTGTTTATGAGACATATGTGAACCAAATGCCCAGACAAGCCTAGCCCACACAAAAAAACCCTAGCTGTTTGGGTTTTCTCCTAGAGACTAAGACATGAAGCTAATCAGGAAAAATTCTCATCAGATTTTTCTCAGGACAGATGGATATGACTCTATTAAAAATAAAAGAAAAAATAAATTAAAAAACAGGAATAGCTGGTTCATTATATGCCAATTTAGATGCCTGGTTATATTACCCCACACTTAGTCTGTTATATACTTTTATGGTTCTTACCTTGAAAATGAAATCACTGGGTTTGTTGTTTTGTTTTGTTTTTCTTTTTTTCAGCATTTAAGAATGACATTGAAAAGGCATGAAAGAAATCTCATTCCAAATACAAACACTCTGCAAAGTCACCTGTTTGATGGTTGTTTGCAAACCTCCCTTTGCGAGCAATAGAACCCTGGCAATCAGATCAGAAACCCTTCGACCTAGTCAGCATTTGTTCCTGTTTAGGAGTGCAAGGGGAGCACCCAAGGAGTCTGGCTGGCAGGATGCCCTGGAGAGATGGTACTGTTTAGCACCAAGGTTTTAAAAGTAGTTTTGTGGACAGAAGATGAATCAGACAGAAACACTGTCACAGAACAGCACAAGAGTAACGTAAGGAAAGTCCTTGCATTGCATGCATCTAACCCTCAAAGCACAGCTAAGTGAACTGCAGAAGAAGAGCTTATGTGCTCAAACATTTCTGCTTTTTCAATGGTATGAGTTATTCTCACAGAAAGTAGTGCCCCTTTCCACAAATCTGGCTGATGAACAGGAGAAGTCTGCTGCAACTGAATCAGCAAAAAAGAAGAAGGCAAAAGGAAGGAAAACCGAAACTGAACAAAACCTCGGCAGCCATACAGCAAAGGCTTCTGTTAGTTTAGTAGATTGCCTATTTTTTTTTTGGTTTTAATGTGCACAGATAATTTTCTGGTTCATAATAAAAAGTAGGAAACAAGTTTCACTGTCAACAAACAGCCACCTCCAACCAGGATGTGACAGCATCTTGAATTAGACTCATTCTTGCTCCAAAATAAGTATAGCAGAAGGAGGGACTGGAGCATCTCTCCTATGAGGAGAGGCTGAGGGAGCTGGGCTTGTTCATCCTGAAGAAGAGAAGACTGCGAGGGGACCTTATAAATGCTTACTAATATCTGAAGGGTGGGTCTCAGGAGGACGGGGCC